>Ga0134095_1000002_pt1 | contig 340611 bp, 263 predicted proteins | sample 6_2taG_FD_94449 | JGI IMG/M metagenome (GOLD analysis project Ga0134095, IMG submission 94449) | Switchgrass degrading microbial communities from high solid loading bioreactors in New Hampshire, USA - 6_20_20_110_A2 metaG | ecosystem: Engineered > Bioreactor > Semi-continuous > Anaerobic >... | reverse complement strand
TTTGATTCCTCCGAAGAATGTTTGTGTGGTAACTTCATTCTATCAGATCTTTCAGATATGCTCTCTCTTTTTTTTATTTTTTTGCTCTATCCGTTGGCCACCCCAACATTTAGTATAGAACCATAAAAAAATCCAGGTTAAGTGATAGCCTGGATTTTTGTTTTTGCTTTGTTGTTTTCATACGGGGGCGCTGCCCCCGTAAACCCCCGCCAAAGAGGTCATGCCCCTTTGGAATCCCAGAAAACCGACGGCAGATATACGTTACTCTCCGTTTTCTATGTTTTCTTCATTCTCTTCGTTTTCTTCATTTTCTTCTGAAACTCTGACTATAACACCATTTTCGAAGTAGCCAGTGTATACACGGCCGCTCGGCCAAGTATATGTTCCCTTTCCGTTCGGAAGATTATTAGCAAACTCGCCTGTATATACTTCGCCGTTTGCCCATGTATACGTGCCATTACCTGAGCGGACATCGGCTGAAAATTCGCCCTCGTAAACATCACCATTCGAGTACGTATATTTACCTCTGCCCTCTTTTATATCGTTTACAAAATCACCTTCATAGGAGCTTCCGTCAGCCCACACATATTTACCGTATCCGTTTTTCTTATCAAGGGTGAAATAACCCTCGTAAACGCTGCCATCAGCCCATTTATACACGCCGTAACCGTCTTTTTTGCCATTCTTGAACCCGCCTTCATAGACGTCGCCGTTAGAATACGTATATTTGCCGACGCCTGTCAGCTCACCGGATACGAAATCACCTTCATAAACGTCGCCGTTTGCGTATGTCAGCTTCCCCTTACCGTCTTTTTCAAGACGCTTTAAGCTGCCCTCATACACATCGCCGTTAGAGTACGTTATTTTACCGGTTTCAAGGTTTACATCGGCCGTAAGACCGTTTGTATAAATGATTTTACCGCGATACGGGTTCCCTTCATCATCAACAAGCCCTATAAATTTTATATATACTGTATTTCCGTCGCTTGTACTGTCCACAGGATAACGCAAATACCGTATCCCGTAAATATAAAGCCCGGCAAAAAGAAGCCCAGCCATAATAAGGGCAATTATAAAAATGATAAAGAGAACGCGCAGGGGACTGCGTTTTCTTACATGACTTTTCATGTTCATACTCATGTTTTTTCTACTCCAAAACGAACAAGGTGCGCCCCCGCAAGGGCGGGTGCTTCACCGAGAGGTGATCATTGTAATAAAATCGTCGAGCATTGAAAGAAGTTTCGGCACGACCCAAATTGCCGCAGCAGCAGCAATAGCGAATACTATAATACCGATGATGAACGCAACTAAGTCCGTGCCTTTTTGGTTATAGCGCATCTCGGCACGGATTCTCATCTCCTCAGGTATATAAAACCTCGCTGTTTGAAAATCAATTTTCTCATTATGCCCGTGCCGTTTTATTTTCCGGGAAATATTTTGCTCTCTATTTTGCTCACTATTTTGTTTCTGCTCCTGCCCGGCGGACACATCTTTTACATTTGCGTTTTCACCTGCTTTTATGCTGCCTGCAGTTTCATCGTCACCGACACTGTTTTCTTTCGTCTCCCCATTGCTTAATACCTTTTCCCCAGCTATATAGACATATTTACGGAGAGCACTGTCGGAACGAAGAGCGCTTTTTACGAAGACATCTTTTTTATAATCATACCCAAGCTCAGCTATCGTCTTTGCATTTTCTTCCGACACGGCGGAAGAAAGCATCCGCCTGACTATTGAGCCAACAACGCGCTTGTTGTAAATTGCAAGAAGCGATGCGACAACAAATCCGGCAAATAGTGACCAAACAATAAGCCGCAATGTTATAAACGGGTTGAACAGCTCAAAATTCTCATATAAAAACGCTGTCATCATTGTTGATCCCCCTTGTAAGAGCGCTCTTTGCTCCGCTGTTTGTTGTCAGCACGACGGAATTAATTCGTCAACTCCCATATACGGACGAAGTGCTTCTGGTATAGCAACCGATCCATCAGCACGCAGGTTATTTTCAAGGAAGGCTATAAGCATACGCGGTGGTGCAACAACTGTGTTGTTCAATGTATGCGGCAGGTAAGTCTTGCCGTCGCTTCCGCGGACGCGGATTTTCAGGCGCCTTGCCTGTGCGTCGCCAAGGTTTGAGCAAGAGCATACCTCGAAATATTTCTTCTGGCGCGGAGACCACGCTTCAATATCGCATGATTTGACCTTTAAGTCGGCAAGGTCACCGGAGCAGCATTCAAGCTGACGAACCGGAATGTTAAGAGACATGAAAAGCTCAACAGAATACCGCCACATGCGTTCATACCATTCCATTGATTCTTCCGGACGGCATACAACAATCATTTCCTGCTTTTCAAATTGATGTATGCGATATACGCCGCGTTCTTCAATACCGTGCGCTCCCTTTTCACGTCTGAAGCACGGCGAATAGCTCGTCAGTGTGTAGGGAAGCTCATTTTCCGGTATTATCGTATCGATAAACCGTCCTATCATTGAATGTTCGCTTGTTCCGATGAGATAAAGGTCCTCACCCTCGATTTTATACATCATTGCATCCATTTCAGCGAAGCTCATGACACCCGAAACGACATTCCCGCGAATTAAAAACGGCGGGATGCAATACGTAAATCCTTTGTTTATCATAAAATCGCGGGCATAAGCGAGAACCGACGAATGAAGCCGGGCTATATCACCCAACAGATAGTAGAAACCGTTTCCGGACACGCGGCGAGCTGCGTCAAGGTCAATACCACGGAAGCGCTCCATAATTTCCGTGTGATAGGGTATTTCAAAGTCAGGCACACGAGGCTCACCGAAGCGCTCACGCTCGACGTTTTCGCTGTCATCGCGGCCGATCGGTACAGACGGATCGATTATATTAGGCAATCTCATGAGGATTGCCGTCATTTCTTCTTCTGTTTCCTTTGCTCTTTTCTCTTCATACTCAAGGCGTTCTGTAAAAGATGTAACTTTTGCTTTAAGCTGCTCCGCTTCCTCGATTTTCTTCTGACCCATCAAAACACCTATCTGTTTTGACAGCTTGTTTCGCTCGCTTCTGAGCGATTCCATCTCGGCTATATGAGCGCGGCGCTCAGCGTCGATTGCTATAACCTTATCGACAAGCGGCAGCTTTTCGTCCTGAAACTTATTTTTAATGTTTTGCTTTACTATGTCTGGATTTTCACGAACGAATTTGATATCAAGCATATTTTTTTATCTCCGCTAAATTTTATCAAATATATTTCCGCAAAGAGCGGTTAGAAGCTCCTCTAAGTCTTGATTTGTCTCGTATTCGATAGTTATATACTTCCTGCGGCCGGAATTTTTGATTTTAACCGGGCGTCCAAGTGATTCCATTGCAAGATTTTCAAGAATACCGACATAATTTACATTATCTTTATTGTCAACGTTGTGCTCTTTGCCCTCTTCATCTACGCTCTTGCCCTGAGACTTTTCTTTTTTATTCATCTTCTTTGCCAGAGCTTCCGCTGCACGAACGGACAAACCCTCGGATATAATTTTATCGGCAAGAACCGGAATATCACTCCGATTTTCAAGTGAAAGAAGGGCACGGGCGTGACCGGCTGTTATCTCCCCCGTACGGAGATATTGAATTATGCTGTCGGGCAGCTCAAGCAGCCGCAACGAATTAGCAATTGCACTGCGTGATTTGCCAATTCTCGCCGAAAGCTGTTCCTGTGTTAAATCATACTGCGTAAGAAGCGTTCTATATGCTTCAGCTTCTTCATACGGGTTGAGATTTTCACGCTGTATATTTTCAATTATTGATATTTCAGACGCCGTAAGCTCGTCCGCATCAAGAACAATTGCCGGTATTTGCTTTAATCCCGCGAGTTTTGATGCACGCCAACGCCTTTCACCTGCGACAATTCTGTATCTATCCGGCGCAACCTCACGCACTATTATCGGCTGGAGGACACCATGAACGGAAATTGATTCAGCAAGGTTTGCCAGCATCTCTTCATCAAAGTATTTTCTCGGCTGATCCGGACGCGGCTCAACAGACATAATATCAAGCTGCAAAATTCGTCCATTTCCGTCGCCTGAACCATAAATATCGTCCGAACCAATCGAATTATCGAGAAAAATGGAGTCGATGCCTCGGCCGAGAGCAGATTTTTTAGCCACTTGACATTACTCCCCCCTTGCTTTTTCTATATTATTTATAATTACCACAAATGTCATATGATTATATTAACTATTTAATAATTTTACACAGAAGTGCGTATGATAAGCTCGTCCGAAACGTCTATGTAAGCAAGTGCACCTTTTGAGCCCGGGTCGTGGTATATAATTGGCGTACCGAAGCTTGGCGCTTCGCTTAGTTTTACGTTTCTGACAATCGGCGTTCGGAAAAGTTTATCCGAATAGTATTTTTTAAGCTCATTTACAACCTGAAGCGTAAGATTAAGCCTTGGATTATACATTGTAAGAAGTATACCCGTTATTTCAAGCTGCCTGTTATAATGCTGCTTTATTTTTCTAATTGTAAGCATAAGCTGCGAGAGACCTTCGAGCGCAAAATATTCGCACTGCATTGGTATAACGGCGCCGTTTGATGCTGTAAGCGAGTTTATCGTAAGTAGTCCGAGTGACGGCGGACAGTCAATAATAACATAGTCATAATTACCAACCACGGGGGCCAGCGCTGTTTTCAAGCAACTTTCCCTGTCAATGACGTCTATGAGGTCAAATTCAGCTCCTGCAAGCGATATAGTAGCGGGTAACAGGTGAAGATTATCATATCGTGTAGGAATAATAGCTGCTTTTACGGGCACTTGACCTAAAAGAGCTTCGTAAACAGTAGTTTTTAGACCACGTTTACTGACACCGACGCCACTTGTAGTATTGCCCTGCGGATCCATATCTATTAAGAGAACGCGTTTGCCACGATGAGCAAGGCAAGCGGCAACGTTTACAGCAGAGGTCGTTTTGCCAACTCCACCCTTTTGGTTGGCAAACGATAATATATAAGCCATTGCGAATGCCCTCCGGAATTATTGTTACGATATTGTTTTTATAGCATCAAAGCGACACTGTAGGCTCAGCCATCACAACCGTTTGAATACATTATATCACACTTGCCATGTGTGTCAACAAACAAAGAGCAATAAAACGGCAATAATGAATAGAATATATCATAAACTTTTTAATTTGTTTTCACAAGTAAAATTTATTATTTATTGTTTCACGTGAAACATTCACAAAGCTATGTAGCCGGTCGACATTTTACTAAAATTTATTCTTCATCCTAATATACATTGTTTCACGTGAAACATTTATCAATAACAGATTCTATATTGTCTTTTTACTTATCACTTTCAATGTTTCACGTGAAACAATGAAAAAACAAGCCGCTTATTTTACGGCGGCTTGTTTTAAATTCGTTCAATGTTAATTATGCTTTTACACAGCTCTTTCCGGTGCACGTATTTTTATTATCATCTCTATTTCATCCTCAGTCTCCCTCTTTTTTATGTCAATCGGAATTCCTGCACCTCTAACAAGAGCTGCCGCTCTGTCAATCGAATTATAAAATATCTTTAAGTCTTTTATTATATATTTAACTTTTTGTCTTTGCTTTTGTTTTTGTGGCGTATTTTCAGCGGTTAAAATGCTGTCGACATAATTTTCAGCGGCACTTACGTTCATATTGTGCTTTATTATGTGGCAAAGAGCATCATAGCGAACTTTTTTATCGTGTAAACGAAGTAGTGTTCTCGCATGTCTCTCCGTTATTCCGTTTTCTAAGATAAGTGTCCGTTCTTCAGGCTCAAGTCGTAAAAGCCTTAGCTTGTTCGCAACATATGATTGGCTGACAGAAAGTCTTGATGCTATCTGTTCCTGTGTTAGCGAATAAATGGATATTAGCTTTGATATAGCTTCCGCTTCTTCGAATATATTTAAGTCTTCTCTTTGAATATTTTCTATTATAGATAAAGCAGCGGATGTTTCGCTATCTGCATCAATGATAATGCACGGTACACAGCGTAGTCCTGCTAAAATTGATGCTCTGTATCGACGCTCTCCTGCTACAATTTCATATCTATCGCTGCCATATGTCTTTCTCACGGTCAGAGGCTGTATAACTCCATATGTTTTAATGCTCTCTGAGAGCGATATTATAGCTTCATCATCAAATTTCTTGCGCGGTTGTGCCGGATTTGGCGAAAGCTGTGTGATCGGCACTTCCATTACTCGCAATGCACTATTTTCGTCACTATCAGAACATGTGTTCGCTTCTACTTGTCTTTTAAATCCAAGTTTGATACCCATTATACGCGACATTGCCTTTTCCCGTCCTCGTCTTTTTATTTTTTCTTGTATTGCTTAAATAATATCGTTTGGAAAATGAAAAACGCGGCGATGGACGCCGTCACCAAAAATTTTTAACTGTCGCGTATGCTTTTAATATGAAAGGACAAGACGGGTAATCGCGGCGTTGCTTGTGTTTTGATTTTTACTCTTGTTGATTGTTTTTTATTGTATATCGCCGATGCTTTGATAGACAGAATGCAAAAAAACGCGGTGTGATGTAAAATTGCCACCACACACGCTGTTTTCTTTTGTATTTAGGTTTATTTTATAAGGTCAGCGAGAAATTCGCGCCACTCATCCTCATGCTCAACGAAATATTTCGGGCAAATCTTGCCTGTAATATCATAATGCCTGATTACATTGTTAACTTCTATGTCATAAACATCCATAAGCCACCGACAAAGCTTTACAAGTGATTTGTATGTTGCATCCGTAAACTTACCTGTCTCGTCAGGATGGCAGCATTCGATTGAAATTGTATCGTAATTTCTGTTGTTTGATGCATAAGCAACCTCGCCCAACGGTACACATTCAATAATCTCGCCATCAAGCCCGATAATAAAGTTGCTGCTTGCATATGTAGTTCGTGACAGCTTCAGTCCGTCAAAATACTGCCTGTTCTGCTCTGCCGTCGATCCGGGATTTGCAACATAGTGAACAACAATGCCTGTGATTTTGCCTGTTTTTTCGCCCGGGCGTGAGTATTCGTTAATAGAAATAGGTTTAGATATAATCCACTCAGGAAGTTCAATTACAATTCCATTGTTGTCAAGGCGTATTACTTCTTCCGCACCGTTATTTCCTCTTGTAAACCATATATAAAATGCAAGCGACAATAATATTGCAAATATTAAAAGGACCAGGGCTGGCAAAAACCATCTCTTTTTTAGCAGTTGATTCATTAAAATACCTCTTTTAACTATCACCTATACATAATTATTATGTCATATAATTATATATCATTCTGCCAATTAGTACAATCATCGATTCTTAATAGCACTTTAAATTCTTTTAAATACCTATAAATTATGTTGCTTCATTTGCACACACATGTTAAAAAAATAAGATTTTATGCGCAATTATCGCGCAAAGTTTTCCACATACCTGTGCAAAACAAAACGGCAAGCACTCGTTTTTCGAGTACCTGCCGTCCGTTGTTTCCATCATCATTGCGCCGCACATCGCGGCGACTTTGATTCTGTTCTTGCCTTTCTACGTGTCAGCTGTCCACGCTTTAAAGAATAGATTATGGCTTATTTTTGCCGCATGTGCACGCTTGCGGCATTCGCCATAAGAACAGAAATCGCAGAAGCTGCGAGCCCGGCGCTAAGCCGGAAACACCTCACACTTCTTCATACTAATAACATCAGCCTCCTTCCGTTTTTTACTCACGGATAATCCGCTGCAGTTATATATTACCACATACTATCCTCTTTTGCAAGTGGTTTTTGATATAAATTATATTATCTGGGATTTTGCTATATAATCGGCAACCTCGCCAATCGGTATTCTTACCTGTGACATCGTGTCGCGGTCACGAACTGTCACGCAACCGTCATTTTCAGATTCAAAGTCATACGTAATGCAGTACGGCGTTCCGATTTCGTCCTGTCTGCGATAGCGCTTACCGATTGAGCCTGTTTCGTCGTAATCAACCATGAAATGACGAGAAAGATCACGATAAATTTTCTCAGCAGGCTCTGCAAGTTTTTTAGAAAGTGGTAAAACGGCTGCTTTGATAGGTGCCAGCACCGGATGCAGGTGCAAAACGACGCGCGTGTCGTTTTTCTCCGCGTCGATGACTTCTTCATCATACGCTTCAATTATCGCCATAAGGAAAAGTCTGTCGACTCCGACTGACGGCTCAACACAATACGGCAGGTAATGTTCGTTTGTCTCGGGATCGAAGTATGTCAAATCTTCGCCGGAGTGCTCGCTGTGAACACGGAGGTCGAAGTTCGTTCTCGACGCAATTCCCCAAAGTTCGCCCCAGCCGAACGGGAAAAGGTATTCTATGTCGGTTGTTGCGTTCGAATAATGGGATAGTTTTTCTTTCTCGTGGTCGCGCATACGGAGGTTTTCTTCTTTTATGCCCAGCGATTTCAGCCAATCTTTGCAGTATGAGCGCCAATAGTCAAACCACTGGAGCTCCTCTCCCGGCTTGCAGAAGAATTCAAGCTCCATCTGCTCAAACTCGCGTATGCGGAAAATGAAGTTTCCCGGTGTTATTTCGTTTCTAAAGCTCTTACCGATCTGGCAGACGCCAAATGGAAGCTTGCGGCGTGTTGTTCGGAGTATATTCTTAAAGTTAACGAATATTCCTTGCGCTGTTTCAGGACGCAGATAAACTTCTGTGCTTGAGTCTTCTGTTACGCCAAGATGTGTTTTAAACATCATGTTGAATTTTCTGATGCCTGTGAAGTTATGTGCGCCGCAGGTGGGACATGGTATATTATGTTCTTCTATATATGCTGTAAGTTGATCAAATGTAAGACCGTCAGCGGAAGCTGCTATATTATTCTGACGGTTCCAGTCATCTATGAGATTATCTGCACGGTAGCGCATTTTGCAGTTTTTACAATCGATGAGCGGGTCGTTGAAGTTGACGACATGTCCTGATGCAACCCAAACCTGTTGATTCATCAGTATTGCTGAATCAATACCTACGTTGTATTCGGACTCCTGTACGAATTTGCGCCACCAGGCTTTTTTTATATTGTTCTTTAGTTCAACACCAAGCGGGCCGTAATCCCATGCGTTTGAAAGTCCGCCGTAAATTTCACTGCCGGGGTAAACAAAGCCGCGCCCTTTACAAAGGGCAACGATTTTTTCCATTGTCTTTTCTGAATTATTCATTGAAGCAGGGTGTCCTCCGATTAATTTTTAAATGGACGCCGCTGCGTTTAAACTTTTGCCCGACGTCCGTAAAATATTTCGTTATTTATTTGTTTGCTTTTATTTTACTTATCTTTAGTTTTGATTGAGAATTAATGAATCAGCACTGCGGAATATAGCATATGCTTCAGTTACGCTTGGAATGAAGTAATTTACACCTTCAACTGTTGCTGTTGTTCCCGGATACGAAAGTGTTTTCTTTGTGAATTCGTCGTATGCTTTGAAAATTCCGATGTTGCTTATGAGATCATTAAACGTCATATTTGTCTCAGCGTAACTGATGGCGCGTGCGAAAAGCTCACTTGCATCATTTAAATATTCTTTGCTGATGGCTTTTTCAATCACCGCCTTTGTTAAGTCAAGCAATACCTGATTTCGCTGTGATTCATTATAGCTGCCGTCTTTTGTGCGATAGTGAAGTAAAGCGAAAATGTTATCGCCATTTATGAGATTTTCACCGGCTTCAATAGCTATTTCGGTCTGAAAATCGCGGTCTCCCGTTATACCAGCTACTTTTAACTTTTTCTCGTAATCTTCATCTTCCGGATTAATTTTTGGATTGTAATACGGATTCAATATATCGACAGGGACATTGATTGTCACGCCGTCTATTATGTTTATGATTGAAGCCGCGTCTGTTACGTTTACGCAGATATAATAGTCGATTGTGACAGAAGTTAAATAGTTAACGAAATTGACTATCGACTCGACTCCATAGTCACCGTACTGCGGGCCGAGAAGACATTGCTTTTCGTAAACCGTAACACGTGTATTTTTCGGAATTTCCGTAAAAGTTATCTCTCTTTTCTCTTCGTTGACACGAATAAGCATCATGTAGTCGGCGCTCTTCGGGCGTACTTTTCTCTTGAGCATACCGATCATACCGCCGCCTACAGTTCCGTTTAAAAAATCTTCTTTGTAATCGTTAAAATCGTCGGGCCGGTAGTCTGTGCCTATAAGAAGTATATTAAATGATCTTCCTTCAAGGTCTTCATACTTTGGAATGTTATCTGTATCGGGTGTCTTTGTCGTTTCCGAATCGTTTGATGTATCCGTATCGGTACTTATACCTGTCTCGTCAGGGCTATTTGCTATGCTGAGGACATTATCGACGATAAAACCGGTTATTGCATAACCGATCACACCGAAAATAACGGCAGAGATCGCGAACACAATGACGAAATTTCGGATCGCCGTAAGCATACCGGTACCCCCGATTTCATTTTTTTTGTTCATTTCTTACCTTCAATTTATAAAAAAAGCAACGATTTCATTACATTATATAATGCTTTGTGCTTATTTTCAATAGCAAAATTAAAGCGCATGTGATATGGCGTCACAAAGAGCGTCTGAAAGAGCAGCAAATTGCGCGACTGAAAGCACTTCCCCGCGTACAGACGGGTCAATGCCGGCTGATTCTGCTGCAGTTTTAGCCATTTCCTTTTTTATTTGAACGCCATTTCCATAGTTTTTTGGTAATGATGTGCTTGTAAGCGCATTTAAAAGCGTTTTTCTGCGCTGGCCGAATGCTGCTCGTATTAAAGCAAACATCAAATCTTCATCTTTCGGATTTACGGGATATTGTCCCTTTTTATAAAGTTCAATTGAAACCACAGCCGATGATACCTTCGGCACCGGCATAAAACTGCCGGGTGAGACGTTGAAAAGGCGGCGGGCTCGCCCGTAATATGAAACGGCTGCCGTTATGGCTCCGTAATCAGATGTGCCCGGTGACGCCGTCAGACGCGCTGCAACCTCGCTTTGTACCATAAGGGTGATAGATACCATGGCAGGGTCTTTTGCTTCAAGCAGCTTCATTATAATCGGCGTTGTGATGTAATAAGGGAGATTAGCGCAGACGGCATAATCCCTGCCGCCGAACATTTCCCGGGAAAATGTTTTTATATCAATATCGAGAAAGTCGCCTTTTATGATTGTGACGTTATTAAATGAGGCAAGCGTTTTATTCAGTATGGGTATAAGTGTTTCGTCTATCTCAACTGCCGCAACCCGCTCAAAACGAGAGCAAAGCTCTGCCGTAAGAGCCCCGATTCCAGGGCCTATTTCAAGCACGCATGGAGCACCGGACTCTGCTGCGGCATCGGCAGTCTTTTTTGGAATACTGGGATTTATAAGAAAGTTTTGTCCATAGCCTTTTTTGAAGGTGACACCGGCGCATCCCATCACTTCGCGTATGTATTTTTGACTGCAAAGATTTTGACTAATATCTCCCGCCGGCATGCAAAAAACACCTCCAGACCGTTTTTATGTATTTATTCTTAACCAATACGTATTCTTTTATAAAACTGCCCGGTAAAATAAAACAGCGCCCTATTGGACGCCGCCTTTAAGCTAGTGGTGGGGATTGAACCCACGACCTGTTGATTACGAATCAACTGCTCTACCACTGAGCCACACTAGCAAATTATATAAATTCACAAATAAGCATATAAATGCTCATAAAAGCGCTATAAAACGGACGCTTAAAAAAAGCACCGATATTGCGCTTGACTATTATACAATAGCAGTGTCAGGCTTGTCAATGGAAAAATGAAAAAACGTAGCTATGTAAAAAAAAGCTATGCGTTTTTTAACACTTGTGTGACGGTTGCTGTTTTTTGTAAATAAATCCTGCTACATTTGTCTATAATGCTATTATATATCTTATTTTAAACATCACAACAGTGAAAAATAGCGTCCCTCGGATATTCAAAACATATACAAAATAACGGTTTTCACTCACTTGCTATCTTATATTATATATGTTATAATATAAAATACTGAATATAAGCACACCGGAAGTCAAAAACCGGAATATAAATATATAAAAATTGGAGACCACCTCAGATGAAAAAATACGGCGAAGACGAGCTATCCGCCATCTGGGAGCTTGTCGATGTCGAGCTCCAAAAGAACTTTTCCGATACGACTCGTCAGCTTTGGTTCGGCGACTTATCACTTGTCTATATCGATGATTCGCGCGCCATTTTAATGGGCAACAGCGAATTTAAACGCAATATTATTGAAAAACGCTATCTCGGCGTAATTGAGGACGCGTTTGAAGCCGTTTTAGGCTTCCGTGTCAATGTGTCTCTGCGCCTGTCATCAGAACAAAACAGCTCAACCTACGGCACTACGGGCGATACAGCCGCTTCTATATATGATGCTGAAAACAGAACCGGCTCTGACAGCAGCATAAATTTTGATAACGACAAAAACACTGAAAAAAGCATAATTTCTGATAGTGTCAATGTAATAATAAACAAAGACGGAGCCGGTATAAATGCCGGCGGCAGCATAAAACTTGACCCGCACGCGACGATGTCCTTTTCAGACGAGCGTGAACCGGACGACTTCATGTATAGAAGCGAATATACATTTGAGAACTTCGTCGTCGGCAACTCAAACAAGTTTGCGCACGCAGCTTGTACCGCTGTTGCGAACAATCCGGGTGCAGCTTACAACCCTCTTTTTATTTACGGCCAGAGCGGACTTGGAAAAACTCACCTTATGTATGCCGTCACAAACCGAATACAAAAGCGCAACCCACGCATAAATATCATATACATAAAAGGTGAGGATTTTACAAATCAGCTTATCGAAGCAATAGCGAAAAAAAGCACTGCAGCCTTTCGTGACCGCTACCGCAACGCCGATGTACTGCTTATAGACGACGTACAGTTTATTGCAGGTAAGGAATCGACGCAGGAAGAGTTTTTCCACACCTTTAATGCTTTATACGAAAATCAAAAACAGATAATTTTAACGTCAGACCGTCCGCCCAAGGATATAAAAACGCTTGAGGAACGTCTACGCACACGCTTTGAGTGGGGCCTGCTTGCAGATATACAGCCACCGGATATGGAGCTTCGTGCCGCTATTATAAAGCAAAAGATAGAAAATCTCGGCGTTGAAGTTCCAAGCGAAGTCGTTGCTATGCTTTCTGAAAAACTGAAAGGAAGCATACGACAGATCGAAGGCGCTATAAAACGCCTTGGTGCTCTCAGCTTTTTATCAGGTGAGCCTATTACAGCAGAACTTGCGGCAAGAAGTTTATCTGATATTATTTCAGGGGATGTTCCGCTAAGGTCAAAAATAGATCGCGTTCTTGAAGTCGTTTCAACAAAGTATGGTGTTTCAAAAGAGGATCTGCTCGGTAAAAAACGCAACAAAGAAGTGGCAATGGCACGTCATATCGCCATATATCTCTTGCGTAAAAAGACCGATATGTCACTGCCTGCAATCGGCACTGAGTTTGGACGCGACCATACTACTATTCTTTCATCATGCGGTGTTGTGGAACGCGAAATAGCCGAAAATCCCGCTTTTGCTGTTGAAATAAACGACCTGTTTAATAAAATTAGTTTTTGACGAATGTATATTATCCACAAGCTGTTGAAAACCCTGTTGAAAACTTTCCGATAAACTCTATAACTCTGGGGAAAAATTTGGGGCATACGAAAGATACGATTTTCGTTCATTTTCGTATATCCCATAACCCTGGGGAAAAGTTTTGGAATGAAGGTTAATACTTTTATACTCGTTTCCAGTTTATCACTTTTATAAGAAAAAGAGATATCATCCCCCGTGCAGATACACCATAAGACGTTGTGAGATATAACGATTGACGAAAAAAAGCGCTTTTTGTCTCAACACTATATCAGTTGTATATCAACATGAAAAGCGGCTTTCAAAAAGAGAATTTTTTAACAGGCGCAAGGAAAAATCCGTTTTTCAATTGTATCAACACCACTTACGTCTCCTACGTCTTCTACTCAAGTTAATTATATATATTTCATATACGGTCGCTATACGTTATTTGTTTAAGTTTCACGCATAAAACGTACCTGCAGCCAATCTAACAAGGAGATGTCAACTAATGAAAATCATATTTGAAAAAAGTTCGCTTATCGCTGCTGTTACACCCGCGATGAATGCAACATCAAACAACAATACAATTACGGCCGTAGAAGGTCTGCTTTTCGAGACAGAAGGTATCGGTAGCTGCCGTATAACTGCATACGACACGGAAAAAGGAATAAGGACATCAGTCAATGCGCAGGTAATAAAAGAAGGGTCATACATCATAAACGCTCAGAAGTTTTATCAGATCATACGCAATATGCCGACAGATGAAATTACCGTCACTGTCAACGAGCGTATGAATGTTAAAATTGAAAGCGGACGCAGCTACTTTGAGCTGCACGCGCTGCCGGGAGAAGATTTTCCCGCACTTCCGGATCTTACGGGCGGTGTCGGATTTAAGATAACGCAGGGTCAGCTTAAAAAATTCATCGGACAGACGTTGTTTGCTATTGCACAGCGCGATCAGCGTCCGATATTCACAGGCATGTATTTTAAAATTAAAGGAAACGAGCTGACAGTCGTAACTTGCGACAATTACAGGCTTGCAAAATGCTCGCGTAAATGCGATATCGAAGCTGATACAGATAATAGCGGGCTTGATATGTCATTTATTGTGCCCGGAAAAACGGTTTCAGAGCTTTATCGCATGATAGACGGAGATGAGCCGATATCAATCACGCTTTCAAACAGGCACGTTATCTTCCGCTGGGGCGAGATAGTGTTTTTCTCAAGACTAATCGACGGTGAATTTTTAGATTACGAGAGAGCAATACCTAAATCCCCGAACGTATTTGTAAAAATATCCCGTGAGGAGCTTGAAGGAGCGCTTGAGCGTGCATCACTCATAGTTGATGATAAAGCAACAGGCGTATGGCGTGGATATATAAAATGCTCCTTTGAGGGTGACAGACTTATCATAACGTCGGATTCTGTGTCCGGCAGTATATATGATGAGGTTCCGATTGAGAAGAAAGGTGCAGATATGGAGATAGGCTTCAACTGCCGCTACCTTCTTGATGCTGTAAAGGCTGCAGATACGGAAAAACTTTTGATATCGCTTACAACTCCACCTCCGTTTGTAGGTATTTCAATTACAGACGGGGATGCAGATGAAGCGGAAAGCAGTGACTTTTTCTTCTTTGTATTGCCTAATAATAGAATGAAACAATAAAACATTGATAAGCGAAAAATTCAAGTAATAAAGCTGTTTTGAGGATTTTGATTTAACGTGATCTGTAAAAGTATCGAGTATAAAAATTATCGTAACATAGAAGCGGCGAGAATTGAATTCTCGCCGCATACTACGATACTGTACGGAAAAAATGCGCAGGGCAAGACAAATATGCTTGAGGGCGTCTATATGTTTGCCCTTGGTAAAAGCCACAGAGCGCTGCGCGACTCAGAGCTTGTGCGTTTTGGTTGTGACTCAGCCGAAATCACGTTAATTTATGAAGCCGGCGGGCGGACAAGCACACTTACAATGCGCATTTATGACGGGCACAAGCGTATTTTTGAAAAAAACGGTGTCAGGCTTACGAAATTATCAGACCTGATAGGCAATTTTCGTGCTGTTCTCTTTTCGCCTGACACACTCGCCATTGTCCGTGACGGTCCTGGCGAGCGGCGAGCATTTCTTGATGTTGCAATATCTCAGCTAAAGCCTGTTTATCTTGGCACGCTTAAAAAATATAACCATATTTTAATGCAGAGAAACGCTCTTTTGCGTCATGCAAAAGCTGGCGGCGGGGCTCCGGCAATATTTGAATGGAGCGAGCAGCTTGCCGAGTGTGCTGCTTATATAGCAAAGGCAAGAAGTGAATATACGGAGCGCATAAACCGCCATGCAAAGGAGTTTTACCGTGACATGACGGGAGCAAAAGATAACAGCGACGGCGGGGATCTTATGCTTCGTTATCGCGGGACATCGCGTATAGGCGGAGATTACAGCGACGAAGCACGATTGCGTTCAATATACCTTGCTCAGTTTACAGAGAACATTGAGCGGGAGATTATGGCAGGCAGCACTCAGTACGGACCGCATAAAGATGACATTGAGATTACGATAAACGGACATGAAGCGCGTCTTTACGGCTCTCAGGGACAAAAAAGAAGCATCGCCGTTGCAATGAAGCTTGCAGAGGGCGAGGTTTCACGTGAGGAAAGCGGAGAATATCCGGTATTTCTTTTTGACGATGTTCTCTCTGAGCTTGATTATATAAGACGCCGCTATGTCACAAGCGGCATAAAAGGCCGGCAGGTTATCGTCACGGCTTGTGATCCTGCAACGTGCAGGCGAATGAGCCAAAGTCAGGACGGCATATATCAGGGTTATAGCTATTATGTTAAGGGCGGAACAGCCATAAGAAAATAATACATGGAAAACTGAAACGAAGGAGGTTGATCGGGTGTATCTTCATGCAGGAAACGGACGTCTGATAAGAAAAGAGTCTATTGTCGGGATATTTGATCTTGACGCAACGACAAAGTCGCAGGTAACACGGGCATTTTTGTCGGAAAGACAAAAGGAATCCGGAATAGTAACAATTACATCCGAGCTTCCTGTGTCATTTATATTAACTTTCGACGGAATGATTCACCTGTCACAGCTTTCAACAACAGCTCTTGCTGGCAGAGCGGAAGCTCCGATACCAAGCGGGGCTGAGTCAAGTTGATATTTATAATAAATTTAAACATACGAAAAAGTTTATTTTATATATAAGGCAACAAACAAACAAAATGGAAAGCGAATTACCAATGCTTGATATAAAAACAACTAATAATATCGATAGCAGTGCTAATAGTAGTGCAGTTGAAAACGCAGACGTAAACACGGATACAAAGGCGATATCCGAAGAAGCAATAGTAAAAGAAAATAATACTGGTGTTGGAGTTTACGACGAAAATCAGATACAGGTTCTTGAGGGGCTTGAAGCTGTCCGGAAACGTCCCGGAATGTATATCGGTACGACATCAATTAGAGGTCTACATCATCTTGCATACGAAATAATCGACAATTCAATTGATGAAGCTCTTGCCGGTGTATGTGATCACATAATTGTGACGCTGCACGACGACGGAAGCATATCGGTCAAAGATAACGGTCGTGGCGTACCTGCCGCTATACATCATAAAGTTGGAAAACCGACACTTGAGGTTGTTTTTACAATGCTTCATGCCGGCGGTAAATTCGGTGGCGAGGGATATAAGATAGCCGGCGGTCTTCATGGTGTCGGCGCATCTGTTGTTAATGCACTTTCTTTATGGATGGAAGTAGATAACCGCCAGGGTGGGGGTATTTATACAATTCGTTTTGAGCGTGGCGTCGTCACACGTCCTTTTGCTCGGGTTGGCGATACGACACCCGACGATCATGGGCTATACGTCCGCTTTATGCCGGACCCGGAGATATTTGAGGAAACAAAGTTCGACCGCGACACGCTTTTATCCCGCATAAGAGAGCAGACGTTCTTAAACGCAGGGCTTAGAATAACGCTTCGCGACGAAAGAAAGTCGGAAGAAGATACGCCATGGGAAAAGTCCCTTTGTTACGAGGGTGGCATTAAAAGTTTCGTTGAATACCTCAATAAAATAAAGCATGCGGAGCCGATACATCCTGATGTTATATACATGTGCGACAAAAAAGAAAGTTCTGACCTCTCAGCCGAAGTCGCAATGCAGTATAACGACAGCTATAATGAGATGATTATCACCTTCGCAAACAATATGAACACGATTGAGGGCGGAACGCATGAGACAGGGTTCAAGTCAGCAATAACGAAGGTGTTCAACGATTATGCCCGCAAGATTGGCGCTCTAAAGGGCGACGATAAGAATCTCATGGGCGAGGATGTGCGCGAAGGGCTTTGTGCAATCGTTTCTGTCAAGCTGAAAGATGCTCAGTTTGAGAGCCAGACGAAGGCAAAGCTCGGCAACTCGGAGGTACGCTCCTTTGTTGAAAATTTTGTCACACGTAAGCTCACTGATTTTCTCGAAGAAAATCCGTCAACGGCTAAGATAATTCTTGAAAAAGCTCTTGCAGCAGCACGTGCACGTGAAGCTGCGCGTCATGCGCGTGAGCTGACGCGGCGCAAGTCGGCACTTGAAGGTTCTACTCTTCCGGGAAAGCTGGCTGACTGCTGCGAAAGGCACCGTGATTTGACGGAGATCTTTCTTGTAGAGGGAGATTCGGCAGGCGGCAGCGCAAAAATGGCACGTGATTCTATATTTCAGGCTATACTGCCGCTCCGCGGTAAAGTTTTAAACGTCGAGCGCAGCCGTCTTGATAAGATATATTCTAACCCGTCAATTACACCGATTATACAAGCTCTTGGTTGCGGTATCGGCGAAGAATTTGATATGAGCCGCCTGCGTTACGGCAAGATAATAATTATGGCCGATGCCGACGTCGACGGTTCGCATATCCGCGTACTTCTCCTGACGTTCTTCTTCCGCCATATGAGGCGCCTTATTGAAGAAGGGCACGTTTACTTTGCTAAACCGCCGCTATATAAGATAAGACGCGGCAAACAGGTAAGGTATGCTTTCACCGATGAAGAACGCGACAGAATAATTGCAGAGCTTGGCGGCACTGCCGAAGTAGACCGCAATAAAGGTCTTGGTGAAATGAACCCAGATGAGCTCTGGGAGACAACAATGAATCCGGCAACGCGAACAATAGTCCGTGTTGAAATAGAGGACGCTATCGCTTGTGATGAGATATTCTCTGTTCTGATGGGTGACAAGGTCGAGCCGCGCCGCGAATTTATCGAATCTAACGCAAAATACGTAGATGACGACATGCTCGACATTTAAAGCGTGCCTGTGATTTTTTATCAGTAAAGTTTAGAGTAAAATAATGCACGATAAATATTTATCTATTCTTGATATTCGCCGCCGTGTCACAGAAAACGGAGTAAAATTTTCCACTTTAACATTGAATCCGTCTCTTGACAAGACAATGATTCTTGGCACACCGCTAAAAATGGGTGCTCTCAATCGGGCTAAAGAGTCAAATCTTTCAGCCGGAAGCAAGGGCATAAATGTCGCCCGTGCCATGAAAGCGATGGGGGCAGGTGCCACATCATACTTTTTTGCTGGCGGTGAAACGGGCGATATCCTTCTCAGGCTGCTTAAAAGCGAGGGAATATCATACAGGACAGTTAAAACTAAAGCGCCTACAAGGGAAAACATTAAGCTGATTGATTCGGAGGGTGTTTGTACCGAGATAAATGAGAGCGGCGGGCCTGTTAGCGAGGTGGAGACGGGCGAGCTTCTATCGCTTTTTTATTGCGGATGCCGCGATAGCAAAACGTCTTGCGTTTTCCTTGGTGGCAGTGTGCCCCGGGGGATTGATTCTGACATTTACGCTGAGATTATAGAGAATCTTCGCGAAATCGGCATACCGTCTATCCTCGACTGCGATGGTGAAGCGCTTAAAAAAGGTATTGCTGCTCGTCCCGCTCTGATTAAACCGAACGCTTATGAACTGTCGCTGCTAACGGGTGTTGATATAAAAAATCCCGATGTGGCGGCTGATATATGCCGGTGTGTTTATGCCGAAACCGGCATTTCGGTGCTGTGTACTCTTGGCGCTGAAGGTGCTGTTTTTACAGGAGATAGCGGATGTTATTATGTGAATGCACCGAAGGTTTCATGTGTCAGATGTTTTGCCGGTGCCGGGGATGCGTTTTTATCAGCTTTTGTACTTTCTTATGTTCGTGGCGCCGATGAGTTAACATCCCTTGCTTATGCTGCGGCCTTTGCGTCGGCGAAAGTTGCTGCCAGCGGTGAGATGCCGACGCAGGATGAGGTGGCGGCGTATATGCCGCAAGCAATTTCTCGTGCGATATGATAATTGGCATAAGAAATAGGTTATAAATCGCAATATTAACAAAAATTACTTAACAAAACCCTACGTGTATATAAGTAAAACGGGCAGCTTTGCCCCGAAAAAGGAATTGTAGTTATAATGAACAACGAAAACGGAAACGAATTCGAAAGAGAAAAGGAAAACGAAAACGAAAATCTAAACGAAAACTTAGACGAGAACGAAAACGAAACCGAAAACGAAAACGGCAAGGATAAAGATAACGCGGCAGAAAGTACGGCTTTATCTTTTGAAAATCAGAAAATAGACGTTGTCGGAATCCATGATGAAGTAAAAAGATCATTCATTGCTTATTCAATGAGTGTTATTACAAGCCGTGCACTGCCGGATGTCCGCGACGGATTGAAGCCGGGTCAGCGTAGAATCCTCTACGCCATGTATGAGGATAACATAACATATGACAGACCGTTCCGTAAGTCGGCAGCGACAGTCGGTTACGTGATCGCTAACTACCATCCTCATGGTGACGCTGCCGTTTATATGACGATGGCGCGTATGGCACAGCCGTTTTCGCTGCGTTATCCTCTCATCGATGGTCAAGGCAACTTCGGTAGCGTTGACGGTGACCCGCCGGCTGCATACCGTTACACTGAGGCTCGTCTTTCACGGATATCCGGCGAGATGTTGGCTGACCTCGACAAAAACGTAGTCGATTTCAGGCCTAATTTTGATAACCGCAAAAAGGAACCGGTTGTTCTCCCGTCCCGCTTCCCTAACTTGCTCGTTAACGGAAGCATGGGTATTGCTGTCGGAATGGCGACAAACATTCCGCCGCATAACCTCGGCGAAGTAATCGACGGCACTATCTATTTAATGGAGAACCCGGACGCTACATCAGCCGATCTTGTTCAGTATATAAAAGGCCCTGATTTCCCGACGGGCGCGATTATTTATGGATCGGCAGGCATTTACGACGCTTATCAGACAGGACGCGGGCGTATTTGCGTTCGCAGCCGCGCTGAAATTGAGGAAAAGCACCATCGCATTATCTTTACAGAAATTCCGTACGGCGTTAATAAGAGCATGCTGATTGAGTCGATAGCGAACCTTGTCAAGGATAAGCGTATCGACGGAATTACAGGCCTTCGCGACGAGTCGGGACGTCATGGTATGCGAATCGTCGTAGAATATCGCCGTGATACAAACCCGCAGGTGCTCTTAAATCAGCTTTATAAATATACGCAGCTTCAGGATACGTGCGCCGTCAATATGTTGGCACTCGTTGACGGTGTTCCGAAGGTGCTTGGGCTGAAGGAAATCCTCACTCATTATATAAAGTTCCAGGAAGATGTTGTCAGACGGCGAGTTGAATTTGACCTTGACCGTGCACGCCGTGAGGCTCACATTTATGAGGGCTATAAGATTGCCATTGACAATATCGACGAGGTTGTATCGATAATCCGCTCGTCATCTTCAATTCCGGATGCGCGCACAGCGTTATCAGAGCGTTTCGGATTAACGGAAGTGCAGGCACAGGCAATTGTCGAGATGACGCTCGGGCGTCTCACAGGTCTTGAACGTCAGAAGGTTGAGGAGCGTCTCTTACGCCTGTATGAGACAATCAAAGAATACGAAGCAATCCTTGCTGATGAGGAGCGTATAAAGGGCATCATTAAGGAAGAGCTTCTTGAAATCAAACGCAAATATGCTGATCCTCGCATGACAGAGATTGTTCCTGTTGAGGATGAAATAATACTTGAAGATTTAATTGAGCGTCACAGATGTGTAATCACAGTAACGCATGAAGGCTACATCAAGCGTCAGCGCGCGGACGTTTACACAACACAGCGCCGCGGCGGCGTTGGTGTTGTGGCAATGTCGACGAAGGAAGAGGATTTCATCGAAAAGGTGATGGCCGTCGGCAGCCACAGCTATCTTCTCATGTTTACAAATACCGGGCGCGTATATATACGCAAAGCTTATCAGATACCGGAGTCCGGACGCGCTTCGCGCGGCTCTAATATTGTCAATATACTTGAGCTTCAGGAAGGCGAAGCTGTTACGGCATTTATAGCGGCCGAAGACTTTGCACCTGAAAAATACCTTATCATGGTGACAAAGCGCGGTATAGTAAAGCGTACGGCGCTGTCGGAGTTCAAATATCAGCGCCGCGGCGGTAAGATAGCGATAACATTCAATGAGGGCGACGAGCTTGTCTTTGTAAGATGTACTGACGGCACATGCGATATTATAATAGCGACTGACAGCGGCAGAGCAGTCCGGTTCTCTGAAAAAGCAGTCCCCGTACATGGGCGGACAGCGCGCGGTGTGCGCGGTATAAAGATTACGGACGGAGGGCGCGTTGTCGGTGTTGCCGTTATTGAAAAGAACGATGAGCGTTCCCTTCTCACCGTCACCGAAAACGGGTATGGCAAACGGACTGATTTCTCTCTGTTTGACAGGAAGAATCGCGGCGGCATGGGGGTTTTATGCCACGGCATAAACGAAAAAACAGGGCCGCTTGCCGGTATTGCTTCGGTTGGCGACGGCGATGACGTCATGCTGATAACGACAGAAGGCGTTATGATCAGAACGCCTGTCAGTGAAATAAATAAATACGGACGTACAGCGTCAGGCGTCATTGTCATGAGGATTCGTGATGAAAACACGAAGATAGCAAGTATCACATGTATCCCCGAAAAGGAGGAAAATGAAACATCGGCAGGCGAAGGCGACGGTGAAAAAAGCGAGCGTCAGGGCAAAAGCGATTATACAAAAGCCGTTGATGTGAGTGACGATATTGATGAAATTGATAATATCGATGATATCGACGACGACGATGCTGATGATGTCGACAGTGAAGAAAATGTAGATGATGATATAGACGAGGATGATGTATAACTAAAAAATCCCGGACTATATATAAAGTGATTTTAAAGCAAAATGAAATATCAGGTGTCACATTTATGACAGCACTGAAAAAATGGCTCCGTAACTTTTGCCACAGGGCGATGTTAGTGATACTAACAGCTCTGCTAATAGTTTCCGCGGTTGTTTTTACATCATGCGGGAGCATAACTGATGATGAGGCAAAAGACATTATCCGCGAGCTTTTGCCGAAAACTTATGAGCTGAACGATATTCTCTTTGGCCCGGGGCTTCCTTACGAGAAAGTCCCGGGTGGAACTGATGCCCTTCTTTATTTGCCTGTAACTAAGGAAGCTCCTTATCAGAATGAAAAAGAGCTGAAGGAAGCGACTCTTCTCGTTTTTTCACCGGATTATGCCGAAAGCATATTTAATCTAATATTTTCAGGTTATTCAATCGGGGAATCTGAATCAAAATCAGATAGCAAGGGCGTAATATTTGCGCGCTATTTTGATGGTGATGACGGCATTTTGCGTGTAAATGTTAATTTTGAGCCGATTGTTAAAAAATCAAGGACATACGACCTTAACACGATTGAGATTATATCCAAAAGCAATCGGCGAATAATTGCAAAAGTTGGCTCTATCATTGACGGCAAGGCTGATGTGACTGTAAAAATAACCTTTGTGAACACAGACAACGGCTGGCGTGTCGACAGCGCGACATATTAACACATCAGTTGCATTTACAAAAGTAGTTTATGAGAAAAGATGAGATAAACAAAAATGTTGTCGCGTCCGAGGGGCTTAAAACAGACGAATTTTTCATGCGGGCTGCTATAAAAGAAGCCGTAGCAGCGTTTGATGAGGGGGAAACACCTGTCGGTTGTGTCATTGTGCGCGATGGCGAGATAATAGCAGCCGCACACAATAAACGCGAAAAAGAAAAAAACGCGCTTTATCACGCAGAAGTTTTAGCAATTGACAAAGCGTGCCGTGCGCTTGGCGGATGGCGACTTCCCGGATGCACGCTTTATGTGACACTTGAACCATGCCCCATGTGTGCGGGGGCTATTGTTTCTGCACGAATAGAGCGCGTTGTATTTGGCGCGAAGGACCCGAAAGCCGGTGCTTTTGGCAGTGTTTTAAATTTAAATTCATACCCGCTCAACCATAAGCCAGAGATAATATCGGGTGTGCTAAATAGAGAATGCGCTGATATGCTGAGTCAATTTTTTATAAAAAAAAGAAAAACAAATCTGTGAATTAAATACCCTATGGCATAATTTTTGAGTAAATATTAACAAATAATAAATTTCACGAAAAATAAAAATTTAGTATTTTTTTTACCGTTATTATGGTATAATAATGGATGCAAGTCTTATCGGCGGGGTTATGCGCCACGGCGGTGCGAACTCCGTTTTTTTCCTGTAATTGTGCAGACGTGGTCAGCCACGGACAAGCATATATAAAGTTATCAGTAAATCACATTTTGGAGGAGTAAAACAAATGGCAAAAAAATACGTGTATCTGTTTAGCGAAGGAAACGCTAAGATGCGCGATATTCTCGGCGGCAAGGGAGCAAACCTCGCTGAAATGACAAGTCTTGGACTTCCTGTCCCGCAGGGCTTTACTATTTCGACAGAAGCCTGCACACAGTATTATGCGGACGGACGCCAGATTAATGATGATATACAGGCGCAGATTTGGGAATATGTCGCCAAGATGGAAGAGATAAACGGAAAGAAGTTTGGTGATAAAGAAAATCCGCTTCTCGTTTCCGTGCGTTCCGGCGCTCGTGTTTCCATGCCGGGAATGATGGATACAATACTCAACCTTGGTCTTAATGACGAAGTCGTTGAAGTTTTGGCAAAGAAGTCCGGCAATCCCCGCTGGGCTTGGGACTGCTACAGACGCTTTATTCAGATGTTCTCCGACGTCGTTATGGGGGTCGGTAAGAAATATTTTGAGCGTCTTATAGATGAGCTGAAGGAAGAGAAAGGCATCCAGTATGATGTCGATCTTACGGCTGATGATCTTAAGAAACTTGCCAACCTTTTCAAAGCTGAATATAAGGAGAAGGTAGGAAAGGACTTTCCTTCTGATCCTAAGGAACAGCTTCTCGAAGCTATCAAGGCTGTTTTCCGCAGCTGGGACAACCCCCGCGCTGAAGTATACCGCCGTGACAACGATATCCCCTACAGCTGGGGTACTGCTGTTAACGTAATGCCGATGGTATTCGGCAACATGGGCAATACATCCGGTACCGGTGTTGCGTTTACTCGTGACCCTGCCACAGGCGAGAAGAAACTCATGGGTGAGTTCCTTATCAATGCTCAGGGCGAGGACGTCGTTGCAGGTATCCGTACCCCGATGCCCATTTCCAAGATGGCTGAACTTATGCCCGATGTTTACGAGCAGTTCAAGAAAGTTTGCACAATACTTGAAAATCACTACCGCGATATGCAGGACATGGAGTTCACAATAGAGGAAGGAAAACTCTATATGCTCCAGACGAGAAGCGGTAAGCGCACAGCGAAAGCTGCTCTCAAGATTGCCTGCGATCTCGTTGATGAAGGTATGCGCACTGAGAAGGAAGCTCTTCTCATGATAGATCCGCGTAACCTTGATACACTTCTCCACCCGCAGTTTGACGAAAAGGCCCTTAAAGCAGCAAAGCCGATTGCAAAAGGCCTTGCAGCATCCCCCGGTGCCGCTTGCGGTAAGATAGTCTTCACAGCAGAAGATGCTAAGGAATGGAACAAGCGCGGTGAGAAGGTCATCCTTGTCCGTCTTGAGACATCTCCTGAAGATATCGAAGGCATGAAAGCTTCTCAGGGCATACTTACCGTTCGTGGCGGTATGACGAGCCATGCAGCCGTCGTCGCCCGCGGAATGGGAACCTGCTGTGTTTCCGGATGCTCTGACATAATCATGGATGAGGACAATAAGAAGTTCACTGTCGGCGGCAAGACATTCCACGAAGGTGACTTCATTTCCATCGATGGTTCAACCGGCTATATTTATGATGGCATCATCCCGACAGTTGACGCTTCAATCGTCGGAGAGTTCAGCCGCATCATGAGCTGGGCCGATAAGTATAGACGTCTTTCCGTCAGAACAAATGCCGACACCGTTCGTGACGCTGCAAAGGCTTACGAGCTTGGTGCCGAGGGTATCGGTCTCTGCCGTACGGAGCACATGTTCTTTGATAAGATTGAAGCTATCCGCGAGATGATCTGCTCCGATACAGTTGAAGGACGCAAGAAGGCGCTTGATAAGATCCTCCCGCTCCAGCAGAAGGACTTTGAAGACCTTTACGAGGCTATGCAGGGCTATCCTGTAACAATCCGCTTCCTCGATCCGCCGCTCCATGAGTTTGTTCCGACAGAAGAAAAGGATATCAAGGAGCTTGCAGAAGCAACAGGCAAGACAGTCGAGCAGGTTAAGGCTATCATCGCCGGTCTCCATGAGGTCAACCCGATGATGGGTCACCGTGGCTGCCGTCTTGATGTCACTTATCCTGAAATCGGCGAGATGCAGACAAGAGCTGTCATCCGCGCCGCTGTCAACACAAAGAAGAGACATCCTGACTGGGATGTTGTTCCGGAAATTATGATTCCGCTTGTAGGCGACGCTAAGGAGCTTGCATTCGTACGTAAGATTGTCGTTGAAACAGCCGAGGAAGAAATCAAAGCTGCTGGTATCGACCTCAAGTATAAAGTCGGTACTATGATTGAAATTCCGCGTGCTGCTCTCACAGCCGATGAAATTGCAAAAGAAGCTGAGTTCTTCTCATTTGGTACTAACGACCTAACACAGATGACGTTCGGCTTCTCGCGCGACGACGCAGCAAAGTTCCTCCCTGCTTACTACGAGCATAAGATTTTCGAAAATGACCCGTTTGCTCGTCTCGACCAGACAGGTGTTGGTAAGCTCGTTAAGATGGCTGTTGAGCTCGGCAAGAAGACACGTCCGGATATCAAGCTTGGTATATGCGGCGAGCATGGCGGCGACCCGTCAAGCGTAGAGTTCTGCCATAACATTGGTCTCACCTACGTTTCCTGCTCACCGTTCCGCGTACCGATAGCAAAACTCGCAGCCGCTCAGGCAGCAATTAAAGCTGAGAAATAAGTTTTATTAGATAAAAGAGGGTATTACCCATCGGGGTAATACCCTCTTTTTACGCTCATTTAAGTTTTTATAAATCAAAAGAGCAGAAGAAGCGTTTTAAACTGTTTTTATCCCATTCTTATATTAAAATTCCCGTTTACTGTATAGCAACAGCGAAAGAGAATATGATATAAACATCAATAAAGTGGCTGCAATAATTGAGATGATACCGACAAGTACGATATTTTCAGTTGCCCACATTATTATATCAAACATCAGTGTTTCATTTCCCGGTAAAGTTGATATCATATTAAAAATAAATACTAAAATAGTCGAAAATACTACAGGAAAATAAAAACCTAAGAATTTTCCTTTCTGGTAGCCAATCTTAAACAGTATCGGAAACATGCACAGGTTTAAAACAGCATATAAAAGATAGCACGCTGATATAAGTAAAAAATACCCTTTTACACCTACGTACCATTTTGATGTTGAAAATATATTCGCTATGGGCATTAATATAGCGGCACAGATAAAGCCAAGCGCCATCATAATTAATGACAAGAGATATCTTCCTGTCACAATCATCCTGCGGCTTACAGGCAGTGTTAAATATAAATAATTCAGCTCCCCTTTTTCCTCTACGGCAAAAGGATTAACGGAAAAGCTTAAAAACACAAATACACTCATCGGGAAAACAATGAGCGGCATATATAAGCCGAACAATAAAATGTATAACGGTATAAATAGCCCCCGTATTTGATATATTTTCATCGAACGCCAGTCAAGCGATATCATCTTTAAAAGCATGAGTTTTCTCCTTTTCTGTTCATGAAAATCATAATATCATCAAGTGTAACTTTCTCTGTAACTACGCCGGACGGTAAACCACCGATACTCTCAATATCAATCATTGCTTCAAATCCGCCATAGTGTTTTCTGCATCCTATGAGAATGTTTCTGTCTATCTTCAAAAGATCATCTTCGCCTCCACGAATAATGCAGTATTTTTCTAAAAGCTCATCCTTCAGACCGGAATAAATGATTCTTCCCTTGAAAATGTAGACTATATAATCTGCAATACGCTCAAGATCGGTTGTGATATGTGTAGAAAAGAAAACTGTCTTATTTTCTGCTGTTATATAATCGCGCAGGATGTCTAATATTTCGTCCCGCATAACAGGGTCAAGACCTGATGTCGGCTCATCAAGCAGCAAAAGTTTAGCATCATGTGACAATGCCGCCGCCAACCCCAGTTTCATTTTCATTCCACGTGATAATGTTTTAAATTTTTGTTTCGGGTTTAGCGAAAACCTTGATAAATAATCCCGAAACATCGCGCTGTCCCAGTTTTTATAAAAAAGACTCATTGATTTATCAATATCAATGGGTGTCCAGTCTTCCTGATAATAAGGCTGATCAAAAAGGACACCTAACTCTTCTTTTAGTTGATAATTATCGTTTGATTGTCCTAAAATATTTACTTCACCGCTGTCTTTTATTGCCATGTTTAAAATTAGTTTTAATGTTGTTGTCTTTCCGGCGCCGTTTTGCCCGATGAATCCGCAAATATAGCCGCTTGGAACACTAAAACTTATATTATCAAGCGTAAAATTTTTATATTTTTTATTGAGATTTCTTATTTCGATTGCATTATTCGTTATCATTATCTGCTCCATCCAATTCATCAAGTAGTTTGTGAAGTTCTGATACCGGAATACCGGCAACTTTTGATTGTTTTAATGCTTTTGTGAAAATTGCTCTTATCTCTTGCATACATTGATTCGTAATAGCCATCCTGTCAGGTTTTTTCACGTAACACCCTTTGCCGGGAACTGTCACAATGTATCCTTCAAGCTCTAAATCATTGTACGCCCTTGTTGTTGAGATAACGCTGACTTTTAAATCGCGAGCCAATTGGCGCATGGAGGGAAGCATTTCGTTTTCTTTGACTTCACCCGACAAAATGCTCGCTTTGATCTGGTCTTTAATCTGCTCATAAATGGGTATGCTTGATTGGTTTGATAGTACTATCCGCATTCGTTTACCAACTTCATTGAATTTGATAACTGTATATATAGTATATATACAGTATGTGCAGCTGTCAATATCTTTTTAAAAATTTTTCACGAGCCATACATAGGGGCTTTGTTAGACACAGGGGCGCTGCCCCCGTGACCCCCGCCAAAGGGGCCATGCCCCTTTGTAATCCCGACAAAAAAATACCGCTGAACAATGTAAAGTCAGCGGTGTTTTTTATTTACAAGAAAGGCAAAACATTTGCGGCGGCACTATTTTTCAAGTATGGCATAATAAAAACGCCTTTTTTCATATAGTCTGAACCCGAAGTCAGTCAACTCGTCGTTGAAGTCGCCGTTTGCCTTAATGACAACTCGTTTTTTTGCAACTCTTATCGCCTCGTTGATATGTTCTTTTGTTAATGTGTCGTAACAGGCAAGATCTCTTAATGCTTGTATGCCGAACGATCCCGTCACAGGACTTGTGAACATAAAATCAAAATATACAACATCAAAACTCGACGGACTGCACTCACGCAGGGTATTAATGTTGTCGTCATTTTTTATTGTTATGCGCTGTAAGAGGGGCGCCATTTCCGGATGCTGTGTTGCATAAAACTGAAATCCTTCTTCAAGGAGCACATATAAAGGGAAGCTTTTTTCAACGCCTAAAACAAATCCGCCATCACCCAAAATATATGAAGCAACAATTGAATCAGAAGCCAGCCCAAGCGTCCCGTCAAAGAAAGACATACCGGGCTTCAGCTGACATGCTTCGGCTAAACTGTCATGCAAGCCATTATTTAGTCTGATAATACGCTGATAAGCCATATTGGGATGGAAGAAACACTCACAGTTTCCCTCTTTGTAAAAGCTGACACCGCGCATGTTATTAACGACAAAAACCTCATTACTCACATGCTGATGAAAATATTCAACCGACCTTTTTTTACGCGGGTAGTATTCGATTCCATACTTTGCGGACAAGGACCGTGCCTTTTCAATCAATGATGGCGACGGGTGAACAGATGTAGTAATAATCATTTTCCCTCATAAAACATCAGGTATAATACTGCGCCTGAGCGTGCCATAGTTCATAATATTTGCCCTTATCATCCATACAACATTTTGACAATTGTTGTCTTACCGGCGCCGTTTTCCCCGACAATTGCGATTTTCTCGCCCTTCTTCATATATGGACTTTATCCAGCGCTGCATATTATATATTTTTTTATCTTTTACACGGGACAGGTCTGATAATATACTGTATAAAAAGCCTTCCTTTCGCTCAGCTCTGCTCCATCTGTTTCTGTTTTTCTCGATAAAGTCCGTTTGATTTTTTCCGGTTATGTATGTTACAACGCTTGATATAACAATCGGTATGAGAACAAGGGGCGACAGCGATATGACTATGACCGAATAGGATAAAATCCCGAGTACGTTACTAATAATCGATTCCATCCATCCGAAAATAAAGTCGAAAACGTAGCGGGCGTTTTATTTCACGTACTCGTTTTCATCATGTACCTTGGGATTTTCAAGGTTGATATAATCGGTAATGAGAAACTTATGTATAAGCTCAATTTCAGTGTCATGTCCGATGATGTCGGAATATTTCCCGAGCTGTGTTTCGCAAAAACTTCATACGATTTTTATAAAAGCGACAGTTATGAGCAAATAAACGACCGTTAATATAACGTAATGGGCGCCGCTTTTTTGCTCAATTTTATCAATTACTGCTTTCGGTATGTACGCTAAAAGAAGTGTTACGGCAATGCGTAACACCTGAAGTGTCAGGTAATATAAAAAGTACAGCTTATGCTTCGACCATACTTTTTTATATACGTAAGATATGTTTGATATAAGCGAATACATATTATCATGCGACCTTTATATTGTATTTTAAATAGACACCATAATAGTAAGTGTAAAAACAGTATTAGAAAATAAAAAGGCGATTAAATGGTAACATGTATCGCTGTTTTGGTCAATACACAGCCAATAATCAAAAAAATAAGAGCTAAAATAATCGCCCACATGACGCTTTGTTGCCCTTTTTGACCCATTTTTCAAGCTAATAAACTTCATTGAAAACAAAAAGCCAAGCGAAAGCCTGGCTTCTTTTTTTATTTCAAAGCTATTCTGATGTTTTATGATTCATAAAGGCAACCCTCTATGCCCCGACAAAAAGCAAGTGCAGTTACACAGCCATGTTCTCTACACCTGTGGAAAACTCAGATGTGTTGTTTTATGGCTCAAGCCCCGTTAACTTTACATAAACAAGGTGCTGCGCCCCACAGAGCTTACGTTTACTTTTTCGGTTTTGCGCGGAAGAAGAGAGCGGCTATATAGCCGAAGCAAAGAGCGGCTGCAATGCCAGCGGATGTGGCAGAAATGCCGCCGGTTAGAGCACCAAGCAGGCCTATTCTGTCAACAGCATCGCGGACGCCGGCGGCTATATTATAGCCGAATCCTGTGAGAGGTGTTGTCGCACCGTTGCCGGCAAGCTCAACAAGAGGGCGGTATATGCCGACGGCATAAAGAATGACGCCTGCGACAACGTATGAAACAAGGATGCGTGCGGGGGTAAGCTTTGTTTTATCTATCAATATCTGGGCTATGACGCAAAGTAAACCTCCGACAACGAAAGCCCATACATAATCCATAAGTGTTTCCATCTTCAGTATCCCTTTTAAAACAACCTTTAAGCGACGATATGGACAAGATGTCCTATACCCGGTATTGTATTGCCCTGCTGAACGCTTGACGGGCTCATAAGAGCGCCTGTCGCCATAAACAAGACATCACGCAGCTCGCCGGCTTGCATACGGGGTAAAATATAAGAGGCGAGAACAACGGCGCTGCATCCGCACCCCGAGCCGCCGGCATGCTTGTCCTGTCCGACACGGTCGTATATTAAAAGCCCGCAGTCCTGATGGACAGCGCCGATGCTATACCCATCCGCTTCCATAAATTTTCGCAAAATACCCGTTCCTTCGTAGCCGAGGTCGCCGGTGACAATCATATCGAAGCTACCCGGATAACGCCCCGACTCTTTGAAGTAGCGTATAAGTGTGTCGGCAGCGGCGGGCGCCATAGCAGCACCCATGTTGGAAATGTCATCAATGCCCTTGTCAACTGTTCTGCCGGGGAGAACGTCGGTGATGTATGGGACGCCGTTTGTTGGGTTAGAATCGAGTATAAAAGCGCCGGCCCCTGTCACCGTCCACTGTGCGGTGGGCGCACGCTGCCCGCCATATTCGACAGGGCTGCGGAACTGGCGTTCAGCGGCGCTGTTGTGTGAGCTGGAGACGGCTGCAGCGCGCCGCGAAAAGCCTCCTGCACAGAAAATTGACGCAAGAATCAAAGATTCAGCACACGTAGAACACGCGCCGTAAAGACCAAAATATGGTATATCGAAAGAAGCAAGGCCATAGTTTGACGCAACGCACTGGTTTTCTAAATCCCCTGCGAAAACAGCGTCGATGTCATGCTCGTCAAGACCTGCTTTTCTCAATGCAGTAGAGAATGCAAGGCGCTGCATTTCAGCTTCGGCCGCTTCCCATGTCTTTTTACCGAATTCGTCCTTCTCATCGACAACATCGAATCTGCCGGCAAGCGGCCCGTTTGCTTCATGACCTCCGACGACGGTAGCATAACCTGCGAAAAACACAGGTGTTGGCAGTGTTATAATACCCTTTTGTCCTTTTGCGTTAATCATAATAATAAAACCTCCCGGTCACCGGATGAAAAGAGCATAAATTACGCCATAGACAGCGCCTGCAAGTGTGCCGTAAAGAATAACGGGCCCTGCTACAGTAAATATTTTCGCGCCGACGCCCATCACCCAACCTTCGGCTTTATTATCAAGCGCCGGGGATACGACGGAGTTAGCAAATCCTGTTATCGGCACAAGAGTGCCGGCGCCTGCCCATTTTGCGATGTTATCGAAAATACCGATTCCGGTGAGAAGAGCAGTAATGAAAATAAGCGTTATTGAAGTTATAGACGGAGCCAGGCTTTCTGTGGCACCGAGACATTTGTAAAGCTGTGTCAGACCCTGCGCGGCGCAGCATATAGCACCACCGGATAAAAAGGCATGAACACAGTTTCGAAGGCACGGCGATTTTTGTGCGTGTGCCTCGACGTATTTTTTATATTCCTTATTCCCTATGTTCATATTCTTTAAGCGACAAAACCACAAAGCTTTTTTACAGTAGCAGCGACAAAGCTGTAAAACCTGTGTGGCTTTTACCTCTTTTTTTGAAAATTCACTATAAAGTATTATGCTCCGCCGCCGGATTCTTATTCCGGCAACGGAGCATACGGTATGTAATAAGTAAAAGAGTTAATTTTTATATTTTTTCTGACGTTTTTGCGAAACAATGAATTTTCGCATTAAATCAAACGGCACGACGGTAAAGGCGATGAGCGCTGCTGAAGCGAGGTCGCGGGGAGAGAGCGGTGTTGTTCTGAAAACGTCGCCGCCAAAGTATATGATGAGAAGCTGCGTCGCACAGGTGAGAAGGATGATTATAATAAAAGCGGGGTTTTTTGAGAGGTGAGCAGCAAGGTTGATGCGCGGCGTTCTTGCGTTGAAGCAGTTGCATATGCCGCAGAATATGAAAATTGCGAAAAACACAGTCATAAAGCGGAGGTAATCTGTTTCATAGCCGAACCGCTCGCGGAAAAACGGGAGTTTTAAATACAAAAGGCAAATGGCAATTGAAAACGAGCCTGTCGTGAGCACACGCATGAGAAGCGGCGTAGGCAATATCTTTTCGTCGCGACTTTTCGGGCGCTCGCGCATATATTCCTGCCGCGGAGCCTCACCGGCGAAGGCAAGCCCGCCGAGCGTATCCATGATGATGTTGACCCACAGCATCTGGATGACGGTAACGGGTTTTTCAATGTCGATGAAGGGGCCTATAAGCGAAACACCGACAGCGCAAAGGTTCATCGTAAGCTGAAAAACGATAAATTTGCGTATGGAATCAAATATTGTACGCCCGTAAAGTATCGCACGGCCGATACTTTTTATGTTATTGTCGAGTATGACAATGTCGCCTGCCTCTCGGGCAACTTCCGTGCCACCGCCCATAGCAAAGCCGACGTCGGCTGCTTTTAGAGCCGGCGCGTCGTTTACACCGTCGCCCGTCATACCGACAACAAGCCCAAGCTCCTGCGAAACCCGTATGAGCCGCTCTTTATCGCTTGGAAGCGCTCGCGCTATAACGCGAATGCGTGGCAGGGCGGCTTTGAGGGCAGTGTCCGTCATTGTTGCAAGACGATCGCCTGTGAGAACAAGGTCATCACGGTCCTTTAAAATGCCAATTCTTTTAGCAATAGCGGTTGCCGTGCTCTCACCATCACCTGTTATCATGACAAGCTGGATTCCGGCGCCCGTTATTTCGGCGACGGCAGATCTTGCTTCGGCCCGTGGTTCGTCGCTGATGACGACAAGAGCGGCAAAGTCAAGCGAATCGGGCATTGCAAGGTACATTCCTTCGGCCGATGCTACAAGAATTACGCGCATGCCCTGCGACGCAAGTTCTTCATAGCGCCGTAAGATAGCGTCGCGCCCGTAAAACGGGCGACGTGTACCGTCGGATGTTATGCAGTGCGTACACCTTGGCAAAAGAAGCTCTGGCGCGCCTTTGACAAGCGTCAGCATCCCGTTGCCGTGGCGTTCAATGCAGGCAAGCGAATACTTTCGTGAGCTGTCAAAAGGCACGCGTGAGTATATATTTGACTGGTCAGGCGTGGCTCCGTCGGATATTAAAGCGTCAAGCAACGCGCGGTCTGTAGCGTTTCCGCCGAGGGCGCACAAACGCCCGCCTCTTGTGCCGCGGACGCTGTCGGTGTTATGGTAAGCGGACAATCGCAGAATGTCATATATGGCGGGCGAACGACGTAAAGCGCGAATTCCCGAATATTCAGAGTCGACAGCAACAATTCTTGTCACCGTAAAGTCCCCGCGCGTCAGAGTGCCTGTTTTATCGCAGAAAAGAATATTCATGCTGCCTGCTGTTTCAATGCCGACGAGCTTTCTGACAAGCACATTGTCGCGCAACATACGCTTCATGTTCGACGAAAGCACGACTGTTATCATCATCGGCAGCCCCTCAGGCACAGCGACGACGATAACGGAGATTGCCATGGCAAGCGCGTTTGTCAGCTCAACTAAAGATTTGCGGTAATCCTTAATCTGCTCAAGCGCTATGCTGATATTCATATCGTTTTGAATAAAGAAAACGTTAAATAAATAAGCAATACCGATGAGCGCTGCAGCTACATATCCAAGGAAGCTGACGTTGTTCGCAAGCTCCGTAAGCCTGTGCTTTAAGGGGCTTGGGCGTTTTTCATTTTGAAGCGACTGCGCTATCTCTCCATATAAAGTGGCGGCACCTACGCGGGTTACTACCATCTCACCGCCGCCCGAGACAATTGTCGTGCCGCGTAAAACGCACGCGCGGTCGTCAGGCGAAAGAACGCCTTCCGGTGTGCCGTCGGGATTTGGTGTTTTTGTCATGTCGCGACTTTCGCCATTAAGCGCCGACTGATCGGCGCTAAGTTTCCCCGAAACTAAAAAGCCATCAGCCGGCACGCCGTCGCCGGCCGATAGAATTACCGTGTCGCCGACAACAACCTCAGAGATCGGGATTTCCATTATCCTGCCGTCGCGCCGTACACGGCAAAAAGTTGACTCCGAGCGACGCTGCAGCTTGTCGAAAGCACGTTCGCTGCCGCGTTCTGATAAAGCCGAGACAAGCGTTGCTATCATGACAGCGCACGCAATGCCTGCAGTCTCATACCAGTCGACATCACCGAGTGAAAAAATAATGTTTGCGATAAGAGCACCGATGAGTATTCTTATTATAGGATCGGTAAAACCTCGTAAATACAGCGAAAGAAACCCGTGGCGCTTTGCCCGTACTATTTCGTTTGAACCGTATTTTGCCCTTGAGCTTTCAACTTCGGCACTTGTTAAACCAAAGTTATTACGTCGCGCCTTCGTATAGCGGGAAGAAACCGTCAGTGCGTCGGCAGACAAAAAAGAAGCTGACCTCGTATACCCACCGGCAGCATTATCATCAACTAATTGTGTAGCCCTCCCCGGCTCTCCGTATAAGCGCATCAACTTTCTGCCCCCAAATTACGGTGTTTTTCCATACTATGATATGTCGCCTTTTGCTTTAGTATGAAAAGAGGGGATATACGAGAAGGGTTTACCGACGAACCTTGATATTTTTCAAGAAAAGATATGCTATGGGGGCGCCGCCCCCATGACCCCCGCCAAAGGGGCCATACCCCTTTGGAATCCCAATAAAAATGGTATCGCAAAATAAAAGCCAAGCTACTCGTAAGCTTGGCTTCATTGCTATGTTTCATTATTCAGAGCGGTGTGAAGTGCTTTGCGCGGAAATAAGCTCTGGTATTGCCACCTAAAGGTTTACACATCGTTTAGTCGATGTCGCGGCGGACAACTTCCGGTGGTGTGTCGAGCTTCCACGGTTCACGCAGGAAGCGCTTCATATACTTTAGCGTTGATGCGAAGTAATAACCGTCGCAGATGCGCTCATCAAGTACGAATGTTACATCAATGTACGAATGTTCCTCGACGCTTCCATCGCGGTTCAACTCGTACTTGCGCTGTTTTATACCGAAAGAGCAGAAAATCGGTACGTTTCCAAAGTTATAGAGGTGGTGGTAGATAGGCGGTATGCCTAGGCTTCCCATAGAAGTGATAAAAAATGAGCCGTGGAACGGGCTGATTCTTGTGAGGAATCGCGGGAGAAGCCCGAAATAATCGAGGAACTGAAGAAAACCAATCGTAAATTTTTTTAAAAGACCGGGAATGTAGTTAATAATTTTTGCAGTTTTATCGAAATTGCTGTTTTTAACCTCTCGATACCCTTCAATTATGCGCGTAAACTCGTTATAAACATCGATTGGCGTTGCATCGGGGCGGAAAGTTGCTTTAACAACCGTATCAGGGGAATCAAGGACCATTTCTTTTTTGATGGTTAAGATAACTTCAACATAACCATCACGAGTGTAGACTTTTTGCCCTGCTATAAAGCGGTTGAGAGCGGGATATTCTGCGACGCAGCGCAGGTAAAGGGCGATCATGACGTGCATGAATCCAAACCCAGCATATCCCTCCCTGCGTTTTTTGTTGATATACTCAAGCACAGTATCTACACAGAACGTTTCTCTTATATAGTTCTGTGAGTCGGAGCGTTCCTTCATTATGTAAGGAACAAGCTTTGCCATAGGGGAAAGCGAACGGACGACACGTCCGTCGTTTCTGTCGCCCAAACGGCGTCTTTTCATCTTATCGGGGATGCGTTCTCGCTCCTCAATTTTCTTTTCTTCCATTACATCACCTTTAAATTATAATTTTTGTTATTTGCCGAACGTTACGTTAATTATATCAGAAGCTGTAAATGAATACAACAACACAGGTGGGATGATTACAAAAAATCACATATAAAAGAACGGCTCCGCCCGCAATTCCGCGTCGTTGTTTTTCCGCGGCCTCTTTGGTATAATTAAAAATATAAAAAAGCGGAACTTCGCTAAAAAGGAAGTATCTTTCATGAATCTCACAAGGGATTATGGCATAAAATATGCGTCCGCTATCCCGCTGTCTGAATGTATCGTGACCCGCCCGTATTTACTGCATCGGACGGGGCTGTCATATGACAGCAACAGTAAAATAGAAAACAGCGGCAGCGTTCTTTTAATGCTCATCCCGTATTATAGCGGCTCGCCGCCCGGGAATATATCTGTTTATTCAGCGCCGCGCGATTACCACATTTATTTTAACGAGCTTTTTTCGTCAATTATACCGGAGTTGCAAAAATTAATGCCGGGTGCTGTTTTTTGTGGTTTTTCAGACCATTCGCCGATTGACGAGCGCGACGCTGCGGCAAAGGCCGGTCTTGGCGTAATAGGTTGCAACAGGCTTTTAATCAATGAAGAGTATTCATCGTTTTGCTTTATCGGTGAAATAATCTCCGATATACCTGCTGATGAGTGGTCAAGGCTTATAACAGGGCTTCTTTCGGTGAAAGTACAAGAAGTAAAAAACTGCTCCGGCTGTGGCGCATGTGAGCGGGCGTGTCCTGTCGGTGGCGGATGCATAGCGGATGTGAAGACGTGTCTTTCAAATCTGACGCAGAAGAAAAAGCTGACGCCGGATGAAGAAAAAATTATTGCTGCAAACAACACCGTCTGGGGGTGCGACGTCTGTCAGTTTGCCTGCCCTGTGACGAAGAAAGCCATCATATCAGGATCCATAAAAACACCGATTAAATTTTTCCGTGAAAATATTATATCCACGATTACGGATGAAATCCTCGAAGATTTAATTAAAACAGGAGAATATTCCCTCAGAGCTTATTCATGGCGCGAGCCGGATGTGATAAGAAGAAATATATCGCTTACCTCACGCGATACAGATGATGAGGATTATAATAAATAAAAAACAGTCAAAGCTGAAAATTTAACAAAACGGAGAAAACTATATATAATGAATTTGACAAAATCACAGGAAGAACAAATAATAGCTGCCGTAATGGAAGCCGGCAGTTACATACTAACGGCTCATGATATTAAAAAAGGTGTTGTAGCAAAGCCGGGTGATGATAATTTCGTCACGGAATACGATATCGGAGCACAAAAAATGCTTATGAACCACCTATCCATTATTGTGCCCGGCGCTCGTTTTCTCGCAGAAGAAGATGCATCTGTTGAGGTGTCTGCTGACACATCTACCGATAAAACAGCCGACAATACAAACAGCGGCGCTATCTTTATTATCGACCCTATTGACGGTACGACAAACTTTATATACGGCTATCGTAAAAGCGCAATATCTGTTGCTCTTGCCTTCGGCGGCAGTGTCATCTTTGGCTGTGTGTATGACCCATATCTTGACGAGCTATTTTATGCGCGCCGCGGCGTCGGCGCTTTTTTGCTTGCGGGTGATGGAACCCCGCATCAAATCCATGTATCGGAGCGGCCGCTTTATGACTCGCTTGTTTCCTTTGGTACATCCCCTTACGAAAAGCACCTTTCCGAACCGACTTTCCGCCTGGCGGAAGCCCTTTTCCATCGTTCGCGAGATGTAAGGCGCTCGGGTTCGGCAGCGCTTGACATATGTTATGTTGCCTCAGGGAGATGCGGGCTTTTCTTTGAAATGTCGCTCTCAACATGGGATTTTGCGGCGGCAGCCCTTATTCTCACCGAAGCGGGTGGCAAAATTACTACAATAGACGGAAAAGAGTTGCCTTCGTCTGATGGCGTAAAATCATCTGTGCTTGCCGGCGGTGAGCGTGCGCTGGCAGATTTTGCGTTAGAGGGGCTTGCCGATATTGTTAAGGATTATTTGCAATAACAGTTGCAAAAAATTAACGTAATCATATAAGAAAAAGCAAACGCAGAAAGGAAGGAAGTGAGCACACGTTGAAGATCGTATATTCGCCGAGCGCAAGGGTGGCTTTCAACTACATAGCTGATGCCGCAGGCGCCGACGCTAAAAACGGCATATATGCGTCAATAATCGTCCCCGACAGAATGTCTGTCACAGGGGAGGATTTGCTTGCGCGCCGCCTTGAGCCAAGAGCGCAGCTATACTGTGAAGCAGTTTCCTTCCGTCAGTTTGCAAACAGCGTTTTCCGCCGCTACGGCGGGTTATCGTACCGTTACGCAGATAAAACAGTGCGCACGCTGCTTATGTGGCGCGCCATTCGCGAGTGCTCACCTCTTTTGAAGATATACGGCTCACTCGCAACCGACCCCGCGTCGGCAGCGCCGATTCTTGATGCGATATCGGAGCTGAAGCGCAGCAGAATAACGCCGGACGCGCTTGCAGTTGCTGCTATGAAGCTTGGCAAGAGAGGTGGCGATGATAATAATAGCGATAACAGTTTTCCGGCAGATAAATATGCCGATATTGCAAACATTTATGCTGTATACGACGATATTTTGTCAAAAAGCTTTGATGATCCCGAAACAGAACTGACAAAACTGGCAGAGCTTTTGTCAAAAAACGGCGCTGACTTTTTTAACAACAGGCACCTTTACGTTTACGGGCACGCTTCGTTTTCACATCAGCAGCTTGATGTACTCCGCTACGCTGAAATGTACTCACAAAACACAACAGTTGCTTTTCTTGCACCGGCAGAGGCGGCAAGTGCCCGCGGGGCTCATATAGAATATGAAGCAATTGCCGACACGACACGCCGTTTGCGCCGCATAGCGGACGAGGCAGGGAGCGACTTTGAAATAATAGAGCTGCCGGGGGATGACAGCGTACCGGCAATGCTTGCGGGAAAGCTGTGGGATATGTCGGAGCCAAGAGCAAGTGCCGGCAGCGGTAATGCAGCGTCAGGCGAAGGTAAAGAAGATATAACTGACAACAAAAACGATAGCATAAAAATATACGAATGTCCCGACAGGCGTGCGGAAGCTGAGGCTGCAGCGATTGAGATTATCCGCGCTGTCATGGGTGGCATGCGCTACCGCGATATTCTTGTGTGCGCGGCGTCTGTTGAATCATACCGCGGTATAATTGAGGACGTTTTTGACGCATACGGCATACCGTATCACATAACAGCACGCACGCGCCTTGAGACAAAGCCGCAGGTGGCGTTTCTTCTGTCTGCTTTGCGCATTGTCACGGGCGGATGGCGCAGGCAGGATATTATCGCTTATATGCGGACAGGCCTGACATGTCTTACGGATGATGAGGCCGATGAGCTTGAGCTTTACATAACGCAGTGGCGGATTGATGGCTCCCGCTTCCATTCACCTGTTGGCGGTGCGTGGAGCATGAATCCTGACGGGTATACAGCTACATGGACGGAAGAGGGCACGCGGCTGCTCACATCCGTCAACGCGTCGCGCGAGAAAATAGCAGAACCGCTTTTGCACCTCGCCGACGCGATGTCGGGGGCAAAAACGGCAAAGGAAAAATCAAACGCTCTGCGCGCATTTCTTCTTGAAACAAAAGTGTTGCCGGAGGATTTAGGCGGCGCGCGTGAAGGTGCGGCGGCGTCCGAGCAGGAAGATGCCCAGCTTGCAAGGCTCATTGATGCGGCGCTTGCCGCTGTTGATATGTGCGCACCGGAGGGAACGGTGACAGCAGCTGAATATGCTGGCTGCTTATCGCTTGCACTCGGAACGCTTGACATCGGCACAATTCCGACGCGAGCGGACGAGGTTGACATAGGCGACGCCGCCCGAATGCGTTCGATTGGCTGCCGGATGATGATAATGCTCGGTTGCTGTGACGGTGAGTTTCCCGCACCGGTTTCCGACGACGGCTTTTTCACCGACAGCGAAAAGGCAATCCTTGAAGGCGAGGGCATATCGATATATGGCGACACGCATATTAGGGCGTCGGCGGAACTTTATAATTTCGCCTTTTGCGCTTCACTGTCAAGCGAGCGGCTGATAATGACGTATCGAAAAAATGGCACCGATGCAAAGGAGCTTCCGTCTGCAGCAATAGAGCGTACGCTTGCCCTTATGCCGGGGCTTAAGCCTATATGCTTTACGGTGCCGACAGAGCCGGAGTTTATATATTCTGAAAAAACGGCTGCCACATACTTTACGAGGATGAGCGGCAACACGCGTCTTGCTGTTGAGAAAATACTTTCAGATGACCCGAAATATAAGGGCATTCTTGACGCGGTGAAGACACCGATATCGGCGGGTGCGGAGCAAATATCGGATGAAGTTGCAAAAGAGCTTTTTGGCGGGAACATTTCACTTTCCCAGTCGCGCCTTGAGAGCTTTGTTATGTGCCATTTCGGTTTTTACTGCACCTATATCCTCGGCTTGCGTGAAAAAAAGCGCGCTGAGCTTGGCTATGCCGACGTCGGTACGTTTGTTCATGCTATTTTGGAGCGTGTTTTCTCATCCGGTATGCTGGATGAAGAAAATTTATCGGATGAAGAAATAGAAAAAGCGGCAGCGGAGCTTGTCGCCGCTTATATCAGCGACGTTTGTCCGAAGGAAGAAGCAGGAAAGCCGAGGCTTCTTCATCTTTTCAGGCGTCTATCACGCTCTGTTGTGCTTTTTATACGTGAGTTTTACGAGGAAACGCGTCAAAGCTGTTTCCGCACAGTGTTATGCGAAGCCCCGATTGGCATGAAAGGCAGGGGCGATAGAGAAGAAAGCAGCGGCGTTGTCATTGATCCCATTGAAATCCCGCTTGAGGATGGCGGTGTCGCGAAGCTTCGCGGAATTGCAGACAGGATAGATGCTTACAGGGCCGGTGACGGCACCGTTTGGGTTCGCGTTGTCGACTATAAAACAGGCTCGAAAAAGTTCAATCCGGACGACCTGAAGCTGGGGCTTAGCCTTCAGCTTCCGATATACCTTTATTCGATTATAAATTCAAAAAATCCTGCTCTTCTTTCGCTTCTCGGCGTAGAGGAAGACGTATCAGGCGGAGCTGATAACAAAATAAAAGCCGCAGAAAAAGTAAAACCCGCAGGGTTTCTTTACATCGGCACGGCGCCTGCCGACATACAGGCGTCTGATGATGAGGAAGGCGCTGGCGAGACAATATCGGCGCCGATGGTAAGAAGCGGGCTTCTTGTGATGAATGAGGAGATACTGCGCGCGATGGACGCAGACCTTAAGGGGCGCTTTATACCTGTAAAATTAAAACAGGACGGCACGCCATACGCACAATCACAGCGCTTACTTGCCGAGCCGACAGAATTCATGCGCCGCTTTGATGAGCTTCGCGGAACAATAGCGCGTATTTCGGCGGAGATGAAGCGCGGCGACGCGAAGGCATACCCGCTTGTACGCGGCGGGAAATCGCCTTGCGATTATTGCGAAGTAAAGCCCGTTTGCAGGCGGGCTAATCATGGGACGGGGAGGTGAAGATGATGAGCATGAAAGCTGAAACAGAAGAAAAGCTGACAAAACCGATGGCAGCGGACACGGCAGCGGATAAAAAGGACGTCAAATGGACACCGGCGCAGCTTGAGGCGATAACGCTAAAAGGCACTGATATTCTCGTCGGTGCGGCGGCCGGCTCCGGTAAAACTGCGTCACTTACGGAGCGTATCGTATCGTCAATTGTCAGCGGCGGCGCCGATGTTTCACGCATACTTGCCGTCACCTTCACAAAAGCTGCGGCTGCAGAGCTGAAAAGCCGCATATCGAACGCCCTGCGCCGTGCGGCGGCGGGAAATCCGGGAAACCGCCGTATAGCGCGCCAGTTGTCGCTTTTACCGGGCGCATCAATCGGTACAATACACAGCTTCTGCCTTACGCTGCTTCGCTCTCATTATGCCGAGCTCGGCATTCCGCCGGATATAAGGGTAGCGGATGAAGCGGAAGCGTCGCTTTTGCGCCGTGAGTGCATGGAAGAGACAATAGATGCTTTTTATAACGGCGACCTGACGATTAAAAGCACAAATCTTGATTTTACAACCGCAGCCGACAACATATCTGACCCGAAGGGTGACGGAAGGCTTGCCTCAACCCTTCTCTCCCTTTATGAAAAGCTCTCCGGTCACCCGGAAAAGCAGAAATTCCTCTACACATCGGCAGATACGCTTGAAGCGGGGGCAAATGCAGGTGCAGGATTCTTTGCCACCGCTTACGGCGAGCCGATTAAAAGATACCTTGACGGCATATTTGAGCATTACGAATCTGTGCTTGTGGCAGCATGCGACGAGTTTGCGCTTGATGCTGATTATAAGGAAAAATATCTTCCCACATTTGAGTATTCGCTTAACTTCGTTCGGCGCGCCCGCACACTCATAAAAGCTGATGATTATGCGGGTCTGCGCGGGCATTTAGCGGGATATACGCCGCCGAAGCTTGGCGGCATACGCGGGCGCGAGCACACGCCGCGCGTTGAATACTTCCGCGAGGCGCGTACGAAATTGAAAAAAATTATAGATGAGGTTTATGCATCGTATCTTTCTGCCGACAAGGAAGCTGTCGCGGAGTCTATGCGCCGCACGGCAAACGTTTTGCGCGCCATAGCCGATGTGCTTACTGAGTTTGAGGCAAACTACTCAAAAGCAAAACTGTCGCGCTCGCTTTGCGATTTCTCAGACCTTGAGCATATGGCAATACGGCTGCTTTATGATGAAAACGGCGAGAGAAGTCCCGCCGCTCGTGCTATTGCCAGCCGATATGATGCTATTTATATTGACGAGTACCAGGACGTAAACCTTGTTCAGGAGAAAATTTTCTCCGCTATTGGCAACGGGAAAAACATGTTTATGGTCGGGGACGTCAAGCAAAGCATATACGGTTTCCGCGGGGCGGAACCGGGTGTTTTTGATGAGCGCCGACGCAGATATTTAAAAAGCGGGGGCGGTAAGTACATTTTCATGTCGGAAAACTTCCGCTCAGAGGCTCCGATAATAGATTTTGTAAACGCCGTTTGTGCTCCGCTTTTTAAAACAAGCCGCCTTTACTATGACAAAAGCGACGATCTTGTAGCGGCAAGGAAAACGGATGCAGGCTTTACGCCACCCTCCCCGCGCGTCGTTATCATTGAAAAGCCGCACGGCTACAAAGATGAAAATTGTGATAGCGACGGTGAAAATCAAAGTGAAAATGAAAATACCATCACCGGCGATGACTTCGACCGTGAAGCAGAGTGGGTAGCCGCTGAAATTGCACGGATTATAAAAACAGAGAGCAAATCAGACGGCTCGCCATACTCGCCGGGCGACTTTGCCATACTTCTCAGGAGTGCAAAAGAGGTGGCGCCGGCTTTTGAGGACGCTTTGCGCCGTCATGGAGTTATGTCAATCAACGACACGGCGGCGAACTTCTTTGAATGTCCCGAAGCTTTGCTTGTCTTATGCTTTTTAAACGTCATCGACAACCCACTGCGAGATATATATACATCGGGCGCTCTGCGCTCACCGGTATTCGGCTTCACACTTGACGATCTTGTAAGGCTGAAATTAGCTTACGGCACCCCTGTTTATACTGCCCTGCGCCGTGCGGCGGCGGACGCTGCCGCGATTATGAGCGGAAACGGAGATGTTGAAGCAAAGCTACCGCCTGAGCTTTATTTAAAATGCTCACATGCCACCGAAACAATCCTCCGTTGGCGTGATGTAGCACGCAGCGCGCCGGCTGATGAGCTTATCAAGCGCATATACGCCGACACGGGAATCCGCGCGCTTGTCTATGCGGATGCAAACGCCACAGGAGCAAGCAAAGAGTACAGGGACGCAAATCTGACGGCGCTTTATGAGCGCGCACGCGCTTATGAAGCATCTCGTTTTCGGGGGCTGCACCGCTTTATTGACTTTATAAACGGCATGATTGAAGCGGAAGCTAACAATCCGGCGCCGCGGCCAACAGGTGGCGACGAAAACGCCGTCCATATAATGACTATACACCAGTCGAAGGGGCTTGAGTTCCCTGTCGTTTTCGTTTCACGCTGCGGGCGGGAGCGCAGCCGCGAGGATGAGAAAAAGCCGATACTTATTGACAGTAAAATCGGCGCGGCAATGAAGCTACGTGCTGACGACAGCGGCAAATCACCTGTCATAATTGATACGCTTCCACGTAAATCACTTGCCGCAGCGGCAGCTATGGCATCGGCTGAGGAGGAAATGCGCGTCCTTTACGTTGCCCTGACGCGCGCGAAGGAGCGGTTATATGTCACATCATGCGTACCCGACCCTGAAAAATTGGTGCGTTATCATGTGTCCGGCGCAGAGTTTTTCTCCCGCCACACTGTAATGAGTGAGAGGACGTATATCGGCTGGATTTTGGCATCACTTGGCTCAAGCGGCGTGGATATAAAAAGCAAAGCGGAGATTATAAGAGTAGGCGATGAGCTGCCTTCGGCGCAAGCGTCAGAGCCATTTGCGAAAGTAAAAGAGGATGTGGAGGGGGTCACCTCTGCTGAAATAAGGCTTGCTGAGCGTGAAAACGCTAAAGACGCGGCAGATACAGGTGAAAACGCAGATGAAGAAAGCTCCACACAAATAAAGGTGAGCGAATACGAGAAGTTATTCAGAGAAAGATTTTGTTATCAGTACCCGTATGCCAGAATCGGGGCAATTCCTGCGAAAATAACGGTTTCCCATCTTTATCCCGACTCGCTTGACGAGGACATGGAGCCAAAAGCAGATATCGACATTGACACAGATGTGGGAAAAAGCACATTCTCCGATACAACATCCATACGCCTGCCGCCGTATGCAAGCCTTTTACATAAGAATCGCGATGAAGCGGCCCTTCGCGGCACAGCTACGCACCTGTTTTTACAGTTCTGTGATTTTGCCGCGGCGGAAAAATATGGAGTCGAGGCTGAGGCAGACAGGCTGACGACGGCCGGGTTCATAACAAAAGAAGACCGCGAGATTATAAACATACACGAGGTCGAAAACTTCCTTCGCTCCGATATATACCGCCGGATGAAAGCTGCGCGGCGCGTCTGGCGCGAGCAGCGCTTTCGCTTGCGCCTTCCGGCTGCTTTCTTCTCTCGCCGCGAAGATAAAGAGAGTATTTTCGGAGATGAAAAGATACTTGTTCAAGGCGTTATCGACAGCTTTTTCGTTGAGGATGATGGCGGCGTCATAATAATCGACTATAAAACCGACCGCTTGTCACGCGCCGAATTAAATAATCCCGCGCTTGCGGCGGCTAAGCTGATACCAAGGCATTCGCGTCAGCTTGCATATTATCGTGCGGCAGTTTCGCTTCTTCTTGACGTGCCGCAGAAAAGCATCACCCCGCTCATATATTCCCTGCCGCTCGGCGCGCCGGTATATCCGACGGAGGAGGATCTTATTGCCGCCGTTGGTGTGCTTGATCTGTGACGCCAGTTTATGTTAACGCGTGTGATATTGTAAAAAAAAATAAGCCATGATATAATTTTTAAATACGGAACTTCTTTGTGTCGTAAGCGTCTTTAATTATTAAGGACGTTATGATACGGAAGTCAAAGAATGAAGGATAATAAAAACCAGACACGGTGTTGTACTGGAGGGGACGGCTTTATTGTATATGAATGAAGTAGACATAGAGATAGACAAAAAAGATGTGACAATTCAAACGATTCCTCGAGTGTCACTTATAATACCGTCACTGAACCCCGACGAAAAACTTGTGCGCACAGTTCGCGGCTGTATTGAAGCCGGGTTTGACGATATTATAGTAGTAAATGACGGAAGCCGCCCCGACACACTTAAATATTTCCCTAAAAAAAGTGAATTTCCACAGGTGACGCTCCTGACGCACGAAAAAAACCTCGGCAAGGGAGCGGCGCTGAAAACAGCGTTTGATTATTTTTTGAAAAACAGACCTGACGCCGTAGGCGTTGTAACAGCGGACGGCGATGGGCAGCATTTGCCGGAAGATATAAAAACCTGCGCTTTTGCTATGTCTGAATCCGTTAATAGTGGTGCACCTGTCGTTGTACTTGGCTGCCGCGATTTTTCGCAGGACAATGTACCGCCAAAAAGCCGTTTCGGCAACCGTGCTACGTCGGTTGCACTTCGGCTTTTTTGCGGAATGAGCGTATCGGACACACAAACAGGGCTGCGGGCAATACCAAGAGTTTTCATCGCCTCGCTCATAAAAGCGGAAGGCTCGCGCTACGAGTATGAAACAAACATGCTTCTTATGATGCGAGATTTGCACATACCATATCGGGAAGTACCGATAAAGACAGTTTATATCGACGAGAACAGGACATCACACTTCCACCCGCTGCGGGATTCCTTGCGCGTATGGGGACTTTTTTTCAAGTACGTTTTAAGCTCCTTCGCGTCGTGGTGTGTGGATGAACTTCTCTTCTTTGTACTCGGTATAACACTTTTCCGCGGTGGCAAATCGCTTGACATATTTCTCTGCACGGCAGTAGCGCGCGCAGCATCATCGGTATGTAATTTTACGCTCAATAAACGCATTGTCTTCCGGTCGAAGGGGAAAGTAGGCAGAACAATACTGCGCTATTACTGCCTTGCCATTCCCATTATGGTTTTATCTTATGCGCTTGTTTACGGCTTAAAAAGCCTTGTGGATGTACGGTATCACATCACAACGACACTTATAAAAATTGCCGTTGATACCTTCTTATTTTTCGTAAGTTTCAGAATACAACGTGGATGGGTTTTTAGTGATAAGGACAAATGAGTATGATTGATAACAGCCATTTCAGCAAAAGAACAAACAGCCCCGATATTGCCGGCTTGAAATTGACCGGCAAGCGCCGCAGACGTAAAAAAACAGTTGGCAGGATAGTAAGACGCACACTGCTCGTCATCTTTACTATCCCGCTTTTACTGCTGTTTGCCCTTTTCACGTTCTGCCAGACGATAGCGACAGGCCCAAGCGAAACAGTCCGCGATCTTCTCGTTCTCTCTGCTATGCAGGCGAGTGCCACAAAGTGGGTACCTGGTCTTTTTCTTGACGATGCTGTTGTCGAAGAAATTGTCAAAAAGAGTCAGGTCATCCAAACAGATGTTGTTCCGCTTGACGAATATGTAAAAAAGACAAGACCTGATGGCATTGACGAAACAGATGATAACAGCGACAGCGAGGACGATGTCGAGACCGACGAGTGGGCAAATGCAATCGACGGTATGCTGTATTATACAGTCAGCGGTCCCACCTACAAAGCTTATATACTTATTGTCCGTGATCCGTCGCGCGTCTATGTAGGAACATCAAGCGATTATAAGAGCGGCAAGATTGGTGCGCGCATATTTGATATAGTCGAGCGCGAGGGAGCTGTTGCGGCAATAAACGGCGGCGAATTTGCCGATACAAACGGTCAGGGTACGGGCGATAACCCGATAGGCCTGACGTATGCACGCGGAAATTGCGTCTGGAATGACGGCGCAAAGCGCACGTTTATCGGCTTTGATAAGAATAATAAGCTCATTGTCACCAATTCAATGACAAAAAAAGAGGCTGATGAGCTTGGAATACGCGACGGCGTTTCATTTCAGACAGGAAACGTCCTCATTACAAACGATGGCGTTAACATAACGCTTCATTACGCAGAAGGAAATACGGGCACAGCTCAGCGCACAGCTATCGGCCAGCGGGCTGACGGCTCCGTTGTCATGATAGTGACGGACGGGCGCACAGCAAGCAGCCTTGGCGCGACCCGAAACGACGTAATAGACCTGCTCGCTTCGTTTGGCGCAATAACGGCCGGTATGCTTGACGGCGGCTCATCAACAATGATGTATTATAGGGATTACTACGACAAATATAACATAGACAAGTCTACGCTTGACACATACCAGCTTATGGGATTGACAAACAGGTATAAAGCGTTCACAAAACCGCGTCACCTGCCGACTTTCTTCCTTGTGTCACCAGAGACGAGTGAAAACGGCTAAGGGGGACACATAGGCTATGAAGAAAAGAGGCCACAACCGGGAGCATTTTTCGCTTTTTTACGTAATATACTTTACATTCGTCTTTCTCTTTGTTGCCATAGTGTTGCTGCTATCAGGCGTTGTTAAGGACAGGCTTGCCGAATACGAAAGCGTACAGCCGAAGTATAAAGCAGCGGAGATATTCGATAAATATTTCAATCCCGTTGACTTTAGAGCGCTTCTTGCCGACGCAAAGTATGAAGCGGAGGGCGTTACGCAGGATGAAATTGAGGAATATCTTCGCGGGCAGATAGCAGACGAAGAGATAACATACGCTATCGGTTCATCAGATAAAGAGGACGAAATCAGATATATAGTAAAAGCAGGCGACAAAAAGTTTGCCGCTATTATACTTAAAAAAAGTGACATAAAATCTGAGCACGGTTATTCAACATACGAGCTTGATTCTATTGAACTTTACGTTTCCGTGCGCCATGAAGAGGATAACCCGACTTATACTATAACAATAAGTGTTCCTGCCGGATATACGGCTTACATCGATGGCACGGCCCTTACAACGGAGTATAAGACGGAGACGGTCATAAACGAGGATGCCTTCAGGTATTATCCGGATGGTGTCACCGGTATTCAGTATGACGTTTATGTAGTACCGGAGCTTGAATCCCCGCCCGTAAATGTAACGGCTAAGGACACAAAAGGCAAAGATGCCGTTATTTCAGCCATAGACGATGATGGATATGAGCGTTCGTACACGGCGGCGGTAAACAACGACGAGGCCCTTGCTGCTGAATATAGCGAATATATAACAAATGCAATTGAGGGCTACGCCGCATATATGCAGAAGGACAAGCGTTTTTCATCAATTTCCAAGTATTTTGATCCATCGTCGGAGCTTTATAATACGGTCAAAGCGGCAGGCAACGACCTTTGGATGGTTATCGACCACGACAGTTACGAGTTCAAGGATGTTTCCATTGGCGAATTCTATAACTGGGGTACGGTCAGCGACGGGGATGTGATTTCATGCAGAATATCGTTTATGCATATCCTGCACCGTGCGGGGCGCGACGATTTCCTCGATGTTATCGATATGACTGTATTCCTTCGCAAAACTGACGAAGGATATAAAATTTATAAATGGTACAACAACTGATGGAGGACATATAAACTGATGAGCGATTTTTTAACCCGCTTGAGCATGAGTGAGATTGATATTCTCGATAGCATAGCCGAGCATACGCATTGTGGATTTCTTGATTTTCTTTTGCCAAAAATAACGCTGCTCGGCAACGCGGGTATATTCTTCATTATATGTGCCTTCGTCATGCTTTTTTTTAAAAAGACGCGGAAAACGGGCATTATGATGGGTGTAGCGCTCATTCTCGGGCTTATAATTTGCAATATTACGATAAAACCGCTTGTTGCGCGAACCCGGCCGTATGACCTGATAGGCGCAGCCCCGTATCTGATAAAGCCGGAATCGGATTTCTCCTTCCCTTCAGGGCATACAACGGCAAGTTTTGAGTGCGCCGTAGTTCTTTTATACATGTACCATGACAAACGGCGGCTTATAATCGGCATATCAGCTTTTGTTCTTGCCTTTGTGATAGCTTTTTCACGCCTTTATCTTTATGTTCACTACCCGACGGATGTGCTTTTCGGCATGATAATAGGCACCCTGTGCGGTATTTTGGCAGTTACAATCGTTGAAAAGGCCACCCCGTACATAAAAAAGAAGCTAAAGGCGAAAGAAGCAAAGACTAATAATTAAAAAACGAATAAAGACACAAAAAAACGCCCGTTTTGGGGCGTTTTTATTATGGGATTTGTTGTTATGGCTTTAAGCGAAGAGAATTACCGCTCAACCTCCACCATTGTGAAGCATTCAAATACGTCGTTTTCCTTGATGTCGTTGAATTTTTCAAGCCCGATTCCGCATTCGAAGCCCTGTGCAATCTCACGCCTGTCTTCTTTATAGTGACGGAGTGATGAGATTTTATCCTCTGCAACAACGACACCATCGCGAACGATGCGTATACGTGCGTTGCGCACGATTTTTCCGTCCTGAACGTATGAGCCGGCAATCATACCAACATTGGGTACGTGTATCGGCTGCCGGACAATAGCGTGACCGAGAATTTCTTCGCGGAACTTCGGCGCAAGCATACCCTTCATAGCTGCCTGCATATCTTCAATGCACTCGTAGATGATGCGGTAGGTACGTATATCAATACCCATGCGATCAGCAGTGTCACGTGCATTCTTATCAGGTCTTACGTTGAAGCCGATGATGATAGCATTAGATGCGGCTGCAAGCTGAACGTCGCTGTCAACAATAGCGCCGACACCGGTGTGTATTATGTTTATCTGAACTTCGTCGTTTGAAAGCTTCTGGAGCGAAGATTTAACTGCTTCCGCGCTTCCGTTGACGTCAGCTTTGACAATTATATTGAAATTCTTGACACCGCTCTCAATCTGATTGAATATATCCTCAAGATTGAGTCTTGCGTTTGCTTTAAGCTGCATCTCGCGGGCTTTTTCGCGGCGCTGTTCTGCAAGTTCGCGCGCCATGCGTTCATCTTCAACGCAGTTGAATTCGTCACCGGCGAGCGGAACCTCAGAAAGCCCGATAATTTCAACAGGTGTTGACGGGCCGGCTTCCTTGACAACAGCACCGTTTTCGTCTGTCATCGCACGGACACGGCCGACAGAGGTGCCCGCAATTACGATATCACCTGTATGAAGCGTGCCGTTCTGGACAAGAATTGTCGCAACAGGACCGCGGCCGCGGTCAAGCCTTGATTCTATAACGACACCTTTTGCGCGGCGGTTCGGATTTGCTTTGTATTCCTTAATTTCAGCAAGAAGCAGAATGCTTTCAAGAAGATCATTGATACCTTGGCCGGTGAGGGCTGATACGGGGACGCATATTACGTCACCGCCCCATTCCTCCGGAACAAGATCGTATTTTGTCAGGTCTTGCTTTATAATGTCGGGATTAGCCGTAGGCTTATCCATTTTATTTATTGCAACGATTATATCAACGCCTGCCGCTTTTGCGTGGTTGATAGCTTCAACCGTCTGCGGCATTATGCCGTCGTCGGCGGCGACGACAAGGATTGCTATATCTGTCACCTGTGCGCCGCGGGCACGCATTGCCGTAAAGGCTTCGTGGCCGGGTGTGTCAAGGAATGTTATATATTTTCCGCCAACATTTACGCGGTAAGCACCAATGTGCTGTGTGATTCCGCCGAATTCTCCCTGTGTGACATTTGAGTGGCGTATAGCATCAAGGAGCGAAGTTTTACCGTGGTCGACGTGACCCATGACGCAAACGACAGGGCTGCGTTCGACGAGGTTTTCGTCCGTATCCTCGGCTTCATCGAAGAGCTTTTCCTCAATTGTAACGACGATTTCGCGCTCTGCCTTGACGCCAAGCTCCTCTGTTATGAGGTAAGCAGTATCAAAATCAATAACATCGTTGATTGAGGCCATAACTCCGTTGAGCATGAGTTTTTTAATGACCTCGCCAACGTTAATTTTAAGACGCGATGCAAGCTCGCCAACGGTGATTTCGTCCGGAATCTGAATTGTAAGCTTGCGGCGGCGTTCTTTTTCTATTTCTTCTTTGCGCAGTTTTTCAAGTGCACGGCGTTCCTTATCGCGTTCCTTGTTGCTGATGCTCTTGTTGTTTTGTTTTTTGAGCTTTTGTTTTACAACAACTGTTTCTTCGCGTTCGGAAACATACTTGTTGAGAGCCTCGTCATATTTCGAAAGGTCAACAAAGCTAGAGCGGGTATCGACAATACGCGTACTTCCTGTGCGCTGACGGATAATTGTCGGCTGCTCTTGTTTCTTTGCCTTCTCAGGTTGAGTTGTTGCGGTGTTTGTCGGCTGCCAGGGTCCTTTATTCTTCTTCGGAGCCTCAACCTGACCGCGTCCCGTCACACCGGAAGCCGCTTGAGCAGATGATGTAGCAGCTGTTTTTTTAGCATCCTCAGTGTGCTGTTGCCCCTGCTTTTGCTGTACCTGCTGTTGCTTTTGCTGACTTTGCTGTTTTTGCTGCTGTGATTGTTGTTTTTGCTGGCTTTGTTGCTTTTGCTGCTGTGCCTGCTGTTGTTGTTTCTGCTGCTGGCTGCCTTGAACCTGCTGCTGTTTTGCCTGCCCGTCGCGCTGTGCCTGCTGTCCGGTATGCTGGGTAGAAGCTGCAGCAGATGTTGTGGCAATTGTCGCAGCGGGCGCTGCTGTCTGCTTTTGTGTTTGTTGTGTTTGCGTTTTTACTTGTGCTTGTGTTTGTGCCGGTGTTTCCACTTGTGTCTGCTGCCGAGACTCACTATGCGGCTTTTCTTCCTTATGTGACGACAGCTTAGCATCCTCCTTTTGTGATTGTTGCATAGCTGCCGGTGTTGAATCGGTAGCAGGTGCTTTATCTATAATCTCTTTATCGGTTGTGTCTTTGGCCGCAGGCTCAGTAGCTTTTGTCTCCTGCGTTGTAGCAGTTGAGCTTTTTTCATGCGAAGGCTGCGGCTCCGTCTTTTTGGGCACAAGGCGCGGTATTTTTATCTCGCCTTTGACGTAGCCGTCAATATTACTTATTTGATTGGCACCTGTTATAAGCTCAATGAACAGATTAAAGTCTTCCGGTTCGAGAATTGCCATGTGAGTTTTGTTTTCAAAACCGTAGTCCTTGAGCAAGTCCAGGATGTCCTTGCTTTTTATATTAAAATCTTTTGCGAGCCGGTTGATTCTGTACGTTGTGGCCTGGGCCATATAATTCCTCCGCACCGCTGTATAGCGGCAAAATCCCTTTCGGTTTCAGTGTTTTATGTTTTATATAAATAAAATATTTATTTATGTTCTTAATATTTTAAGTGCTATATTATGTTATATTATGGTTATATTATACCTTGCTATGTGTTTTGCGTTACTGTGTTTTCATCATCATAAGAAAGATTTTCTATTATCTTATGTGCAAGGCCATCATTTGATATAGCTACAGCAGCAACAGCGCCCGTTTTCCCAATGTCGTGGGCGAGCTCCTCTCTTGTTATCGGCAGCTCATAAACTGGCATCCCATAATATGCACATTTATCGAAAACGCGCTTTTTTGTGGCGTCTGACGCATCAGACGCGCAGAAAACGTAAACGTGCCGCGAAGCCGAACCGCTTTTCTTGCGGTCGGGTCTGCCTGCACGCCTTACGGCGTCGATAACAAGCGGTACACCTACCGACATAGCACCTGCTGACATTGCAAGGCCAAGAGCCCCGCGAATACGTTTGATCTTATCGGCGGGGATCACTTTGTACCCTCATCTGTTTCAAGGGCGGCGGTGATTTCTTCGGAGAGCCTTTCTAAGACTTCCTCCGGAATCTCGCAGTTTAAATTGCGCCCGAGTTGCTTCGATTTAAAGGCACGCTTTAAGCATGTGCTTTTACGGCAGATGTATGCTCCGCGACCGGATTTTTTACCGGTCGGATCAATGGATACTTCCCCGTCCGGGGAGCGAACGACGCGGATTAGCTCAGGTTTTGGTTTTGTCTCACCGCAACCGATGCAGCGCCGCTCTGGTATCTTTTTAGTTTTCTTTTTTGGCTGGCTATCCTTTTTTGGAGCTCCAGCACCAGCGGGGTTTTTATTCCCTGTAGCCAAAGGTTATCCCTCCGCATCAGTTATAGCTCTTTATATCTATTTTATAACCTGTCAGTCGGGCGGCAAGACGGGCATTTTGCCCTTCCTTGCCGATTGCAAGCGAAAGCTGATCAGCGTCAACAAAAACTTTCGCCGAGCGCTCGCCGTCAATGTATACTTCCTTGACATTGGCAGGAGACAGGGCAGAAGCTATATATTGCGCCGGATCATCACTATACTCGATTATATCTATTTTCTCACCGTTAAGTTCATCGCAGATAGTTGCAATCCGGGTGCCGTGATTGCCGATGCAGGCGCCAACAGGATCTACATTTTCGTCGCGCGAATAAACGGCAAGCTTTGTGCGCGAACCTGCTTCACGGCATATGCCCTTTATAATAACAACGCCATCGGCAATCTCCGGTATTTCAAGCTCAAAAAGACGCTTTACAAGGTTCGGATGCGTACGTGAAAGCACGACGATTGGACCGCGCGATTCGTTTCTTACCTCGGAAATGTAGACCTTTATTCTGTCGCCGACTTTTAGCACCTCGCCCGGGATCTGCTCCGCACGTGTGAGCACAGCTTCACTTGTACCGGTATCGACGACGACGGAACCGTCTGCCGCGTCAACTTTCGTAACGAGAGCCGTCACAATCTCCTCGCGCTTATTTTCATACTCGGCGCGGATGAGCTTGCGCTCTTCCTCCCGTATGCCCTGGATGATAACCTGCTTTGCGGTCTGTGCCGACAAGCGACGGAAGTTTTTCGGCTTCATCTCAATCTCGCAAATGCCGCCAATGACACTGCGCTTTGAGTATTTTTTTGCATCTTCAAGGGAAATCTGTGTCAGGGGGTCTTTAACAACATCAACGATTTCCAGCTGCTGATACATTTTTATTTCTTTTTTCTGTTCATTTATAGCGACACGTACGTTTACTGCGCCACCAAGTTCTCGTTTATACGCAGATATGAGCGCAGCCTCAATGCGCTGAAGCATATAACTTTTTGAAATACCTTTTTCCTTTTCAAGCGCTTCAAGCGCGGCGAAAAGCTCACTGTTCATAGCCGTTATTCACCAAAACGTTTTCCTTCCGTATCTCTTATATCAATAATTTTTCTTACTTTTAAACAAGGCAAAAGCACCGAAAGCTAACCGCCTTTAATATACGACGATTGCCCTCGGGTTTGTTTTATTAGAAATTGTCAAAGTCAAATACAGTCTTCATTTTAACGATGCTGCGTCTCGGCAAACGAATGTCACCATCAGGGTCAGCTTTTATTGTAACGACATCCTCTTCCTCGTCAAATTCTGCAAGTGTGCCGCGTATAATCTTTTTGCCGTCAATGGCAGCGTAAAGTTTGGCTTCAACTTCGGAACCAAGGCAGTATAATATATGCTCAGGCAAGCGGATATCGCGCTCAATACCCGGGGATGAAACCTCGATTGTAAAATCGTCTTTGTTTTTTATTATGTCGGCACGCTCGATAGCTTCGTCAAGAGCGCGGCAAACAGTCGAGCAATCCTCAATTCCTACGCCACCCTCGGCGTCCGAATCAATCGTTACGCGCAGGCACCATTCGGCGCCTTCCTTCACATATTCAATGTCCCAAAGCTTAAAGCCAAGCCCCTCAATTATGGGAAGAGAAATTTCGCGGGCTGCAGCGGCAGCGCCGCCATAATTTTTACTACCTTGATTTTTAACCATTTAAATAACCCGAATAGTTTGTAGTTTATATAGAGATGTTTAGCACTGTTTTTGTGCTTTTTTTAAAGTTTTTGTTTTTCAGCGGCGTTTTATAAGCACTAAAAGCGACAGCTTCAGTGCCCATCAGCACATTCAAAAACAAAGAGCGGGTTGCCCCACTCTCATCTCTACAACTATCTTGTGTAAGTATACCACGTCTGTACACGATTTGCAACCCCTTTCCAAAAAAATCTTTGAAAGTAACGAATCATTTTGTTTTGGTGCAAGGCTCCATATACTTTATGTTCTCATCATCCCCGCATAAACATGTGCAGATTGCACGGTTTTTTGCCTGTTTTATAATGGCAGGGTAGTCATAATGGGAAAAATTATAAAACACGAAAATTTCAATTGACAAAATGACTTCATACGTATATAATGATAACAAAGAAAACATATAAAACATATATGTAAAATATAATTTAGCTTAGGAGATAACATTATGGCACGCGTATACAAAAATCTGACAGAGCTTATCGGAAAAACACCGCTTCTTGAGCTTTCAAACTATGCTAAAAAGCACAAATTAGAAGCAAAAATCATCGGAAAACTCGAATATTTCAACCCAGCAGGAAGCGTTAAAGACAGAATAGCAAAGGCAATGATTGATGAAGCTGAAGCTTCGGGTAAAATAGGCCCCGGCTCCGTTATAATTGAGCCAACAAGCGGCAATACCGGTATCGGCCTTGCCTCAGTTGCTGCCGCGCGCGGTTATCGCGTTATTTTAACAATGCCGGAGACGATGAGTGTGGAGCGCCGCAACCTTCTGCGCGCATATGGCGCCGAGCTTGTGCTCACAGACGGCACAAAGGGAATGCGCGGAGCAATTGAAAAAGCGGAAGAGATAGCGCGCGAAACACCGGGCAGCTTCATACCCGGACAATTTGATAACCCCGCCAACCCCGAAATCCACCGCCGTACGACAGGTCCTGAGATATGGGAGGACACTGATGGTGAAATTGATATTTTTGTGGCTGGCGTCGGGACCGGTGGAACTATAACAGGTGCTGGCGAATATTTAAAATCTAAAAAGCCGGACATTAAAATAATCGCCGTTGAACCTGACGCATCACCGGTGCTCTCGGAAGGAAAAGCCGGTTCGCATAAAATTCAGGGAATCGGCGCCGGATTTGTGCCTTCTGTTCTCAACACAAAAATATATGATGAAGTAATCCGCGTCAAAAACGAGGATGCGTTTGCAACAGGACGAGAGCTGCCGCTCACCGAAGGCCTTCTTGTCGGTATATCATCTGGCGCTGCGCTGTATGCAACAACGCAAGTAGCCCTGCGCCCTGAAAATAAGGGTAAAACAATCGTTGTCGTCCTCCCTGACACAGGCGAGCGCTATCTTTCAACACAGCTTTTCGCTGATTAAGCAAAAAACATAAGAGCCGGCAACACCGATATTGCGTAAAAGCTGTGAGTTAACGGAGAGTGCAAGCGCCAAGCAAGCGGTAATCAAGCTCTAAGCTCGGAAAATATAATACACAACATATGCCACCTGCCATTTTATGGGGCAAGGTGGCATAAATTTGTAAATTATTATTTACAGCTCTTGATTTATGACTGTATTTCATGTATAATGTGAGAGTAAATAATATAACTCGGCGGGGAAAGAAGCGATTGGCGTTTAAAATTACGCAGTGCAGAAAAATATTATAAAAAGCGGACGGAAGCTGTTTTTTAAAGCAGCGTAAGTTTTGAATATAAACCGTACGTTTTTTTATTTATATAATAAAAAAGTTCGCCGCAGACCCTCCCGCAGCCAAAACGGGAGGGCTGCGTTTATTTATACGAAAAAACAAGTAAAAACCTAATATTTTCGGGAGGTTGTCAATCATGACGGGCACAAAACGAGATTTTTCCGAAATTACACCGCAGATAGAAAAACTGGCGCGGCTGTGCGAAAGTGATACGCACATTGAGCCCGATATGTATATAAAGTATAACGTATACCGCGGGCTCCGTGACCTAAACGGTAAGGGTGTGCTAACAGGACTGACCGAAATATCAGAAATACATGCAAAAGATGTCAAAGACGGAGTTGAAGTCCCGAGCCGCGGTAAACTTTATTACCGCGGGTATGATATTGAGGACATCGTGCGCGGTTATGGCACGAAAAAGCGCTTTGGCTTTGAGGAAGTTACATATCTTTTGCTGTTCGGCGAGCTTCCGTCACAGGAAGATCTCGACGAGTTTTGTACTGTGCTTGCCGGATACCGTTCGCTGCCGACGTCGTTCGTCCGCGATCTTATCATGAAAGCGCCAAGCGAAAATATGATGAATTCAATGGCGCGCAGCGTACTTACGATGTATTCATATGATAAAAACCCCGAGGATACGAGCATACCTAACGTGCTGCGTCAGTGCTTACAACTGATAGCCGTGTTCCCGCTCTTTGCTGTATACGGGTATCAGGCGTTTGATTATTATATTGACGGAAGCCGTAGCTTCTTTATCCATGAACCGGACCCCAACCTATCAACAGCCGAGAATATCCTGCACATGCTCCGGATTGACAATAAGTACACAAAGCTTGAAGCGACGATACTTGATATTTCTCTCATGCTTCACGCCGAGCATGGCGGTGGTAACAACTCAACATTCACAACGCGTGTCGTTACTTCCTCCGGCACAGATACGTATTCAGCCATAGCGGCAGCACTTGGCTCTCTTAAAGGGCCGAAGCACGGCGGCGCAAATATCAAGGTGTGCCAGATGTTCGAGGATATAAAAAAGAATGTCCGCGACTGGTCGGATACTGAAGAAATCGAAGCTTATCTTTTAAAAATTCTCCATAAAGAAGCTTTTGACCGTAGCGGGCTTATATATGGTATCGGGCACGCTATCTATTCACTGTCGGATCCGCGTGCAACAATCTTCCGCCGTTACGTAAAACAGCTCTCCGCAGAAAAAAACAGAAGCGATGAATATATGCTCTACGAGCAGGTTGAGAAAATAGCTCCGCGGCTTATAGCAAGCGAACGTAAAATGTATAAAGGCGTCAGCGCAAACGTAGACTTTTATAGCGGATTTGTGTACAGTATGCTCGGTTTACCGGTTGAGCTTTTTACACCTATCTTCGCTATCGCCCGCATAGCCGGATGGAGCGCGCACAGGCTCGAGGAGCTTATTAATGGCAGTAAAATAATTCGTCCCGCTTATATGAACGTCAGACCCCGCCGTCAGTATATCCCCATGTCCGAACGCCAGCGCCATTGAGGAGGAAGGACAGGGGGAGGAGGAACGTGCCAAGGGGTTTCACCCCTTTGAACCCAACCAAAGGGGCATGCAAGCGAGGATGTGTCAAGGGGTTTCACCCCTTTGAACCCAACCAAAGGGGTCATGCCCCTTTGGAAACCCGACAATGCCGTGAAACTCTGTTTCACGGCGGGATGATACAAAAAATAATAGCCAAGCTAACTGTAGGCTTGGCTATTTTTTTTTAATGTAATAACACTTTATGATACTTTATTAACGGCTTCGCGTTCGTACTGCTGAGTATAGAGACTGTAGTAATAGCCACGTGCCCGCATGAGCTCACGGTGCGTGCCGCGCTCAACAATCCTACCTCCGCGAACAACGAGTATAACATCAGCGTCACGTATCGTGGAAAGTCTGTGTGCGATAACAAACGATGTGCGTCCGCGCGTAACTTCTTTAATAGCATTTTGAATAAGCTGTTCTGTTACGGTATCGACGCTCGATGTTGCCTCGTCAAGAATTAAGATACGCGGGTCAGCAAGAATAGCACGGGCGAATGAAATAAGCTGTTTTTCGCCGGTTGATAAGAGATCGCCACCTTCGCCGACTTCACTGTCAAGCCCCTTCTCCATACGCGCGACAAATTCGTCGGCATGGACGCGTCGCAGAGCAGCATATATTTCTTCTTCGGTCGCATTGGGGTTGCCGTATATTAGGTTTTCACGTATTGTACCGGAGAAGAGATGCGGTGTCTGGAGCACGTAGCCGATGTTGCTGTGCAGCCAGAGCTGTGAGCGCTCGCGGGCATCGCGCCCGTCTATTTTAACGACGCCCTTTGTCGGTTCAAAGAAGCGGCAGACAAGGTTTACAAGGGTTGATTTACCGGCACCTGTCTCGCCGACAATAGCGACATTCGTGCCGCGCGGTACGTGAAGGTTGAAATTCTCAAGAACGTACTCGTCGCCGTCCGGATATTTAAAGGAAACATCCTCAAAGTCGACATCACCATAAAGCGGCTCCCAGTTTTCGCGGATCGGGTTGAAAGTGTCGCCATATTTCGCGATGACTTCCGGGGAATCAACTACGTCAGACTTTGTCTCAAGGAGTTTTGTTAAGCGCTCGATATTCACCTGCGTTGTGATGAGAAGAGAAATAGTCTCAACAATCCAAATAATCGGATCCATCATGCCAAGCGCATACGACATGAATACGGAAAGTGTGCCCAGTTTCATCAGACCGCTCTCCGTTAAAATGCCGCCGCGCCAGAGCACAAGAGCGAGCGCGATAAAGGAAGCAAGCGATGTTACGCCGCTGAAGATAGCGCTGAAACGAGCGGATGTAACCGACGTTTTCTTCATTTTAGATGTGATGGCGCGAAATTCGCTCTCCATCTTATCTTCAACGACGAGCGTTTTTATTGTCTTAGCACCCGTTATGCCTTCGTTGAAGCCGCCCGTTATGCGCGAGTTAATCTCGCGGATGCGCCTGTTGAGCTTGACGAGCTTGCCCTCGACAAGTGCCACAACAAGCGCTGTAAAAGGAACGACAGCCGTAACAAGCAGCGCAAGCTTCCAGTCAATCGACATCATTACAATGATAGCGCCGATTATATAAGAGATGTTCCAGACGCCGTCCATCATACCCCATGAAACAAGCTCGCCTATGCGGCTTGTGTCGCTCATGACACGGGCATGGATGTAACCGACACTGTTGCGGTTAAAGTATGAAAACGAAAGCGTCTGTAAATGATCAAAACTCGCCTGGCGCAGGTCGCGCCCGATGGAAAATTCGACACAGTTTGAGTTGTTTATAGTAATGATTGTTACAAAAACTTGTGCTGTGAGTACAAGGGCATAAAGTATGATAAACCAGGGAAGCCCCTCAAGCGTTTCATGTGCTATGAAGTTGTTTATAGCATATCTTTGGAAAAGCGGCAGAAGAATGTCAACACCGCTGCCGACGATGCCGAACGTCACCATTATTATAATGTTTTTGACATACGGCTTAAGGTAAGGGATAAGACGCCCGATACCAAACCACGGAAGCGATACTGTATATTCTTTTGATTCTAATTCGTCATGTCCTGTCATATTACCGCCTCCTTTTTCTTTTCTGTGGTTTCTTTTGCTTCTTCGTTTACATTATCATCGTCGACATCAATGTTTGCCATCTGGATGTCGTGTATGCGCTTATAAAGTCCGCCTTTTGCGATGAGCTCGTCATGTGTACCCTCTTCACGAACCCTGCCGCGATCAAGAACTATGATTTTATCGGCGGCCATTAAAGTTGATGTTCTATGTGAGATAATAATAACGGTTGATTTACCCATCGCTTCGCCAAGGGCGCGGCGTATTTTAGCATCTGTTTCGGCGTCGACGGCAGAAAGAGAGTCGTCGAATATCATAATCGGAGCTTTCTGTGTCAGCATACGGGCAATAGCAGCTCTTTGCTTTTGTCCGCCCGAAAGCGTAACACCGCGCTCGCCGACAACAGTTGCGTATCCGGAAGAGAACGATTCGATTGTCTCGTCAAGACACGCTATACGCGCCGCTTCCCTGATTTCTTCTTTCGTTATATCAGCACGTGCTATGCCGATATTTTCTTCGATTGTGCGCGAGAAAAGGAATGGCTCCTGCAGTACAATGCCGATGTTTCGTCTGACCCATGATGCTTTCATATCGGCAATGTCGACGCCGCCAATTGTAATGCGGCCATTTTCCGGCGGCAAGTCGTAAAGGCGGCAAAGCAGATGCATGAGAGTCGATTTACCGGAGCCCGTACCGCCGATAATACCGAGCGTCGTGCCTGCTTTTACGGTGAAACTTACGTTATGTAAAAGCTCTGTTGAGCCGTCGTATGAGAAGGAGACATTTTCGAACTTGATATCGCCTGTCATTGGCGGCTCTATTGCGTCGGGCTTGTCGCTTTCTCTTGGCGAATCCATAATGTAGCGTATACGCTCGATTGAAACGCCCGCTTTGCTCATTTCGGATACCATGCGCCCAAGACGGCGGACAGGCCATATCAGCATGGAGTTATACGATACGAACGCCATAAAATCACCCGTCGTCATGTCCCCTTGGACGGCAAAAACTGTGCCGAGGATGATAATGAGCATGACCTGAAGACCGGAAATTAAGTCGCTTGTTGCCCAGAATGCAGCAAAAATGCGGCATAATTTTATAAGAAGGGAGCAGTATTCATTATTTTGGCGTTCGAAACGGTCCCTTTCATATCTTTCGCGGCCGAAAGCACGAACAACGCGCACGCCGGTGAGGTTTTCCTGAGTAATAGATGACAGTTTGCCCTCACTTTCGTCACATTCGCGGAAACGCGGGCCTATTTTGCCGTGGAAGAAAGCAGAATAGGCAACGATTATCGGCAAAGTAGCCGCAGCGACGGCAGCGAGACGCACGTTCATATCGAACATGAATACCATTGCGACTATAATGAATAAAACTATTCTGACAATGGAAACAAGCTGACGCGACAGGAAAGCGTTGACCATTTCAACGTCTGACGTGCAGCGCTGTATAATGTCTCCCGTCTGGTTTTTCATGTGCCACGAATAAGGAAGATGCTCAATATGCTCGTATAAGTCGTTTCGCATCGTCTCAACGAGAGTCTGCGAGCCACGGCTGTTTAATACATTTTGCGCATAACGCAAAATAACGAGTATAAAAGAAACGATGAGTACGAAAATAGCAACGACCCAAAGATTATCAGCAAGGTATTCCTTACCGCCGATTTTTTCAATTGCATCAATTGCAAACTGCGGCAGGGCAGGTTTCTTGTCTCCGAGCACTGAGTCAACAGTGAAGGAAATAATCTTTGGGTTTATCATTTCAAAGATGGCGGCGACGAGTGAAATTAAAATGCTCGCCACAAAAAAGCCCCGCGAGCCGCGAAGAAACCGCACAAGAAGCCGCACACTCGCTGCGCGATTGGCACGGCGAGTGCGGCGGGCTGCTTTTTTGTCAACAGTATTCTCTTTTTTCTCTTTAGTTTCTTTTGTTTTCTTCACCATACAATCAATGATAAAATGTCTTGTAATTTATGGTTTGTTCTTATATTCGGATATGCCGGCGCCTTTTTTTGCAACGCATTGCTCATAATTTTGTTTTATTATGGCAATAAAAAAAGGCGCGCAGACAAATAGCGCGCGGACGCAAGACACGCATCTATTAGTATAGCATTTTATGATACGAATGGAAGAGTATTTTTGTCTTGTAACAAAAAATTTACAATTTGCGTCTGGAAGAAAAGAAATTGATTTGCCGATTCTACTCAAAACAGCTCCTGTCTTTGGGGAAACAGCGTTTGAAAAGAAATTGCGGCGGTGATATAATATAAAAAAGGTGAACAATAGTTCCCTCAGCAGGAAATTCACGCGGGGTTATAAAAGAAAGGGGGGCGACAAGCGGAATGCTGCCCTTATATATAGCGGCAGGTGTTTTTTTACTATTCTTTTGCTTCATATTTGTGTCCGCCATGCGCTTTTTCATGGTAGCTTGTCGCCGCGAGAGTCAGAAAACAGCAGAAAAAGCTGACGAGCGCTATTTTGAAGCACTTGAAAAATCAAACTACGCCGCCCGAATCCCGGATATGAAAGCGGGGCGCGCGTGGCTGACAAGTACTCCCCATGAAAATGTGTATGTCAATGCAACCGATGGCGTCACCTTGCGCGCACGCCTTTACGAGAATAAAAGCAGCGGCACAAATGAAGCAGCAACAGCGACGGTTGTTTTAATTCACGGGCACAGAAGCTCAGGCGACAGCGATTTTGCTCTTACATCGAAGTTTATATTCAATCTTGGTTACAATCTTCTTATCATTGATCAGCGCGCCCACGGCAAAAGCGAAGGCAGGTATATAACCTTCGGTGCGCTTGAAAGCGACGATGTTGCCATTTGGGTTCGCTATCTTGCCGAAAAATATGGCGCGGGGCATAAATTAATCCTCTATGGCGTATCAATGGGTGCATCAACGGCTCTGCTCACCGCCGCAAGATATGGCGGTGTTGGCTCGTCAGGTGTCAGCGGCGTCATCGCCGACTGTGGCTACGTATCGGCTCTTGATGAGTTTGCATACCTTTTGCGTACAAAATATCATCTGCCTGCGCGACCGGTTCTCGCTTTTGCCGGCATACTTTGCCGTATTGTGGGCGGATTTAACCTTGCCAATATAAACGTGACGGATGCAGTAAGTGTGATAAAATGCCCCGTGCTTTTCATACATGGTGACAGCGACAGGTATATACCCGTCGACTATACCCTCGATAATTATGAAGCATGCAGTTCGCAAAAAGACCTTTTAATTGTAAACGGCGCAGGTCACGCTACCTCTGTTCTTGCCGATACACCCGTCTATTTTGCTAAACTGAAGGAGTTTCTCGCGGAGCTATGAGGGATAGAGGAATCCTGTAACTGTTCTTGTATCTTGTATAATACCGGAGAAAACTCTGTCCGCCCATTCAATCAAAAAACTACTTTACGGGGAGATTCCATACCTTCGCAGGTTAATTAAATAAACAGTTTCATGTACATGATAATCAAAACCATCGATAATTACTTTGGCTAAATACTTTTCGCGTTATATTGTGTGTCCCCCTCAATAATAAATAAAAACAGGAGAATTATATGTCGGAAGATAGGTATGAGGGAAGAGCAAGCGGTGCTGAAGTGTTCGAGCTTTTTTCACCGTTCATACAGGAGTTTATATACAGCCGGGGCTGGGAGCGTCTTCATGAGATGCAGATAGCAGCGGCGGAGGTAATATTCCGCACAGACCACAACTTGCTGCTCACATCTTCAACGGCGTCTGGTAAGACGGAGGCTGCTTTTTTCCCGATTTTATCGCAGTTTTACGACGATCCACCGGCAAGCGTAGGTGCTATTTACATAGCCCCGCTGAAAAGCCTGATTAACGACCAGTTTGAGCGAATAAATGAGCTTTTAAAAGAAACTGGCATACCCGTATACCACTGGCACGGTGACGTTGCCGGCTCGCATAAAACAAAACTGCTGAAAAATCCGTCAGGCATATTGCAGATAACGCCGGAATCGCTTGAAGCAATGCTGATAAACCGGCAAAACGACATCCCGCGTATTTTCGGTGATTTGCGGTATGTTGTTATAGATGAAATACACACGCTGACAAACACCGATCGCGGGAATCAGGTTATATGCCAGATTGAGCGTATATCGCGCCTTATCGGTCACAGGCCGCGCCGCATAGGGCTGTCGGCGACACTTGGCGACCCGTCGCTCGCGGCAAGATGGCTGTCGGGCGGCGACGATCGCCCGTGCGATATTCCGAAAGCAACGCCCCAGCCTATACGCTGGCGGCTTGGCATTGAGCATTTCTTTATCGAAAGCACAGAAACACTTCATATCGGTACTCATGAAATACGCAAAGGGCCGTCGCTTGGCGACTTGACACCGGATGAGGACGAAACTATATCGGCGGACCCCGGATATGAGTACATTTACGACTGCGCAAAGGACAGACGCACCATTATTTTCTCAAATTCGCGCGAGGAGACAGAATACGTCTGCGCTACAATGCGGCAGATAGCCGAACGCCGCGGCGATCCTGACAATTTTCTCATTCACCACGGCAACTTGTCTGCGTCCATACGCGAAGAAGCGGAAACGCTTATAAAAAGCGAAGAACAAAAACGGACCGTTTGCGCGACAGTCACGATGGAGCTTGGAATTGACATCGGACGGCTTGAGCGCGTAATACACAACGGCTCACCAAACTCCGTATCAAGCTTTCTGCAGCGTCTCGGACGCTCAGGACGGCGCGGAAACCCGCCGGAGATGATGCTTGTGTTCCGCGAAGAGCAGCAAGCGCCCGATCTGCCGCTGCCTCAGTTAATACCGTGGGATCTATTGCGGGCAATAGCCATTATTCAACTATATATAGAGGAGCGCTTCATTGAGCCGCCGCTTGTAAAGCGGATGCCATACTCGCTTGCCTTTCAGCAGACGCTGTCCATTTTAGCATCCGGCGGTGAGCGGACGCCGACCGAGCTTGCAGACCGCGTGCTGTCACTGCCGCCGTTTGCCGAGATGAGCCGCGAGGATTATCGCACGCTTCTTATTTCTATGATTAAGCAGGATTTCATAGAACTAACGGAGGAAGGCGGGCTTATCGTCGGACTTAAAGGGGAGCGTCTTACATCAAGTTATAAATTTTATGCTGTATTTAAGGATTCCGAGGATTTCACCGTACGTTGTGAGTCGGATGAGATTGGGACAATAGCCCAGGCGCCGCCTGTCGGTGACAGATTTGCGCTTGCCGGCCGTGTCTGGGAGGTTGAGGAGATCGACATACCTCGCAAGCTCATCTATGTAAAATACGTCGGCGGTAAAATGGAGATTTCGTGGCCGGGCGAGTTCGGCGAGATTCACACGCGCATCCTTGAGCGTATGTACCGCGTGCTTCTGGAGGATACGGTGTATCCGTATCTTAAAGCAAACGCCCGCGAGCGGCTTGCCGCCGCACGGGCTGTCGCACGGGAAACAGGTATGCTCAAACGGCCGATAGTATCGCTTGGAGGGCTGACATGGTGCTTTTTCCCGTGGCTCGGCACGCGCTCATTCCGCACGCTGCGCCGTTATATAGCAAAAAATGCGCCAAAGTATAAGCTTTCGGCGCTTGAGTTTGAGGGCTGCTATTTTATGAAATTCCGTATGGAGAGCGGGGTTGGGGAAAAGCTCTTTGCTGACATATGCGCTGATTTTACACGCGGCGTTGATACGGAGGAGCTTGTAGGCCCGAACGAAACTCCTGCTTTTGATAAATACGATGAATATGTCCCCTCAGAACTTTTACGACGCGCATATATAAAGGAGCGGCTGCGCACAGACGAGATAGCCGAGCGGGCTAAAAACGGCTGGAATATGGAAGAAATATCGCGCCCGCGAATATAAAAGGGTATGGGAAGTTAAAAATTTAATCAACAGAAGGGAGGTCGCGGATGTGAAACCGGTATATGATGCAAAAGAAAACGCAATCAATATCACTGTCCGCGGCCTTGTTGATTTTTTATACCGCGGCGGGGATATTGACCTGCGTTTTGGCAGTGAATTTGTCACGGCGGAGGAAGGGCGCAGAACGCATAGAAGCACAGAGGACGATACGAATGATAATTATATAGCCGAAGTACCGCTTTTCTGCGAGATTGAATACGGTGGCATAAAATACCGCCTTTCCGGTTGTGCCGATGGTATCGAGCGGGGCGGTGAGAACACGTACGATACTATCGAGGAGATTAAAACCGTCGTCCGGCCCTTTTTCGGGGGAGCGGAGCGGATACCACCGGCGCATGTTGCACAGGGCGTCATTTACGCATATATGTGGTGCCTGCAGAGCGGCGGCGAGTCGGCAGCCGTGCGAATAACGTATGCACCGAAAAACGGCGGCCGCCTGCGTAGTTTTGTGTGCCTTTTTTCATTTTCGGAGCTTGAAGCGCGCACGCGGGGCGCTGTCGCCCTTTATGCAAGGTGGGCGCAGTATTATATAGCACGTGAGAAAAGTTTACAATCTGAGATAAAGAGCCTTCGCTTTCCGTATGGCAATATCCGCGAGGGGCAGACAGACTTTATGACGGCTGTGATGCGAGCCGCCAGATTAAAACGCCGCGTGCTTATACAAGCGCCGACAGGGACAGGCAAGACAATGGCATCCCTTTACCCCGCTGTTAAGGCAATCGGCGCCGGTCTTGTTGACAGAATATTTTATATGACGGCAAAAACGCCTGCCCGCATAGCGGCGGAGGATGCGTCGTCTATTTTACTTTCCAAATCGCCGAGCCTTCGTGGAATAACAATAACAGCGAGGGAGAGAATATGCCCGCACGGAGGTTTTAGCATAAGCGGGCTTGCTGGCGTGCGCTGTAATCCGGACGCCTGCCAGTTTGCGAAGGGGCATTATGACCGTGCGCACGCGGCCCTTTTTGAACTGATAACGAAAACAGGCGTAAAATGTCACCTGACGGCTTCCGTAATTTCCGAATGTGCCGCACGCCACAAGGTTTGCCCGTACGAACTTTCGCTTGACGCATCGGAGATGTGCGACATCATCATCTGCGACTACAATTACGTATTTGACCCGCGCGTTTATATGCGCCGCCACTTCGATAAAAACGAAGATAATGCAGCTCTGCGCTATATTTTCCTCTGTGACGAAGCACATAACCTGCCCGACCGCGTGCGTGAAATGTATTCAGCGTCGCTATCGCTCACCGACGCGGAAACGCTTCTCTCAGTGCTGCCCCCGGATGCCGATGCTGCACGCGCCGTTGCTGTGTCGCTTGTCGATGCTCTTCGCGCTCTCATACCGCTTTGCAGCGATAATGTCACGCTTGACAGCGAAGGATATAAGAGGGGGTATTACATCAGCCCCGAGCCGATACAGGAGCTGACGCTTGCGGTGAAAGAAGCGCACACAACAGCAGAATATTATCTGCGCCGCTCATGGCGAAGTGGAATCAGCGATCCGGCAAGGATTGTGGCGGCTCTTGAGCCGATAGCACGTTTTGTGTCAATTTTGCGCTGCTACGACAGAAGACATACAACATTTGTCGAGCTTTCGGGTGTCGACGTAGCTTGTCGGTTGATTTGCCTTGACGCGTCGGCGCATTTAAACGAGCGCTTTTCCCGCGCGACGGCAACGGTCCTTTTTTCTGCGACGCTTGAGCCGCCGGATTATTTTCTGCGCGTTCTCGGATGTGATGGCGCCGATACGCTTGAGTTACCGTCGCCTTATGACCCGGAAAATGTTTGTATTGTGGCCGCTGATAAGATAAGTACACGCTTGCAAGACAGGGAAGCGTCGGCGATGAGCATAGCAGAGATGATATATGCCGTCGCAAAAGCAAAAACGGGCAACTATATCGTGTATACGCCGTCTTACAATTACATGACGACGCTTCTTGATATATTTAAACACCGTTATCCTGACATGGAGACATTTTCGCAAAGCCGGCGCATGACAGAGGAGCAAAAGGAGAATTTTCTTGCCAAATTTACGCCAACTCCAGCCCAAACGAAAGTCGGTTTCTGTGTGCTTGGCGGCATTTTCTCCGAGGGAGTGGATCTTCCGGGCGAAAGACTGTCCGGTGTTGTCATTGTCGGTGTAGGGCTGCCGCAAATTACAGCGGAGGGCAACCTTTTGCGCGATTATTATGAGGGCGTTTGCGAGCGGGGGCATGAGTTTGCATATATGTTCCCCGGGATGAACAATGTTTTGCAGGCTGCGGGGCGCGTAATCCGCAGCGAGAATGACAGAGGAGTAATACTTTTAATCGACGACCGCTTCTCACAGCCTGAATATAAAGCTTTATTCCCATCACACTGGCGAAATCTGCGCTATGTGGGTGACATTCGCGCTCTGCGCTTGATACTGCGTGACTTCTGGGCGGGGGCGAAGGATGAATGATATAAAAAAGCGTGATAGATCGCTTGACATCTGACACGTTGTTTTTGTTAATAATATCAGTCGTTAAAGGTGATTACAATAAAAGCAGATAGCGCTATAATAATCAAATAATACCAGTGAAAGACAATTAATTGGGAGAATAGCAACGTTAAACGCAGAAAAAATTAAATATGCAATATTATCTCTTTAATTTAGAAATATTGTAATAATATAAAACAGCCAAACACAATATTCTCATGGTTTTTTCAGCTCGCTGTCTTGACAAGGCTATGCAACCTTATGTATAATACTATCCGACAGCGCTGAGTTGTCGCGCGGCAACATACCGAAAGGTCTTGCCGTGAGGAAAGTCCGGGCTTCATAGGGCAGGATAACGGATAACGTCCGCCGGAGGCGACTCCAGGGAAAGTGCAACAGAAATAAACCGCAGCATGTTCGCTGACATTTTGTCAGAGAACAGCTGTAAGGATGGAAAGGCGAGGTAAGAGCTCACCGGAACGGCTGGTAACTGTCGTTCCCTGTAAACCCTATCCGAAGCAACACCGTAAATGGTCAAGACGTTTGCCCGACGCATGATCTACGGTGGCGCGGCGCTTTGGCGCCGGAGCTGTACGGTAACGTACAGCAAAGATAGATGACAACTCTCGACAGAACCCGGCTTATAGGCACTGTCAACATAAGTATGGGGGTATAGCTCAGCTGGGAGAGCGTCTGAATGGCATTCAGAAGGTCAGCGGTTCGATCCCGCTTATCTCCACCACAAAAACCCTGCAATCTCAATGATTGCAGGGTTTTTTGCTATTTATTCGGTTTTGCCATACCATTACTTGCTGATGGTGTTTTTTGAAATATTGCCCCGGCTATATAGATTAGTCTTATTTAGCTTGCGAAATCTATAGTATTTGAGATGCTATTCTTAACAGTTATAGGCACATTTTTGCTCGCTTTTATCTTTGTTTTTGTACCCGGTTTTTCATAAATACACCACCATCGATAAATTTATAAAATTTGTAAAAAACACATTCTTTCATATTGACTTTAACAATCAATAGGACTACAATTGCTACGACATTTAAAGAAATGACAGAAATAACGAGGAAGGAAAAATATTACCTAAAAAAGTTGCGCATACATAGCGCAGAAAAGAAGGTGTGCAAAAGCAAATGGAGAAAAGAGAAATTACCGAACCTCCCGGCTTGCATGTGGGAATTACTTATAATTTAAAGAAAAGCAGCCGGGATGAAAAAAGCGACGGGCAACCAGACGATTTAGAGCCTGACCCGCCGGATAGTGACGCAGAGTATGACGACATTACAACAGTCTTAGCGATCAAAGCAGCTCTGGAATCAAAAAACTGCCGGGTATCTTTGCTTGAAGTGAACAAGGATTTGCCGGTAAAGCTGATGGAAGATAAGCCTGATATTGTCTTCAACATAGCGGAAGGTATCGGGGGAAGGGGCCGCGAATCAGAGGTGCCTGCTTTGCTTGATTTATACGGAATTCCCTATACCGGATCGGATGAAACAACTTTGTGTATAGCGCTTGATAAGGCACTGACAAAGCGAATCCTCACCTCTTACCATATTAAAACGCCAAAGTATCAGGTCATAAAAAAAGAGCAAAAAGAACTGACCGGAAATTTTCATTTCCCCGCAATTGTCAAGCCAAATGCTGAAGGCTCAAGCAAAGGAATATCCGATGTTTCGGTTGTTACAAACCGGCGAGAGCTGCAAAATTTAGTGTCACGGGATTTAAAGCTTTATAAGCAGGATATGTTGGTTGAAGAATATATCAGCGGGCGGGAGTTTACCGTCGGTATTTTCGGAAACGGCGATGACGTTCATGTGTTTTCTCCGATGGAGGTATGTTATATAAAAAAGGAGGGCCAATATAACGTTTACAGCTATAATGTAAAACGCAATTATAAAGATTACGTTCGATATAAGTGCCCCGCGGATATACCGAAGCACATTGAGACCGAAATGATGAATACTGCGAGGAAAATCTACGAGGTATTATCCTGCCGGGATTTCGCAAGAATTGATTTTCGCCTGTCCCCGGATGAAGAGCTATATTTCATTGAAATTAACCCCTTACCCGGATTGGCTCCAGGTTACAGCGACTTTCCTATGATAGCGGAATTCAACGGAATGAGCTACGATTCTTTGATTTGGAATGTACTAAAGAGCGCTTTGCAAAGATTCGGTATGGAATCTTACGTTGGTAAGGATTAGGGGGCATAAAAATGAAAGGAAGCATTGAAACAGAGTCATCTGAAGAAAGCGAATGTTACAAAGCCCATAGGGCTCACGAAGCTCAATGGTACGATTGGAAATGGCAGTTTAAAAACAGGATTACAACTGTTGAGCAGCTTGAAAAGGTGATTCATTTAAGCGAAAAAGAAAAAAAGGATATATCTCTTTGCTTAAAGAATTTCAGAATGGCAATTACGCCATATTATGCATCCTTAATGGACCCGGATAATCCGAATTGCCCCATAAGAATGCAGGCAGTGCCCACAATAAACGAGATGAATATTCTTCCCTATGAGTTAAAAGACCCACTATCCGAAGACAAAAGCAGCCCGGTGAAAAATATCGTACACCGGTACCCTGACCGAGTGCTGTTCTTGGTTACACGTATGTGCTCTATGTACTGCCGGCATTGCACAAGAAGGCGGACAGTCGGCGAGGAGGACTTTGCAATAAGTGATGAAGAAATCGACGCCGCTGTTGATTATATAGCAAAAAACGAAGCGGTTCGTGATGTTTTAATATCCGGCGGGGATCCGTTAACACTTGGTGATGACAAGCTTGAAAGAATAATAGCAAAGCTTCGGGGAATAGACCACGTGGGAATCATTCGCATCGGAACAAGAGTGCCGGTAGTTATGCCAATGCGCATAACAAGCGAACTTTTAGATATGCTGAAAAAATACCAGCCTATCTGGATTAACACCCACTTCAATCACCCGAAGGAAATCACGCCGGATTCCATTAAAGCCTGCACGGACATTGTCGACGCCGGCATCCCGCTTGGCAATCAAAGCGTCCTTCTCCGTGGAATAAATGACAACGTGGAAACGATGAAGGAACTTGTATTAAAGCTCGTCAAAATGCGCGTAAGACCTTATTATCTTTACCAATGCGATTTAAGCCAGGGGTTGGGGCATTTCCGCACCGAGGTTGAAAAAGGCATTGAAATCATACGTGGCCTGACGGGGTATATATCGGGATTTGCCGTCCCGAAGTTTGTGATAGACTCCCCACTCGGCGGCGGGAAGATACCGATAAATCCGGAGTATGTTGTCTCCTCAGACGATGAAAAAATAGTTATGAGAAATTATAAGGGAGATATTTATACATATCCGCATATAAAGACGTAATGTTTTGCTAAAACCTCTTTTCACATAATAGTTAATTAATTAAAGGAACTGCTTTTCCCCGATTCATCGGTCAAAAGCAGCTCCTTTTTATGTTTGTAATATATAATTTTTGAATTATAATATTACTAAGAATGAAAAATTTTGCATGTCCGAGGGGATACGCTGAAAACATATGACAGGAGGGGAACAAAGCGATGGGGAAGTATGGAATTGCTCTGACAACTTTTGAAGATGAAGGGCAGGCGAAGTATGTAATAAATGAAATCATAAAAAGCAAGCTTGCGGCATGCGTGCAAGAGATTAAGATAAAGAGCCATTATACATGGAAAGGCGAGCTTTACCATGAAGATGAAGTATTGGTGTTATTGAAAACAAGGAAAGAACTGTACCCCGACCTTGAAAAGAAATTGCTTGAGATTCACCCGTATGAGACACCGGAAATTTTGTTTGTCGATGTTGAGCGTGGAAGCGCCGCGTATCTGGCCTGGATTGATGAGCAGACACGAAATGATTGAAGATGTGGGAATGGAATATCATTTAAATTATCAAGACTATTGTTTGATAAGGCAACTTTTTATAATATTATCAATGATTTAGACTTCATATCTCTTATCAACGAAAATAAATAAAGAATAGTATATCAATAGCACCCAAGAGTTTAGTTCTATAATTCCCCGTTTGTTACGGTAAGGAGTTACAGCAAAAATTAACACCCCCCCGAATAACACGCATATTATAAACAGGGGTGAATTATTCATGAGCTGCAACTCCGGGACCGGGCTTGTTTTACTTGCGTCGATAATTGCTATTTTAATCGCAGATAAGTTGAGCACCGATGATATTGAAATTTTAGCGGCGCTTTTGACTGCCATTGGTGATAATTTAGCTGTTATTGCTGTAAAAAGAGGGCTTGAAAAAGGGAATTGAAAATACTCCCGCAAGAAGCTACATCGGTTTGATATAAAACGAAACTACATGCAATATAGACTAAAAAGCCGTTCATTTGTACTGATAAAATGACAGCAATAATTTAAATATAAGCGCGTATGTGCATTACATTATCGAGAACAGAAAATTACTTGTGATTACAGTAAAAAACATCCTTGAACACATGGTATTCAAGGATGTTTTACTTTTACATTATCGCTTTATTTATAGAGCAATAGAAACGGCTATTGCGGAGAGGGGTTCGATTCTTACATCAAACTTAATTCCGTCCTCGCCTGCTGTCCATGTAACCTGCTCGGGTACCATCTCCGACGCCTTTTTGAGCGCTTCAATCTGCTCGCGGTTGAGATAATTCGGGCTGCCCATCTCAACCCATGCTCTCTTCGGGTTTGCGTGCGTCTCGTCAATGCGAAGGAGTGAAGCCGAGGAGATTTTGTTTATCCCTTTCAGCGTAAAGCTTATGTCTGCAGCATCAATCTGTGAGCGTGGAACATTATAGTTTGAAATAAGTACCGTGATGCCATTTTCTCCGCGCGAAGCTGTGCAGTCAACGGTCGGGGATGCATCGGCTATGTCAAGCTCAAGCAAATCACCGTCAAGCTTTGACAGCAGCTGGAAAGCGCGGAATGAGGGTTTCGGTATGCCGTGAATGTTGAGAAGACCGAATCCTCCGTGGAACGGAACGGAGCTGAGGCCGCATTCCTCGAATATATCCGTAAACGTCCAGAAAGAATATCCGCTGAGGCCGATGTTCATGTTTTCCGTAACAGTTTTTACTATGAACGCGGCGTTATACGGAATGTCATGATACGGGTCACGCGGGCTTGGCGAGTTGTTCCACTCCGTGTAGTAAAGGGGAAGAGGGCCTGCTTCCGCTCTTGACTTTTTGGCTCTTTCGGTGAGTATGCCGCGCTTTGAGTTTGCCATCTGGTCTTCAATTGTCCTGCCGAATCCGAAGGCGGTATCGGTAGGATAATGGTGAGTTGAGATGAAGTCAAGCGGGACGTTTTCCTTCTCGCAGAACTCGCGAAGCTGAGGTATCCAGGCATCGACCGCCGTTGAAGGCCCGCCGACGGCTAATCTTTCGTCGACTTTTTTAATTGCAAGGGCGGCATATTTGTAAAGCTGGAAGTAATCTTCCATTGTTCCCGCCCAGAAGAAGTTTCTCAGGTTCGGTTCGTTCCACACTTCAAAGAACCACGTCTTTACCTCATCGATGCCGTAACGGGAGACAAGGTGATCGGTGAGCGTGTAGATAAGTTTTCCCCAGTCGTTATAATCTTTCGGTGGGGTGATGTTGCCACGATAATGGAAAACAGTCTTTGTGCCGGATGCGAGCGGCGTCGGCATAAAGCTAAGTTCAATGAATGGCTTCATGCCTATCTCAAGTAGATAATCGAAGATTGAGTCGATATTGAAGAATGAGTATTCAAGACTGCCGTCATCCCTGATTAAGCATACGCTCATGTCGTCGTCAAGCAGCCCGTGAAAACGCACATACTCAAACCCGAACTCATCCCGGCATATCTTGAGCTGGCGTCGCCAGTCTTCCCTGAGTGCTGTCGCGGCGTGGCAGCTACCGACACATTTTGCCCAGTATCTGTCAACACGCCCGCGCGTCTTGTCTGTTAATACGGTAACCTTCATTTTTCGCCCCTCCACATAGTTATATGATAGACAAATGATATACGTATTTATAATGACTAAAACAGAAGCAAGCTGTTATAATGCCTTATGCTATAATTTACTGCTCAATCACCGTCGGAACGTTGGCCGTCAGAGTAACCGGCGTCAGTTTTGTACCCTTTATAGCAACCTCCACCGTTTGATCAATGTCGGACGTCAAGACAGCTCTGACATGGTCACGGTCCCACTGCGCATCAACTTTAATACGGCCTTTAGCGCGGAGTCCCTCAAAGCTTCCTTTTTCCCACTTTGACGGGAGAGCAGGCAAAATGTAAATTTTGTTTTCTCTGCTCTGCAGCAGCATCTCGGCAATGCCTGAAGTGGCGCCGAAGTTGCCGTCTATCTGGAAAGGCGGGTGCGCGTCGAACATATTTATATATGTACCGCCGCCCCAGCTGCGGCCGAACTTCTTGTAATCGACGACTCTGAGCTGTCTTGTCAGCAGCTTTAATGCTCTGTCCCCGTCAAACAGCCTTGCCCACATATTAATTTTCCATCCAAGGCTCCAGCCTGTTCCGTCGTCACCTCTTAAATCAAGTGTGACTTTGCAGGCGTTGGCAAGTTCCGGCGTGCCGTCGACTGTTATCAGATTTGCCGGATGAAGGGCATAAAGATGCGATATGTGCCTGTGGTGAGGGTCCTGCTCTTCATATTCGCTGTCCCATTCAAGAAGCTGTCCTTTGCTGCCGGTTTTGAATGGATATAGACGCGACAGCTTTTCTTTTAGCAAAGCTGCAAAATCTTCATCGGTGCCTAATATCTCACATGCTTTTATGCAGTTTGTGAAAAGCTCCCTGACAATAGACATTGTCATTGTGGTCGTAACTGCAACGCTGCATCTTTTCCCTTCATATATAAACTGGTTTTCAGGCGATGTTGAGGGACATATCATCAAATACCCGTCTTCATCCTCGGTCAGAAGGTCAAGATAAAATTCTGCGGCTCTTTTCATTAACGGATAGGCGTCATTTTTAAGGAAATCGGTGTCCAGCGTGTACTCATACTGGTCGAAAAGATGCCTGCAGAGCCAGCCTGCTGACATATTCCAGAATGCGTATACGGCAGAACCTCTGACCTTGTCGCCCATCGGGGAGGAGAGCCGCCATATATCGGTGTTGTGGTGGGCGACAAAGCCTTTTGCGCCGTATGTGTCTTTTGCCGTCTTTTGCCCTGTTACAGCAAGCTCTTTTATAAGCCTGCAAAGAGGCTCCTGAAGCTCGCCGAGAGCGCAGGAAAAGACGGGGAAGTAGTTCATCTCGGTATTTATATTGATTGTGTAGTTACTGCTCCACGGCGGACGGACTCTGTTATTCCAGATGCCTTGAAGGTTTGTAGCTTGTGTTCCCGGTCTTGATGATGAAATTAAAAGATATCTTCCGTACTGGAATAAAAGCGTGTAAAGCGAGGGGTCGTCCGGCTCATCTCTGAATTTATAAAGGCGCTCGTCCGTCGGTAAAAGAGCGTTTTCGTTCTCACCTATGTCAAGCTTAACTCTGTCATAAAAGCTCTTATAGTCGCAGATATGCTCCGAAAGCATCGTTTCATAATCCCTTGCCGCTGCGCGCTCAATACCTTCGATGCATGGCTTTTTGTATTCGCGTCCATTTAAAAACGGATGTTTGTCATAGCCGGCGAAGCTGGTTTTTGCATTGACAATTATAATAGCGCTGTCGGCGGCTTCAATGCCGATGCTGTTTTCATAATAGTTAATGCGCCCGCCTGTATTTATGACTTTTGCCATTGCGGCGAAAAGCATGCCTTTTTCTTCGTCTTTGTCGGAGTAATAAACGGCGTTTTCGACGTTCCCGCAATAATCCGGCACGACGTTTGAAGGGGCTTGTCCCTCAAGGACGAGGTATCCGTCTTTTGTATATGTATGCGACCTCAGTTCACTATTAAAACCGAGGGTAAAATTAACGCTTGCTTTTTTATCGGCGGATATTTTTATGATAATGACGTCATCTACGGCCGTTGCGAAAATTTCACGTGTGTAATTTACACCGCCATAGCTGTATTTGACATAAGCGACAGCATTATCGATGTCAAGGCTTCTCTCATAACCGGTGACGTCTCCGTCAATCGGCGTGTCAATTAACAAATCCCCCACAGGCTGGTAAGACTGAGTCCAGCCAGATGTCAGCTCATCCTCCACAAGTCGCTCAGCCTCGTGAAGTTTTCTTTCTTTTGCAAGCTGCATTGCCCGTAGGTAAGCATCTTTTTTGTTTTTGGGGTTTAAGTCTCTCGGATAGCCGGACCACAGGGTGTCTTCGTTGAGGGAAATAATTTCTTTGTCCGTTTTACCGTATATCATCGCCCCGAGCCTGCCGTTACCGACGGGCAATGCCTCAACCCACAATTCTGCCGGTTGTTTGTACCACAGCTTCACTTTTTGACTGCCTCACTTTCGATATATATTTGCATTTTATAATATTAATATAATTTGCTTCACAAAAAGACAGGGAACTTACAATAGAATCCGGTGGATTCATTTAAAGATTCTCTTTTATTAATGTTTCCCCGTAAAAACAATAACAATTTCTTTTTTTAATTATAACAAATATATCGAAGCTTGTGTACTTCGTAAAAGAAAAAGAGAAAATATGTCTTCATGTTTTTATACTTTATATAAAACAAAAAGAGCCACGACTAATAATCGCAGCTCTTTTTAATGTTATCACCATTTTTTAAGCGACAGAGATTGATTTTGCTCTTCTTTTGACCCTGGCTTACTTTATTTCTGTTTCAGGCTGAAGTTGATAGTGAAAGAACAGCTATCGCCCTGTGCTTTGTTATCGTTTTGACCTCCATCCGGCCAAGTTATTTCATATTTAATTTTAACGCTGCTTTTAGCATTAAGAGTTGTAATGTCACGGGAGAGATTTTTCAAGCCATTGATTGTACCGTCATAGTAAAAGCCGAACGGTCCACCACTAAGATCGACACCCTCGGTTGCTTCAGGCGATTCAAGAGAAAATGGTCCATTATTTTGAAGCGTCAGCTTTATTTTTACTAAATCGCCAAGTTCGCCCTCTTTATCGCTTTTGTCACCGGCTTCTATTTCCGGTTCAGTTAAGCCGTTTTCTTTATTTTCAACAGATACACTTGTAATTTTAAGTATTCCGCTTAATGAGCCAACATTGGATAATGTGATATATCCGCTGGTTGAGTATCCAGGATATATGTTATCAAGATTGAAGAGAGCAACATTTCCGTCCTTATCATTGACCCTAAGGTCTAATGTTCCGGCTGTAAGTGTGCCGTTGGCACTTTCAACATCTGAGAAATAAGCGATTGTTGCTCCAGCTACTAATGCAGCTGCAATTGCAATTACCATAAGGCTTAAGAAAATTCTTCTTTTCATTTTTTCATCTCCTAAAATATGTAGTTATAGATTTTTCGGCAGTTTACTGCCACGTCTTTTGTTTTCGGCGGTTTTAATTTACGCCAAAACTTTGCACGAGGGTTGATGTTTAATAAAACGATTACCTTTTTCTACGTCATTTTATTTTCTCCTTCTGTTGTTGTTCCGATAAGGTTTTCATTCAGTTTTGCTAGAAGCAAATCCTCTTTGCGTCTTTTTAACTGACGAGAAGCCTTGACAAGATTTAGAATCTCAAAAAATATAATCAATACCCCAGGTATGATTATCAGTGTTAGAAGACCTTCTTTTGTCCTTGCAAAGCTCATTAAAAAACCGATAAAGGGAATTGCAATATGTACCTTCCCGAGAATATTGTTGGCAGGTAAGAGGTCGTTATCATCGGCGTTGTTGGCGTCGCCGCGCGTTATAAAGGTGATTTCATCCCCTTCATTGATTTTTACAATGCGATGGGTAACTACCGTTTCATTATCGCTTGGGCTGGTAAAAGTTATTACGTCGCCCACCCGAAGGTTTTCTGTTTCCGTGGGAGAGATAATAATGACAGAGCCTTTTTTAATATTCGGCTCCATGCTGCCACCTTCAACTGCATATAACTGATATTTACCGAACCTTACTGCATTTCCTGACAACTTGTTTTGTATTGATAAAACAACAACCAGTCCAAAAAAAAGCAGCATGATAACGTAAAAAATGTCAAATATAATTTTTAGTGTTTTATGTACCTTGCGATTTTTTAGTTTCGGTGTTTTCATTTTTTGACTATCCATTTATTGTTTCCTTAGTCTATCGAATTCACTGTCTTATTAAAAAATTGTTAAATTCATGATTATACTTTATATGGGTTTAAATAATAATAATGTAACATTATGGGGTTGATAAAATTTTATTTTTATGAATTTTTATACTTTATTGGCGAATACGGCAAACATTTTGAAAAACGAATCGAATTTGTGCGACGTAAAGTTATTTATAAAAAATATTTAAAAAAAAGAGCAATCTGCAGGTCTAAAATAAAGCAGATTGCTCTTTGTTAAATATGATATTTATTCATATATTGTATCAGGTTTGTACTTTTAAAATTGTATTAAAGAAATTTCGGCTGTGTTTTGACTGGTTTCACAAAATAACAATTGAATTTAACAATAATGTCGACTATTTATACAATATACGATATAATGAAAACAATAAAGTCAAAATATAATTATAAGGGAGACAAGATAACGATGACCGATATTGAAAACGGGGGCGTGATTTTCCCTGAAAAGCCACCGACGCCTTCGCCAAAACCGGTGTTCAGGCGCGGAGTTAGACCTGAGGAGCAGGATAAATACAGCTTATGGGGCTCGCATGACCCGGCAATTTTCCGTGATCCGGCAACGGGGTACTACTATACATACTGTACGGGCGCAATAGCACGGCGTTCGGCTGATTTGCTGACGTGGGAAATAATAGGCAAGGTAGTTGATGCTCCACCGAAGGAGTCAAGCGAATGGGTTGGCGGCAACAGTATCTGGGCGCCGGACATAATCAAAGTAGGCAACGAATACCGTCTTTACTGCTCAAACTCATCATGGGGCGTTCAGCAGTCGTGTATTTTCCTTGCGGTTGCCGACAACGCAGAGGGTCCGTTTATACCGAGAGGCTGTGTCCTTAAAACGAGCAACAAGCTGCCTGTTAACGCTATTGACGCAAACCTTGTTGTCGATGAGGAAACAGGATGTCAGTACATGGTATACGGGTCGTTCTGGGGCGGATGCCATATATTAAAGCTTGACAGCGAAACGGGTCTTGCGGCGGAAGAAGGTATTGGTAAGTGCGTGGCGCGCCGCCCGAGGTGGACAGACTGTTCAATCGAGGGGCCGTATATAAGGTATAATCCGGATACGGGATATTATTATCTTTTTGTCTCATATGGTTCGCTTAGCAGTGACTATAATATACGAGTCGGACGAAGCAAGTCGGTCACAGGCCCTTATTATGACCCGAACGGAAGGGATATGACGGACCTTGACGACAATAAAAACGAAGTCGGCTTTATGATTGCCGCCGGATACCATTTTGACGACGGGCAGGGGTATATGGCTCCCGGTCATAACTCCGTACTGCGGGATTTTGACGGGCAGTGGTATCTTGTCTGCCATATAAGGGAGCATGATTTCAAGCGCCCGCAGATATCGACAATGCATATTTATAAAATGTTCTGGACGCCGGATGGCTGGCCGGTTATCAGCCCGGAGTGCTACGCAGGTGAGAAAACACAGCCTGTTGGCAGAGATTTGCTCGTCGGCCATTATGAGAGAATAAAGCTTACGCCGATGATACCGCAGGGTGTTTTAAACTCCGTCCCGATGACGCTTACGGCGGACGGACGCTTTGAATGCTGCTCGGTCAGGGGACGGTGGGAATATGTTGACGGCGAGACAATTACGATTTCATATGCAAATGTTACCGAAACATTAAAAGTGTCCCCGGCATGGGATTGGCAGCTTGATTGTCCGACTATCATTATAACGGGCAAGGATCAGTTTGGCGTTGCCGTTTGGGGAAAGAAAATAAAAAGGCCGGAAAGAGAAAGATAAGATAAGACAAGATAAGATAAGATAAAAAATAATAAAGATAAGGTGCCGCAGTGGCACCTTGTTTTTTGACATGTTATTTTATATGAGAGAATATACGCTCAAAGTGCGAGAGTTCGTGTGATAAAATTATATAATTTATATTAAATGGAAAAGGAAATCCCGGCATAAAAATTGTAATATTGCATAAAAATACCGGCTCTGATTTAATGCGTTTTTATTTTTTTGAAAAAATATGCAACATTATGCAATCTGCTCTTGCAATATTCGACTATGTTTTATATAATGGTTTAGATTTTCAAATCAGATACTTATTAAGCATACTAACAGCAAAACTAATAGCATGCTAAAATCCCGGTCGAAAAAAGTGAGGATAGGCAGAATGAATTTCAAGAGCAGTTATCTTTCAAAAGTGTATGCCGACGTTGAAAAGCGCAATGCCGGTGAGCCTGAGTTTCTGCAGGCTGTTGGAGAAGTTCTCGAATCGCTTGAAGCAGTAGTCGAGCAGCGCAAAGATCTCGTTGATGCCGGTATTATCGAACGCATCGTTGAACCGGAGAGAATGATAACATTCCGTGTATCATGGGTCGATGATCAGGGCAAAGTTCAGGTGAACCGCGGTTATCGCGTTCAGTTTAACTCTGCTATTGGCCCTTATAAGGGCGGCATCCGCTTCCATCCTTCTGTTACGGCATCCGTAATCAAGTTCTTAGGGTTTGAACAGATATTCAAAAACTCCTTAACCGGTCTTCCTATGGGCGGCGGTAAAGGCGGCTCTGACTTTGACCCGAAGGGCAAAAGCGAAGGCGAAATTATGAGGTTTTGCCAATCTTTTATGACAGAGCTGTCAAGGCACATCGGTCAGTTTACGGACGTTCCCGCGGGAGATATCGGTGTTGGCGCACGTGAGATCGGTTATATGTATGGTCAGTACAAGCGCATAAAGAATGAATTTACCGGCGTTTTAACGGGTAAGGGCCTTACATACGGTGGCTCGCTTATCCGTAAGGAAGCTACAGGTTATGGCCTTTGCTATTTTACAAACGAAATGCTCACAGCTGCGGGCAAATCCTTTGATGGCGCAACTGTCGTAATCTCCGGGTCAGGTAATGTGGCAATTTACGCAGCAGCTAAAGCTATGGAGCTTGGTGCGAAAGTTGTTGCGATGAGCGACTCATCCGGTTATGTTTACGATAAAGACGGCATCAAGCTTGATGTTGTAAAGCAGATAAAGGAAATTGAGCGCGGACGCATATCGGAATATGCGGCGCGTGTTCCGGGCGCTGTTTACACGGAAGGCTGCAGAGGTATATGGACTATTCCGTGCGATATAGCGCTGCCTTGCGCCACACAAAACGAGCTTGATGGCGACTCAGCTAAGATTCTTGTTAAGAATGGATGCTACGCCGTTGCTGAAGGCGCTAATATGCCGTCAACACCCGATGCTATTGCTATATTCCAGCAAAATAAGGTGCTTTTCGGACCTGCAAAAGCTGCTAACGCAGGCGGCGTCGCAACATCGGGCCTTGAGATGAGCCAGAACAGCATGCGTTTGAGCTGGACAGCAGAGGAAGTTGACGAGCGCCTGAAGGGTATTATGGCTAATATATATAAGAATTGCGCTGCTGCTGCGGAGGAGTTCGGCATGGAGGGCAACCTTCTTGCCGGTGCTAACATCGCAGGATTTATGAGAGTAGCCGAAGCCATGAAAGCACAGGGCGTTGCGTATTAATTTTAAAATAAGACCTATACATTTGATTTTTCACAGCATAATGAAGATAAATCCCGTCAGTTTTATAGCTGACGGGATATTTTTATTGAAAATTAAGCTCTTTTTCTGGTATGAAGTCAGAACACTGAAATTATTTTCACATCACGCGGACTGGATGCATTGATATGCCGGCGCTGATACTGCTAAAATAATTTTATAAAATAAATTTACTTTGCATGGAACTTTTCCCTTCCGGCGTGCCGCTTTAATTGTGAGAGGTAAAAAAAATGGTCGACCAAAACATCACTCATCAGTTCAACGAAATATACAGCGACACATGGAAGACTGTCTTGTCGTATGTCACATCAAAGTGCAGCAATACCGCTGACATACACGACATTGTGCAGGATACATATGTTGAGTTGTATAAGATAATGGAAAAGCGCGGAGCAGATTATATCAAAAATCCGCACGCCCTTGCGCTGCGGATAGCGAAGCAAAAAGTTTCACGGCATTATTCACTTATATCAAGGCTTCGGATGTTTTTACCATTGGCGGTGTCGGCGGGGGATGATAGCGAAGACAATGCCAATCTGCTTGAATTTGAAGCTGACGATTTTTTGACCGAAGATTTTGTCGTTGACAGGATAGTGCTTGAGGAAGTAAAGCGGATTTTGTTTCAAAAACCACAGGATGTGAAAAAGGTTTTTTATCTTTTTTATGAGGTTGGTTTAACAATTCCAGAAATAGCGAAGGCTCTTTCAATGAGCGAGTCAAATGTAAAGCACAAGCTGTATCGCACGCTGGGAGAGCTGCGGGCTTTATTAAAGTGAAAGGTGGTGCCTGATTTTGAAGATGAAGGGTAGAGATATTATCAAATATGCGACGTCAGATGAGATGCCGGATAAGGAGAAGATGAGAGAATCCGTTATTCGTAAGGCTGAAGAAACTGAAGAAAAAAGGCCATTTAAACGAGGTTTATATGTTAAGCAGTTTGCCGCTGCTGCAGCATGCCTTGTCCTTGTTTTAGCTGTGACGCTTGCAATCCCGCTTTTTAGGGGTAAAGATATCGAAACACCTGGGAGTGATGGCGGCAATAAACCCGTTGACACATCGCTTATCGGCTTGCCGTGCGAGAACTTCAGCCTTGCCGACACACAAGAGGGCGGCGCGATGTTTGACAGAGTAGTGTATTATGATTTTGACACGATGCTGCAGTTTGGCACTGAATACTTTGCTGTCGTTAGGATAATAGACACACGTACGGAAGATTCCAGGTACAAATCCGGCTTTGATTGTCAAATATCAGAAGCATATGTAATTGAGAATATATATAACGACTGCGGAGTTGACAGAATTCAGATAACACAGTCTATTATTGAGAATCATTTTTGCCTTGGCACAACAAACCTGCTTCGCGAGGGCGGATTATATCTTTTGCCATTAAAGCATGAGTACAACAGATGGTTCGTCGTCGGTGACATGGATGTGCTTTTTGAGGTTGACGACAAGGGCATTGTCTGGTCTCACTCCGGTTTTGAGACTTTCAACCGTTATGATGGTATGAGTGTCGAATCTCTTATAAGTGAGCTTAAAGAGCTTTTTGCGGATGAGGATTTCATGCTGGCAAACTCGTCATTCGGACGTACTATACGCAACATAACGCTCGCAGACGTTACGATTACTGACAGAAGCAATAAAATAAAAGATGAATATGGTTTTGAGTGTTATGAGTATTCTTATATCGTAAATGAAGTTCTCTCTTTCCCTGAGTATGGAGTAAGCTCGGTAAAAGAAAAAGGGACGGGTAAATTCAAAATATACGCCAATATGATCGATGAATACGGTTTTGTAGTTGGTGAGCGTTATCTTCTGTTCTTGAGCGAATACGAGGGAGAGTTCAGTGTAAACAACTTTATGAGCGCAAAAATAACGGACGATAAGATTGTGACTCCGAAACCAGAAGGCAACGAAGAGGATTTCACCAAGAATACCTTTGAGCCTTATGACGGGTATAAACTGTCTGAATTACGTGATATTATTGCGCGAATTAAAGCATGGCAGGCAAAGAATAACTGAGTTATGGCATTAAAAGAGTAGAAGTATAAAAAAGAAAGCCGATTGCTTCAAAAGCGAAGCAATCGGCTTTTGTTTTGCTTTTGATAACCTTTTTAGCCGACAACACTAACAGAAAATTACATATAAAACAATGCAGCTAAATTGAATTTACTTTTGCTTTATAAAAGTTTATAATACAAAAAACGGCTTATTATCGCCAGTATCAAGGAGGATTTCCCCTGTGAAAAAGCTTTTAGCTTACACAAGAGAAGCAAAGGAGCAAATTATCTATTCGGCAAAGCTTGCCGCAAGCCTTCATCTCGCCCTTGAAATAGACGGAAAATTCCGTCCTTTGAACAACAACTACGGCATTCTTTTTGCTAAAGCAACAGAAAACGCCGACGGTTCGATTAATGCAAAATCCCTTGCGTCTCCATCCGTTTTCCGCCGCGCTGATGGCGGTTTCGGCGTTGTAGCTGTGCCCCTTCGCGCCGACTGGAATGAAAATTTCCCCGATGAGGAGCGCAAAGGATCAATCATTGTTTTCACAACACCCGATCTTGTTCATTATAAGGAAACCGGCGCGCTGAAACTTTCTGATAGCTACATTGAAGCTGTTGTTTGTGAAGCAGCAGACAATGGGGACGGATATATAATTTATTACCGTGACGAAAATGGTGAGTTTTCCGCGGAAACTGTTGATTTTGTAACTATTAAAAATGTAAAACCCGCGAAAATGCCGGAAGCTCCTGTTGTTGAAACAGATATTGAAGGCGCTATCCCGCACGGTGTTATTGAAATTACGGATGAGGAAGCCGATTATTTATATAAAAAGCTGACAGTACCATATAACATAGCAATTGATGTGCCTGAAAAAATAACGGTAAAATCGCGCGAGGAGCTTCATGCCCTGCGTGTTACCGCCCGTTACAGCGATGGCACAACGGCAAAGAAACGCATCGACTGGTACGATGACGACATTGATTTTACTGTTCCCGGAACATATAAAATCAAAGGAAGAGTCCATCAGGAGAGATTCGAGTTCCCGTTCGCGTGGCATAGAGCCGATCCTTGTGCCTTCAAATGGAAGGGTAAATATTACTTTATCGCAACAAACGACCGCGACGGTAACAACTCAATATCAATCCGCCGGGCTGATACGATTGCGGGCTTGACAACGGCTCAGGAAACAAAAATCCTCGATACGACAATGTACCCCCATATGAAGGGACTTCTCTGGGCACCGGAATTCCATGTAATCAAGGACAAGTTATACATTTTCCACGCTGCGACAAAGGATGTTTTCCACAACGAACAGTGCCACGTTATGAAGCTCCGCGATGGCGGAAATCCGATGATACCGGAAGACTGGGAAATGTCGCGCCTTGTCGAAAAGGCGGACGGAACACAGCTTTTCACAAAAGGAATTACGCTTGATATGACAGTGTTTGAAGTTGACGGTCACTATTACGCTGTCTGGTCACAGCGCCGCTATGATCCGTACGATTTCGGCGCTTGGCTTTATCTTGCGGAGCTCAATCCGGACGAGCCGTGGAAGCTGATAACTGAGCCCGTTGTAATCTCAAAGCCTGATTACGGTTGGGCAAATAACTGCACCTTTGTCGACGAGGGGCCATTCGCCATTCTCACCGATAAAAAGATTATATTGACATATTCAGCGGCAGCAACGAATGAAACTTATGTTGTCGCCATGCTCACTGCGGAATATGGCTCCGACCTTCACGACCCGAAGTCGTGGACGAAGATTAACTACCCGCTTATGTCATCATATACGCGCCGTGGTGAGTATGGTCCGGGACATAACTCATACGTTATCGATGACGAGGGCGATATCTGGAACTTCTACCACGCGAGACCGGGCATAAACATGCCGAGAAGCTCCGGTATCCGCCGAGTACATTTTGATATTGACGGCGACCCGGTTCTTGGTCTGACAGAGGAGAGGGATCTATCCCCGTCTCTTGCCGCCGTTGAAATTGAAGTAACGGTAGAAGCATAATTTATAGGCATAAAAAAGGCACGGCAGCAAAGGGGAGGGGGATATGCCCCCTTTGCCGGTCGTGCTGTATGCGCGCTTTGATTGTGAAAAAGGCGAGGAGTATTGTAAATATAAATGCAGGTTTAAAAAATGGGGTGCGAATAAAAAAGCAAGGTAAATACAGCGCTCTGCGGGGATGGAGGTTAATGTGAGGAAAAATCACGATGCCGCGCTGTCGTCTTATGGTTGCGAAAACACAGATTGTGGACAAATGGAGCGTGAATTCGACGTAACTGCGCTTGGCGAGGCGCTGATAGACTTTACGCCCCTCGGGCGGACAGATACGGGTGCGCCTATAATGGTTGCAAATCCCGGCGGCGCTCCCGCTAACTTCCTTTGTACTCTTGCAAAATACGGCTGCCGCACGGCTTTTATAGGCAAGGTTGGCGATGATGCCTTCGGGCATATGCTTGCCGACACGCTTCGGGAGAACGGCGTTTTGACAAAAGGGTTGATTTTCGACAAAGAAACCTTCACAACACTTGCATTTGTAACGATTGATAAAAACGGAGAGCGCTCGTTTTCCTTTTCGCGCAAGCCCGGCGCGGACACAAAGCTGACAGAATCAGATGTAAGGTACGACATAGTTGCAGCGTCCCGCGCGTTTCATATCGGGACGTTGAGCCTGACGGATGAGCCTGCTAAAACGGCAACGGAAAAAGCTGTCGATTACGCAAAATCATGCGGGTGCCTTATTACATGCGACCCAAATCTGCGCCTGCCCTTGTGGCGCTGCCCTGATGATGCAAAAGCGGCGATGGAGTGGGCAATAACGGTTGCCGATATTGTGAAAATCAGTATTGATGAGGTGGAATTTCTGTGGGGCGTGAAAACCCCCCGGGATGCGGCTGAAAAACTTCTTTATCAGTATGGCGTGTCGCTTGCAATGGTGACACTGGGGCGGGACGGCGCGTTTATCATGAACAAAAATGCAGGTGTTAGCGTGCCGGCACCACCGGTAAAAGCTGTTGACACAACGGGAGCAGGTGATATTTTCGGCGGCGCCGCAGTGTCGAGGATTCTCAAAACAGGGAAGCATCCGGGTGAACTGTCACATAATGAGCTGATGGGGATAGCAACATTTGCTGTTACGGCTGCATCCCTTTCGACACAGCGTGCCGGCGGTATCCCGTCAATTCCGACCGAAGAGGAAGTTAAGGGACGTGCTTTGTAGGGTTTTCGCATAAAGCAGACCTTTGTGAAAACAAAATAGTATCATCAAAAAACCAAGGAGCTAAATGTAATGAATATTAATATAAGAAAGCAGATCGGTCATAAAATCAATAACCGGCTCATCGGCCTTTTCTTTGAGGACATAAATTACGCTGCCGACGGCGGTCTTTACGCTGAGATGATAGAAAACCGTTCCTTTGAATTCATGAAGGCGTACGGTGAAGCAGGGGATTACTACGTCGAATACGATGGCGGCTACGGCTGGAGCGTTTATCCCGAAGGGGCTGATGTGTCACTCCGCTTTGTTACCGGAAGCCCCCTTTGTGAAGAAAATCCCCATTACATGAGAGTTACGGTAAAAGAAGCGAGGACAGGCTTTGCCAACAAGGCATACAGCGGCATAGCTCTTGAGTGTGGCAAGGAATATAAGGTAACATTTTTTGCCCGCTGTGTCCGCTTTGATGGCGATTTTACCGTTTCCGTGACAAAGGACGGGAAAACATATGCGGAAACGACGATTTCCTCCGCCGATTATAAATCTGAGACATATAATTTCTTCAGAAAATACGAGCTGACGCTAAAATCAAATGGCGATATCAGGGGCGGCGTTTTCTCAATTACACTTTCGGGTGAAGGAATAGCGGAATTCGATTTCATATCCATGTTCCCCGCTGATGCTGTCGCAGGAATCTTCCGTCGCGACCTTTTTGAGCTTCTTCGTGACATTCGTCCCGGCTTTATACGCTTCCCCGGCGGCTGCATCGTCGAAGGAAACACTCTTTACAACCGTTATCGCTACAAAGACACACTCACCGAGCCGTGGCGTCGCCGCAATAACTGGAACAGATGGGCTGTTCACGGAACATCTCCCGAAAACAACTTTGAAACAATCTTCTCTCACTACAATCAGACGCTCGGACTTGGTTTCTATGAGTATTTCCTCCTTTGTGAGCTTATAGGTGCGGAACCTTTGCCTGTTTTAAATGTCGGATTAGCCTGTCAGTATCAGTCGCTTGAGCAGGTTGAAATCGAAAGCGAGGAATTTAAACAGTTTGTTTCCGACGCTATTGACCTCATCGAGTTTGCAAACGGCGATGTTACAACAAAATGGGGCGCTGTCCGTGCGAGACTCGGTCATCCGGCGCCGTTCGGGCTGAAAATGATAGGCATAGGCAACGAGCAGTGGCAGACAGAGCGAGCAGATTTCTTTGAAAGATACGCAATTTTCGAAAAGGCCATTCACGAATACGATAAAAACATACTCATTATCGGCTCTGCGGGGCCTGATGTCTTTTCAAACAGATACAAAATGGCATGGGACTTCTACCGTAAGCATGAGGATGAAGCTGGATTTGCCTATGCTGTTGACGAGCACTATTATGTCAGACCTCAGTGGCTATACGACCATGTAGATTTCTATGATAATTACTCGAGGAAAATAAAGGTTTTCGCAGGCGAATATGCAGCCCATCCGGAAGGTTGGAGAAACACGCTTGAAGGCGCTCTTGCTGAAGCCGCGTTTTTAACGGGTATCGAGCGCAACTCCGATGTTGTCATCCTTGCGTCATATGCTCCCTTATTTGCAAGAGTGGGTTACGAACAGTGGGCGCCGGATTTAATTTGGTTTGATGAAAAGACGTCATACGGTTCACCAAGCTACTACGTTCAGAAGCTTTATGCTACAAACCTCGGTGACGTAACCCTTCTCACAAACGGCGAGGAAAAGGAAGCTGCTAAGGAAGGTATCTATTATTCCCTCTCTTACAAAGAGGAAAGCGACACCATAATCGTCAAGATTGTAAACAGAAACGATAAAGAAGTCACGGTCGGGCTAAATCTTGATGATGCTTTCGGTAAAAAGGCTCATTATACAGCAGACATCTTGACTCACACTGATATTCACGCTGAAAACAGCATTGAAAATCCCGATAATGTAAAGCCTTACACAGTAAGTGGCGATATAGAAAAAGGAATTACACTTCCCGCAAATTCTTTTGCCGTTGTGAGGTTATAATTAAGCAATAATACGTAAAAAAACAGCTTGGGTTTATGCGGATACATGAACCCGAGCTGTTTATGTTTGCTTTTAAATGTGTCTTTTTATTTAAAATCGCATTTTGTTTATCACCATATACGATAGCGGCCCGAGAGGAGAAGGAGGGTGAAGAAACAAAGATCGGAGTCAAAATACCGTCTTTTATCGGTGCGCAGCGGTGTTTCAAAGAAAAGGCGCATCCAGTCAAGGCACAATTTTTCAACCTCGCTGTCTTGTGTGCCGTCGTATGTCAGAATTGCAGCAGACGCCGCCGCAACTGTTGCTAAAAGCCCTACAGGGTGCAGAGCCGGACGGGATTTCGGAGTGCCGTCGATTTCATAATCCATCCATTTTGTTATGTCGCGTCCGACACTATCAAAGAATCGCTGTATGTTCCGCGCTATTTGCGCATACTCAGGGCGCGGGCCGAACCAAATAGAGTCAAGGCCAATATTAATAGCAACCCGGTAAGCGTCGCTGTAAAACGAGCTGCCACCGCCCCACTGCGCGCGCTTCGGGCGTCCGTCGTACTCGGAATATTCAGGGCAAAGACCCGTTTCCGGATGAGCGGCCTTTGGTATGAAAGCACGGCTTGCGTCGGCTGCCCTGTGCCAGAACTCGTGGTCACATTCGTCCGCACGGCGTGCGAATATTTCATAAAAGTGCGGCAGGTGATATGACGGGTCCGTCCATTTTGTCTCGGGCACGAAACGGATAAGGTAGTTGTCCGGATCCCACATAGGCTCACCGGCACCGCCCGTCAGCGTGTGCTGATGGACGCAGTGGCGGAGTATGTCGCGAGCCTGAACCGAATAGTCAAAAGGCGGCTCGCCGTCGCCCCATCTTGCCGATGCTAAAAAGAGAGCAGCAGCAAAATATTCTTCACCATCCGGCGCCGGGCCCTGTGCGCGACGGGTGCCGTCAAGGTTGCACGACCATGCGAAATAGCCCTCGTATTTGCCATCAGCATGCCACATATAACGCTTCGTCCAGCGCCAGATTTTATTAAAAATATCCTGCCTGTCCATCTGAACGGCCATCATCATGCCGTACGACTGCCCCTCGGTGCGTACGTCGTCATTTCCGGTGTCGATTAAAAAGCCGCCACCCTCGCCGTCTTCACCGTATATGCACTGGGGCTCGCCCGGTGTGAACATCTGATAAAACCACTCGTTAATGCGGCTGTTTATCTCATCTTCCGTAAAGCCTGCCTTGGCAAGTAAGTTGGGGTACTCTCCAGTATAAAATGCTCCTTTTTTAATTTCCGTGTTTTCTGCACTATTCTTTTTCATGTCGCTCATAACTATCACTCCGTAAAGAGCGCCGCCGGGCGCTTTATTTTATGCTCGCTTATATGGGATGTATGTTTTTATGCTCAACAGTATTATAAAAGATTTTTTATGTATTCACAATACGGTTACAGATTATTAATTGCCGCGGCGTTGAAATGCTCGGTATTTGCCTTTGGTGGAATATAATTTAAAAATTATCTGTTAGCTTTTTGCTTTACCTTGTGGTAAAATAATATAGATAAAAACTATCATTTTAACATCTGAAATTCACGGCTGCTTTTAATTATATTTTTATCTATTTTGTCGGTCATGTCAAAAAACGACACGAAGTGAAAAAACTATTGCACATGATAGCGGCGTGATGTATAATAAAGTATACATATCCGCACATTTGTTCGTGTTTTAGCAGGATATATAAGGTGATCGTGTCCTTGCGTGGCACAATGACTTTTAGTTATAAAAATACGTTGAAATAAAAAAAGAGGTATCAACATGGCGACGGCAAAAAATAAAGCGCGCACGTCGGCAAGACCGGCTGCGGAAAACGATGCTGACAAGAAAAAAGCCCTTGAAGCAGCAATATCTAAGATTGAAAAAGACTACGGCACAGGCTCAATAATGAAGCTGGGTGAAACGACGGCAATGAATGTAAGCGCTGTGTCCTCCGGTTCGCTCACGCTTGACTTGGCACTCGGAATTGGCGGTTACCCGAGGGGGCGTATAATTGAAATATTCGGTCCTGAATCATCGGGTAAAACGACAGTTGCCCTCCATGCAATTGCGGAGGTTCAGCGCGCCGGCGGCGAGGCAGCATTTATTGACGCTGAGCACGCCCTTGACCCCGTTTACGCCGCTGCTCTCGGCGTAAATACGGACACGCTTCTTGTATCGCAGCCTGATAGTGGCGAGCAGGCGCTTGCAATTGCAGAAGCGCTTGTTCTGTCCGGTGCTATTGATATTATCGTTATAGACTCAGTCGCCGCTCTCGTTCCGCAGCAGGAAATTGAAGGCGATATGGGCTCTGTGACAGTTGGCCTTCAGGCTCGTCTTATGTCGCAGGCGCTGCGCAAGCTGTCGGGCTCCATAGCAAAGACAAACTGCATAGTTATATTCATAAACCAGCTTCGCGACAAGATTAACGTCGCTTACGGTAACCCCGAGACGACGACGGGCGGTCGCGCGCTTAAGTTCTATGCGTCCGTCCGCCTTGATGTCAGAAAAGTTGAATCGCTCAAATCTGGCTCCGATATGTACGGGAACAGAACACGTGTTAAAGTCGTCAAAAATAAAGTAGCGCCACCCTTCCGTACGGCAGAGTTTGATATTCTTTATGGCAAGGGCATATCAAAGGCCGGTGAGATACTTGACCTTGGCGTAGACCTTGGCATTATAACAAAGAGCGGTTCATGGTTCTCCTACGGTTCAACGCGTCTCGCACAGGGGCGTGACGCCGCGCGCCGCGTTATTGAAACGGATGCCGAGCTTGCAAAAGAGCTTGAAGCAAAGATAAAAGCTGAGTTTGAATCAGGGCACGATAAAGCTGTGGCGGATGTCGATCCAGATTCGCTTGATGACGAGCTTGACATAAGGCTTCTTGACATTGACGAGTAATTAATACGGTGCAAATGTCAAGAAATGATGTAGAGACGAGGTAGATAGCAATAATAGAAGATAAAAGTAAAAACACTGCCCGTGATATAGCCCCCGCGGCAAATTCAGGCGTCGGCGGGGTTTGTGCGACGGTAATGTCGGCACGTGCTGCCGACATACCGCTTGCCGTCGAGCTGACTCTGCGGTATAATGATTCACCGGAGGATGTTAAACTCTTGGTATTGCGCTCCGTGTGGGAAAGCAGCGGCATCTCGACTGGCGACACTGTAACAGCCGAGACGATAGCAACATTTGAGTCGTCCGGTCGTGCCGTGAATGCACTTTCCCGCGCATTTATACTTCTGAGTGCCGCCGACAATTCCAAGCGCTCGCTTGTACGCAAACTGCGTGAGCGCGGTTTTGCCCAAAGCGATGCAGAAGCTGCCGCTCGCGAGCTTTGTATTGCGGGTTACATAAACGAACCGGAGCAAATATCGCGAATAGCGTCGGTTTTGGCGGAACGCAGGCTTTATGGCAGGCGGCGGATAATAGAGGAACTTTATCGCCGCGGCTACTCACCCGAAAATATTAATCATTGGCGCAATAGTGAATCACTTGAGCTTGATTTTGCTGCTATATGTGCAAAGCTCATCGCCCGCCGGGGCGGGCTGCCGCCTAAAAATGATACTGCGGGTAAAAGAAAGCTTTTGTCATACTTATATCGGCGCGGGTTCTCGTCTGACGACATTAGAGAAGCTGTACGCTATATAGCCGAGCGGGGCGATGACAGTTGCGATGGTAACGATGATGGGTGCGACATCACTTATGATGATACTTGTGATGACACAACTGACGACATATGAGAAAAATGCTCAAGTAAATTGAGCATCATAGGATAAAACTAATGACGCAATATAGAATAATTAATTTAACTTTGATTTTTACTAAACGCTTAAGGCACGGTATTTAAAATTATATGAAGAAAAACATTAAAGTCGGCTTCGTGTCGCTTGGATGCTCTAAAAATCTTGCAGATACGGAGGTTATGATTAAGCTGATCACGGATGCCGGCTATAGCATAACGACAGACGAAACAAAAGCTGATATTGTCGTTGTAAACACATGCGCCTTTATTGACAGCGCAAAGCGTGAATCAATAGATACTATCCTTGACCTTGCTTTGTTAAAGGAAAACAAATCGCTTCGCGGAATAATAGCAGCCGGATGCATGGCAGAACGCTATCAAAAAGAATTGTTTCGTGAGCTTCCGGAGATTGACGCCGCGATTGGTGTTGGAAGCGTAAGAGACATCGTAGCTGCTATTGATTCTGTTGTAAAGGGCGAGCGGTTTGAGAGTTTCGGCGATAAAAACTCGTCACCTCTTGGCGGTGAGCGCGTCGTGACGACGGAAGGGTATGCATATCTTAAAATTGCAGAAGGCTGTAACAACAGATGCACATACTGCGCAATTCCGTCAATCCGCGGGCGTTATCGCAGCCGTCCTGAGGAGGAGCTTGTTGAGGAAGCAAAGGCTCTTGCTTCCGGAGGAATAAAGGAGCTAATTATTGTCGCACAGGACATCACGCGATACGGAATTGATCTTTATGGTGAAGCACGTCTTCCATCTCTTCTCCGGAAGATAACGGAAGCTGCCGACATACCGTGGGTTCGCTTGATGTATTGCTATCCCGACATGATTACAGATGAGCTGATAGCCGAGATTCGCGATAATGATAAAATACTAAAGTATATTGACCTTCCCGTTCAGCACATAAGCGAAAACGTCCTTGCCCGCATGAACCGCCACGGCGGCAGCCTTGCCGTACGCGACGCTATTCGCCGCCTGCGCGATGCAATACCGGATATCGTTATCCGCTCGACTGTTATTGTCGGATTTCCGGGGGAGACGGAAGAAGATTTCGCTGAGCTTTGTGATTTTGTCGAAAAAACACGCTTCGATCGTCTCGGCGCTTTCACATATTCCCGCGAGGAGGGAACTCCAGCATATGATTTCGACGATCAGATAGACGAGCAGACAAAGCAGGATCGATGCGATGAACTTATGGGAATACAGCTCGACATTGTTGAAGAAAATAATGCTGCTATGATCGGGAAGACGATTGACGTTTTAGTTGAGGGCTTTGATAAAGAAGCCAATGCATACTACAGCAGAAGTAAAGCAGATGCGCCCGATATAGACGGCAGGGTTTATATCAATTGCGCACAGGACGAACGTCCGAAAGCGGGAACATTTGCCCGTGTGCGCATAACTGATATGGCTGATTATGACCTTATCGGCGAGCTTGCATAAACAAAGGGGATGACAACAGAATATGAATCTACCTAATAAGCTTACGCTTGCAAGAGTGATTCTCGTACCCGTATTCATGATTTTAATAGTTGTTGGAATACCGTTTCCGTGGTCTAATTTATCAGCGGCGGCAGTTTTCGGCATAACAGCGCTGACAGATATGCTTGACGGTAAGATTGCGCGTAAATACAACCTGATAACTGATTTTGGTAAGTTTATGGATCCGCTTGCCGATAAATTCATGATATTCGGCGCGATGCTTGCGCTTGTAGCTGCCGATGACTTTGAAATGTTGCGCCCGGTGATGATTTGGGTTGCCTTAATCGTATTTTTACGCGAGCTTGCCGTGACGTCCATGCGCCTTGTCGTTTCATCAAAAACAACAGCGTCAAATTTAGCGGCAAATATTTTAGGTAAAATCAAGACGGTTACGCAGATTGTAGCTGTTCTCACTGTTTTACTTGAGCCTGTGTTTTTCGGCGCTATTGAATTTTTCTCAAAATATCGGCCGCTGTCGTATCTTACGCTTGCCGCAATGACAACAATGACGATCTGGAGCGGACTCAACTACCTTTTGGCATATTCAAAGTTTCTTGATTCTGAAAAGTAAACAAAGGATTACTATTATTTTCAATTAATTGCGTGAATTATAGCAGTTGCTATGAAAAAAGTATTGCATTTTTATTTTATACATGATAGAATAACAAATGCTTATGCCAGATAACATGATTTTTTATTGATATACCGGAGGATTCACATAATTATGGATACCTTTCAGATAGTAGTAGGAGTTCTGCTTTTAGTCACGGCTCTGTTTCTAATTATAGCCGTATTGTTACAGCATGGAAAATCACATAATCTGTCCGGTGTGATCTCCGGTGGAGCAGAAACGTTTTTCGGCAAACAAAAGGGAGCAGCTATTGATAAGAAGCTTTCAAAGCTTACAGCTATCGTTGCTGTTATCTTCGCTGTATTGGTACTTGCTATATACGTTGTTCAGGATGACTATGTAGCGGCAAGACCCGATAACACACAGACAACCGAAAGCAATACCGAATCAGACACCGACACAGATAAAGATACAGAGACAGAAACAGATGTTGTTACCGATACAGAGGCTGTATCAGATTCAGAAGCAGGCGCAGAATAAGTGAAGTGAAATATTGACAGCTGAACTGGCTGAATGCCGGACATTCATGGGGCGGCATTTTATAAGTAAGCCTTGCATGAACACTTTGCAATTATTGAGTAACTGAAAAATTAAGAAGAATCTTAAAAGCATTAAAACACCCCGCGCGGAACTTCGTGCGGGGTGTTTGGCTTTGTTCTACGATGTATAACAATAAATTTAATACTTTATTTCAAAAGGCAAACAGAATTAAAACGAAAACGACTGAACTCAAGCGCACTAAATGACAAGCGTATATCCCTTTCCCCGGACTGTGACAATTGTCTCGCTGCCAAGCATAGGATAAAGCTTTTTCCTCAGGCGGCACACGTAAACATCTGCGGTATTTGCCCCTGATGAATCAAGATTAGCAGCCTTTGATATTTCCTCGCGTGAAACAGGCTCGCCACGCCGCGAAAAAAGAAACGACATAACGGCGTATTCTTTGCTTGTGAGCGGGATTGATGCGCCGCCGACGTATATGCTTTTACGGCGTGAATCAAGTCTGATGACAGCAGTCGGCGCGCCGTTAAACGATGCGAGAGCAGCTATAAAATCAGCCCGCGACACCGGACGCAGCAGATAAAACGAAGGGGCTGTGCCATGCGTAATAAGAAGGCTGAAAGGGTGCGTGTGCGGTGCAGATGTTGAATCCGGAGTTGTGTCGGTGACATAAATGACAGAACCGGAATTGGCATCAAGGCGTGACTGAGGATGTACAATACTATACCCGGCGTCCTCAAGCCATACTGTTAGCATTCCCCTCAGCGCTGTGTCATTTGTCACAATCGCAACATTATGTGCGTGTGATTTTGTGTTTTTATTAGCAGCCATTTTAGTCCGTCTCCGTTATTATTTTAGCTTCGGCGTTCGTCTTGCCGTCGCTTAAAACGGTGCGGAAATAATAAATATCATCTGAGGAGCAGCCATAAATTTTGACGGTACTGTCTTCATGAAGCTCTCGCATATAACAGATATGAACAGACGATGGGCGGGCGATACCGTTTTTTATCTCAGGAATGTAATTGCAGAACAAGTCGGCGTAGGCCGTATTGTTCATATGACAGTTTTCGTCTGTATCAGCATATCCGGCAGTATATTCGCCGCGAAGGGTGAGAGGTACGTCTTCAGGAAAGTCGATACGCCGCGGGAGATCAAGGTCAAGCATATCATCATAACCGTAATCAAGACGTACATCATTTACACGTAAAATTTTCTTTGCGCGGAAATCGTAAAGCGCCCAAATGGAAGCCGCCTCTGCTACTGTTCTCCCATTCTTTGAAATAGAAAAGCAGCGTCCGTAGCTTACCCCGGAATTATCCGATGCCCATGTCGAAAGTTCAATTTCGTCGCCGTGACGAAGAGGTGCATATATGCTTATTCCTATGCGGGTTAAAATAAAGGCGCGTCCCTGTGCGCGCAATTCGGGCGCAGAGGGGCGTATGGCCGCCATATGGCAAAAAGCCGTCTCCTGCATATAACGCATAAGAGAGGCGACCCGTGCATATCCGGCCTTGTCTGTATCGTGCGCGTATATTTTGTATTTTTCAGTCCATCTCGTCTTCATCTGTCAGTTGATCCTCGGTTATGCCGTGACCGTAAACAGCATTTATTATTGTATTTATAAAATTATAATTATATATCGAAGCGGGGCGATGTTACGCCCCGCCTTTTCATTATACTGCGAATTATAGAGTGCCTGCAGAGCCAAGAACGTGGTTGATCTTGTGAAGAACCATGTCTTTGACAGCAGTACGTGCTGCAGCAAGATAACCTCTCGGGTCGAATACGTCGGGATGATCGTTTAAATACTTGCGTATTGCAGCGGTCATAGCGAGACGTATGTCGGAGTCAATGTTTATCTTGCAGACTGCCATCTTTGCTGCTTGACGGAGCATTTCCTCAGGGATTCCGATAGCGTTAGGCATACGGCCGCCGTTTTCATTTATAATAGCGACGGCATCCTGCATGACTGAGGAAGCACCGTGTAGAACGATCGGGAAGCCAGGCAGACGCTTTTCGATCTCTTCAAGAATGTCGAAGCGAAGCTGCGGCTTTTGACCGGGCTTGAATTTATATGCGCCATGGCTTGTGCCAATGGCAATGGCAAGAGAGTCGACGCCTGTGCGGCTGACAAACTCCTCAACCTGATCGGGATTTGTGAAATGGGCATCATCTTCGGAGACGTTGACGTCATCCTCAATGCCTGCGAGCTGGCCAAGTTCGCCCTCAACTACTACGCCGTGGGCGTGTGCATATTCAACGACCTTTTTGGTAAGGGCGATATTTTCCTCAAAGGGATACTTTGAACCGTCAATCATGACAGAAGTAAATCCGCCATCAATGCAAGCTTTGCAGATTTCAAAGCTATCGCCATGGTCAAGGTGAAGAGCAAAGTCAATACCGGTATCCTCAACAGCAGCCTTTGCAAGAGCCATGAGGTAGGCATGCTTTGCATATTTACGTGCGCCGGCAGAAACCTGAAGAATAACAGGGGACTTTGCTTCCTCGGCGGCTTCGGTGATAGCCTGGATTATCTCCATGTTATTGATGTTGAAAGCGCCGATAGCATAACCACCCTCGTATGCACGGCGGAACATTTCCTTTGTCGTAACAAGTGCCATGTCCTTTGTCCTGCTCCTAATTTATAATAATTTTATTATTTTTGTTATATTGAATACTTTACTTGCTCTTTATATAACAAAACTAAGGCTTTGCCCGCGTTTTACAAGCATGCCCAAAAGGAAAACAAGTTAACATTTAATATTATTGATAACATTTTAATACTAAAAACTGTGAAAATCAACCCCAACGGGGAGCTTAAATGTAAAAAATAATAAAATGCCGGCGCGGAGCGGTTACAGCGTTTAAGCTGTAAAAATGTACCGCTCTTGTTATTTACAATACAAAACAAAATTATTTAAATATAATACTGTTATGTACAAGTGCAGTTGCCATATAATTAGTTATAGTAGTATATTTGTGGTTCTCGCATAAATTTTCAATAAAAAACTCTTTGGTGGAACAAAACACCCCGTGATACGTCAAATATTAAAGTCGGAAAGCTGATATTTTAGACATTTTTTGCCTGATGTGTTTTGCTTCACATAATATATGGCATGTAGCGTCATATAAATGTAAAAATAATAGATTGTTGTCGATAGCATGCCGAATGTATGATATAATAATACCTAATATTATATCGTTTGTAATTTCGTTTGTACTTATGTCGTCGTGACATATGTACCGGCCTTTCGCAAAGGAGTATTATTTGTGGATCGTACTTTTGATAGAAATTATAATTATAGATATAATCAAACGAGAACACTAAAAAATCCGAGAAGGAAGAAAACGAGTATTTTTCACCGCAACCGGCTTTTTCTTCTCTGGTTTCCCGCTTTCGTATTGTACATGGAGCTTGTCATGCACCTTGCGATCGGGGACTCATTCGGCGAGATGAAGGGAGCTTCATTCTTTTATGTGATAATGTTCTCCCTTGCCACCGGCTGCTTTTTAACGATTTTATCCACTATATTCATTAATAAAATAAACAAATTTATCGTCTTCGGTTTTATTATATTCATAACGCTTCTTTTTGAAGTTCAGCTCATTTATTTCCGCAGTTTCCGCGACTTTTTCAAATGGTCGACGATTGGACTTGCAAATGACGTAACAGATTTCTGGCGTGAGGCTCTTTATCGCATAATCAATAACTGGTTTCAGGTTATTCTTTTTCTTATACCTCTTATCGTTTATGCCATATGGGGGCAAAAGCGCGCGCCGGCGCTTGGCACGCCTTTGCGCGTTAAGGTGATACTTCTTGTGCTCTCAATACTTTTCCACCTTACAGGTGTAGCTGCCGTCGCTCTTGACGAAGAAGCTGATTTTTACTACAGAAAAACATTTTCAGTTTCGCGTTCAATGGGATACTTCGGGGTCATGACTACGACAAGGCTTGATATTAAGTATTTGATGTTCGGGCCGCCAAGTGATGACGATTTACCGGATGTAATCGATAAAGATACTGTTGATAATCCGTTTTCAATTGATTCGAGCAGCTCCGACACGACAAAAGGCACGCCCGGCAGCTCCGACGGCACCGACACCGATGATTCAAATACAAGCGATGCCGAAACGACACCTGAACCTGTCGAATATGGCGACAATGTACTTGACATTGATTTCGATTCTCTTATTGAAAACGAGTCATCGGCAACAATTAAGGAGATGCACGAGTATTTCAAAAGCCTGAAACCGACGAAAAAGAATAAATACACAGGCTTATTCAAGGGCAAAAACTTAATATACATGACCCTTGAGGGGTTTTCATATAAAGCAGTCAGCAAAGAGCTGTTCCCGACGCTTTATATGATGATGAACGAAGGTTTTGTCTTTGAAAACTTCTATACATCGCTTTGGGGCGGTAGTACGGCGACTGGCGAGTATACGTCAATGACGGGGCTTTTCTACAATTCGGCTAACTGCCTTAAGATGAGCGCCAACATTTACCTGCCGTTTGCCCTCGGAAATGTGTTTAACAGCCTTAATTATACTACCTACGCATTTCACAACCACGATTACACGTATTACGGGCGCAATTTGTCGCATCCGAATATGGGTTATAAGTATATTGCTGTCGGCAACGGGCTTGATGACATGACATATTACTGGCCGCGTTCTGACCGTGAAATGGCGGAGAAAACAATCGATTATTATATTGATAAAACTCCTTTCCATGTTTATTACATGACGGTCAGCGGCCACGCAAACTATACGTTTGCCGGCAATGCAATGGCGAAGCGCCACAGGGCTGAAGTTGAGCATCTTAATTACAGCGATAATGTTAAGGCATATATCGCCTGCCAGCTTGAGGTTGAATATATGCTTGAGTATCTTGTTCAAAAGCTCGACGAAGCCGGCATACTCGATGATACGGTGTTTGTAATGAGCACCGACCATTATCCTTATGCGCTCGCCGACGAGGACCTTGCCCAGCTTTACGGGCTTGATGTGAACGGCATACACGGTAACTTCGATTTGTTCCGCAACGGTTGCGTAATATGGTCTTCATCGATGAAAGAGCCGGTACACATTAAAAAACCGGCTTCCAGCCTTGATATAATACCAACTGTACTCAACCTTTTCGGTGTAGATTATGACTCGCGCCTTCTCATGGGTACCGATGTCAACTCTGACACTGACCCTGTCGTCATTCTCAACTGTGACAGCGGATATGCGGAGTGGAACTGGATAAACTCATACGGAAGCTATAATACAAGCACAAAGAAATTTACGCCTGCTGAAGGAGTTACAGTCAACGAGGATACGCTTAAAGATTATATAGCGTATATGAACTCTGTCGTCGCGAAAAAGCGTAAGTTTTCGTTCCGTATTCTTGAAAACAACTATTATAGTTACGTGTTCCCTAAAGGGCTTTACTGATTATTATACTTGAGCGTGCCCGGCAGAGCGGTGACACAAAATAAGCATATAAAAAGCCAAGCGAACACTTGGCTTTTTAATTTTATATTAACTTTTACATATTTCGCATCAGTAAAGGCGTGAAAAAGGCATAAACAGATAAGAAAAAACACTATTTCCCGCGAAAATAAAAGTGTTGTTTGACAAAGACGATATACGAAAATATAATATAAACTATATGAGGATGATTGATATTATTAAAAAATAAAACAAAGGCGGTTCTAAATGAAGATTACAAGTGTTAAGGGAACGAATGATTATCTTCCGGAGGAAGCTGCGCTGCGAGACAGACTCCAGGCAACTATCCTTCGCACATATACAAATTGCGGTTTTGAACACATAATCACACCGGCGCTTGAGGATGGCGAAAACCTCGATAAAAGCGAAGGCGGTGAAAACTTAAACCTCATCTTCAGAATAATGAAGCGCGGGGACAAGCTTGCAAATGCGTTAAGTGAGGGGCGATTTGATGAGCTTTCGGACATCGGGCTTCGTTACGATCTGACACTGCCTCTCTGCCGTTTCTACGCTGCACATAGAAGCAAGCTGCCAACGCCCGCAAAGCTTATACAGATTGACCGCGTTTACCGTGCCGAAAGGCCGCAGAAGGGGCGCGACAGAGAATTCGTCCAGTGCGATATTGACATAATCGGTTCCGATTCCATTTGCTGCGAAATTGAGCTTATTGCAACGACAGCAAAGGCTCTCAGGGCAATCAACATCGGAAATTTCCGCATACGCATAAACGACAGAGCTATCCTCCGCGGTGTGCTTGCAAAGACAGGTTTTGATCCGAAGGATTTTGATTCCGTATGCGTAACATTTGATAAACTTGATAAAATCGGTGTTGCCGGTGTAACAGCCGAGCTTACCGAAAAAGGCTTTGACGCAGCAACAATTGACGCCTTCCGCAGTTTCCTTGATGCATGCCCCGTTTCGCTTGATGATATAGTATCATTCGGCGGTGATCCCGATGCTGTCGAGCGTATAAAAACTATAAAAACTGCTGTTGAAAAAATATCGGGCGGCGCGTATAGTGTCGATTTCGACGTATCACTTGTCCGCGGGCAAGGTTATTATACCGGTACCGTTTTTGAGGTTGAAAGCACTGAGTTCAGCGGTGCTATTGGCGGTGGCGGACGGTACGACAACCTGATTGAAAAGTTTACAGGCGAGCACGTGCCAGCCGTTGGCTTCTCAATCGGCTTTGAGCGGATTTTCAGCATACTCCGCGAAAGATATGCAAATGTTAAAGAGAGCTCAGAGCGTAAAAAAATCACCGTCATTTGTGAGCCTGACACATTTGCTGATGCTTATATCTATGCCGATACATTGCGCGGTGAATATGACGTTTCCCTCGCCCTTCGCGCGAAGAAATTTGGGAAACAGCTTGCCCGCCTTGAGGAATCAGGTGTCGCCGGCTATGTAGTGTATGGCGAAAATAACATTGTGATGTTTCAGTAAACCATAATACAGAATCGTGACTTTGCAATCGCAAGCTGTTGCATCTGGAATGTTATTAAATATTTAATAATAAGAGTTTCAAAATATAAAGTCAAGCTAAATTAAAGCTTGACTTTTTGTTTGTTTTACTATAAATTTGCTACTCGTGCAGCGCAATAAATAGCACAGCAGTCATCTGCTCGATGCACAGCCGGCTTTTATCCTTTGAGCTTTGATAAAATAGCTTCGAAATTTTGCGGGAGCGGGCAGGTAAAGGTCATAATTTCGTTTGTGCTCGGGTGCCGGAGTGTTAGTTCGGCTGCATGAAGGCACTGGCCACAGAAAAGAGCAGCGTTGCGCCGCTCAAAATTAGTCTTGCAGGCACCATAAACAGCATCACCGGCGACAGGATGCCCGATATACGACATATGAACGCGGATTTGGTGTGTCCTGCCCGTGTGAAGTGACAGTTTCAGGTATGAAAAGCTCTCGGCGCCTATTGTATAACGTCCGAGCGTCACATAATCGGTTATAGCTTCACGTGAGTTAGGCCCGTTTACGACTGCCATGCGCTTTCTGTCTTTCGGATGGCGACCTATTGGCGCATTGATGGTTCCCGCGTCGTCGCGGACACGTCCGACGACAATGGCGTAGTAAATACGGTGCATTTCATGAGTTTTCAGCTGCTCTGACAACTTAATATGTGCCGTATCGTTTTTGGCGACAGCTAAAAGGCCGCTCGTATCTTTGTCGATCCGGTGAACAATGCCGGGTCGAAGAACGCCGCCTATGCCGGAAAGCGAGGTACCGCAATGAAAAAGCAGTGCATTTACAAGCGTGCCATCCTCATTTCCGGCGGCGGGATGTACGACCATACCGGAGGGCTTGTTGACAATAATGATGTCATCGTCCTCATAAATAATATCAAGCGGTATATTCTGCGGGACAGCTTCGCACTCTCGCGCTTCAGGCACTTCAACCTCAACTGTGTCCCCGTCACGCAGCTCATACCGCTTTGGTACCACCATACCGTTGACAGTGACGCTGCTGGCTTCAATCAGACGCTGAACAGCGCTGCGCGATATACCGGCGCCGGCAGCAGCAAAAACATCAAGCCGTTCACCGGCATCATCTTCTGATACCGTAAGGATAAACCGGCGCATCACAGCTCAGCTCCTCCATCAACGCTGCTGCTTTTTTTACCGCTATCACCGCTTGCTTTACCTTTGGCGGCAACTGCTTTGCTATCAGAATCAGATATATTGTCAAGGGGTGTGGATAACTTTTCATCGCTCTTATCAGCGCTTCCGGCTGTGTCAGATGTGGCACCAGATGCTTTTTTAGCACGTTCGTCTTTTATTGTTTCGATAAAGAAATAGATAATAAGCATAGCGGAGCCGACTGTTATAAACGAGTCCGCCCCATTGAAAACGGCAAAATTAATTAAGCGGAAATCAACAAAATCGACGACAAAGCCGTATGCTATGCGGTCAATCATGTTTCCGATACCGCCACCGACAACAAGAGCAAGACAAACGCAGATATACGGTTCGCGCTTATATTGAAGGGCGATGTAAACAGCTAACGCGACGATAGCGACGGATGAAATTATCATGAATATCCACCTTGCATCCTTAAGCATGCCAAAGGCGGCGCCTGTATTCTCAACGTAAGTGAGGTGCAGGACATTTTCAATAATCGGATATGTGCCGACCGGCTCAAGGAACTCGATGGCGAGGTATTTTGTAAACTGATCGAGAAAAATGACGGCGGCTGTTATGAGAATATAATAAAATATACTGATATGCTTGTCCTCCGTTTGCATAAAGCGCCGCGCATCGTAACGGCGGCGCGGCGCTTTATTAATTAGTCTTGTGTTGATACTACTGTACTTGTTCATTTGCGCCTGCTGGTGCTTTATTTTAAGCATATTGATGCACAACGTGAGCAGAGTATTCCATCACCGTCGTGTGTTATCTCTGTCGCATACTTCCAGCAGCGGTCACAGCGCTCGCCATCAGCCTCAGATACAACGACGGAAAGTGCTGATGTATCATCGGTGTATGCAGAGGTGTCAGCCGGTGCTGCGTGATTGTGAATGCTGACGCCGGATGTTATGAAAACATCTTCAAGGTCGCCTTCGCTGAACGAAGCAAGAAGGTCATATGTTTCCTTATCAGTCGTGTAAATATCGACCTTTGCGTCGAGTGATTTGCCGATCTTTTTGCTGGCGCGCGCGATTTCAAGCGCTTTCATTACCGTGTCGCGTAAATCAAAGAGAGAGTTGTAACGCGAAGCAATGCTGTCAAACTCCCATTCAGGCTTGTAAGATGGCATGAGATTTAAAAATACGCTTTCGCGCTCGTCCGTTGCGAGGTGCGGCATAGCAAGCCATATTTCTTCAGCCGTGAAGGCAAGCAGTGGCGCTACAAGGCGCGTAAGTGAGCTGAGAATCAGGTACATGGCCGTTTGTGCGCTACGGCGTGCCAGGCTTGCGGCAGGCTCGACATACAGGCGATCCTTTGTGATATCGATATAAAGCTTCGACATCTCAACTGTGCAGAAGTTGTTTATCGAGTGGTAGACAATGTGGAATTCATACTCGTCATAAGCGTGGCGCACGGTTGTGGTTAGCTTATTAAGCTCGGAGAGAGCCCATTTATCAATGTCATAAAGCTCATCAACAGGTACAAGGTCTTTATTCGGGTCAAAATCATTTATATTAGCTATTAATATACGAGCTGTGTTGCGAATCTTGCGGTATGTTTCCGAAAGCTGTGCAAATATAGCATCTGAAACGCGCACATCGACGCGGTAATCGCTTGATGCAGCCCAAAGGCGAACAAGGTCGGCACCGTACTTCTTTATCATATCATCAGGGGAGATGACGTTGCCGAGTGATTTATGCATAGCTTTACCTTCACCGTCGACTGTCCAGCCATGTGTGAGAACAGTCTTATACGGCGCGCCCTGTCCCTTTGCACCGACGGCGGTCAGAAGTGATGACTGGAACCAGCCTCTGTATTGGTCGGCACCCTCAAGGTAAAGATCAGCAGGCCAATCGAGTCCCTCTTTGTTCTCAAGCACTGAGAAATGGCTTGAGCCGGAATCGAACCAACCGTCGAGTGTGTCCGTTTCTTTTGTAAAGTGGGTGCCGCCGCAGTGCGGGCATACAAAGCCTTGCGGCAGTATTTCTTCAACCGGAACTTCATACCATGCGTTTGAGCCAGATTTTGCAAAGAGATTGGATACTGCAGCTATCGACTCATCTGTGCAGATGGGTTGCTTGCAGTCGTCGCAGTAAAAGACAGGGATAGGAAGGCCCCAGTGACGCTGACGGGATATACACCAGTCGGAGCGCTCGCGTATCATAGCAACTATGCGGTCAGCGCCCCAGGCTGGAAGCCATGTTACGTGTGAAGCAGCCTTAACAGCATCTTCTTTGAACGCCTCAACGGAGCAGAACCACTGCGGCGTCGCGCGGAATATAATCGGCTGCTTGCAGCGCCAGCAGTGCGGGTAGCTGTGCGTGACTGTTTCAGCGGCAAAGAGAGCACCGGATTCACGCATATCTTCAAGAATAGCCTTGTTTGAATCCTCATAATACATTCCGGCGAACTTGCCGGCGCCTTCGGTCTGGTATCCGCGGTCGTCAACCGGCACAATTACATCAATATTATACTTGCGGCATGTGATGTAGTCGTCGGCACCAAATCCGGGTGCTATGTGGACGCATCCTGTTCCGCTTTCCATTGTGACGTAATCAGCATTTACGACGACACTGTCGCGATCAAGGAACGGATGGCGGGCACGCATGAATTCAAATTCACGCCCCGGCATTGTTTTTACAACTTCAAATTCACCCTCGGCTATACCGCCTGCCTTCATTGTGCGAGAGGCAAGTGCAAGAGCGGTTATATAAAACTCCCCGCCCGGCGCCTTTATGACGGCGTATTCTTCATCCGGGTGCAGAGCAATAGCAAGGTTGCCGGGAAGTGTCCATGTTGTCGTCGTCCAGATTATAAAGTAAGCGGGAGCGCTGCCGACAACGTCCGAAAGCTTGCCGCCATCATCAATTAATCTGAATTTTACGTATATAGACTCACATTTGTCGTCCTGATATTCAATTTCAGCCTCAGCAAGCGCCGTTTCGTCATGCGGACACCAATAAACAGGCTTCAGCCCTTTATAAATGTAGCCTTTTTTGAACATTTCGCCAAAGACGAGCACTTCGCGCGCTTCAAACTCCGGCGACATCGTGAGATACGGATGTTCCCAGTCGCCAGTCACGCCAAGGCGAATGAAGGAATCGCGCTGAAGGTCCACGTATTTTTCGGCGAATTTCTGGCATGCGGAACGGAACTCCGGTATGCTCATTTTTTTGCGGTCAAGCTTGTTCTGACGAATGATAGCCGACTCAATGGGCATTCCGTGGTTATCCCAGCCCGGAATATACGGCGTACGGTATCCGGACATCAGCTTCGACTTGTTTATGAAGTCCTTTAAAATTTTGTTGAGCGCTGTGCCCATGTGGATATTGCCGTTTGAGAACGGCGGGCCGTCGTGAAGGATGAAATTGGGGCGGCCTTCGGCTACATCGAGCATTCTTTGATAAAGCCCGATTTTATCCCAGTATTTTATTGTTTCAGGTTCCCTTGTGGGAAGGTTTGCCCGCATGGAAAATTCTGTTTTAGGCAGGTTTAGCGTATTTGTGTAATCCTTTGCCATTATAAATGCTGTCTCCTTAAACAAATCCTATATTTAAAATATTCTTATTGTTGAAAATTGTCTTTTTATATGGGTTTTCTGCTTAAAAAATTATAGTATTATTTCTTACCGAACAGTAAATCATACTCGTCAAAGCTTTTATTTATTGAAACAGAAGAATCTGCCGGGCGCTTCGACTCAGGGTAACGCTGTTTTAGCTGTTCGATAAGGTCATCATCGTCAACAGCTGTGTTGCTGCCGGCTGATTTATTATCAGCGGTATTTTTGCTGTTCAAATTTGCAGCATCAATATAACGACGCGGATATTTAAACGAACGTCTTATGCGGTAAACGCGTCTTGCATTTGATATGTCCGTCGCTTGTGGCGTGCTGCTTGATGCTTCCTTATTAGAATCATTTTCGCCATTTAACTGGCTCTTGATTCCATTAATTTCGCTTTTTACATCAGTATCGTCCGCTTCATTGTTATTTTCGATATTGCCAGTCTCACCAAGATCGCTTATATTATTCTCGTTAATGATGGTGGCATTATCGGTAGCTTCATTATCAGTTGTGTTGATATCTTTTTCTTCGGCAGCGCTGCTTTTTTCGTCCTCGATTTCGTCATCACTATATTCGTCATCAACTGCGAGGTCGTCATCAGCGCCTTGAGACAGAAAATCAAGGGTAAAATCATCAAATGGGGTATCGGCATCTCCTTCGCCGCTGTCGATTTTAAGATCCTCGTCGCTTATAAAGCGGCCGTCAGAAGAAACAACATCGCTTATGTCTTTATCTACGCTGGCGTTTTCGTTTGCGTCGTCGGATGTGTCAGACGCAGACGCTGTTGTTATATTTTTGATATCGGGGGTGTCAACCCCGGCTTTAACATCGACTTGTGCTGTCGGAACAGGGGGGACAGTGTGTGAGGTATCGTCCACAATAACAAACTCAAAGCTGTCTGTATCTTTAAGCGAAGAGTCGCCTTCAATGTCAGTGCCATCCGGCTCGCTATCGTCGGCTACGACCGTATTATCCGGCGGGTTATCTACAACCTCATCTACCTCATCATCGATTGAATCGGCGGAGTAAAGATCATACGCCGACACATCCCCTTCGGGACGTTCATACGGTGATGGCGTCAGCTCTGAATAATCGGTATCAGCACTGCCGTTGATGCAGAGTATTTCTTCAATTTCAGCCCCGTCTTCACTGCCGGCAAAATCAACGCCGAGGGCGTCGGTTGCGGGCACATCATTATCTTCGGCAGGCTCGGGTTCTTCTTCATTTAATTGTGGTTCATTGTATGAATGTATGTATGCAGAGTCAACAGTTTCAGCGGGAATATCTTGTGACAATGGTTCATCAGAGATGGGCTCCTCAGAGATTTCTTCTGGGGGTTGCTCAGCAGCGCTTTGCTCGGCAGAGCTTGGCTCGACAGAGCTATTCTCAGCAAAGCTGCGCTCTGCGTTATCTTCGTCATACTCAGCGACTACATTGTCAGATGCACTTTCGGTTGTCTCTATATCTTCATCAATCTCAATATCTTCCTCCGGTGCATCATACTCCGGCGTGTCAGCAACATTGTTATCATCGTTAACATCGATATCATCAATATTATCGTCCGTATCGCTGCCGGAATCGGCGTTTACGCTCACCGCCGTTATATTATTTATAGCATCTGAATCAAGAGGAGTAAAGGTTTCTGATTTTAATTCACGGAGCCGCGCTTCATACATGGAAATAAGCTGCGCACGGAAAGCTTCGGCTTCGCTGTATAGACGGGACAGTGTGCTTTCGTTTATCGCTTGATCTTTCACCGAAGCGGAAAGCTTTTCCTTAGCCGTGTTTTCCGCATCGGCTATTATTTTCTGCGCTTTTCCTTCAGCTTCGGCTATCATAGCAGCGGCGACACGCTGTGCGTCAAAAAGTAACTTTCTTATCTCCGCTTCTTGTTTTTCCTCATCCTTTTGATATTTGTCAAGCTCCTTTTGTACAGCTTCAAGCTTGCCTGAAAGCTCAATGTTTTCGCTGTACAGCTCCTCATACTTTCCCGCAATATAATCGAGGAAGGCATTGACTTCGCTTTGTGAATATCCGTTCAGGGCACGCGAAAATGTTTTATTGCGTATATTTATCTCGTGAGGTAGAAGCAAAGAAGTCACCCCCGCTTTTATATATTAAGTTATATGCTATATATATCTGTCGGCACACATCCGGAGCCGTCCGCGACGCGTTGTGCCGTCAATATTTCCTATGATAAATTTTCCGTGTCCGCGTATTGTCAGTATGTCGCCGGCTTCAACTATTATATCCGGCTTTGTTATTGTTTCATAATTAAGCTCCGCGGCGCCTGATATGATAAGTTCCTTTGCCCGCTCCCGCGATAAATTTGCAAGAGCTGCGGCGACACAGTCAGCGCGCAGGGAAGCGACGGGAGCTGTTATTCGTTCTGTTCTGCGCCCGCCGGAAAAGCCGTCCGGCAGCGGAGAAATGTACGTTTTTACGGTGTCAGAGCCGACACGCACGAGCTCAGAGGATAGAAAAGGCGCAATCTTTGTGTCTGCTATAATAACAGCACCGGCCCCGTCCGAATCAACTATTATATCGCCTAAGACGGCGCGTTTTATCCCAAGGGCAAGTATGGAACCAAGAAAGTCGCGGTGGGAAAGCGTCCGGTAACCGCTTCCGTCAACGCGAAGCGATGTTATAGCAAAAGCGGCCGCTTCTGTATACTGCTCGGGCAAGGGAGAACCGCCTAAAACTCCGGGAAAAAGTCCTGTGACAGCAGGGTCGGTTTCGACCTCCTGTGACATATATTCCGGTAAGATAAAAGCACGGCGGCGTTCTGCATCCGGATAACCGCCCCATAAAACGAAACGCCCGCGATAACCCGCGGAGGAAAGCGCTGCCGCCGCATGGTATGCCTCGCGGGGATTATAAAAATCGCCATGTGTGATTTCATAGCGTGTGTCGGCTTTGTGCGCAAGCTCAAGAACACGCGCTCGCAAAAGAGCAAGAGTATTGTCAGTGTCGCTTTGCTTCATAATATTTACAGCCAGACGGCTGTGAGTATGATGTAAATCAAATATATTAAAAAATACGCTACTATAAAAGACAAATCAAACGGTATTCTTGCCAGAGCCGGTATGCGGGAGAGCAGTTGCCGTATTGGCGCAACGAGCGGTTCGGTTATAGTCGTAACGAAGCGGTAAAGAGTGTTTTCCTCGTCAATCGGCATCCACGACATGATAGCTTGTAAAAGCATTATAATCATATAAGCCTGTACAAGCAGTAAAATAGTTGCTCTGAGGATTTCGACAATCTCGGTCAAACTATCACCTTTCCTTTAAAAAGGCTTTTCCATACAGTAAAAATGCCGTATCCGCCAGTACTCTTTTGCGCGGATACGGCAGATTTACCGGATCGGGTATGTGTTTTTGTGAACGATGTACTTATTTATACATCACCAAGAAATGAATTATCAATATGAATACGGGTCGTTTGGCTCCTCAGGCTGTTGTGACTGCGCGTTCTTGCGCTGCTCGCGAAGCTGATCACCCGACACATCAACGTTGCTGGGTGTGATAACATATGCATTATTGGCGATGCGCTTGAGCTGACCGTCGATTGAATAAGCAACGCCGGACAAGAAGTCGATTAAACGGCGAGCCGTTTCTTTATTTGTAGCCTCAAGGTTAAGAACGACTGTTCTCTGACTTAAAAGGTGATCGGCAATCTGCGAAACGCTTGCAAAGCTTTCTGGACGCACGACCTTCATTTGAAGTGCAGGACCGCCAAGATTTATTCCGCTGTTAATGGAACCGCTGCTGCTGTAACCACCCATCTGCGGAGGAGGGGTAGGCTGGACAGGCTGCTGCGGGATATTCTGAGGCTGTTCCTGTGGATCGGCATCGTACGAGTCATCGCCGAGGTCATCATAGTAGCCGTCATCATCGTAATCGTTGTTGTCGTACTCGTTACCACCCGCTATTTTCTTTATCTTATCCATTAGTCCCATATTATTATCCTCCCGGATGTTCTCCCGTTCTTTATTAATCCGCCGTCCTGCGTCACGGTTACTTAATTTTCATGCTGTAATTTTCGCCGTACATGCGGCTCAATTATAACGCATGATAGCTTTTGCTCGTCAGTGTAAAAATACTGGCGTTTTTATATTTCATGCGCCATCCGCGGCCGGCTATTTTAAAACAATAACTCTTCCGGATGTTTGTCCGGTATTAATTTAAATGTCGTATCGGCGCTTGCCAAAAAGAGCCGTACCGATACGCACAATTGTTGAGCCTTCTTCCGTTGCGGCAATAAAGCTGTCGCTCATACCCATTGATAATACAGGCTCTATTATATTATCTGATTTTTTTGCCGAAAAGTCAATAAAAATACGATAAGTTTTCTTAAAATATTTATGGTATTCCTCGTCTGACGACCCCGCGGGAGCCATTGTCATAAAGCCGCGAACGCGTATGCCTTCAAACTGCGAAAGGGATTCTGCAAAAGCAAGCGCTTCATTTGGTGAAACACCACTCTTTGATGCTTCCTCAGCAATGTTGACCTCGACAAGCACATCTGTCACGATGCCGGCGGCAAGTGAACGCCTGCTTATCTCGGCTGCAAGTGCTGTGTTGTCGACGGAATGTATTAAAACTGTGCGTCCGATTAAATATTTGACTTTGTTTTTCTGAAGATTGCCGATGAAATGGACGCGCAGGCGCGGGTCGAGCGAGTCATACTTCTCCATCAGCTCCTGCACGCGGTTTTCGCCGATATCCGTAAGGCCAAAGTGCTCTGCAGCGTAATTTATGACCTCGACAGGAACAGTTTTTGTCGCCGCAAGGAGAATAGGCGGCTTGCCGTTCGGTGATTTTGCCGCTGCTTCGGAAATCAAAGAACGAACTTTATCAAAATTTTCTTTTATTTCATCAGTATCGTAACCTTTAATGATCATTAGGAACTATATTCCTCCGTTTAAAATATAACGGATTACTTTATTATTTTGCCATCGTAAAGGTTTTTCCCCTGAGTTATTATTGTATCAAAAAGCTTCAGGTACGGGATTTTAGCTTCGTCTGAAGCTTCTTTTTGTTCGTCATCTCCTGACAGCGGGTCTTCCTCTGATGATAGAACATAACCCTCGCGCGTCAGGATGATATTTATGCGGCGGTAATAAACAGTGTTACCGTAGAGAATGTAGACACCGCGCACGCCGTTCTCAATTCTGACGGCAGAAAGCGGGACGCGCAGGCCTGTATAAGAAGCAACGTCAACAGATACCTGCTGCATCCGCGTGTAATCAAAGCCACGGGGCATGACGGTGCTGCTGAAAATTAAAACGGCACGTGGATCATCATCGGATTCTGGGAGGATTATAGAATCAAGCTTCATGAGCAGTGACGTGCCGCTTCCCGTAAACGTCACATTATATGACTGCCCCTCCGTAAAATACTCTAAAAGGCTTCTTTCCGTCGGTATGGCTGCGTACCAGATGTAGTCATAGACCATTTTACCGGCCGCATAGCCTTTTTCGCTCGGATTTTGCTCCGGCTGCGCATTTATAAGCTCATAAAACTCATCTACCGTTAAATCAGGAATTTTTCCCGCGTTGAAAATTTCCTCATAACCGTCGGTTTCGTAAAAGTAAAACCCATGTTTTGACGTTTTTACAGTCGTTGCAAGCCCCGACATCCGCGATATAAGATCAGCGCGGCGACGGGATAAAGCTGCAATTTCATCATCAAAACCGTCAGACTCGCCTGTGATAAGCTGGCGGCGGTTTATGACGGCTAAAAGCTCCTTTGACACGAGCAGTGTGTCGCCGATGTTGCGCTCCGCCGTATCTTTGTGAATTCTTCGGAGAATTTCCGATATTTGCGCGTCTATTTTATGAATATCTGAGAGAAGCGAGTATGAAGCGCTTTTTGTGACAGCTTCGAGAGCCTCGATTTTTTCATCTATTTCTTCAATTTCTGCGCGAAGGTTAGTGTCACCCATTGAATAAAGGTCGGCAACAGCACTTCCTGCGGCGACTTTTTCGCCGTCTGCGACAAGCCTGTTGAGCGTGCCGTTATATTTGGTGTAAAGCGTTTCTTCATCGCGCATGATGTAGGCATTAAACGTAATCGACTCGATATATGTGTCGATTTTGGCAGCGACCGTTGTTATATCCTGCCCGAGCCTGCTTATAAGGTGATATCCGATATAGATTATCATGGCGATAGCTATAAGTGAGGACACAGCGTAGGAAAGCACACTTTTCAGATAATCTTTATTCGTATTACCACCTCTTTTCGCAAATGAACTTATGAATTGCCGAAGCAAATATCCTCCGCAAGATGAATAAGATCGGCAAAAGGTTTTATGCCCGTTGCGTAATCGTCAACATCAATCCAGTGAACGTAATCGCGCCGGCGGAACCACGTTTCCTGCCGCTTTGCATATTGGCATGTGGCTGTGTAAAGGGAGGTGAGCACCTCCTCGCGTGAAGATTGCCCCAGGATGTAGGGGATAATTTCCTTGTAGCCTATCGCCTGCGACGCCGTACCGGTGGCAAGTTTACCTTCTTCATATAAACGGCGGACTTCATCGACAAGGCCGGTGTCAAACATCTTCTCGCAGCGTTTCATGATAATGTGGCGGTGAAGGTTTCTGTCGGCAAACCGAAGCCCGATTACAAGAGCGGGGAGAGCGTTTTCACCTGAGCGCGATTTTGCATCCCAGCTTGTCTTTGTCATGCCTGTTTTTAGGTATATTTCAAGCGCGCGGGCAACGCGCCGGATATTGTTCGGGTGAATGGACGCGGCAGCTTCAGGGTCAACGTCGCGCAGGCGGCGGTGTAAAGCATCAGCGCCATGCTCCTGTGCAAACTGTAAGAGCGACGAACGTATGTCATTTGTAGTGCTTTCATCCGGCTCCTCAGAGAATACGTTGCCTGAAATGAGGGCATCAAGGTAAAGCCCCGTTCCACCGCAGATTATAGGCAGACGCCCGCGTGATATTATGTCGTTTATTATAGCTCTCGCTTCTTTGACATACCGGGCGCATGAATAAGGCTCGCCGGGGTCTAAAATGTCTATCATATGATGCGGCACGCAGGACATCTCATCTTTCGTCGGCTTTGCTGTGCCAATGTCCATGCCGCGGTAAATCTGCATAGAATCGCATGATACAATCTCGCCATCATGACGGCTGGCAAGCGCGATGGCGAGAGCTGTTTTCCCTGTTGCCGTCGCACCGGTGATGGCTATGGTGACAACATCTCTGTTTTTTTCGTTCATGTGAAGTGGTGCTCCCGAACGGTGGGTTTATTATGGCTGCAAAAAAGCGCATGTATCAAATGATATGCGGACAAATTACGGTATAACAATGTGATTTTAGATGTCCCCGTCCGGCTGAAAAATATCAATTTTTTATAAAGATAATTATACATTACTCCTCTGTTATTATCAAGCAGTGAGGGACAAAACAGCGTCTTTGAAGTAGCTGACTTACTTTTTGTGCTTCGATGTTAAGCACTCTGCGAAGGTCGGTACGTATTAAAGGGAACTTTTTTGCTTTTAAACATAAATAACACTTTTAAATAATCATAATAGATAAGCCGCATTTTTGCGGCTTATCTGCTGCTATGAATTGTTTAAATAAGCGTTGATTAAAGAATAATCATTGCGTCGCCAAAGGAATAGAATCTATACTTTTCACGTACGGCAATGTCGTATGCATGCAGCGTGTTTTCCCGTCCAGCGAAGGCTGATACAAGCATGATGAGGGTGCTTTCCGGCAGGTGGAAGTTTGTTATAAGGCCGTCCGTTATCTTAAACTGATAACCGGGGTATATGAATATACCCGTTTCACCTGACATCGGATGCACAATGCCATTTTCATCAGCGACAGTTTCAAGCACGCGGCAGGATGTCGTACCGACGCATATGATACGCCCGCCGGCACGACGGCGGCTGTTTATCAGCTCCGCTGTCTCAGGGGATACGCTAAAATATTCGGTGTGCATGACGTGGTCGGCGATGTTTTCCTCGCGTACCGGGCGGAAAGTGCCAAGTCCTATATGAAGCAGAACGCGGGCAAACACAATTCCCGTTGCTTCAAGCGATTTCATCAGCTCGGGGGTAAAGTGAAGCCCTGCCGTCGGTGCCGCAGCCGAGCCTTCAACTGTTGCGTATACGGTCTGATAGCGGTTTTTATCAGTAAGCGTTTCTTTTATATATGGGGGAAGCGGTATTACTCCAACCTCGTCAAGGATTGCAAGAATGTCATGGTACTTATTTTTATCGTATGAGAAAGAGACAATGCGGCATCCTCCGTCAGTTATACTCTTGACGCTGCCGATGAGCGAACCGTTGCCAAACGTCAGTGTGTCACCGGGTTTTGCATGCTTACCCGGGCCTGCAAGGCATTCCCACGTGTCAGGGTCGTCCTGTGAGCGGCGCAGCAGCAAGAGCTCAATGTCGCCACCGCGTGAAGATGTGCCGTTTATTCTTGCGGGTACAACCTTTGATTCATTTATGACGAGCGTGTCGTCCGGACGTAAAAACTCCCCTATGTTATGGAAAATAGAATGGCTGACTTCTCCCGTTTTGCGGTTAAGGTACATAAGGCGGGATGCGTCGCGGGGGGTTACGGGAGTGTTGGCTATAAGTTCGGGCGGCAACTCGTAGTAAAAATCACTTTTCTTTAAGTTTGTTTTCGGAAGCGGGTTTGTTATTGGTTTGTTCATTATTTATCCCTTCGTGCTTATGTGTGACGTACGTTTGCCCCCATTCATAATATGGAAAGGGGAGGTGCGCCCTGGTATTATATTTTTAATAAAGCAATTCTACGGTATTATAATACATCGCGGCGCAACATTCAACTGCACGTGCGATTTTGTGTGACATACCGGGGCGTTAAATAAAAAAGTGGGTAATTATAAGTTTAATATGTCACTGCCGTCGGGGAAGCCGATAATCTTTCGCGGTGTTGCAACGGCAATTATAACGCCGTTTTCAGGGCGGGATGTTGACTTTGGCGCAATGCGGGAGATGACGGAGAGGCAGATTGAAGCGGGGATCTCCGCTATCGTCGTCTGCGGTACTACAGGCGAAGCACCGACGCTGAAACATGACGAACATATCGAGTGCATCCGGCAGATGGTTGAAATCGTAGGCGGACGCATACCTGTCATTGCCGGTACGGGCTCAAACGACACCGACCATGCCGTAACACAATCAAAAATGGCGGAGGATGTGGGCGCAGACGCTTTACTTCTTGTCACGCCATACTACAACAGAGCTACACCGACAGGACTAATACGCAATTTTACTGCAATAGCCGACGCTGTCAGCGTTCCGACGATACTGTATAACGTGCCGGGGCGCACGTGCGTAGACATACCGATGAGCGTTTACAGGGCGCTGGCCGACCATCCGAAAATCGTTGCTGTAAAGGAAGCGTCGGGGCGTTTATCGGCTGCCATCGACATAATAAACGAACTTGGCGATAAGTATGCTGTCTATACGGGCTGTGACCAGCTTATCGCCGAAACGCTTGCAGCGGGCGGGGAGGGTGTAATATCAGTTATATCAAATGTAGCTCCTGTTGAGACAAGGCTCATATGCGATCGCCACTTTAATGGTGATAAAAGCGGAGCCGCGGCGATTCAAAAACATCTCGCCGGACTTATTGACGCGATGTTTTGCGAAGTAAATCCGATACCTGTGAAAGCGGCGTGCGCTATGATGGGGTTATGCCGCCCTGACATAAGGCTGCCGCTGTGCGAGCCTGCACCCGAAAATGAAGCACGCATAAGAAGCGAGCTTCAAAGATACGGATTTTTGTGATATTACGCTGTGCCACGTTGTAAAGCATTCCCGGTTTTATAACAGTGTCAACATATATAGCATTATTTGCCCGTGCGGGGCAAAATATTAGTAAATTTCGGCTTAATAAAAGTTTTTTCAAAGAATAAAACCGAGCTTTTTTTAGCCCGGTTTGTTCTTTTTGTTTTTAGCTGATTACTTCTTATTAAGCATAGCTTTGAGCTTATTTACGGTCGTATACGAATATGTACCGATTCTTGGTATCGCGTAAACGTCATCCCCCGGCTTGCATGCGCGTGCCTCTGTCGTAAACGCAGCTAAAAACCCAGCGTCTTTTACAATTTGTTTTATTTCATCATTATATCTTCCGCCGGGGTAGGCAAAATATGGCGTTTTACAAAAATCATTTGCAAGCGAAAGGTCATTTTTTATATCGTCAAGCGGAATTTTCGTAAGGTCTATATGAAGCTTATATGTATGGCACATGATATTGAAGACGTCGCTGTTTTCGGCGAAATCGTCAAGTGAAAGCCGTTGAAGTTTTGTGAAGTCGAACTCAGATTCGCTTATTTTAGTTTTTGACAAATTGCCCATTACAGCGAAAACAGACGCACGAAATCCGTATTTACGCAGCACAGGCGCCGCATAAATGGCGTTACTCAGGTATCCGTCGTCAAATGTAATGCAAACGCTCTTCTCAGGCAAACTTATTTCGCCGCGGACAAAAGCTACGACGTCGTGTATATTGACGACTGTATAGCCTTCGCTATATAAAAACTCCATGTGTTTTGAAAACAGGCTGAGGGGCGTTGTGTACTCATTGTTCGGCAGGTATTTTTGTCTTTCGGCGTCCGGCAATACATGATGGTAAATAATAATCGGGACACTCCGGGCATATTTTGGCATATCATCCCGGGTTGTATCCGTACCGGTTCCGGTCTCTTTGGGCGGTTTTATGTCCGTTGTATCGGTGGGCCTGCTCTCCTCTTGCTTTGTGTCAGAAGATTCTGAAGATTCAGGGGTTTTTGTTTCTTTTTCAGTCTCGGTTGTTAGGTCAGTGTCAGGGGCAGTATCAGTAACGGGTAAAGTGTCGGTGTCGGGTGTCGCTGTTGTGGTTGTTGTGTCTATATTTGTTTTTGTATCTTCATACGTATCAGAGCTGTAAGATTCGTTATCTTTTCCCTCGGGTTTTGTTGTGGTAGTAAAATCTGATGTGATGTCATCGGAGGTGCCTGTCGTGAGGTCAACAGCATCTGTTGCACTGTCGGGGGTAAGAGGGGATGACGACAGAAGTGAGCTGTCCTGGCTCCCTCTGTTTGCTTGTGAATAAATGTTGCATCCGAGCGTTATAAGAACCGACAGCAAAACAACAGCAATAACCAAAGTAGTATTAAATTTTTTCATAATCACCCGATATGTAAATATGGGAAATTAAATTATTATGATATAATTATAATATATAATGTAAAATAATGATATAGGGATTTTTGCGTTATATAAATAAAAAATCGTCCATTCTGAGGATGTGTATTAAGGATTAATTATCACGGAATAATGCCGGCATAGTTGGTATTTATTGTAGTACAGGCTATGCCGATTTTTCATTGTAAAATTACAATTAATAGACGCTTAAAACTGCAGTGCAGTTCCATACAATTCGGATGTTTTATACTTTTGATATGTTATTTTTTAAAATAATTTCATCAAAGGGAAAGCTTGTTTTTAACGAACAAAAAAGAGGGAGTACCTCATTTGAGGCGCTCCCTCTTGAAGGTTTTACTCTAATATATTCTCAATGAATCTCTGCATAATGGCTGCTACCTCGGCTCTTGTAGCATTGCTTTTCGGCATCAGTCTGCCGTTGTTGCCTATGATAATGCCGTTTTCAACCGCCCAAGTCATAGCGTCAACAGCATAGCCTGAAACGCTTCTCGCGTCTGCAAACCGGCTCAGGTTGCCTTTTGACTTTGGCAAACCAGCATAACGCCACAGCATGGTGACAAGCTGCTCACGAGTGATGTTGGCTTCGGGGTTCGTGCCGTCAGTGATACCGGCATCCATTGCCCATGTGCGTGCGGCAGCAAATACGTCGCTGCCGAAAATGGGCTGACCGTCCATACGACCGAGCACAGTCCAGATCATTGCTCGCGTCATTGGGCTGTTCGGTGAGAATGTAGTGTCGCTTGTTCCTATAAACAGACCTTTTTGGTTTACAAAGGCTACGGCATCATAGAACCAGTTTTCTTCTGACACATCGGTGAAGGGATTTACCCAAGCAACCGGGCTTGTCACACCTACGATAAAGTGCGAGGTTTTGTTAGCGGTAAAGGTAACGACTTGCTCGACAGCATCATAAGTGCAGGGAATCTCTGTCATTGTGCCATCGGACGCCATGCACCAAACCTTGACATCCTCTGCTTTTTCGTCATCCTTCAGAACATACGGCAGGGTAACTGTAACCTTTCCGCTGAAGTTTGTAATAGTTGTGCCATCGGCGTCAATCGTCAGCGAGCACACAGCTTTACCGGAATGGGCGTTTTGATATTCGTCGGTAACGTCCTTGAGCTCCACCTTGAATCCGACAGATATCTGTCGGGCAATGCTGCTGAGTGCTTCAACATTGAATACCAGCTTTGCGCCGTCGTCTGCTTCCACTGTCAGTGAATTGCCGCTGTCTATGAGATGATTGAGATTTTCTGATGTAACCGTATCACCGCTTTTTACCTTGGTGGGGAAAGTGATCGGAGTGACACCGCCACCACCGGTTCCCGGACGACGGTCGATGGTCAGCGTGCCATTTACGTATTCAATTTCATTGTAATTATCGCCTTCAGGAACTTTGGCACCGGAAACTACAATGGCAACGGTACCGGGCACTCTCATATTCGGTGTTTCAGCATATGCGATAATGGGGAGCGTTTTCAATGTCTCGCCATTTACAAGTCCGGTTACGGTGTAGTCGCTTTCACTCAATGCCGGTACAGTATCGTCCACATAGGCACTCTTGTCGTTGGCTGTGATGGTGATGGTAGCTTTACGAATATTAAAAGAATATTCCTTATCTGCGGAGCTGTCATCTGACCACTGGGTATTATCTTTGTCCTTGAGAGACACGGTTACGGTGTAGTTGCCGGCATTTGTTTTTGATTGCCGGTTACGGTGTAATAATCACTCTCAGCAATGTTGTAAGTCTGTGCCGTACCATTGTAAGTGAACTCTCTTGTGTCGGCAGCGGGTATTTCTATAACTTTCTTTGCTATTTTCAGCACATAGCTTGCCGTTGCCGCCTCATATTCCTCTGTTTCGGCAACATATGCGGTAATTGTTACCTCGCCTGCGCGCAATATAGTGACTTTGCCGTCATTATCAACCGTTGCAATCAAGGTATCGCTGCTCTCGTAAGTTATAGTAAATTCACCTTCAACCTCGCAGCTTGCAGTCATTGTGAAGTCGTCGTCACCGTATGTCTTGTTAACTTCTGTAACTGTAAATGTAAGCGTCTGTGCCATCTTTGCGGTATTGACCGTTGCAGAAGCAGCCTCTGAAGCTACATGCGTTGCAGTTTCTTTATAGCGGATATAGACCGTCACGATTGCGTTGTTGGTTCCGGTAAGCACGTTTTCATCGCTATAATTTATGCCGTCAAAGCTGTATTCCGCACCGTCGACCCGTACGATGGTTATGGTGCGATTGCCGCTGGCGCCTGAAACAGTGTAGTTGAGAGAAGGGTTAGCATTGTTTAGGAGCTTCGGTATTTCAACAGACTTGCTTCTTTCAGCCCCCGCTTTATGTGTGGATGTTTCCTTGTATCTTATGTAGAAAGTATAGGTACTACCGGGAGTAAGGCCGTCAAATATGTTGCTGTCAGTCCATTCGCCCCCGCCAAGCCTATATTCTAAACCTTCGGCGGGAGAAATTGTATAAGTGTATGTGTTGTCTTCCGTGTTAAATGTTGTGGTGCCGGTGATTTCGGGTGCCTCGGGACCATCTAACTTATTGACTGTTATATCTATTTCTTCACTTATACCGGTTGCTGTAAAGGTAATTGTCACTTTACTGTTGTCGGCTGTGAGAGGAGTGTTAACGTCAGGGCTGACGGTAGCTCCGTTAATGGCGAAATCTGCAATTGTAACATCCTTTGTTGCGACAACATTGTCGGTGTCTGTTTCAGTCCATGTAAGAGTAATCTCAAGGCCATCAAGATTAAGGAACTCGTCTACTGTGTATATGGTCTTATCCGGATTTTCCTTTATCGTCATTGTCACAGACATCGTTTTAATGATATATGAAGGTATTCCGGGGATTGTGGTGTCTTCCCACGGAACATATATTGTGTTCAGGTTTGATACATTATTGAAGATGTTACCGCCAAAAGTGGGTTTTGGGCCTAAAAAGATCACAGTTTCAAGGCCGATTGTACCGTAGCCTGTCGTGGAACCAAAAGCCTCACTGCCGATACTTGTCACGCTGACCGGTATTGTGATGCTCTTGAGTGCGACGCAGCTCTTGAAAGCGCTGGCACCGATATATGTAACGCCGTCCGGTATATTAATGCTTGTGAGCGCACTGCACCCGGAGAATGCCCAATCGCCAATACGTGTTACACTGTCCGGAATTCTAACGGTTGTAAGTGATGTGCAGCCTCGGAAGGCGGAATTTGGTATTTCTTTCAGATTAATACCGTCGACAAATGAAACAATTTGCAGTAGAGTTCTTTGGATGGCATTGATACCAATATACGTCATACTGGCGGGCAAATATAAAGCACCTGTCAGCGCACTGCAGTCCTGAAAAGCATAATCACCAATGGTCGTTAAATTGTCCGGCAGCGTGATGATTGTCAGCTCATTGCTGTCTTGGAATGCATATTTACCAATGCTTATCACGCTTTCTGGTAAGTAAACTTCAGTTAATGTGTCGCAGTTTTGGAAGGCATAATCTCCTATTGCTGTAACTGCGTATGTTATCCCATTAAATGTTACAGTTTCGGGAATAACGATAATTGATTTACCGCAATCAGCAAGAGCCGGAGTTAACCCGTTTCCAACCTGTACTGTGTCGTCAGATAACAGTCGATAAGTAATCCCGCCAACAGCGAATACTTCATCGCTCAACATCCACATGGCATAGAGGGTTATATCGGTGTCCCCTATTGTGTCGTTATCAAAATCCCACAGTGTATTAAAATCGGCGTCCCTATACCATGCGACGAAGGTATGGCCTTCTTTTGTCGGATTTGTTGGCCGGACGGCTTTCTCACCGTGCATGAGCACCTGTAAAGGAACATCCGTGCCGCCATTGCTGTTGAAGATAACAGCCGGCATGTCTGCCACTGCATTATAACAATTAAAATCATATTCATTCGCCCAGAATTTTCCACCGGTTACAGTCCAGTTTTTCTTGTCTGAATAGTGTAGAGTTATAATTTCAGTATCCGGTAAGGCGTTTCTTTCAAACGTCGGCGCATCACCTTTGAAATAAATGGATGTAAGGCTTGTGCAGTCGTAAAAAGCATAACTGCCGATAGAAGTTACAGAGGCGGGGATAGTAATGGATGTAAGGCTTGTGCATCCCCAGAATAATGAATTGCTAAGAGAAGTTATAGCTTTGGGGAGATTAATAGAAGCAAGATTTGTGCAGCCATTAAATGTATACTCGCCAATAGAAGTAACGGAATCAGGTATGGTAACAGATGTAAGGCTTGTGCAGCCGCAAAAAGTATAACTGCCGATAGAAGTTACATTATCGGGTATGGTTATGGAAGCAAGACTTGTGCAGTTATGGAATGTGTCATCTCCAAAAGAAGTTACAGTGTCAGGTATGGTAACGGATGTAAGGCTCGTGCAACCCCTAAACAAACCATCTTCAAGAGAAGTTATATTGGCGTGAATTTCGGCGGATTCAAGATTAGTGCAATCATTAAATACATAGGCTTCGAGTGTTTCTACGGTATCGGGAATTACAACAGACTCAAAGCTCGTGCATCCGTAGAATGATGAGAACATAATTACCCTGACAGATTCGGGAAAATTTATCGACTGAAGCTTTTGACAATTATAAAAAGCTCTATCACCAATGGTTTCAACGGAGTTCCCAAGCACAACAGTTTCAAGGTTCGTGCAATCTTCAAAAGCATCTGTTCCGATAGACGTGACGGAATTCCCGATGATGACTGATTTCAGATTTGTGCACTCCCAGAATGCTCTTGTATCAATTAGGGTTATTGAGTTTCCGATAGTGACAGATTCAAGTCCCAAGCATCCATCAAATGCATATTCCCCGATCGTACCGGCAGCGGTATCGGGAATGACGATGGAGTTAAGTTGTGTGCCGCAATCCTGAAACGCGTTACTTCCGATGGAATTTACGTAATCAGGGACAATATATTCCGATCTGGCTTATGCATGAGGATAACGTAATAAAACAGTTTTATCTTTATTAAATAAGATGCCATCTACACTTGTATAATTTTCATTCTCGTAGTTGACGTTTATTGCGGTGAGGGAGGAACAACCGAAAAAAGCACTAACATCAATAGAAATTACAGAACTGGGTATTGTGACGTTTGTAAGGCTTGTGCAATCGCAAAATAATTGTGGTCCAATAGAAATTATGGAATCAGGGATGATAACGGATTCTAATTTCGAGCAGGATTGAAATGCGCCAAACGAAATAGTAGTTACAGAGTTTGGAATAGTAATGGATGTAAGCTCAGTGCAATTATAAAACGCAAATTGTCCGATAAATTCCACAGAGTCAGGGATGTTAACGGACTCAAGCATCTTACTGGAGCGAAATGCGCCATCATTAATGGCAATGACGGAGTTCGGAATTGTGACGGATGTTACGGTATTGTTTGAATTACCACCGAAAATATTATTCATTCCGCCCGCACCGAGTGCTGTTACCTTGTATGAGCCGATTTTTTCCGGAATCACAACTACACCTGAAGCATAGGAGGATGATGTAATGGTACATGTGTCGTCATCGTTTATTGTGTAAACCCATCTGATACCACTAACCGGGTCTAAATATGTTTCGGCCGAAGCGATTGTCTCAAAAAACAGGACAATCAGAATCAGAAGCACGGGAACTAATATAATCGGCAGTTTTTTCTTTAAAACTGTCTGCATAAATTTTCTCCTCTTAAAAACTCTTTTCTTTTTGCTTTATAGACAGGCAACCGGCTTGTTAAGCCGTTTAAAACACAGCCTATCTTGCTAAATTTCATTTACGCACATTTTGGTGTGTGCGTTCCCGCATACAAAATTCGGTGTTCCTCGTGTTGTCCTGCGATATATCAATTCAATAAAGAAAAGCAACCGCTCAACCGTTAGCAATATTCAGGTAATATGGGTTAAATTGCGTTTATTTTTACATGAAACAGCTTTTGTCAAGTATTCTGAGAGGAAATCTTCGTTTTCATAAGCAGGCCATTTAAGGTCGCATTTATAGCGCATTGTGTTACCACAAGTACATATGGCCCTGATCTCTCACCCGGCGTCAAAACCCTGCCCTCATAGGCAAATCAACAATGCTTTTTTTATTTTTACTTTATCATTGCCTTTTCCGTTTCTCGCCCCCCGATAAATTAATGATATACTTTTGACTGACAACGAAAGTTTTGTCATGTCATAAGACACGTAAAAGCCTTTCGTAAACCAGCCTTTTTCGTTTTATTATCAAATAGCAGGATTCATATCCTGTTATATGATACCGTCAAAATGCACTTACAGATATAAAACACAATTAATGGATTTTGTAATGCAATCACACAATTAATGTAAAATGCTGCAAAATAAAAAAACTCATTCAGTAGTGAATGGGTTATAAAAATTTTCTCAATATTCATTTATTAAAAAACATTCTATAACTGCCATGCTCAGTTGTAAGGATGGCGATGTTATCCCTTTTGAGTCGTTGTGTTAAGATTATTGTGCCGTTTTTTTTGCACAAAAAAAAGAGACAGGTGCTTGATTTTATCTTGACACAGCAATTTCGAACATTTTAAGCTGGTCTGACGTTATAACGTTAAAAAACGTTATATGCTTAAAACGGGTTGTTAATCAGCACCCTCCCCTGCGTGTATAATAACATAAAATATTCCAATATACAATACTTTTTGCATATTAATATGAAAATATTTCTCGTGTTACCTTTATACTATTAATATTTTTTATGAAAATGGCTTGATAACGTTTCAGAAACACTAAAAAAACAGGGCCACATAAAAGGTTTTATCCTTTTGTGTGGCCTTGTTTTGTTTCCGTTAAAAGAGTGTCGGTCAAAGTTTACTTATTAAAGTAAATTCCTAAGTCGCACTCCGGTTTGGATGTTTCTTTTGGTATATATGTTTCAGATTAATTCGTAAGGTGATGCCTCGTTTGCAAAGACCGGTTTTATCGTCACTTCAAAGGTGAATTCCTTCTCTGTGAAACGATGCTCCTCAGCAAGTCCTGGTCCGCAGGAGTTGGAACCGATACCGCTCTGCTTGTAGTCGATGTTGACTGTCGTCTCCTTTTCGGGAACAAGCTCGTAGTGATGAGCAGTTTCGGTGAGAAGCTTCGGGCTGTAATGTGTTGCGTTGAAGTGGAAAGGCTTGCCACCTGCTGTGAACATGAGGCCGTGACCGGCAACGGAGGAAACGATAGCCCACTTTGTGTTCCAGTGGCTTGAGTTCTCCTGCGGGAAAATGTACGGCTCGTAGTTTTCGTGGACTGTCGATTTGAACTCACCCATTCTGGAGGCAAGGTGTTTGTCGGAATAGCTTTCGTATGGGCCGTAGCCGAAGTAGCGCATGTTCTCGGTGCCCTCGGGCATTTTAAGCTCGATGCCGAAGCGCGGCAGGAATGTTACCTGCTTGCCACCTCTGATGTCGTGGTTTGTTACGTTGACATCGTACTTGATTGTAAGGCTTCCGCATCCGCTGACAGTGTAAAGTACGTCGGCCTTAAGAATCGGCACTTCTGTGTAACCGCCAAGAGCAATTTTTGCCAAAACGGATGCGGTGCCGGCTTCTTCATCTATGCCGAGGAATTTTGCCTCATAGCACTTTACGAACGCGCGGTCATAGCCGTATCTCATCCACTCCCATCTGACGTTGCGGTCGTTGTCTGTGGGAGCACGCCATACTGTCGGTACAATCGGCTGTGTAATCAACGATTTGCCGTTGTCGATGATTTCTGATACGCAGCCGTGTGCAAGATCAAATGTGTAAACAGTTTCACCTGCCTTGACTTTTACAAAGCGGTCGCCGACTTCCGCTGTAGGCGCTGGATATGATTTTGTCTCGTAGGAAACAACCTCGGCTGCCGGAACTTCGAACTGCTCAAAGCCAACTTCGTATCCTGCGGGAGCCCACGGCGTTGCGGCTCTTGTGCGAAGACTGATGTTGAGATAAAGGTTGCCGTAGAGGCGGACGCCGCCGAAATCGACAGTAAAGGTCTTTTGACGCTGCGGGGCTATCGGTAGCGAGGGGATTATGCCCGACGCTACTTCGCGGCCGTCGCGTTCAAGCGACCAGTAAAGGTCAAGATCGCGCAGGTCAGTAAAGTAACGGAGGTTCTTAACCGTAAACTTGCCGGCAGATATATCTTTTGCCTTAATAGCAAAGGGTTTGATAGCCTGTTTAAGCTCAAGAAGTCCTGTGTGAACACGGCGGTCAGGGTAAACGAGACCGTCAACACAGAAGTTTCCGTCATTCGGCTTGTCGCCGAAGTCGCCGCCGTAGGTGAACGACGGATTTCTGTATTTATCACCAATTGCAACGCTGTGGTCGGCGAACTCCCATACGCAGCCGCCGAAGAATTCGTCGTGTGCGTAGATTATCTCCCAGTAGCGTGCGAGGTCACCGGGGCCGTTGCCCATCGCGTGGCTGTATTCGCAGAGGAAGTAGGGGAGTGTGAAGTTCTTGTTCTTGCAGTACTCAATGCAGTAGGAGGGGCTTGCATACATATTGCTCTCAAGGTCAACAAGCCCAACAGCCTGAACACCGCCGTTATGACCGATACAAGCGCCTTCATAATGAATAAGGCGTGTGTTGTCGCGCGAACGGACATATTTTGTCATCGCATAATGGTTGCGTCCGATACCGCTTTCGTTCCCGTGTGACCAGATTATGACCGACGGATGGTTCTTATCGCGCTCTACCATGCGGCGGGAGCGGTCAACGTAGGCCTCTTCCCAATCAGGATCATCGGAAAGCCTGTTCCACGGGCGCATGCCGTGCGTTTCAATGTCTGTTTCGTCGCAGACGTATATACCAAGCTGATCGCAATACTCAAGCAGGCGCGGATCGTTCGGATAGTGGCTTGTACGGATCATGTTAATGTTGTGCGCCTTCATGATGAGAAGGTCACGCATCATGTGATCGGCTGGAGTTGCGTGTCCGAGCAGGTGATGGCTGTCGTGGCGGTTTACGCCCTTTGCCTTAACCTTCTTGCCGTTTATATAAACAACCTTGTTTTTCGTTTCAATGCGTCTGAATCCGACGGGAACACGAATATACTCTGTTCCGCTCTTAAGATAAAGGGTGTAGAGAGTCGGTGTTTCATCACTCCAGAGCAAAACAGGGGCGACGGGTATTTCAGCCGCAGCCTTGCCGTCAGCAAATGTGATAGCACCCTCAGAGATTGTTTCTCCTGTCGGTGAGCAGAATTCATAATTTACAGCGTCAAGTCCGATACCATCAAGCTCAATCGTGAGCGCGCCTGACGCAAAGTCATCAGCGAGCGGTGTCTTGACAAAAATGTCGCGGATATAATTCTTGTCGCGGTAAAGCAGGTAAACTTCGCGGAAAATACCTGACATACGCCACATATCCTGGTCTTCAAGATATGTGCCGTCACACCATTTAAGCACGAGAACCTTAATTGTGTTCTCGCCAGCTTTCAGGTATTTACTTACGTTAAACTCACTTGTAAGATGGCTGACCTGACTATATCCTACGAATGTGTCATTAATCCATACGTAAAAACAGGAATCAACGCCCTCAAAGTTAAGGAATATCTCCTTTTCTGAAAGAACATCTGCCGGAACAGAAAAGTCGCGGATATAAAGGCCGCAGGGGATATCATCCGGCACATGGGGCGGATCGCATGGGAAAGGATAGTTTGCGTTTGTGTAGTTTGGAACGTCGTATCCACGGTCAAGAGCCATCTGCCAGTTCATAGGAACCGTCAGCTTGTCCATGTTGGAGCGGTCAAATCCTGGGGCTGTAAAATCGGGCACGTCGAGGACCGATTTAAAATAACGGAAATCCCAGTCTCCGCAAAGAGATTTAAAAAACGAGCTCTGACCGCGGAGATTGCGGTCTGCAGCAGCTTTTGACTCGTATGGGATAAAATATGCTCGCGGCTCCTCACAGCCGACATGCAGTATTTTATGCGTTTTGTAATAATCCGGGAAGAACATGATTGCGTTACCTCCGTCATTATTGTGTCTGCATAATAATGCTTCCCGAACCATTATGTCATATGTGCATCTTATTGTCAATCAAATAAAGCAATTATCGGGGGCTTATTTATGCTGTGCCTTAAAGACAAAACAAAGGCATGAAAAAAAAGAATCAAAAATGTTGCCTTGCGGAACATTAAGGAAACAAAAAATGTTATTTTGTATTATAAAACCATCCTCGCTTTTAAAAGTTTGCAGTTCTAAAGTGTGATATTTTATAATTATATTGAGGAAGGATTGTAAAACACAAAAAATACGATTAGAATATAAACATATTTGCGAATTAATAAAAATTAAATATAACGGAGAGTAAAAATATGCCCTATCATATCGACTTAACAGGCACGATAATTAAAACGCCCCGTCTGACACTGCGCCCCATAAAGGATGATGACGCGGAAGATGTGTATGCATATGCGTCCGTTCCCGGCGTCGGTGAAGCTGCAGGCTGGCGGCATCACGGAAGCATTGAAGAAACAAAAAATATTATTGCCATGTTTTTAGCTGAAAAAAATGTATTTGCGATTGTCGATAATGAGACAGGGCATGTTATCGGCACTCTCGGGCTTCATCAATCCTGGGCGGAGGAAGAGGGGCAGTTCAAGGGTCTTGACATTGCCGAGGTCGGATATGTTCTTTCAAAAGACTACTGGGGGCGCGGGCTTATGACGGAAGCTGTTGCGCACGTCATTGAATATTGCTTTGAAACACTGGGACTTGACCTTTTAACAGTTGGGCATTTTATCGAAAACAACCGCTCACGCCGTGTTATTGAAAAATGCGGTTTTAAATTTTTTAAGAATGATAAATACGCGGCAGTACAGCTTGACAAGACTTTTGATGATGCGAAATACACTCTTACGCGCGATGATTGGATGAAAAGAAAACAGCATTGATGAGGGGTAAAAAATCGTTATAATATGATGTGTAAGTAAAAACAGCGGGGTTGCGTGTAAAACTATGGATATGAATATGAATATGAAAGAAAAAACGCTGAGCGGATTTATAGGTGAGCTTTCATCGTCCGCACCGACGCCGGGCGGCGGTGGCGCAAGTGCTCTTGTTGGTGCTGTCGGTGCTGCTCTTTGCTCAATGGCGGCAAGCCTTACGACTGGCAAGAAAAAGTTTGCTGAGTATGAAGAAGACCTTTCAAGGATAATAAAAGAAGCAAAAGCAAAGTCGGAGGAACTTTTAAACCTCATTCAGCGCGATGCCGATGTTTTCGAGCCGCTATCACGCGCTTATTCAATACCGAAGGGCACGCCGGGGCGTGAGGAAACGCTTGAAGCGGCGCTTCGTCTGGCATGCTCGGCACCGCTTGAAATGCTGCGGTGTATAGGCGAGGTAGTTGAGCTAATAGAGGAACTTTCGCATAAATGCTCAAAGCTTGTCATAAGCGATGTTGCTGTTGCAGCCGCTGCTTGCCGCGCAGCAATGGAGGGCGCCGCAATGAATGTATACATCAACACAGCTTTAATGACGGACAGAGAATATGCGGCGGCGGCCGATGCAGAAGCTGAGGCGCTTATAGCACGCTATCGGGCTGTGTGCGATAAAATCTACGCTGAAATCGAAGCGCAGATTCGAGAAAATAGCAAATAAATCGATGTCACCGGGGGAGTTTGCCTGAATGGACGCTGGTATGATGATAATGAAAGGAGCGCCTGTTGCCGCGGCAATTGTTGAGCGCGCCACGGCGCAGATTGAAAAGCTGAAGGCACAGGGGAATACGCCTTGCCTTGCCACACTTCGCATAGGCGAGGATGGCGGCGATATATCTTACGAGAAAAGTATTATTAAAAGATTCAGCGCGGCGGGTGCTGAGGTTAAAGTTAATGTTTTGCCAAAGGATGTCTCACAAGCGGAGCTTGAATCTGCCCTGCAAAACCTCAATGAAGACAAAAGCGTTGACGGTATACTGACATTCCGTCCGTACCCGCGGGGGCTCTCAGAGGAAAGAATAAAAAAGCTCATTGACCCGGGAAAAGATGTCGACGGGATGAGCCCTGCTAACTTGGCAAGTGTTTTTTCAGGGGATCCTGACTGTTTTGCACCATGCACGGCGCGCGCTGTTATTGAGGTGCTCGACTTTTACGGCATTGAGATTACGGGCAAAAGAGCCGTTGTTGTCGGCCGCAGCATGGTAATCGGCAGACCTGTCGCCATGCTTCTTCTGTCAAGAAATGCGACGGTTACGATTTGCCATACGAAAACGCGCGATATTGAGGCTGTGTGCCGTGAGGCCGACATTCTCGTTGCCTGTGCCGGCGTTGCGCATTTTATAAATCATAATTTCGTAAAACCCGGGCAGGTTATTGTTGACGTCGGTATTAATGTCACAGAGAACGGCATTACGGGTGACGTTGACATGAACGACGTAAGCGTGGCGGCAGCCGTAACGCCGGTTCCCGGCGGTGTCGGTGGCGTGACGACAGCAGTTTTGCTTGAGCATACGGTCAAAAGCGCACTTGTCGGAAGATAGCCAGAAGATAAAATAAAGCAAAAAACAGAGAAAGCCGAGCTTTTTTGATGAAGGCTTGGCTTTTTGATATAATAACAATTGATAAGCGTAAAAATGAGCACTGCCGGCACGCATTATGGGGGAAAACGGGTAAAACATAAAAAAGCCGGTGCCGACGGATAGAATAAAGCAAAACACACAAATATCAAAGGAAAAGACGAGGTTTTATATATGGGCGGGGATGTTATAGCCGCAGTATCAACACCACGGGGGCGTGGCGGCGTCGCTATGATACGCATAAGCGGCGACGGCGCTATTGAGTGCGCGTCGCGTATGTTTGTCCCGGCAGGAAGCACACCGCTTACGGCGACGCGCCATGCCACGGCAAGATACGGAAGAATAATCATGCCGCACGGGGGTGAAGTAATAGACGACGGCGTTTGCGTTATATATCGCGCCCCTCATTCCTTCACAGGCGAAGATACGTCGGAGATTACATGCCACGGTGGTGTGCTTGTGACAGCACGCGTGCTTGAGGCGGCGTTTGCCGCCGGCGCACGTCCGGCTGAGGCGGGCGAGTTTACACGCAGAGCGTTTTTATCGGGTAAAATAACGCTTTCGCAGGCAGAAGCGACAGGCAGGCTCATTGAAGCAAAAACCGACAGCCAGCTTAAGCTGTCATCATCAACGGCGCGCGGCGCGTTATCGGCTGAAGTGAGCGATATTTACTCAAGCCTTCGCTCGCTTGTTGCCCGCACGTATGTGACGATTGATTATCCTGAGGAGGATCTTGCCGACATAACACCTGATGAGCTTCGCGCAGGAGCCGTAGCGGCTGCCGAGAGACTCCGCCGCCTTTGCGCGTCATACAAGACGGGCAGGGCTGTTACCGACGGGGTGGAGACGGTTATTTGCGGGCGTCCGAATGCAGGAAAAAGCACGCTTTTCAATCTTTTTGCCGGGGAAGGAAGCGCAATTGTCACGGATATTGCCGGTACGACGCGCGATACGCTTCGCGCCGACGTCGCCGCCGGGCGCGTTTTGCTTCATCTTTACGATACGGCGGGACTTCGTGATGATGGTGTAGATGACCCGATTGAGCGCATAGGCGTTTCGCGCGCGCGTGAAAAAATCAGCACAGCGGAGCTTATCATTGCCGTTTATGATGCGACAGAAAAGCCGGGTGATGGTGACAGCGAGCTTTTAAATGTATCAGCTCCTGCAAAAATAGCTGTAATCAATAAGGCCGATGTGGCAAGTGATGAAAACATAAGTGCATATAAAGCCTTGGCAAAGGCTGCGGATACCCCCGCCATCGTTATGTCGGCTTCAAAAGGCGACGGATTCGATGAGCTTGTCGCTGAAATTGAGAGGATATTTACGGATACGGAGATAGATCTCACAAGCGACGCCGTACTGGCGACAGCAAGGCAATTTCACGAAGCAAAGGGTGCTCTTGACCGTGTCATGGGTGCGATTGCGGCAATTGATAACGGTCTTCCCACCGATATAGCGGCGGGCGAGCTTGAAGGGGCGCTCGCTCACCTTGCATCGCTTGACGGAAGAGAAGTGACGGAAGAAATAGTGAATGAAATTTTCTCAAAGTTTTGCGTGGGTAAATAGAGAAATCACAAAGTATAGATAAATAAATAGCCAAACAAACGTTTGGCTATTTTGCTTAAATAGATCATCAGTGTGTTAATGCATCGTAACTCATATGAAAAATTAGTCCGCTACTTAGCTTTCCACGAACTTCATTAATATGGCATTGAAATCTTCTTTTTGGTCGTAAAACGATCCGTGTCCTGAAAATTCAAGCGGTACTAATATTGAGTTTCGGATTGCTCTGTGCTGTATTTCCCCTAACTGATAAGGGACAATTTCATCGTGCGTGCCGTGAATGATCAGTGTTGGCACACAAACAGTTTCAAGATCGCCAAACAGTGTTTCATTAATCCATGTTTGCGCTATTGCCGCTGTTGCCCATCCTGCCGCTTGTAAACCTAAGTGGAAAAACCAATCTAAGAACGCGTTCGATGTATGCCGAAAGAAGAATTTATCCCCAAATTCACGAAGCATCAAGGGGCGGTCGTTGTATGTACCTTTGATCATATCAGTCACAACTTGCTTATCTATGCCATATTGGAAATTAGGACGCTTGATTAAGCTTGGGGCGGCCGCTGCTACTAAAACAAGCTTTGCTACCCCATATCCGTTGTGGCGGTACATATACCGCAGAGCTATAGCGCCGCCGGTGGAATGTCCGACTAAGGTGAAGTTGCGAAGTCCTAAGGCGTCAACAACACATCTGACATCGTCTGATAAAGTATCGTAATCATATCCGTCAAATGGTTTGTCCGATTTACCAAAACCCCTTGTGTCAATTCCAATACACCGGAAACCAAGCCCCGGCAGTATGTCAAACTGGTATTCAAACAGGTTGTGATTTCCGGGCCAGCCGTGCAGGAAAAGAATAGCTTTTTTACCCGCCGGATTTAAATCTTCCACATAAATTTTTACATTTTGCTCTACGTCAACATAATAACCCATAAAAATCTCCTTGGTGGAAATATTTCTATGAATTATTATATTCGTTGAGTTGATTTATTGTTATGTGAGGAGAGTGTTTAGCAATAAAAAGAGTTGGGCAGACGGGCAGATATCAGATATTAACGAAGCATCAGCTCATTGCCCGTTTATATGTAAGCGTGCGGGTTGCGTATTTCAGAATCATATATACATAAAAAAGTGCGGCTGTTCACTTCAATGAAATTTTGTTTCGACATATGCAACACTCAAACGTGCCGATAAAACCGGCGGGAAATCCTCCGATTATTACGACATCGCTAACTATTAGTACTTGTGTTTTGTGAAATAAAAAGCTATAATCTAAAATAAATAATGTGTTTTATCAGGTTAAATTTGTGATAATTAAAATGCGAGTTATATAAAAGCAAAGCAAGATACAGGGCTTATTATCAGGCAACTCGCTGCAGTAACATTCACCGTATAGATAAATATAATATTATTCTTTATATTTCACGAAATTTTGCATGTCAGACGTTGACAAAACATTCACTTGAGTGTTATAATCAGGCAAACGCGATGACCGTGAAGAAGTAGAGTTGACGATCAAGCCGAAGAGAGCCGCCGGTGGGTGCAAGGCGGTGCTGAGCGTCTTTTCGAATACATCACGAGAGCGGCGCACTGAACCCGGGGTTGTTTATTTTGTGCATAAACTCCGGCAGTAGGCTGCGACGGGCCCGCCCGTTTCAGCGGAAAGGCATATTGGAGCTGGCAGTTGCTTTTTAAAATGCACTGACACGCCACGTGCCTTATGAGGCGATGCGCCGTAAGGCGCTCGTGAATTGAGGTGGTACCGCGGTTCTTCCGCCCTCATCGAGAAAAACGATTACAGTTGTGGTCGTTTTTCCGTGAGGGCTTTTTGTTTTGCTCTATTTTTTGATGATGCCAAGAGAAACATAAATAGATGAAAAAGAAAAGGAACGGTTTGATTTAGTCATGGTTATAACAGAAGTGCTTGAGCGAAACGCGAAAATTTACCCGAACGACGTCGCACTTGTGGAAATCAACCCCGAGCGGCGCCCGGACGATAAAATTTCCTGGCGGGAATACAGCTTAATTGAAAGCGGTCCCGGCGGGCGGTATCGCCGTGAGATGACATGGCGTGAATTTGACACAAAAGCCAACCGTTTTGCCAATCTTCTTTTAACGCGCGGCGTCAAGAAGGGCGATAAAGTGGCGATACTGCTTATGAACTGCATTGAATGGCTGCCGATTTATTTTGGTATTCTCAAAACTGGAGCACTTGCTGTCCCTATGAATTTCCGCTATACGGCGGAGGAAATACAGTATTGTCTTAATCTGTCAGATGCCAGAGCCCTCGTTTTCGGTCCTGAGTTTACGGAGCGCTTGTTGTCCGTTTACGGAAACCTTGCTAACATACGCGATTTCTTTTTCGTCTGTGCAGGCGGTGATGACAAAGTTCCCGAATTTGCAGACAGCTATGATAAGCTCGTGAATTACTGCTCGTCTGTTGCTCCCGCTGTCGACATCACAGAGGACGATCATGCTGCTATATATTTCTCAAGCGGCACAACTGGCTTCCCGAAGGCAATTCTCCATTCGCACAGGGCACTAATGAGTGCGTGCATTGTTGAGCAGAAGCACCACGGGCAGACAAAGGACGACGTTTTTCTTTGCATACCTCCGCTTTATCATACGGGTGCAAAAATGCACTGGTTCGGCAGCCTTCTCACCGGCGGCAGAGCAGTCCTTCTGCGTGGCGTAAAGCCTGAGTGGATAATTCGCACCGTCTGTGACGAGAGAGTAACAATCGTCTGGCTGCTTGTGCCGTGGGCACAGGACATACTTGACGCTATTGAGCGCCGTGAAATAGACCCGTATGATAAAAGGCTTGCGCAGTGGCGTCTGATGCATATAGGAGCACAGCCTGTACCGCCGAGCTTAATCCGGCGCTGGCACAAGTATTTCCCGCATCATCAGTATGATACTAACTATGGGCTGTCTGAATCGACAGGCCCCGGTTGCGTACACCTTGGCGTTGAGAATATACATAAAGTCGGAGCTATCGGCAAGGCCGGGTATATGTGGGAAACGAAAATAGTCGATGATAATGGCAAACCCGTTGCAAGGGGAGAAGTCGGCGAGCTGTGCGTACGCGGCCCCGGCGTCATGCTTTGCTATTATAACAATAAGCAAGCGACCGATGAGGTTCTTAAGGACGGCTGGTTACATACCGGCGACATGGCAATGGAGGATGAAGACGGGTTCATATACCTTGTCGACCGTAAAAAGGACGTCATTATAACGGGCGGCGAAAACCTTTATCCCGTACAAATCGAGAATTTCATCCGTGGGCACGACGCTGTTAAAGATGTTGCCGTCATCGGGTTGCCTGACAAGCGTCTTGGTGAGATTGCGGCGGCAATAATTGAGCTGAAACCGGGTGCTGTCTGCACGGAGGACGACATAAATAAGTTTTGTCTGGGGCTGCCGCGTTATAAACGGCCGAGGAAAATAATATTTGCCGATGTTCCGCGCAACCCGACGGGGAAAATCGAAAAGAATAAGCTGCGCGAACGCTACTGCGGTGTACGTCTTGTCGAAGCTGAGACGCGCGGATAAATATTTAATAAAAATCTGCTTGCCTAATATATGTAAAATTGACTTACTCCGTAAGCGTTGACACATGGGCGTCGCCATGATACTATAAAAGTAGTAAAAATAATAACCGCGTCGTCTTAAGTGACGGCGCGGGAGTTTTTAATGGAGGTTTGCTGAATGCGTATGGACGCACGTTCACGCCGGCGGCGTGGGGGCAACAATTATACTGTCGTATTTGTCGTTGTTTTTGTTATCTGGTTTATAATCGTTTCCGGAATTATAATATCACGGCGCTTTGATTTTGGTGCAAATGACACAGATAGCATAATAAGTGAAACGGAATCTGTGCCGGGTAGTGGTACTGAGAGCGATAATACAAAAGACAGTGATACAGAGCCAGATACGACAGATGCGATAGCGACCGAAGAGGCCCCTGTCACTTACAAAGAAATAACCCTTTTGTCTGCCGGTGATATAATGTTCCACATGGCGCAGATAGAGTATGCAAAAGCCGCCGGTGGGAATGGCACATACGACTTCACAAACACGTTTAAATATATAAAAGATCTTGTTTCATCAGCCGACTATGCCGTCGCAAATTTTGAGACGACGCTTGCGGGAGATGCTTATGAATATAAAGGCTATCCTGCGTTCAATTCACCGGATTCGACGCTTGATGCGATAAAGGATGCCGGGTTTGACATGTTGCTTTTTGCAAACAACCACTGCTATGATACGTATAAAAACGGCCTTATACGGACGCAGGAAAAATTTATAGATTACGGTTTTGATTACATCGGCGCAAAACTTGATCCTGAAAATGATGGCTACCTGATAGTTGATATCAATGGTATAAAGGTCGGCATGCTCAATTACGCTGATGATTTGTCGGGCGGAATTACGGAGCCGCGGTATATCAACGGTCGGGTTATACGCGAAGGCGATCTCGGTTATATGAACCTGTACAATCTGAGCCTTCTTGATGAGTTCTACAATGAAGTCAGAGAAAATATAAACACCATGCGTGACAACGGGGCTGACATTATAATTTTTTACATTCACTGGGGGCTTGAGTATAAGACAAAGCACAACTGGTATCAGGAACAGGTGGCACAAGAGCTGTGCAATCTTGGCGTCGATGTCATAATAGGCGGGCATCCGCATGTAGTGCAGGACGTTGCGATATTGACAAACGAGCATGACAGCACAAAGAAAACACTGTGTTATTATTCGCTCGGCAACCTTGTATCGAATCAAAACCGCGTTACACTCGGCGAGGATTTCACAAACAGCCGGCTGACAGAGGGCGGCCTTATCGTGATGCTGACAATAAGACTTTACTCAACAGGTGAATGTCTTGTTGTAAAAGCCGAAGCAATTCCTACATGGGTTCACCGGTATAAAACGAATATCGGAATTGTGCACGAAATAGTGCCTGCCAAAGCAGCTTTGGAGAACCCCGAAGCATACGGGCTTACAGCCACATCATTTGGCAAGAAAAATGCTGAGGAGGTTTATACGGCGACGCTGAACATCATCGGTGGAGTTACGGAGGCTTTCAACGAGTCGGTTATTCTTCCGGCGGTCGGTGGTGTCGAGTAATTGGACCATATGACAGGGGATTTTTAATAAAAGTTGCGAAAAAATTCAAAATTTTTATTATTATTGTTGATTTATGTATAAGAGTATTATATAATAAAAAAGATAGTAAGACTAAAAGCCGCGCAGAAGGCATACTTTCTCGCGGCTTTAATCAATGATATTCGGATGGTGAAAAAAGTCTATACCGAAAATTGAAAGAAGACACCTGATTTTTTATAGTAAGTGATGAGCATAGCGGATTTTCTGTATCTCTGACGGCGAAGAAGCAAAATAAAAGCTTGACATGATAAATTCATACATCATACTGTTGGAGCAGAAATTCCGTATTTTATGCTAAATGGATTTTATAGCGGAAAAGAGGGTTATAAGAAGCGTTTAAATAAGATTTTAAAGCTATATAGACACATAAAAAGGACAGTGGATGGCATCATAGGTAAGTCCTTTTATATGCCACCCCTTATTTTTTGGCGATTTGTCACTGTTTTCTTAGGTTAATAAGCACTAATTTTAATAAAAAGTGGAAATTATGAGTGCGTGTTGTATAATATTTTAGAGTATACTTTATCGGTTAAATAATGTTAGCTATTTATCAATTCATATAAATTAAGCAATGCCTATTTTTAAATATTACTAAAATGGCACGGAAGAGTAACATGAATGAATACATAAAATGCGCAAAGAAAAACCGAAGGACAGCATTAATAGTTTTACCTTTTATTTTATTAGATGCAGTCTGTTCGTTTTTTATCTGTATTGCTACACTTTGGATACGTTTTGACTTCAGTGTAACGCGGTTATTAGAAAACGAGGAATATCTTGATAACGCAATTGCTTTTTCTCCTGTTTACGTGTTATCTCTTATTCTTATCTGCCTTATTTTCAGGCTTTATCAAAGCATCTGGAAGTATGCTGGATTTTTAGAATTTAGTTGGATAATTGCTACGTCTTTTTTAATGGCAGGTATACATGTGGGCGGGTCATATCTTATGTCGCTCACGATACCGCGTTCATGCTATTTTATCGCAGCTTTTCTTCTTCTCTTTTATCTCTGTGTGACACGTTTTGGATATAGAGCCGTTAGGTTGTTAAACAGTTATATATCACACAGGATAAATTCGGGCACGAAAAATGTCATGATAATTGGCGCAGGAGCAGCTGGTCGGATAATAATGCGTGAAATGATGACGAGTTCCTACCTCAATGAACAGGTACGTTGTTTTATTGATGATGACGAAACAAAAGTTGGGCGGTTCATTAATGGCATACCAATAATTGGGGGTAGGGATCGGATACAAGATGCGGTTGTTGAATATAAAATAGATAAAATAATTATTGCTATTCCGTCGGCGCCATACACGACAAAGCGTGAGCTGATTGAGATTTGTAAGAAAACGGACTGCGATCTTAAGATGCTGCCGGGGCTTTATCAGCTCATTGACGGTGAAATTTCAATGAAAAGTCTTCGTGACGTCAGAATAGAGGATCTTCTCGGACGCGAGCCGGTGACGGTGAATGTAGATGAAATATCAAGCGAAATTTGCGGGCGAGTTGTTCTTGTGACAGGCGGCGGCGGTTCCATCGGAAGCGAGCTTTGCCGTCAGGTAGCATCTCGGCATCCGCGACAGCTGATCATCCTTGATATATACGAAAATAGTGCCTACGAGATTCAAAATGAAATTAAATCCAAGTATCCCGATCTGAATCTTGTTGTAATTATTGCGTCAATACGCGATGCTGCCCGAATGGATATGGTATTCAATGAGTATCGTCCTGATATTGTTTATCATGCAGCAGCTCATAAGCACGTTCCTCTGATGGAGGAAAACCCAAACGAAGCTATTAAAAATAATGTGCTTGGTACGCTTAATACTGTGCGTGCTGCAGATAAATACAAAACTAAGAAGTTTGTCCTCATATCGACTGATAAGGCCGTTAATCCAACAAATATAATGGGCGCATCAAAGCGTATCTGCGAGATGATCATACAAGACTGCAATCGCAAGAGCAGTACCGATTTCGTTGCTGTACGCTTTGGGAACGTCCTTGATAGTAACGGAAGCGTCGTACCGCTCTTTAAAAAGCAAATTGAAGCCGGCGGCCCTGTTACCGTTACACATCCTGATATAAAACGGTTCTTTATGACAATACCGGAGGCCGTGTCGCTTGTACTGCAAGCCGGTTATTACGCCCATGGGGGCGAAATTTTCATTTTAGATATGGGCGAACCGGTCAAAATCGACGACCTTGCGAGAAATATGATACGTCTTTATAACTTACGGCCTGATGTTGATATAAAAATTGTATATACAGGCCTTCGTCCCGGTGAGAAGCTTTACGAGGAAATCTTTATGCCGGAGGAAAACCTTCGTAAGACAGACAACTCATTAATATACATTTGTGAGCCTATCGAATACGACGCTAATCTATTTAATGAGCGGTTGAACGCATTAATAATAGCTGCCGAGAATAATGCCCCGAACATCAAGGAGCTTACAGCAACCATTGTTGAGTCGTACTCACCTCAAAACGATAACAGTAGTAAATCTGATAAAGAAGAAAAAAGACAACGCACTTTTATAAAGTCTGAGAGTGTAACGGTATAGCTTGCCACGCTGTTTTATCGAGAGTATTACATTTTGTCCGCAGGAATACATTTATTTACTTTAGGGCTGTTTGTGTTAATAAATTAAACAAAGTTAAAAAACCTTTACTCGCTTGACTTTTAGGTAAGTTTGTATTAACATAAATAGGTTGAATTTTTTAAACTGAAAACAGCGGCATATGCCGGAGGCACTACACAGAAATGAAGTATTACGATATCACAATAAGCGGTGTGAAGCGCAGTCTTCCTCTTTGCCAGATTACAGATGATTTATACATTGCTGCTTTTGTCATGATCGGCGATCCGGAATTGACGACAGCATGTGCAAAAGCGCTTCTCGAGCGTGCACCGAAGTACGATTATATTTTAACAGCCGAAACGAAAGGCTTGCCGGTAACACATGAAATGGCTCGCCTTGCCGGAAATCAACGTTATATGCTTGCCAGAAAGATGCCGAAACTTTACATGACAAGCGTATTTGAAGTTGATGTTCGTTCGATTACAACGGCAAAGGAACAGCATCTTTATCTTGACAAGATTGATGCAGACGCTATGCGTGGCAAGAAAATACTTATTGTCGACGATGTTGTATCAACCGGCGAATCCCTCTTTGCCCTTGAAAAGCTCGTCAATGCAGCAGGCGGTGAGGTTTGCGGACGCATGTGTGTTCTCGCCGAAGGTGATGCTGTGAAGCGCGACGATCTTATCTACCTTGAGCGGCTGCCTCTTTTCAATGCAAAGGGCGAACCGATTGAATAATAGTTATAGCTTTAACGAACAATTCATACTAATAGATATAAAAATCCGGACTTATTTGAAAAGTCCGGTTTTTATTATGCCTTGATTAGTTGATGTTTTATTGTTCTTTTGCTTGAGCTGCGGCCTTTTTCTTTCGTGAACAGAAAATGATGATAATAATTATAGCTGCTAACGCCGGTATCACAAGAAATGGGATTGCAGCCGTAATGCCGACTGCAATATCAGCGCATAAATCAATGAAAGCTTCAATTGATTTTGAAAAGGCGTCGCTTATGCGCTCACCAAAACTTGGGTTGCGAAGCGGTTGATCGGTGTATTCAATAACCTCGTAAAGATTAATCGTTATCGTAGAATATGCAATTAGAGAATCGTATTTTTTAAGCGTGCTTGTATATGATTCGATTTGATAAAGAACGTCTGTCAGCGCATCGGTTAAAACAACGATGCTGTTCATGTCTTCTGCGCGGTCAAGCAGCTCAAGATAACGTTCTTTTTGAATCTCAAGCGATGCAAGGCGCGCTTCGATGTCGAAGTAACTATCAGTTACGTCCTTTGTGTCTGTTATACTCGACAATACGTTGCCAAGTGATTTGACGTAATCTTCAAAATCGCCCATGACATCGGCAGGGATGCGAAACACAAGCGTTGCAAATCGCTCGCCGCCTCTTTTGTCATTTTTATTGATAGCGACACCCGTTTCATTTGCGCTTTCAATGTACCCGCCTGACGCCGTGCATCTGCTCTTAAGCGATTCGAGCACCTTGTCGTATTCAAGCGTTTCAAGCGTTACCGTCACATATTTTATGACCTTGCGTGATGCTTCCTCCGGTATTGATGCGTCTGCTTTCCCGTCGTCATATTGAGGTTTTTCTTCTTCGTAGTTTTTATCGTAATCATAACCGTTTGGAGGGCTTGTTGTATCTCTCGGGGGATTATAGTCTTCATACTTTGATGAATTGGAGTTTTGCGCGCATGATGTAGAGAAAAGAACGGAGGTTATAAGGATAGCTGCGATTATAAGCGCAAGTATCAGCTTTTTCATAAAATTTACTCTCCCGTTTTATAATAGGGGGCCCATATATGAGAATAGACGATGCGCAGCTTTATCATGTTCCGTGAATTTGCAATAAATATTATATTTTACAAAGGTTTTTTATACCATCCTTTAGCGCCGCTATAAACTCATCTGCTTCTGCTATGGTATTCTCGCCTGAAAAGCTAAGGCGGATTGTCGTGTCGGCGGCAGCGGCAGATAGCCCGAAGGCGGCGAGTGCACGGCTTTGCGGTTTGCCGTGTGATGAGCAGGCGGAGCCGCTTGACACGCATATGCCGCGGGAAGAAAGGTAATTGAGCATTGTTTCGCTTTTAATACCGGGAACGGTAAGGCTCAATATATGCGGTGCGGCAACGGGCGGGATATTTGCTTTTACATCCGGACACTGCACTTTAAGAGTGTTTATTATATGCTCCCGTATATCGGAGCAGCGTTTCATTGAAGCCGCGAAGTTCTCGCCCGATGCCTTGAGGGCGGCAGCGAAACCTAATATAGCCGGTACATTTTCGGTGCCTGACCGCAGGCCGCCTTCATGGCCGCCGCCATAGATGATGGGCGATATTTTTTTCGCACGGATAATGTCATCTTTTATAAAAAGAGCGCCAACTCCTTTGGGGCCGTGTATTTTGTGGGCGCTGACAGTTATCAAATCAGCGCCAAGCGATGCGGCTGTGAAGGGTACTTTCATATAGCCTTGCACGGCATCACAGTGGAGGACGGCTCCCGGAACAGTCTCTTTTGCAATTTTAAACGCTCCTTCAACGTCATAGCGTGCGCCGGTTTCGTTGTTGACAAGCATTAAGCTTAGAAGTACGGTGTTAGGCGTCAGCGCCTTGGCAAGAGCGTCCATGTCAAGCCTGCCGCCGCGCGTCGGTATGCGAACAACCTCATGTCCTTCCTCTTCGGCGCGTCGCGCGGCGTTTTCAACGGAGGAATGTTCACCCTCCGTTATTATGACGCGTCCACGGCGGGCTTTTGCTCGGCAAGTGCCAAGGATGGCAAGATTATTTGCCTCGGTGCCGCTGCCGGTGAAAACAACGGTAGAACGGCTGCCAAAACGAACGCCGAGCGACGATAAAATAGCGCGGCGGGCATCCTCAACAGCGCGGCGAGCCTCAATCCCCGCCGAGTGGAGAGATGATGGATTTGCCCATACGTCCGTCAGATAATGATTAACCGCGGCGACGGTCTCTGGGCAGGGCTTAGTCGTCGCGGCATTGTCGAAATAAATCATTTTTCGTTTCCGCTTAATGAATACTATTTAAATTTCAGGTTAGAAAGCAAAGTGGGCGAGCATGTTGTCAACTTCCTCAAGGTGGGACTCATATTTATCAGGCGTTGATGTGAATGTGAAAACATAAACCATGCCTGAGTGTATACAAGCCGCCTGAATATAGTAATACTCAAAGTCACCGAGCTTTGCTGTGTAGGTATATTTCACACCGGCAACGCCGCCCATTGTGATGTTTGTCTCATCTATAACTTTAAAATCGCTGAAAACACCCTCGAACTCAGCCTTATACTGTTCCCACCACTCGGTGACTGTCATCGCACTCGGCAGGTTCCATGCCATCACGCTCACGTTTGTCGGATCGGATGACGAACAATAAGCTCCGACAGCACCTGTCGACATTGAGAGCGTCCAGTCTTCAGGAACGTAAAACTTAAATCCGACCACATCATTTGAGCAGAGCTTCATGCCTTTCGGTGCATCGGGGTCTTCATTTGAACATGATGCGGTAAAAAGTACTGCTGTTAATAAAAAAATGAAGGCAAATATAAGAGATGTTGTCTTTTTAATCATCGGTGTATCCTTTTGAGCACATGCGCCCATTTGCAAAAAATATTAATAATAATTATAACTTTATTATACGAGCTTGTCAATGAGCGGCATTTTGCTGTTATGCTTTCGTGTTTAGCATAACCTCCTCCGCCGCCGACAATACGCCGAGCCTTCCGGATTCGTATGTCAGAGCGCCCTGCATGAAAGCTGTGTACGGCGGGCGAAGCGGTCCGTCTGCCGAAAGCTCGATTGACGCACCGGAAACAAACGTCCCCGCCGCCATTATAACCTTATCGGCATAACCGGGCATGTCCCACGGCTCCGGCGTGACAAATCCGTCCACAGGAGATGCGTGCTGTATTCCGCAGCAAAAAGCGCACAGCGCTTCAGGGGAGCCTAAGCGAACGGTTGTGATAATATCTGAGCGCCGTTCATCCCATCGCGGGCTTACGTCAAAGCCGAGAGCCTCGAAAACATAAGCGGCAAAGTGAGCGGTTTTAAGCGCTTGAGCTACCGTATGCGGCGCCATAAAAAAGCCTTGCAGTATGTGCCTGTTTTGCCCGAGTGTCGCGCCAACCTCGGCGCCAATCCCGGGGGATGTGAGCCGGTATGATGCAAGCTCGACAGCGCGGGCTGTTCCGGCAAGGTAGCCGCCGCTCATGGCAAGGCCACCACCGGGGTTTTTGATGAGCGAACCTATTAGAAGATCTGCTGCCGGTTCTTTGTCTTCCGTGAATTCGCCGTAACAATTGTCAACGACGACATAAGCGCTGCTGCGGGCGTGTACAAACTCCGCGAGCGCCGAAAGCTCCGCTGCTGTGAGCGATGAGCGGTTGCAGTATCCGCGGCTGCGCTGCGCAAATACAACTTTTATGCGATGACCGTCGTTCCCCGACAGCTTTGCGGCAAGCGAAGCATAATCAATGCCGCCGAAACCGTCACCCAAAAGCGGAATTTCGTCATATTCAACGCCAAAATCGCGAAGAGAGCCGATACCGCTCTCTCCTCTTATGCCAATCACTTCGCCGAGCGTGTCGTAAGGAGCGCCTGTGACGGACAACAAAATGTCGCCCGGACGCAGAAGACCGAAAAGCCCTATTGTGAGAGCATGTGTCCCGCTGACAATATTGTGGCGGACGAGGGCAGCGTCACATCCGAAAACTTCGGCATAAATAGCGTCAATAGCTTCGCGCCCGCGGTCTCCGTATCCGTAACCGCTTGTCGGGTTGAAGCATGATTCCGACACGCGTGCACGTGCAAAGGCACGGGAGACGGCTTCCGTCCGACTCATAGCAACTTTATCAATATCGGCAAATATGTCGCGAAGGGCAAGATCGGCATCGGCTGCTATTTTGTTGAGTTTTTCTTTTATGTCGGTTCTGTCAGCATTGTTATTTACTGTTGTGTTCGATTTTTCTGTCATTTATTTATCCGTTTCTTTTTTATAAAAATAATTCTAAAATAATTTTAAAAGCGATTTCAAAAGTAAATATAAAATAAAATATTAAATAAAATAAAAATATAAAATAATTGCAAAAGTAAATATAAAAGCAATCATAAACAATTATAAAAATAATTGCAAAAATAATTTTAAAAATAAAATACTCTGTGTTTGTACAGCAAAGCAGCAACAGTAATTATACATAATATTATCTTCTCCTGCAATGCTTCGGGGACAACACATTTTTATATTTTCCTTTTAGGTTACCTAAACATTGTTATGTTGTGTGTGTCATGGTATAATTTTATAAGTGACAAATGTTGTCTTTGAGGAGCGGGGAGATAAAAAGTGGCAAATGTAAAGTCAAAATACAGGCTCGGATGCTGCATACCCGGCGGCTCGTTTATGCCGGAAGGTGTGCGGGAAGTAGCGCCGACAGCATTTAATATTCTGCGCGAGGGCGCCGGCATAATTTTAAAAAACGGATTTGACTTTTGTGAGTGCTCTGTCGGCATGATAATGAAACTGACGGAGACGGAGCTTTCACTGCTTGCGTCAGCGGGGCTTCCAATTGAAGCTTGCAACAGCTTTATTCCGTTTGACCCGGAGTACAGGATATGCTCCGACGGCTCGCTTGACGCGGGGTCGCCGCTGCGCCGTCATATTGATGAAGCAATGCGCCGTATGGCGATACTGGGCGTAAAAATTGTTGTTTTCGGAAGCGGCGGAGCCCGCCGTATACCGGACGGCATGAGCCGGGGAGATGGCCTTACCCGTATCAGCGATTTTCTTGCCGTCTGTGCTGAGGTTGGTGAAAAATATGGCGTGACAACGGCAATTGAGCCGCTTCGCGCGCTTGAATGTAACGCCATTAATACGACAGCAACAGCAGCAGCTATGGTGAGGGCAATTTCACATCCGAGAATAGCGTATCTTGCAGATGCTTTTCATATGGCTTGCGAAGGCGAAGCCCCCGGCGCTATTATTGAAAATGGCGTGTTGCCTGTTCATATACACGTATCAGAGGCGCCTGACAGAACATACCCCGGAAGTCGTGGCGGGGAGTACTTAAAAGCTTTCGCCGCGGAGCTAAAAAAGACGGAGTATGCGGGGCGTATATCAGTTGAGTGCGGATTTTCCGATTTTGAAAAAGAGGTCGCACTTGCTTATGAGTTCGTATCAAAGACATTTTAGTTAAATATAAAGGGACTGAAAAAATGAGTGACATTATAAAGACTATAAAAATAAAAACATCGCGCGATTTTAAAGATGAGCCTATCAATTTGCGCTGCGACGGCGTTCGCGATGGCGCCGTTGAGCTTACGCTTAACGAGCAAAACGGTAATTATAGTGCTGCACCCATCCCGGCTGATGCAGAGGGCGGCATTATTACAGCCATAGTAACGCTTCCGGCGGGCGAGCATACGCTCACGGTGCGCGAAGCCGGCAGCATCAAACCCGGCGTTACGATAACGGAGGTAGCGGGCGACGACAGGATTGATATCAAGTATGGCGACACCCGTTTCACGTCATATGTATATACAAAATCCCTGCCGAAGCCGTATCTCGGACCAATATTGACACCTGACGGTACATCATACACGCGGCTTGATTTTACGACAACCGAGCATCCGCACCATCGCTCCGTTTTCTTCGGTGTTGGCGATGTTACACTCGAGGGAACAGACATAAAAAACATAGATTTCTGGAATGAGCCGCAGATGCGTGGCATACAGACGCATGAGGGCATCGAAAAGATCGTCTGCGGTGCTGCGAGGTCATCGTTTACGGTTGCATCAAAGTGGCGCGCAAACGACGGCCGCCCTGTTATGGATGCTGAGTGCACATATACGTTTTACAATCAAGGGGCAGACTGCAGATTTATCGATATAGAACTGACGTTTAAAGCTTCATATGGCACCGTCACATTCGGCAAAACAAAAGAGGCGGGGCCTCTTGGCGTACGCCTTGCCGATCAGCTTCGCGGTGACAGAGGGGGCTATATTGAAAACTCATACGGCGCCCGCGGCGAGGTTGAATGCTGGGGAAGAAGCGCTAACTTTTGCGTTTGTGGCGGTGAAGCAAACGGCCACATGCTCGGCATAGCAGTATTTGATAATGAGAAAAACGAGCGCTACCCGACATCGTGGCATGTGCGTGATTATGGCCTTTTCGCCGCAAACAACCTTTATTTCAAAGGCGGGCTTAAAATTGACGAGGGGCAGAGCCTTACATACCGTTATAGATTAGTTTTCTTTGAGGGCAAACCGGACGATAGAAACATTCGTATAAGGGAGCGCTTCCTTGCGTATGTAAACCCGCCGCGCGTGCTGAAATAATAAATAGAGCAAAACAATAAGCGCTTATAGCATTGTGTTATGGCTATAAGCGCTTTTTTGCTTTATTATTTATTCTTTTTCCCCTGCGTGGGCAACGATAATTTCGCCGGAGGTGTCGGCATAAACAAGAACGCCTACATCAAAGTCCTGCGTTATGTAAACGTCACCGTAAGCGGCAAGCGCATTGCGAACTCGGTATGAGGCGGACGTCGGCTTTTCTTCAATGCCTGCGGGGATCACGGAGACCTTTGGAGCTGCGGCACCGATAAATTTTTCAGAGTTTGCGTCCTGGTTTCCGTGGTTTGCGACCTTTAATACGTCACACGAAAAGTCAATACCGGCATTGAAAAGCGTATTTTCCTCGGCGAACTGCATATCACCTGCGAAAAGATATACGACACCGTCTATCACGGCTCGCAAAACAAGGGAGTTGTCGTTGTCGTCAGCGGCGTTATACTCAAGCGGCCCGAGCACCTGAAATGCGACGCCGTTACAGTCAACGGTATCTCCGGCATCGATAAACTGATACGGTATGCTGTACTTGACAGCTCTGTTAACGAGCTTATGCTCGCCGTTTTTATTTCGCTCGGATATTTCAGAAAAGTAAAGCTTTTTTATGCTGTATGATTCCGCAAGTTTTTTAAGCCCGCCTGCGTGGTCGCTGTGCGTATGTGTAAGAAAAACGCCGTCTAAACTTTTGGCACCAAGCCAATCGAGAGCGTTAAAAAGGGACGTTGAAGCTGATGATTTTCCGGTATCTATAAGATAATATTTGTCGGATATTTTTATGATTGTAGCATCACCATAGCCGACGTTGACGAAAAGAACGCAGTTTTCAGGGATACTGTCTGCTTCATCAACATGTTTTTTATTTACGTCACCGCAGCCGGCAAGGATGAAAATGGATGACAACAGCAGAGTGAGTGCTAAAAGGAATGAAAGCGTGAAAACAGCGGGGAAAGGACGCTTTGTAGACCTTTTTAGTTTATGATTATGTATGGTCATAAGAACACCCCTCCCTTAAAGTGTAATGACGTGACCCAAGTGCGTCTTTTATGAAAAACGCCCCTTGTACTTTGACTTTTTTGCAAGGTAAATAGCCTTACCGAGTATATAAAGAATGGTTATTACAACAGAAGCGATAACGGTACTGATAAAAAAACTACTTGTTGCAAACTCTTTTATTTTTTCAAGCGTGTAAAGGAATTCGCTTCTTGCGACACTTACCGTTGTTACAAGATCAATGTTGCCGACAATTTCATCATGGTACATAACAGTAAGCACACCCGCCCGTTGCCCCTCGGTAACCGGAGCCGTCAGGTAGTTAGACAGCGTTTTGTAACTGTAAAGCACCTCTTTTTCAATGTCAATGCTTGTTGGAAGGTACATGACAAGAGAATCTGCAGTTACAAGGGTAACATAATCGGTTGTTCCAGACAGTTCAACTGGTATTTCGCATATCATCTCGCCCGCCTTTACAAGCTCAATATTAGCATACGAGGCGAAGGCATAGTCAAGAAGCTTTGTCACCTCAGTGTATGAGTAAATGGTGTCAGTTTCCTCATCGCTCGATGCGCCCATGACTATTGCAAGGTATGTTAAGTTGTCGCGCGACGCAGTTGTGACGATACAATAACCGCCTTGCTTTGTAAAACCGGAGTTGATGCCGGCGGCGTCTTTATAGTAATACTTCAAAACGCTGCTTGTTGATATTAAGTAATTTTTGCTGTAAACATTCCTGTAAATATCTCTGTTTATAATATGAACTATGTATTTTGATGTCGACGTTATCTCCATGAAAAGGGGGATTTCATATGCGGCAAGCGCTATTTTTGCTGTGTCGGCGACTGTCGTTATCATAGCGTCATCATGAATTCCGGAGGGGTTGGTATAATGTGTGTTCTCAGCGCCAAGCTCACGCGCGCGCTCGTTCATACGAGCAACAAAGGCTTCGACCGAACCGTCGATGAGGATTGCGAGCGCTTGTGCAGCGTCGTTTGCTCCGCCGACAAGAAGAGCGTAAAGAAGCGATTCTACTGTTAAAACATCACCGGCTTTAAGCTCAATGTTATTACCGGCGACACCGGCTACCATTTCTTCTGTAATTTCCACCTCACGGCTCAAATCATACGATAAGGCTTCAATTGCAAGAATTCCGGTCATAATTTTTACGGTAGATGTCGGGTAAATAACTTCGTTTTCGTTCAGAGAATATATTAGTTTGTCATTTTCAATATTATAAAGATAAGCGGCGGATATTTTGTCTGTCAGAAGGCCGATGTCCTCGGCTGTCGCTTCTCCTCCCTCTGTTATAGTTGCCGAAACCGGCTCTGTCATGATGAAAACAGGGAGTAAAGCCGTCAAAACTGAAAAAAGGAAAAGTAAAAATGCCGCGAGCTTCCGCGCGCGGGATTTACCTTTTTTTGTCATGGAATTGTGATAACAATATGATGTAAAATCTGTCTTTTTTAAATTTCTTATGATAACGCTACGCTTATTCATAGAGCAAAGCGGCTTGCGCCAAAGCTTCTTATATATTCTTATATACTTTTCGGATTAGTCGCAAAAAATTCTCTTGCCGCTGCCATATCAGCTTCGATTACAGCCCTAAGCTCGTCAAGGGATGTAAACTTTTTTTCGCTGCGGCGGTAGTAAAGGAACTCTGTTTTAGCTAAAGCGCCGTAAAAATTACACGAGCAGTCGAAAAGATGTGTCTCGCAAATAATATCGTCGGCACTATTTGACACCGTTGGTTTTACACCAAGGTTGCAGACGCCGTTATACGTCATATCGCATATCCGGACGCGTACGAAGTAAACGCCACTCCTCGGGGTATATTTTTCCTTTGGTATCCGTTGATTAATTGTCGGCACACCAAGCCGGTGTCCGATGCGGGCACCATGCAAAACCTCCGATTCAAAGGAATAATAAGCACCGAGAAGACGAGCGGCGCCCTCTGCGTCACCCTCAGAAAGCAGCTTTTTTATAAGTTCACCGGAGACGACATTGTTTTTATCATCACGCACAAGTGGTATGACAAAAGCTTTTGGATTTTGCGCAAAAGGACTATCCTCACCACACACAATAGCAGCCGCGTCACAGAACATATCATCTGACATCTCATCTTTGATAATGGCAGCCGCGCCTTCCTGGCGAAGAGCAAAAAAACGCTCAGCGTCTGTCATAAGCCGATGGGATGGCAGCGTGTTTGCGCTTTTGCTTGTGTCTGTGCTTGTGATTGTGATACCGTCTTTGTAGTTATCAAGTGGTATAATAGCAGCTATCGGCAGAGAAAGACGCGCCGACAACTCCCGCGCAGCCGCCATAATGCGCCTGTGTCCTACGTGCATTCCATCAAATCGTCCGGGAACACAAATGTAACTACAAAGGCTGTGATTTGTGTTGATATTTGAGCGCAAACTTACCTCACTCAAACGTTAAGATAACATCTGACAAGAGCGTTGAGAAGCTCGTCACGGTCGATCTTACGTATGAGAGCGCGGGCATTATTGTGGTTTGTTATATATGTCGGGTCCTCCGATAAGATATAACCTACTATCTGGTTGATAGGGTTATATCCTTTTTCAACGAGCGCGTCATAAACAGTACGGAGAATAGCATGCATTTCCTTTTCTCTCACATCGCGCAGGTTAAAAGTTATTGTCTCTTCGTTTTGATATTTTGCCATTTTTCGCTTCTGTTCCTTTCGCAGGTAAGCCGCCATAAGCGGTAGCCGTGCCGGTTTTACCGGCAACACACCTATTTATGACGTCTTACACAATTCCCGCCTTCCGAGGTGTTTTCTTTTCGATATAATTATTATATAATAAAACATTTGTCATATCAATAGAACATACAGACGTTTTGAATTTAATAAACATTATTTAAGATAAGTTTAAAAAATGATGATATAATTCAAACAAAGAGAGGTGATTATATCTATGGCGGGATTTATGGATAGAATCAGGTATGCCGTAACACGCTTGTTTTACGGAAGAAACGGTTTTGATGCGCTTTCATATACGCTTCTCGGTGCGGCACTCGCGCTCAATGCAATAAACAGTTTTATTAAGTCAATAATTATATATATCATTATAGCAGCCCTGATATATTTTGGATTTTTCCGCGCACTGTCGCAGAATCTTGCCGCCCGGCGCCGTGAAAACAATGCTTTTCTTGGGCTTTTCCGCCGCGTGCGAAGTTTTGCTGTGCTGACATATAGACGGATTGTAGGATTTAGAACAACGGTTTACGTAAAATGCCGTACATGCGGGGCTGTTTTGATGTTGCCCAGACGCCGCGGGAAGCATACAAGCATCTGCCCCGGGTGCGGGACACGCGTTGTGGTCCGGTGTATATTTTAACTTAAATAAACAGCCCTGCGGCCGTTAATATTATAATGTTGTAATTTGTGTTTTAATATGTTATCATATATTTATTAGAGCGCCTCCAAAAAAAGAAAAAGAGGTATTTGAAATGAAAGAAAAGAAGAACGGACTATTACGGATTATAATAATTGCTGCTGCAGTTACTGTAACTGTCGTCACCGTGCTTGCGCTGCTTAAAAAGCTGAAAGAGCTTATTGCTGCGTGCTCAGACATTGACCTTGACGGATGTGTGGAACCTGACGACATGTTTGCCGGCATAGATGATGATGCTGCCGTTATATTAGATGAGGATAGCGACGGCGAGGAAGATACAGCCACCGCTACCGGCATATAATTTGCTAAAAAATATTTAAGTGCGCAAAAGTAAATTGAAAATTTTAAGACAATAAGTAAAACATTATATAACTCCGCTCATCCGCAGATTTAAAAGTTTAATTGGAATAATTATCGTGTGACACAAAGAAAGCAAATGACCGCGGACGAGATGCGGACGGGTGACGTGTGGACGTTGCGACGTAAAACGAAAAAGTCGTGTGACGTGAAAACGTAAAAACGTAAACCGGGCGGCGCACTTGTCGCCCGGCTTTGTATTTTGTAATTATCATTGCTGGTGGAAAGGGTAGACAGTAAAGAGCATGGGTAAACGCACAGCGCAGATTGAGAGAAAGTTAAGTAAATATGCCATACAGAACCTGATGATGATTATCGTCGGTGCTATGGCGATTGTTTTTATAGCCGATTTGCTGGTCTATACAGGGACGGGCAAGTCTCTTATATCAATGCTTTACTTTGACCGTGCCGCTATTGCCGCCGGTCAGTGGTGGCGAGTTATAACATTTATTTTCTGCCCGCCGGACACGAGCCTTATTTTCATAATATTTGCACTTTACTTTTATTGGTTGATTGGATCTGCTCTTGAGCGGGCATGGGGTACATTCCGCTTTAACCTTTATTACCTGTGCGGAATTGTAGGCGCTATTATATCAGGCCTTATCACCGGTTATGCGACAAACAACTACCTCAACATGTCGCTTTTCTTAGCGTTTGCCTTCTTTTATCCTGAGTTTGAGGTGCTGTTATTCTTTATATTACCCGTAAAAATTAAGTGGCTTGCATATATCGACGCAGCTCTCATTGCTTTTTCGTTTATAATGAGCAGGTGGAGCGGACGGCTGGCTATACTTTTCTCTCTTTCTAACCTCGTTATTTTCTTTTATCGCGATATTAAACTTTCAGTTTTACGCATTAAGAGAAATATTTCATACCGTATTTCCGAGTGGCGCTCACGGAGACGGTATAAATGAGTTAATAGTAAATTTTAAGACGGTTCCAGTGAAAATGTATGGCACCGGAGCCGTTATTTTGTTTACGCCGTGCGGATTTGTGCGTAAACTGATAATGATGTTGCTTTTTTACGTAACAAAAATAAAAAATCAAAAAAATGAAAGGAAGGATGCCGATGACACAAAGAAGACCGCTGTTTGGCTTCAGCCTTAAACGGCGGCAAGTGAAACCAACCGCTGCTATGTTCGTTGATTTTGAGCACTGGTGTTATTCCCTTGACAGGATTTACGGGATGCGCCCTAAAGTTAAAGAACAATATGACGAGATTGCCGAGCGATTCGATATAAAAAAGATATTCTTTTTCGGTGATTTTTCAAATCCGAAGCTGCAAAGCGAAATCAGGGGAATACGTGAGATAACAGATTCAATTATCGACACTCAGAATCCGTCGCCTGTTATAAAAAAGGATTTTACCGATTTTATTATGCTTGATTATATTTATCAGGAAGCGGACGACAATCCTAACATAAGTACATACATATTGTTTACAGGGGACGGTCATTTCAGCTCGGTTGTGCGTTATTTACAGCTAAAGAAAAAGAAAAAAGTTATCGTTTACGGTGTAAGAGGTGCTGTCAGCAACAAATTCCGTGCGGTTGCCAGCGAATGTATTGAAATTCCCCGCGAGGATCAGGAGCGCCAGTATTTTTATAAGCTTATTTTGGAAAATTTCAATCATATCAACAGTAAAAACGACAAAAAGATTTTTCCGACATTTAATTCTACCGTGAAAGCTGTATCTTCGTATTTTAGCGTGGCTGAAAATAATGTTCGTACGGCTCTTCAGGAGCTTATGGAAATGGGTGTTATTTATAAGACATCTGATCGTGCCGCTGCCGGGAATTTGGTGCGTGTTTTGCGCGTTGACTGGAACAAAGCAGAACAGAGCGGCCTTATAACAACAAAAAATAAAGTATAAACAGTATAATAGTATAAATAATAAAACAGGACGTATAAAAAATAAAAAATTTAAAATCAATTATATTATGTATGTTGCTGTCGGTTTAATTTTTATATTGAGCAGCACGAAATCGTATATTGATTTATATAATATCTATTTCTGATAACTTATTTGATGAGAGCACAAGACAATCGGTTATAAGCAATTATAAGTGTAATAAAATAAGATTTGTTTTATAAGATTGTCGGGTGAATAAAACGCGGGGATTGATTTTCGCGATAAGAAAAAAGGCAAGAAAAAGCGCCGTGAAACGGTTTTAACCGTTTCACGGCGTGTTTTTGTTTGGGATAAGATAGTGAGGTACAAATTTTAGTATTATCAGTTTTATCAGCTGCCCATCTCTGGTATCTTAACGGGATCATCCCAGTACGGATATATGCATACAGGAACGTCAAACACGGAGAGGGCAACATGAATGCGGTTTTTATAAGTGAATCCGGTGCTGCCTGAAAGTCCGACCTCATCACCTTTTTCGACGACATCGCCGACTTTTACTTTATTTTCGCTCAGGTGTGCATACCAGCTCTTAAGCCCCCAGCCGTGATCTACAACTACCAGCCATCCCGCAACTTCATTATAATCCGAGAAAATAACTATACCTTTATTGACAGCATAAACAGGAGTGCCGACCGGTACATTGTAGTCGCAGCCCGTGTGGCGGAACTTAGTGCCGGACGATGTGACCGTTATCATCCGCCCGAATCCCGGGCCGAGCTTATCGGTTGAACCTTTGCCTACAACGTCTTCAAGGAATGTTCCGCTGAACATACGCCCGGTTGCAACATTTGTGTACGCTATTTCGCGGAACAGTTTTTCAGCCTCTGCACGAAGCTCTTCTGTGTAGGTTGCTTTTTCAACAGCCGATGAGATATTGAGCGTGCTTGATTTATAAACATAAGGTGTGACGAGAAGGTTTATTGTCTGTGACACGCCCTCATAGGTGATTGTAAACTCATATGTAACGTCTTTATCCTCGGCAAGCTCGTAGCTTATCGGTACGAGAGCGTAAACGTAGTCTCCCTCGGCAAAAAACGTAGGTGTATAATTAATTGAGGGATTCGATTCAAACTTAATCTGCGATGGGTCAGTGACGTTTTTACCTGAAATAACGACGAACTTGCCATTCTCAACTGATGTTTGTCCTATGTAGAATGAAGCCGGTTCAATTATTTCAGCTATGAATTTATATGTAGCACTGCAGTTGTAGTCTGTATCCTCGGAATACCATGTCGCCTGTGCTGTTACGTTATATTTTCCGGCTCCGTCGAGTGACGGTACGTTTTCTTCGTTATAGATGTTGTTATAAACTTCTGTATCGCCATCTGTTATCGTCAGCCACAAATAATCTGGCTCGTCTGTAAACGATATCGAAAATCCGCCCCTGACACTGCATGTCGGTACTGTATCTGTAACAAGCGGCGCTGTGTCGAGTTTCTTGTAGGAACCGTCGTATATTGTGTAGTACCATGTCGCCTCGGCAGGTGAAACATTAATACCTGAAATGACAAGCTCTGGAATATGGTTAGCGTTATAAACACTTATCGCATATTCTGTTGAAAGAAACTCAGCGGCGTCATTGCTCTTCAGTTTAAAGATGTAACCTGCTGAATCTTCGATATATGCTTCATTTGGGTCAGATGTGAAATAATATTTATATACTGATTCTGTTTCGTAACTATTAAGCGTGACGCGGAAGAATTCACTACCTTCAAGTGAACTTGGGAGGGCAGCGACGGACTCCGCGTTTTTTTTCATCGCGACAAAAAGGTCTATCATCTTCTTGGATGTGTCTTTTTCGTCGTCGGAGGAAAATTCCCATACAGCGCCGTGAGGATCTTCAATTTTTAATCTGCTGACAGCCTTTGCGTTGGCAGGCTCTTTTTTCGATGAAGAATAGTAGCCGACAGCAATGAATGACGGCACGAAAAGCAGTATTATTAATATTACATATAGCGTTTTTTTACCCATTTTCAAACATCAGCTATATTAGCTGCGTTCACCCCCGTGTTTTATTGAAATAAGCCGCAATGCGGTCGACAATACTTTTGACCGACAAATTTGCGGCAAAGGCGAACTGTAATATGACAAGCTAAAAGCATATCAATTTACATTATTAATCAATTATAATTATACATAGCAAGTAAAGAAAGGTCAATAGTCACTTTTTTACACGGAGAAATATGCGAATGTGAACTATAAATTCTTAAATACAATTTAAATACAATTAATGTTATATTAGCTTGACTTTTTTTTGTATATTGATTATAATTTTTACATGCTACAAATAACATTAGTAATATTTTAGTTGGAGATGCTGTCGTGAAAAAAATTCTTGCTTGCTTACTTACCGCAGCGCTGATAATAGCTTTTGCAATCAGCGCATTTGCTTTGACAAGCCCGGAAAAAGAAAGTAAAGTTACAGGACTTGTTATAAAAGATGCTGATGGCAATGAGGTAGTTGTTACAGCTGATGAAATTGCCAGATATCTCGTAATAAACAATTATTCGGATGCTGATGAAGGCTCTGATCTCTATGAGGTTGCTCAGCGTCTTTCTTCCGATGGAGCTCTTGAAAATGAAGTAGGTGACGAACTCAAGGGCTATACTTTACTTGATCTTATAAAGATTACACTTGCAGAGGGGACAAGCTTTGCCTCAAATGACACCGCGGCAAAGGCAAGTGCGTTTTCTGTGATGTCGCTTGGCACTGCTTCTTCTGCATCTGCAGGAAAGACTTACGGAATTGCATCCGGAGGATTCACATTTATTGACACTCTTACATCTAATAACAATATAGTCATAGAAAGCATTAAACTTACAGTTTCTGTTCCTGGCATCAAGGCTGATGACACCGTAAAAGTTCTTCATCTCAATGGCGACAAGTGGGAAGTCATTGATGCTGAAGTTACAGGAGATGAAACTGTTGTCTTCACCGCAACAAGCGAGGGTATATATGGCTTTGCTGTTAAAGAAGAGCCTAAATCTCCGCAGACAGGCGATTACTTTATAGAAACCATGTTCGCTCTCACTATTGGTGTTGTTGTGACGCTGTCATTCGCGGTATATTTCTATAAGCGTTACATAAACGAAGTAAGAGCAAAGTAATAAAATTATAAAGCATTGGGGTGAAAATTCCTCATGAACGGGTGACTACATGAGGAATTTTCACATTAATTATGAAACTGTAAAATTATTGAAATTATATAAACTTATATTAATTAAACATTGTTTTGTGAAATTAAATGATATGTATTGTATCCCATCAATGAGAAACTTTTAAAATACTACAGAGCTTGTCAGATGGACTACGATATATAAGTAATATATATGAAAAAAAAGTTGTGGCTATTGTCGGCAATTATTGCTACACTTGCTTTTGCTGCATTAGCTGTATATATATCTATCCTCATTATTGACCGGTATAATCTTACGACGCCGGATACAGAGACAAGTGACATGGAGTCGGCTGATTCAAGTGTTAATAACACAGATACAGAAGATGTGTTTAGCAGCTTACCGGATGAAGAGTCATCAGATGAAGCGACACCTGAAACGGAGGTACCCTGGGAACCAGTTGATATCCCCGTTGACTTTCAGACTCTTTTCGATGTCAATCCCGATGTTTATGCATGGATAAAAATACCGGGCACAAATATTGATTATCCCGTTCTTCAGCGAAAGGGTGATAATGCTTATTACTTAGATCACGATTGGGAAGGCAATAAAAGCACGGCAGGCGCTATTTTTTCCGAAGATTACAACACAAAGTCATTCACTGATGCAAATACCGTCCTCTACGGTCATAAGTCCTCAAAGAAGACAATGTTTTATGCGCTTCAGGATCTTGTAAGCGATGCTGTTTTTGAGGATGTAAAGTATATATACATATACATGCCTACGCGCATACTAAAATACGGGATATTTGCTGCGTTCCCGTTTAGAGATTCGCATATTCTTTTGACTGTAGACTTTAATTTCAAGCATGATTTTGATAGATTTTTTAACGATGTGTTGTCACTCGTTGATTCTCGCGCTAACTATCGTGAGGAGTATTTTCCTCGCTTTGGTGAGGATAAAATACTTACGCTTTCAACATGCCTGCGTGAAAACAGGCTAAAGCGATATATTGTTATGGCTGTGCTGCTTTCTGTTGAGGGCGAGCCGTTAGAAGACGGAACGGTCGGGATAATTGACAGAAGTAAGTAGTATATATAAAAGATTGTAGTTATTGACATAATATTAACATATTTTTAACTGCCGTAAACTGATACAAAGCGTTAAAGCACATATGTGCAAAGCAGAATGTAAAGCAAGCACATTTAATGCAATTCGCGATGCAGGGCTAAGCCCGGCGTCTTGCGACGCCGGTTTTATTTATGATAAAATATAATTTATTATGGTAGTATAATTAATCAGTTTGTGTAGACCTTTGTGTTAACTTGTCCATATTTGTGTTTTTTATATTTTTATAAGGTATATATAAATCATGAGTAAATTTTCGGTAATTGTCACTGTTGTGATGCTCGTTTTATCAATAAGCGCTTTCGGTGTTTATCTATATTCTGATATATATTCTGAAATAACCGACGAATATCCAGAAATAACTTTAAAAAATGATATTCTAAGTCTTAGTGTAACCTCAACGGAAAAAGATTATCTTGAGAACGTCACGGCACACGATGCGGAAGACGGCGATATAACCGAAAACGTTATAGTTGAGTCAATATCTCCTTTTGATGAAAACAAGGTGCGGACAGTGACGTATGTCGCATGTGACAGTGCAAATCACGTGGTAAAAAAAACATGCTCACTAATTTATACAGATTACACGCCGCCTACTATTAAGCAGACTCAGCCGCTTAGACTTCAAAAAGGCGGTAAGACGGACGGGATTCTCAAGTCATTTACCGCAACTGATGTGATTGATGGCGACCTGACAGGTAAAATAAAGATTGAGTCAATGCCATCGACTGATGAGGAGGGTTTTTTTCCTGTTTCAATCAGCGTTACAAACAGCGCGGGAGATACGTCCACTGTTACTGTTATGTGCGAAGTCTTATCCGAACCGAAAAAAGCTCCGACTGTTTACTTAACGGATTATATCGTATACAAAAAAAGCGAATCATTCGACCCGATGAGCTATGTTGACAAGGTATCATCTGCTGTTATAAAAACCATCGACGGTCACTTGACGGAGGAGACGATAGATATCAGCAACGTGTACTGGGAATGTGACACCGATTTAACGACAGCAGACCCCGGGTCATATATTGTAACCTTCTGGACTGAAAACAGTGCCGGTATCATTGGATATACATATATGACCGTTATAATTAATTAAATATGCCCTCGGAGTGTAAAGCCACATTGAATGAAATTAATTTGCAAAACTTCAAGATAACATATTTGCTGCAGGATATAACGGATCGGCTTTTTATCATTATCTCTGTGGCTCTTATGGCAGCAATGGCCACCTTTGTTTTAAGAAACGAAACATATGTGGCAAGGTATACGTCTGAAATAACCTTTTCTGTTTCCACGCAGGGGAGTATCAACGACGCTTATAGCAATATGTCGACGACAACGAAGATGACGGAAATGATAACGCAGCTGATTGACAGCAATGCCTTTGAAAGTCTTGTCTGCGAGGAGCTGGGGTTAAAAGAATTTCCAGGGGATGTTTCAGCGTCGCAAATTACAAATACAAACTTTGTTACTATAACAGTTACATCCGAATCACCACTAATGGCGTTTCGTACAGTTAAAACTATAATGAAAAAGCTTGGGGAGATATCAGATCTTCTCGTGCTCAACGCTATAATAGATGTTTTTACCGATGCTGTTGTTCCCGAGACGGCTGATGATACCTTAAAATTAGATATCTATTGTATCATTGGTTTTTTGCTGGGCGCTGCTGTTGTGATAGCGTGGATATCATATAAATCACTGACAACCGATGCCATAAGATCAATTGAAACGCTTGAGTCGAATGTAGATGGCTCAATTTTATGCACAATCCCGTATGAGAGTAATTCCACAAATAAGATCAGACGCAATAAAAAAGATAAAGGGCTTCTTATATCAGATTTAAGGCGCAGTTTTGTATATGTTGAGTCATTTAAGCGTCTTCGTGCAAAGGTAGAGCAATGCGCATCGTCAAAAGGATATAAGGTGTTTATTGTAACGAGCTTGCTTATGAATGAGGGGAAGACGACAGTCGCTGCAAATCTTGCAATTTCTCTTGCAAAAAATCAGCATAGTGTTCTTTTTATCGATGCTGATATGCGTAAACCGGCTGTTTATAAGATATTTGAGAAAACACCTGAGAGTGGCGCAGAAATCACCGACATACTGCTCGGACGGACAAAGCGGTTATATGTTCACCGCGACTCGCTGACTGGCGTAAATCTTCTACTCGGCTCAAAATCATACGAAAAGTCGGATGAGCTGATAGGCAGCGCACAAATGGCTACACTTATAGCGCAAGCAAGGCAAAAATATGACTTTATAATAATAGACACTCCTCCCGTCGGTATATTTTCGGATGCGGAAGTTGTGGCGGAAGCTATTGCCGACGCATCAATAATGATAATTCGTGAAAATTATGCATCATATCTTGCTGTAAACCGTGCCATAGCCTCACTTAGCGACTGTAAAGCTGAGTATTTGGGATGTGTGTACAATATGTGCCTGAATCAAAGCACACAACAAGCTGCCGATCCGTATGGTAGTATTGCACATCAATATGACACAGAATACGCCGCAGTCTCTTCTAAACCGCACGCGGTTGACATGGGGATGAATAAATGATTTGTTATTTAAAAGGTAAACGAGTCTATACAACCGCCTGCTGGAGGTGTTATATCAAATGACGAACTATCAGAGCGCCAAAGCTGGCGATACAGTCGAGACTGCCAATGTAAATTTAGCTGAGATAATATATCGTTCATCAAAATGGGCGACAAGATATATATGGCTTTTAATTATTTTAATTATTGCCGGCGTTGTTGCTGGTATGTATGGAACAAAAATAACATATAAGCCGCTGTATACATCATCAGCGTTCTTTTCAGTCACTGTTGAAATAAACGGGGATACTGATTATAATTACAACGCTACGACCGCAGCATCAATAGCAAACACCTTACCGTATATTCTTACAAGCGAACCGCTGAGAAATATCGTTGTTGCGGAACTTGGGGAGACAAAAGCAGGAGTTGGGATAGATGATTTAGTGATAGAGGCTGAATCCCTCGGAAAAACTCCTCTTTTAACTATACGCGTTACCTCTCCGGACGCTGAATATTCATATAAAGCATTAGTTTTAATGCTTGAGCATTATCCGAGCCTTGCTGAATATGTAATCGGAAAAACTCAGCTTAAAATGATAATTGAACCTGCTGTTGCAAGGGCTCCAGATGCAGAACCGCGTTATTCACTTGGTGTATTGCTCGGTGTTTTAGCCGGTGCAGCCGTATTTGCTGTAGTAATAGCGCTGTTTGTCACCTCTGACACAACAGTTGTTACTGCTTCTGAAATAGAGGAAGGCCTTGGCATGCGATGCCTCGGCGTTATACCATATGTTAAGCGCGAAAATAAACATGACAAAACGCCGGTCGTTGTGCTTCGTAGAATACCGCAGAACGGTTTTAGCGACAGCGTTTCAAGTCTGCGTAATGATGTTATAAAATATACATCTCGTTCAAACTATAAGACTATCCTCATAACGAGTACAACAAAAAGAGAGGGTAAATCGACAGTTGCTGCGAACCTTGCAGTTACACTTGCCAGACGCGGATACAAAACAGTTATTATCGATTGTGACATGAGAAATCCTGCTGTTCTGCGTTATTTGCATTTATCTAAAAAGGATGGTATTGAGTATGGTCTTGAGGATGTATTAGTTGGTAAAGTATCTCTTGACGATACAGTTTATAAGCATCCTGACCTTAGGCTTTGGGTTTTACCGTCGTTGCAACCGGCAAGTGCGCCGGCTGAGCTTGCAGCTTCTCCAAAAATAGCGGAGCTTATTCGTGAACTTCGCGGTCATTTTGACTATGTTATTATTGACACACCTCCGGCTGAAACGGTAGCAGATGCATCCGTTATAGCTAAAAACTGCGACGCTCTTCTTTATGTTATACGTCAGGATACTGTCAGCAGAAAACGTATAAAAAACACTGTAGCTACATTTTCTGAAAGCGGCATAAACCTTATTGGCTGTGCCCTTTCGATGACAGGTAGCCGCTTTATAATCGGATATAACCGGAGTTATGGTTACGGTTACGGTTATGGCTATGGTTACGGTTACGGCTACGGTTATGGCTATGGTTACGGTTACGGCTACGGAAAAAGTGGCTACGGTTATGGCAGCAATGAAAATGCACTACAAGAGAGCGATAAGTTATCCGGCGCAAATGGTACCAGTAATTTAAGAGTACATAAAACGCAAAAGACACAAGAGGTATAAAAAAAGAATCAAAGGCTTTTAAGCATAAAGACTATATAAGATACCGAAGGAAAAATAAAACGTTTGCATCAATATGAAATAAGATGACAGATATACATTCGCATTTTTTACCCGTTGTTGACGACGGCGCCGTAAATCTCACCGAAGCAGTTAATATGGCGAGAATGGCGGCCGCGAACGGGACAAAGCGCATAATCACGACACCGCATTTTAACATAAACACACCCGGAACGAAAGAGGGACTTGACTTTCGGCGTGAGGTATACAAACGCTTTGTTGACGCTGTTGCGGCGGAGAAAATACCGGTTGATGTGTACTTCGGATGTGAGTTATACGCAGCGTCAAACATAGATTTTCTTCTCAAACGTGGTGTTTATGCGACGCTTGCCGGGAGCCGATATCTCCTTTTAGAGTTTGACTTTTCATCCCGCCCTGAACACATACGCGACGCGCTCGCTCTGGTGGCGACTCGAGGGCTGGTCCCTGTGCTCGCACATCCGGAACGATACATCAGGATACAGGCAGATCAGCGCCCCGTATATGACTGGGTATTGTCAGGCTGCGTAATTCAGGTCAACAAGGGCAGCTTAGAGGGTGAGTTTGGCCGCGGCGCATTTTTGTGTGCTAATTCACTTTTACGACACGGTTTAGTTCATGTTGTTGCAAGCGACACCCATTCGGCAAGAGAACGTACGCCGGATTTATCCCGCGTTTACGCATTTATCGCGGAAAACTATTCGCGCAGCATGGCTGATGTGCTTCTTAAAATAAATCCGGACCTTATAATTGCTGACAAACATATAAAAAAGGCTGTACCAATACCCTACTAAGGGTAAAGCACAGCTTTTTTGTCTTTATAATGTGATGCGGTTACAAACGAGAAAAATAGCGGAATATATAATAAATTACAATATAATTCGTAAAATAATTAGCATAAAATGAGTGCAATAATTAAGTCAGAGTAAAAAAGTAGTAATAAAATAATATGTTGTGTGGCATCACCATATGATGTCAGAACATAAGAGGACGTAAAAAGGAGTTTTAATAGTTAAAAGTATTGGCTGTTTTGCGGGGAGGTGTGTTATGAAGAAATACGACGTAATAATACTCGGCAGCGGTTCGGGGCTTGTTGTTCTTGAGGAAGCAATTGCGCACGGGAAAAAGTGCGCAATCGTTGAAAAATCTAAGTTTGGTGGGACATGCCTTACAAGGGGTTGTATCCCGTCAAAAATGCTTGTTTATCCGGCTGATTTAAAACGCGAAGCGGAGACTGCATCGCGTATAGGGTTAGAATTTTCACCCCCGCGGCTTGATTTTAAGCGTGTTGGTGAACGGATGTGGCGCCAGATTAATGTAAGCTCGCGTATTGAAGCAAATCTGAAAAGGCAACCGGGGCTTGACGTATATAACGGTACTGCGGAATTTACAGGACCGAGGTCGATTGTCGTTAAAACCGATGATGGCGGTGTCTCCGATGAGCTGACGGCTGACATTATCGTGGTTGCTGTGGGAGCGCGTTCGTTTATTCCACCTATCAGCGGGCTTGAGGCGGCGGGATATATAACATATGAATCGTTTTTCGGTCCTGCTTTCCCGGATGAGCCGTGGGATAGCCTTATAATTGTCGGTGGTGGCGCAATCGGTGCTGAGTTTGCACATATTTTCTCTGCATTCGGTACGAAAGTGACGATTGTCGAGATGAAAGACCATATCGTACCGACAGAAGACGAGGAGGTAAGCTCCTTTGTCGAGCGTCAGTTTGAAAAGGTGGGCATTGATGTGCTCACAGGCGTTCGCGCAGTGTCGGCGGGCTTAAACGATATGGGCAAAAAGACGCTTAAAGTTGAAAAAATGAAAACCGGCGAGACTGTGACGCTTGAAGCCAGTGAAATTTTCATCGCGTCAGGTGTGCGTCCGAACACAGACCTGCTCCGTGTTGACCTTGCCGGAGTAAAAACCGATCCCCGCGGTTTTATTATAACGGACGAGCATCTAAGGACGTCACAATCGGGCATATACGCAATTGGGGACGTCAACGGCAAATATTTATTCAGGCATGTAGCAAATTATGAGGCGTCTGTCCTGTGCGAAAATCTCTTTTATGGCGGCAACAGGCGTGCTTCATATGACGCCGTTCCGTGGGCGATATTTACACACCCGCAGGTCGGTCATGTGGGCTTGACGGAACGCGAGGCACGCGAGCGCGGATTGTCGATTGGCATTGCGCGCAACAAGTATTCGGAGATTGCATCGGGTATTGCGATGGGGTATAAGAGCGGGGCTCCTGATGACGGGTTTGCTAAAATAATCCTTGACCGTAACATGAGGGTGCTTGGAGCTCATGTCGTCGGGCCTAATGCTGCAATCCTTGTTCAGCCGTTCGTATTTATGATGAATTCAGGTATTCCATGTAACGAACTGAAATCGGCGTGTTTAGCTTCCGGCGGAGATGTGGAGTCTTGCAGCAGGCTGTTATCCCTCTGCCCCGAAGCGGGAACAGTAAGACCTGCGCTTGAATCAATGGTAATACATCCGTCGATGAACGAGCTTACTGTCTGGGCGCTTGATTCTGTTGAGTGGGATAATTAATAAAAATATGTTTATAATATCATGAAGTGTAAAATATTGCTTGCGGTGTTTTAGAAAAAAATGTATAATAAAAGTGAAGAAAAAGTAATTAATTAGCCGATTTCTTTTTTATATTATAAAAAATAATAATTTAAAGGGGGTATTTGTATGCCAAACTTTCCGAATCCTTTTCAAGGCAATGTAGACCGCAAAATGTCAAAAGCAGAGCTTATTCAGGCACTCCGCATTGACATAGCAGGTGAGCTTGAAGCTATATTCCTTTACGATGCTCACGTGCTCGCAACAGATGACCCGGTAGCAAAGAAAGTGCTTGCCGACATACGCGACGAAGAAAAAGCGCACGTTGGTGAGCTTATGTCGTTGCTTCGCTACCTTGACCCGAATGAAGCCGAACACTTTGCGTCCGGCGAGGGCGAGGTAAAAGAAATGCTTGAGGAGCTGGGAATCACCGAGCCGAATATATCGGGCTCAAGCGTTGGCAGCTTGCTTGAATAAATAAAGGAAAAAAGATCGGGAGGTTGAAATATAGTAATGGATTATCTATCACGGGGTAGTGCCCCCTTTTCAGATGAGCTTTGGGGTAAGATAGACGAAGCTGTTATAACGTCAGCTCGTCGTGTGCTTGTCGGAAGGCGTTTTCTAAATCTCTACGGGCCGCTTGGGCCAACAGTGCCCGGAGTTTTTATAGATGATTTAAGAGTTAAAAAAGAAGATGAAGAGGATGGCGAAATAGCAACATCTTCTGCGCGTAAGTATAAAGAGCTTCCGATAATTAAGGCAGATTTCACGCTTTCATGGCGCGATCTTGAGCTTGCCGGCGGGGTTTATCCAGTCGATTTGTCGGCAGCCCACGAAGCCGCAACAAAAGCTGCCGCCGCTGAAGACAGGCTTATATTCTTTGGCAGCGAAAAGCTCGGCATTGACGGCCTTTTAACCGTGAAAGGTTCCGCACGCATGAAGCGCGGCGACTGGAGCGTAGGTGAGAATGCGTTTACTGACGTATCGCAGGCAGTTCTTGCTCTTACCGATGCCGGATTTACCGGGCGTCTTGCTCTCATCGTCAGCCCGAACCTTTATGCCGCAATGCAGCGCCTGCAGCCCGGCACAGGCAGGCTTGAATCCGAGCGCGTAGCTGACCTTGTCGGCGGTCGCTTATACACAACACCTGTTTTAGGGCGCGACCGTGCCGTGCTCGTCGTATCGGAACCGTACACGATGGATCTTGCTGTCGGTGTTGATTTTTCTGTTGCATATCTTGAGCTGAAGGACTTGAACCACGTCCTTCGTGTAATGGAAACGGCGCTGCCGCGTATCAAACGCCCGGATGCTGTTGTCGTTTTCGAGTAAGAGTAGTATTTAGTGAACCTAAAGGGTATAATAGAGCTTTAACATAAAATAATAAACCACCGGTTTTACTGCAGAAAAGTTACAGATGCAGCAAAACCGGTGTTTTTTTCAGCGAAATATACTTTCTGTGATATTATTCACACTTACATTTGTCGAGCAGCTTCAGCATAAAGGGAATGCTTTCCTCGAATTTTACGCCATACCAATGGTTTTTCTTATCGTCCATCGTGCGGCGTATGCAGTCGACGGTATAGTCAACAGCTATCTCAAGCGCGCGCTGCATTCCAAGCTCGAGCGTAAGCGCGCCGGCAAGGGCAGATGTGAAGATATCGCCTGTTCCGTGGAAAGTGACGTCGATATTTTCATTAAAATGCTCGAAATATTCACCTGTTTTTGAGTCGTAAGCAACGGCACCCTGATGCGCTCCGTCGTAAATGACACCGGTGACAACAGCAGTGCGGCATCCGAGGGCTGTGAGACGCTGCAGAAGCGCGTGTATATATTCTTCATCATAGCCGGTGGCTATGTATGGTTCATTGAGCATAAAAGCAGCCTCTGTCAGGTTCGGAACGATGACGTCAGCTTTAGCGCAGAGCTTTGTCATTTCGGCGGCATATTCAAGTGTAAAGCCTGTGTAAAGTTTCCCGTGGTCGGCCATTACGGGGTCGACGACGCGAAGCATCCCCGGGAATGTATCGAAAAAGTCGGATACCATTCCTATTTGCGAAATTGAGCCGAGATAGCCGGTACTTACGGCGTCAAAAGTAAGCCCTTCTTTCTTCCAATGCTCGACTATTTTAGGTATGTCCTCCGAAAGGTCGCGGAATGTCCAGCCTGTAAATCCGCCGGTGTGTGTTGACAGTATAGCTGTCGGTATTGGGCATACCTCAAGTCCCATTGCTGACATAAGCGGCACAGCGACAGTCAGTGAGCATTTACCAAAGCATGAGAGATCCTGTATTGTTGCGATTCGATATTGATTCATGTTTCAAAGCCACTTCTTCCATTAGAGTATGTTAAATTGAGGCGTTTGGCGCCCAAGTTATGATTGTGAACAATTATACCACAAAACTTTATAAAAATACACATTGAATTTGAAATTTCAGTTATTTTATTGAAACTTAATATAATCTTAGCATTTACTCAGGGGCTTTTTTGTGTTATACTAATAAAGACTTTTAAAGTGTAAGATCGCACATAGATGCGGTTAATTTTTTGCAACAATATTCATGTTGTAAGTACTCATACGATTATACATGTATGCATCGGAGGGCGACGTATTGCGGCTTGATAAATATATTTCCGTATCTGCTGCTCTGACCCGCAGCGAATCACAGCGCACTATAAGAGCCGGGCGCGTGGCTGTTAACAATACATTAATTCGCGACCCTGCCATGCACATAAGAGGGGACGAATGTGTGACACTTGACGGCAACGTGCTTTCATACAGCGAGTTTATATATATAATGCTCAATAAACCCGCCGGATACATCAGCGCAACGGAAGATGCGCGCCCAGGTGAGCGCGTCGTCACAGAGCTACTGCCGCCGGAACTTTTACGGCGCAAGCCTTTCCCTGTGGGAAGGCTTGACCGCGACACTACGGGCCTTATCATCATGACAAATGACGGCGCTTCAGCTCACCGTGCGCTCTCACCTAACAGCCATGTAGCAAAAACTTACCGTTTTACATGCTCACCAACGCTTTCGAAGGAGTCAAAGGCAATGCTTGAGCGTGGCGTTGACATAGGTGAGGTTGATTCGCTCGGACGAAGCCTTTTAACAGCGCCCGCTATTGTTACGATAAATTCTCTCGGCAGTGAAGGGGAAATAACAATAACAGAGGGTAAATTTCATCAGATAAAGCGCATGTTTACCGCAGTCGGCAGTAAGATAACGTCGCTTTCGCGTGTAAGCTTTGCCGGAATTGCGCTTGATGAGTCACTGCCGGCCGGCGGATGGCGTTATCTCACGCCTGAGGAAATAGAAAAATTCACATCAGCCGGCAGGGGTAAGGCGGGCATGTGAACGGTGGGCAAGTAAACATTTCTTGATAAAAAAGTAAAAATGCTATACAAATATTAATGGAGACAGACGCTATCAATGGACATTGTAAAAACAGTAGCAGAAGAGTTAAAAATAAAGGAGTCGCAGCTTGCAGCGGTGCTTGAGCTGCTTGACGCGGGCAATACAATCCCGTTTGTCGCCCGTTACCGCAAGGAGGTTACGGGAGGTCTTGACGACACACAGCTTCGCAACTTGTGGGAGCGCGTTTCTTACCTTCGTTCGCTTGAAGAAAGGCGCCGTGAGGTAAGAGACCTCATTGACGCACAGGGTAAGCTGACGCCTGAAATAGTAACAGCGCTTGAGCGTGCGACAATTTTAGCTGAAATTGAGGATATATATCGCCCGTTCCGACCAAAGCGTAAGACAAGGGCATCTGTTGCCCGTGAACGCGGGCTTGAGCCGCTTGCAGCGCTTCTTATGGAGCAGAGAACGTCTTATGATATGCCGATTGAGAAGATAGCGGCGCAATATATCGACGATGAAAAGGGCGTTGCTGACGCGGAAGCGGCACTTGCCGGAGCGTGTGATATTATAGCTGAGGATATATCGGATAATGCCGAGTATCGCCGCGTGCTTCGAGATATGACACGCGAGCGTGGCATTATAACCGTAAAGAAAAACGAGACTAAGAGTAAAGATAAAGATAAGGATAAAGATAAAGATAAAAAAGAAGAAAGCACTGGCGCAAACACCAATGCAAGCGCAACAGCAAGCGATATCGGTATCAAAAATAAGGACACGGCCGAAGTTTATGCGATGTATTATGATTATAGCGAAAGCGTGGCCCGCATAGCATCGCACAGGGTTCTTGCTATCAACCGCGGTGAGCGTGAGGAAGCGTTAAAAGTATCGCTGTCACTTGACAAAGAAGCGGCACTTTCGTTTTTGTACTCACAGATTATATCGCAAAACGACAGCCCTGCACGCAAGTACATCACTGCTGCCATTGAGGATAGCTATACGCGTCTTATAGCCCCTTCCATTGAGCGCGAGATACGAGCGGAGCTCACGGAAGCTGCCGAAGAAGGCGCTATCAAGGTGTTCGCAGAGAATCTTCGCCATTTACTTATGCAACCGCCGATTAAAGGTAAGGTTGTAATGGGGTACGACCCCGGTTACCGCACGGGATGCAAGCTTGCTGTCGTCGATGAAGTGGGGCGCGTACTTGATACTGCTGTCATTTATCCGACAAAGCCACATGAACGAATCGAAGAAGCTAAAAAAAATGTTTTGTCGTTAATAAAAAAGTATAACGTCAACATTATTGCTATCGGAAATGGCACGGCATCGCGTGAAAGCGAACGCTTTATCGCCGGAGTTTTGCGCGAGATTCCCGAGTTCGGTTGTAAATATGTTATTGTATCGGAAGCGGGCGCGTCTGTTTATTCGGCATCAAAAGCCGGTGCCGAAGAGTTTCCGGATTTTGACGTTACACAGCGTTCAGCCGTTTCGATTGCAAGAAGGCTGCAGGATCCGCTTGCGGAGCTTGTTAAAATAGAACCTCGTTCGATTGGTGTCGGTCAGTATCAGCATGACATGAAGCCGGCGCGACTTGATGCTGCTCTTAGCGGTGTTGTCGAGGCGTGCGTCAATGCCGTTGGCGTTGATGTTAACACAGCATCAAAGCAGCTGCTTTCATATGTTGCAGGTTTAAACGGGACAGCGGCGAAAAATATCGTCAAATACCGTGAGGAGCATGGAGCATTTCCGTCAAGGGCTGCTTTGCTTTCCGTACCTCACGTCGGCGAGAAGACTTTTGTTCAGTGTGCGGGCTTTTTGCGCGTACCGGACGGCACCGAAGCTCTTGATGCAACGGGCGTACACCCCGAATCATACGGTGTTGCGCGGCTTCTTCTCAAGAGGTACGGCTATACGGAGGATGACGTAAGAAGCGGAGGTGCTGCCGGCCTTCGTCAAAAAATTGAAGCGGAAGGAGTGGCGAAAGTATGTGAAGAGCTTGGAGTAGGTGCACCGACGCTTAATGACATAGTAACGGAGCTTGAAAAGCCCGGGCGAGATGTGCGTGATGCTGTTCCGCCGCCGATTCTGCGTGAGGATGTGCTTGAGATAACGGATCTTGAACCCGGCATGTCGCTTATGGGAACCGTAAGAAACGTCACAGACTTCGGTGCTTTCGTTGACATAGGCGTTCATCAGGATGGACTTTTGCATATATCCGAAATATCGGATAAATTCATCCGTCATCCCTCCGAGGTGCTTGCTGTTGGAGATATAATTACTGTTATGGTGAAAAGTATTGATGAAAAACGCGGCAGAATTTCTCTTACATGCAAGGGAATAAAAACATAATTTTTAATATATTAAATTGTTCATATCGTGTTAATAAACAATTTTTAAATGATTTTTTGTTCATTATGCAAAATATACAAAGGCAATTCTAAAATTTTGGGAAAAACCTCTCTTTCAAATACAAAAATTATCTGATACAATTAACACTGACAAAAAACAATGAAATCCTAACGAATGTCGTTCCGCCATTAAAACGGATGGAAAAGCCACCGCGGATACGATTTCATAAATTTGAGGAGGATATATAACCACATGGCAAGTTTATCCATGAAGCATGTCTATAAAAAATACCCCGGCGGAACTTTGGCAGTATCCGACTTTACGCTGGAAATTAAGGACAAAGAATTCCTCGTTCTCGTCGGACCGTCCGGTTGCGGTAAGACGACCACCCTTCGTATGATAGCTGGTCTTGAGGAGATTACCGAAGGCGAACTTTTCATCGGCGACCGCCTTGTAAACGATGTCGCCCCGAAGGACAGAGACATTGCGATGGTGTTCCAGAACTACGCTCTTTACCCGCACATGTCAGTTTTCGACAATATGGCATTCGGACTTAAACTTCGCAAGACACCGAAGGAAGAAATCAAGCGCAGAGTCGAAGAAGCTGCTCGTATACTTGATATCACGCACCTCCTCGACAGAAAGCCGAAGGCTCTCTCCGGTGGTCAGAAGCAGCGTGTTGCGCTCGGACGTGCTATCGTTCGTAACCCGAAGGTCTTCTTACTTGACGAGCCGCTCTCAAACCTTGACGCTAAGCTCCGTGCGCAGATGAGAACAGAGCTTACAAAGATACATCAGAGAGTTGGAACAACGTTTGTATACGTTACGCACGACCAGATCGAAGCTATGACGATGGCTACGCGTATCGTCGTTATGAAGGACGGTCTTATCCAGCAAGTTGATACGCCTCAGTCGCTCTATGATAACCCGTGCAACAAGTTCGTTGCTGAGTTCATAGGCACACCGCAGATGAACTTTATCGACTGCACACTCGTTCGCAAGGGTGAGGACGGATATCTTATATTCGGTTCGAATTCCATTAAGCTTCCGCCTGAAAAAGCGAACAATCCCGCACTCAAAGATTACTACGGCAAGGAAATCATCGCCGGTATTCGTCCTGAAGCTATCCACGACGAGCCCATGTACATCCAGCAGTGGTCTGACAGCGTTATCAATGCTGACGTTGAAGTCACAGAGCTTATGGGTGCTGAGATTTACCTCTACCTCGTATCAGAGGAACAGAAGCTTACAGCTCGTGTTTCTCCGCGTTCAACGGCAAGAGCTGGCGACTCTATCAAGATTGCTCTTGACGCATCAAGAATACATATCTTCGATAAGGACACAGAACGCTGCATAGCTCACTAATTAAACCGAAGCAGTATTAGTATTGATTATTGAGATATAAAAATAGAGGGACAGGTTGTTTAAAGTACCTGTCCTCTTTAGTTTTTATCCGATAATTTTCGCAAATTAAAGCGAAAAAAGCAAAGATAAGCGGGAGGACGGTGTTAATCCGTTCTCCCGCACACTTTATAATTAAATTATTTAACTTTTGCAACGTATTCGATTGCTGTGACAGTACCATTCTCAATTATAACATTTAAAATGGAATTGCCGCGGATGAATCTGTATGAGCCGTTGTCGAGCTTACCTTCATCGCCATAGATTGACGTGACATCAGATTCTGATGCACCGATAGAAAGCCCTTCAGGCGTTTCAACGAGGTCGTCGATTAAGTAAACAGAGTAAATGCGGCGCTCATCGCCATCCTCATATGCGGAAACTTCAAAGCTGCCGTAATTGTAGTAATAGTCGTTGCCCTGGAAAGCGCACGACGGTTCATCATATGTTGAAGACGGCTCGCCAAGGGCGTCTATAATTGGGTCAGCAGGCGCGTGCATGGCAATTGTTACACCGTTATAAACGAAGACGAATTCTTCGTCGTTATTTTTTGCGGAATCGTTGGTATCGTTGCCAGCACCATTACCATTCTCTTTGGTGTCGGATGATGTATTAGGTGTAGTTGTTGTATCAGCATTATCATCGCCACCGCAGGATATAAGCATTGCGGGAAGCAAGACAGCAAGTGCTAACACAAGTAAAAGCGAAGCTATCTTATAAAAAAGCGTTTTTCTTGATAATTTCATTATTTAAAGCTCCTTATTAAGTATTACGTTAAAAAAATATACGAATACAGCTTACTTATATTGATTATTTACTATTATCCTTTGGGGCGGCGCCGAAGTGAATGAGATGTCCGTATTCAGCAAGCTCAGCTTTTTGAGCTTCTATCATGTCATAATAGAACTTGACCTTATCAGCCCAGACGCCCTCGTATCTTGCATCTCCTCTGTGGTCGGTGAGCGGATATTTCTCGGTTAAAATACTGCCAATGTATTCGGTGACTTTTTCAGCGCCTGTAAGGTTCATATGCATTCCGGCATCAAATGTATCGAGCTTATAATCAATGCCGATTTCTTCGGCTGCAGCTAAAACATTGATGTAAAGAAGCCCGTTTTTGTCAGCGTAATCGACGACTTGTGCGTTCCATTCATCATACCAGTGAGGTACAAGTGACGGCGCCTTCATGAGGACAAGTTCTATTCCGTTTTTACGGCAAAGCTCTAATATTTTGTCAAGATACTCCATAGCCCTTGACCCGAATGTGTAGTCGGAGAGCTTGCGGACAGTCGGCAGAGATTCGACAGGCTTTATATCGACACGCATATAATAGCCGTTGTGCGTGACTTTATCCTTTTTATATAGGTATTTGAAATCATCAGGCTCAAGGCTTGACCAGCGGGAGTGGAAGCGAAGAAAGGGAAGGAAGTATTCAATGGCAGACTCGCCTTCTGTCATTGATGAGAGGACAGCGCCAATTTTATCGGCGGAAAACCTCATGCCGTCAAGCGTTATTCGGTTGTATGCTTCATTTTGCGGCTCATTGTATATGAGAGAGAGGACATTGAAAACAACAATGTCGGGCGTTTCATAGCGAAGTGTGTCGCGGAGAAGATAATAAGACTGCCATATAAGCTGCTGAGCGCTGCCGCGTACAAAGCTTGTCACGCCATAGTTTTCCCAAAGGTACACGGGCGAAATGTTTGAAAATACCTCGCAGTCGCCGAGGAAAATAACGTCGTGGTCGGTCGTTTCTTTGTAATACTCGGCGATAAAAGCGCCGTCAAGCGGACCCGACATATATTTCGGCGTAAGCAAGCGGTTTAAAAAGTCTACGACAAAGATTAATACCGCCACGGCTAAAACTATGGCTAATGTGCGTTTGATAATTAAACTTTTGTTTTTCATCATGGTTAAAACTGCGTATATATAAACTGCGACGAATCGTAGCCTATGCCATAAACGCCAAAGACGGCAGTGGCAATGGCAAGCGATGCGAAGACGGCGAAAGCAGCGACGGGACGTGTGGCAAGGCGTTCGCGGATACTCTTTTTAATCCCGGCGATGCTTACAGCGAACATGATAAGGACGGCGGCAGCAGCTATGATGTAGTCGGCTGCAGAAAGACCAAGCTTCAACATTGATCCGTCGACAAGAACGCCCCAGTTACCCTCGGTGAACATTGATGCAAGCGCTCTTATCGTTGTGCCAACGCCTGCATAGCAGTCGAACATACGAATCATGCCCATGAGAAAAAATGTGCGCAGTATCATGAAAGCATGATACGGGCGTTTATCTATTAAATGAGTTTTTTTGTGGAATTTATCGTAGAGCGGCGTGAGTTCCGAGGAGATTAGAATGACAATACAGTTCGTCATGCCCCATGCTACGAAGTTCCAGCTTGCACCGTGCCAAATACCTGTGACAAACCAGACCGTTATCGTTGAGACATATACGGGAAAACGCCGTGCAAAACCCGCGCCGAAAACGGGGCGGAGCTTTTTTGTAAGGCGAGTGAGCGGTCCCCATATGCTCATCGGGTAGAAAATATATTCACGGAACCAGTCGCCGAGGGTAATATGCCAGCGGCGCCAGTATTCAGCGATTGATGTAGAAAAGTACGGGCGTATAAAATTCTCCTTCAGACGGATGCCAAGTGCTTCTGATATGCCAAGTGTAATGTCAATGCCACCGGTGAAATCAGCATAAATGCGTGCTGCATAGAGAATCATGGCGGCAAAAACATATGCGCCGGGGTACTTGTCGGGTGATGCTATGAGGACTTTCAGCGCAATGAGAACACGGTCAGCTACAACGAGCTTTTTAAAAAAGCCCCATATTATGCGCTCAATGCCAAAGGCAAAAGCTCGTCCGTTGAATTTTGTTGGGGCAAAAAGCGTGTCCTTTACGTCGTCGTACCGGCTGAAAGGGCCAAGCAAAAGCTGCGGAAAGTATGCGACAAAAAGGGCAACATGAAAGAAATTTTTATCCGCCGGGTATTTGCCGCGGTAAACGTCGATGACATACCCCATCGACATGAAGGTATAAAAAGATATGCCTATCGGCAGTGTGAGAGATAAAAATGAAATCTCACCCCTGCCGCCGAAAAGCGATATAATACTGTTTATATTGTGGATTGTGAAGTTCGCATATTTTAAAAATGCAAGGATGCCGAAGTTTGCTATTAGGCAAAGGGACATTATAAGGTACGTTTTCTTCTTAACAGCTTCGCGGCGGGCTTTTTTCTCTTCACGCGAAAGCTCTTTTTTATGCGCTTCAATATATGCGGCATTTGCTTCTTCGCGCGCTGAAATTAAACGTGCCGATACGTAAGTTGTCAGCGCGGTAAATGCTATGTATATGATTTGAAGCACGCCGTATGAAGCGTAGAAAAAAAGAGAAAACAAAAGCAGAACGGGCTTTTGCACCCGCTTCGGCACTACATAATATGCTGCGAACAATATGACAAGAAAGGCTATAAAACCATACGAGGTGTAGAGCATGTCCATCTCCGTTTCGGGGAGCTGTGACCCTTAAGGACGGTATGTTTCCGCCCGCCCGTTATATAAATATACGAGCGGGCGGGCACCTCTTCTAATGTACCGCCTTTTAAAATCGCTTATTCGTCAAGAAGCTCACTGACGAGCGCCCAGATTGCTTCAGCCGAATTAAAGTTTTCGGGTGTGATGCGGTCGGCTGTTATCTGGACGTCAAATTCCTCGTTAATCCGTGATATTATCGACACAATGTCGAATGAGTCGAGGATTCCGTCGTCGATTAGTGTGTCGCATGTATCAAAATCGACGTCGGGATGAAGCTCTGTTAGAATGTCGATTATGGTGTCCATTTGGATTCCCCTGCTATGTTGATGTAATTTATATAATAATGTATTATTGTGAACAATTATACTTGCCGCTCTCATAAAGTTGAAGAAGAGCCATGCGGTCGCGTTTTCCGTTTGGAGTAAGCGGCATCTCATCAAGCTTTATTATAGTATTCGGCAACATGTAGCGCGGCAACCGTTCTTTAAGAAAAGTTGTGACATCAGATCGCTCCGCTGTGCCTGTATAGAACAATACTATGCGGCTGTTCTCTTTATCATATATGGCACATGCGCTTATGACGCCACTCATTGGTGATATCGCCATTTCAAGCTCGCCAAGCTCAATTCTGTGGCCCATATGCTTGATCTGGTGGTCACGGCGCGACAGGAAAACGAGGTCTCCGTCCTCATTATATTTTCCTATGTCGCCTGTTTTGTATATCAGCTCGCGGAAGTGCGGCTGGAACGGGTTTTGAACGAAAGATTTGTCCGTCTGCTCTGGATTATTGTAATAACCAAGCGTAAGCGGCGTTCCCCTGATACATATTTCGCCCTCTTCGCCCGGTCCTGCAAGACGTCCATCCTCCGTTATGAGAAGAATACCTGTGTTTTTAAACGGGCGTCCGATTGGTATAGCTTCGTCATCTTTAAAATCACGCGTGACGCGATACCAGCAACTCATGCCGGTTGCTTCCGTCGGACCGTAAAGGTTGACGAAATCGGCATTAGGCAAGGCAGCGCGCCATTTCCGAAGCTGCGCCGGCGGGAAAACCTCGCTCCCGAATGCTATTGTATGAAGGGAAGACGGCACTTCGCTTTCCAAAGCCCCGGTTGACGAGATCATTGTCAGGGCAGAAACAACCCAGCAGATTGTATTTATTTTATGCTCATTTATGAATCTGATGAGCCGGAGCGGGAACATAAAGAGTGATTTCGGTATGAGGTATGTCGTTGCACCAAACTTGACCGTCGGATAAAGTTCTTTCAGACACGCGTCAAAGTAAAGCGGCGATTGGTTACCGAATATGGTGTCTTCGGAAAACCGGAGTACTTCTGAAAGATTTTCAATATAGTCAATGACGGAACGGTGACAGGCGACAACACCTTTCGGGATGCCGGTCGAACCGGATGTGAAAACTATATAAATCGGGTCTACGTCGATTGCACGGCGCCTGATATCATCAAGCGCTGAATCATCGATAGGAGTTGATGACGCTTCGCTGTATAAAACGACGTTTGTGTCAGCGTCACACACAGCCCGTGCGGCGTCCTCAGTCTTTTCATCACATATTATAACACGCGGACGCACAGTTTGCAGTATGACAGATAGGCGAACGGGCGGCATTTCCGTGTCAAGCGGGACGTAATAGCATCCGCCGAAAACAGCGCCAAAAAATGCTGCTACGGCACGTGGGTGCTTATTCATTAAAACAGCAACAGGCTCACCGTATATGCCGTGAGCGGCGAGGTATGAGCCGACGGCGCGCGCCTGAGAATATAGCTCGCCGAATGTCAGACCGTCGACGCCGTCGGAAAAGGCAAGCTTGTCCGGAACGCGCCGGCATGTTACATCAAGATATTCAAGAATGTTATTTTGCATTTTTTACTCCGTTTCAAGAATGGGAATATATCCACAAATTCTCACGGTTTACGAAAGAACAACTATATCAGTCGTAGTATGAAACATCCGAGCGTGCCGGATACTTTGAGTGGTCAAAGCGGTAGTAATATTCGATATCGTATTTCTGGCAGAATGCTTCAAGTTCCGCATCTGTCCGCATAAAGCTGTTAAATGGAGTTTTTCTTGAGTGCCAGCAGGCATCAAAATGGTAATAACCGTCGCCTATGTCGACAAGGTTCCAGTAGTGCATAGTTTCGCCTTCGTAGCGAAGCCGCTCTATCATCATATTTTTTATTCCGGCGATGTTCAAAAGCGCCTGTGATATAGATGCGTATGTGAAGCAGTCGCCATTGCGAAGCATAAAGCCGTCATAAGCCGCCTGAACCCAGTCATCAGTGTCAACAGTATCGGAATAAGTTATATTATCGTGAGTCCAGTCAAAAATGGCCCGCGCAAGCTCCCACTGCGTCATTGATGCATCATAAAAAGAATAGAAAATTTCTTCAGCAAGGGCGTACATTTCTTCCTCAGTCGCTTTAGGCTTATCAATAACGCGAACTATGGCTCGCACAATTGTTGTGTTGCCCGCTGAGTCAGTGGCGCTGTATGTGATTTCATATTCGCCGACTTTTGACAGGTTGACACGGCTGTTGTCAACTTTAAGAGATATTTTTTCACCGGAATTGTCGGTTACCGTGATTCCGGCTTTATAAGAAACAGTGCCCCCTACAACAACCTCAATATCTTTGACGCCGCTGATTACGGGAGGTTCGTTGTCGACATTGCAGGTGGCAAGCGATTCAATCTCGGTGACATTGCCGCCCTCATCAGTGAGGATAATAGTTACAGGGATTTCGCTTGTTGTGTCAAAGTCATAATTTTCTTTGAACGCATATGTGACTTTTGTTGCATCGACAACGTTTTTTACGAAGTCTTCCGGCTTTGGTTTGTTAGATTTATTTGCGATATAGACTGTGACGGGTTCCGCAACAGGCGGCGTCGTATCACGGATGATAAGAGTTGTGTAATAAGTCGTTCCGTTTACGTTTACGCCGACGCGGTATGAGCCTAAACCAAGGGTGTAGATTGTATCGATATCCTCTATGAAAGCGGTGACATTGCCGACAGCGCTTATAACACGCTCGTCAAGAAATTGGTTGACATCAATATTTGTAAAACCGGCCTCAAGCCGTACAACTTCGCGGACGTATGAGCGGACAGTATACTTACACTCATATGTTTTCTCAATGCCATTACCTTTAACTGTCACAAGGACGGGGTAAGTGCCGGGGGTTGATGTGTCAATCGGATCATCAATTGTTGCTGTGTATTTACCTTTTACAGAAGCGGCAACCATTATAAAATCGTCACCGGTCAGTGTATCGCCCGGGTTTACGGATGGTGTAATTATTGTATAGTCACTGGTGGTTGCCCCAGATGAGCAGCTATAAAGAGCACCACCAACAGTCAGCAAAATTAATATTAATAATACTGTTGAAGTGATTGCCGATGAGATAGCGGAAAAACGATTCTTACGCACTTTATTATCCTCTCGTTTATCGCGTTTATGTGTGCTGTTTTGATATTTATAAAGTGTCAATTATAAATATTATGCGTATTATAGCATGTATATTATGTCATATTATTGAACTATAACGTATTGCCATACGGACATAACATTATAACACGAAGGCGCGCTGTTGTCACTACTATGTTACGTCACAATGCAGTTGCATCATATATAGCGATACACAGCGGCCGTTAGCTCTTATTATTATAAATTGTTATTATAATGAAATTGTTACTATTTATATATAAATCACAAAACAGTTGTGAATTATACATACACTTATGTTTAGACGATGTTTACGTTGAAAGTGTTACAATTATGGGGTATAATAAATTTATAAATAATAACAAATAAGTTGATACAAGCGCGGGGAATAAAGCCGCGAGCATTTTTTAGTGTTGTTTTATATTAAAGCAGTTAAAAAATAAAACAGTCCATAAATTTATAATAAGCTGGTGGCATTAAATTGGGTAGATACAGACAGGATAGAATAAACGACGCTGTTACAAAAGCTATGGCGGAAATTTTACGCGGAGTAAAGGATCCGCGCGTTGCAAATAATTTTATCACAGTGACGGGTGCACGTGTTTCACCCGACTTAAAATACGCAAAAATTTACTTTTCGTCGCTTTCCGGTGATCCGGCTGAGATAAAACGTGGCTTAAAATCAGCCTCGGGATATATCAGGGCAAGGCTGGCGGAAGAGCTTAATATGCGCATGACGCCGGAGCTTACCTTCGAGGAAGATGAATCGGTGAAGCGCGGTGCAAAAATTGCATCAATTTTGCGCGAAATTGAGTATACATCGCCTGATGAGAATAATCAAGATAGTGATGAGAAAAGCGACGAAGTTAATAACGAATCTGATAAGGACTAACGTGGAAAGTAAAGCATATGAACACTGAAAATCAATCAATTCACAACAGTTACCGGCGACTCACCGTAAGCGATGTATGCGATATGCTTATGGGTGTCAAGATAGCCGATATAATGGTACATTTAAGCCCCGACCCCGATGCTGTCGGCAGTGCGTTTGCCCTGCGCGGCATAATGGAAAAGCTCGGATGTGACGTGCGGGTTATATGCGCCGATGAAGCGTCAGAGACGCTTGGTTTTCTCACGCAGGGCGTGAAAATATCGGCACCACCGCGCGACGAAGCGTCACTTATAACAGTGGATGTTGCATCCCCTGACCAGCTTGGGCATCTTTGGGAGGTGGCATCTGGGCGCATTATGCTTATGCTTGATCATCACGGGATGGGGCAACAGTTTGCCGACGGCATAATTGAGCCTAAGGCGGCGGCAACAGGCGAGATTATATACAAAATTGCACGCGAGTTTTTGCGCCGCGGGGTGGTTGATTCGCTGCCTAAACAAGTATACACATCAATGTACGCTGCAATAAGTGCCGATACGGGCAGTTTCCGTCATTCATCAACAACACCCGAAACACACAGAATAGCAGCGGAGCTTCTTGAGATGGGAGCAGATGCTCGGCTTTGCGCGCGAAAGATACACGAAGAAAAACCGCTTAGCATGATAAAGGCTCAAATGGTGGCGATAGACAATATTATGATGACGGAGGACGGGAAATTTGCCGCCGCTGTCGTCTCGCGCGAAAAGCGCGAAGCTGCCGGTCTTGCATATGCCGATTTTTCCGACATTTCCGACCTTATGCGTTCTATTAGCGGTGTTCTTGTCGGCGCGTCGATAAGAGAGAGCGATACTGAGAGCAAATGGCGCGTTTCAATGCGATCAATTGAGCCTGTTGATTGCTCGAAGATATGCGCACGTTTTGGCGGCGGTGGTCATAAGCAAGCGGCAGGATGCATGATAATGGCTGATAATGCTGCCAGTGCATACGAGATGATTCGCTCATCCGTCATGGATGAGATAAAAAACTGCGAAGCGAGCCTTGCTGCAAACGGCGGCGATTTTAGGAATGTAAAATGAAAGAATTGCCTGTCAGTTTCAGCGAGCCGTGTGGCATTGTTGTTGTCAATAAACCGGCAGGAATGACGTCACACGATGTAGTCAATATAATGCGCCGCACATATGGCACGCGCCGCGTCGGTCATGCGGGAACGCTTGACCCAATGGCGACAGGCGTTCTTATTGTGCTCGTCGGGCGTGCGGCAAAGGTGTCGGAATACATCATGTCGGGCAAAAAAAGATACACGGCGACACTGCGTCTCGGAATTGAAACCGATACAGAAGACATAACGGGTACCGTTGTTGCCGAACACAAAGGAGAGCTGCCCTCTTTTGAAGAAGTGCTCAACGCGTGTCGCACTTTCGCAGGTGAATATATGCAGACGCCGCCTATGTATAGCGCGTTAAAACGCGGCGGACAAAAGCTCGTTGACCTTGCGCGACGCGGCGTTGAAGTTGAGCGCACCCCGCGCCCTGTTTATATTTATTCGATTGACGCGGCATGCACGGAAAGGCCGGACGAGTATAAAATCGACGTTTCCTGCTCATCCGGTACATATGTGCGCACGCTTTGTGCGGACATAGGCCGTCGACTCGGCTGCGGCGGCTGCATGAGTTCTCTCTGCCGCACGGAAGTGAGGGGGTTTAATATATCGGATGCAAAAACACTTGACGAAATAGCAGGTAATCCTGCGGTGTCATTGATACCGGTTGAAAAAGCATTTTCTTCGCTGCCACGCGTGAGCGTTTCACCGGATGCCGAGCGTAAAATAAGAAACGGCGTTGCCCTCGGGGTTAGCTCAAGCGGAGTTAGTATCGATGTAAGCAAAGCCGTGCTGTGTGAAAATAATAGCAAAAGCGGCGACGGTGAGCTTGTATGTCTTTTTAATGATAAAGGTGTGTTTTTTGCGCTCGGGAAAATTTACGGTGATAAAATCAAGCAGGAAAAACTCATTGTTTTATGAGTTGTTTTGAAAAAAGCGGCAATAAGCCCATGACATAATCAATGATATAATCGAAAATATAAAGTAACGAGGGGACACTTTTAAATGTCCCCTCTTTTTTTAACGGGTTTTATATGGAATGAGCTTGCTTTATATTATTTTTGCTTTGAGCCGGCGATTTCGCGGAACTGCTTAATAGCAGCTTCAAAGTCGTCAATAGCGTCCTTTATTACATCAGGCTTTGTCAGGTCAATTTCAGCGACAGCAAGGCTGTCAAGCGGGCTCATCGAACCGCCGAGCGACAGGAATTTTAAATATTTCGCGATATATTCTTCACCGCGTTCCTCAATTTTCTTGACAATGCTGGATGCTGCGGAAATGCAAGTTGCGTACTTATAGACGTAGAAGTTCATATAGAAGTGTGGAATACGCATCCACTCAAAGGCGATTTCACGATCGCATACGACGCGCTTGCCGAAATATCTCTTTACGATTTCATAATATTTGTTGCATAAAAGCTCTTTTGTCAGCGGCTGGCCGCCGGCGGACATCTCATGCATATCGCGCTCAAACTCGGCAAACATCGTCTGCCTGTAAAGCGTGCCCTTGTATGTCTCCATTATCTGATTGAGGATATAGAGCTTTTCGTCGTCGCTCTGCGCTTCACGCAGCATCTTGCGTGCAAGGAGCAGCTCGTTTACAGTTGACGCCACCTCGGCAACGAATATTGTGTATTCAGAGTTTTGCGGCTCGTTATTTTTGTGTGAATAATACGAATGCATGGAGTGGCCGGCTTCATGGGCAAGGGTAAACACGTCGTCAAACTGGCTTGTATAATTGAGCAGAATATATGGCTTTGTGCCGTAAGTGCCGGAGCTGTAAGCGCCGCCGCGCTTGCCGCGGTTCGGGAAAACGTCAACCCAGCCGCCGTTTTTGATTCCGTCTTCAAGTGTTGTGGCATAATCGTCGCCGAGAATACGAAGCGCGTTTATTGTAATATCCGTAGCTTCTTCAAAGGTATATTCTTTGTCAATGGAGCCGACGAGCGGCGCGTAAATATCGTATAAGTGAAGAGCTGAGAGACCGAGCATCTCGCGCTTCAAGTCGTAATAACTATACAGAACATCAAGGTTTTCGTTTATAGTCTTAATAAGGTTATTGTAAATTTCCGGCGTTACTTCGTCCTCGAAAACGGACGCGTGAAGGCTGCTTTCATATCCGCGGATTTTTGCAAGGGATACTTTCTCCCTTACATATGCGTCCATTAGTGATGCAAAAGTGTTGCCGAACTGATCGTATGTTTCATATAGCTTCTTAAATGCCGCACGCCTTACGCGGCGGTTTTTATTCATCAGGTACATGACATATGTCGCGTCCGTCAGGCGAACCTTTTTGCCGTTCTCGTCGATAATAGTGCCGAAGCGCAAATCGGCATCCTCAAAAATAGACTGTATGCGGCTGTGAGAGTCAAGACTGTTACTGATGTCGGCAAGAAGCTTTTCGCACTCGTCGGAAAGTGTGTAAGGACGACGGCGGCGGGCAAGCTCTATTACGCGGGCAAAGGAGAGAAGGCGAGGCTCTTCTTTGTACCAGCCACATATCTTATCGTCGTCAATTTTTATAATCGACGGGACGATGAAAAATGTTGCAGCCTGAGCTTCGTTTAAAAGGTTTACAGCACGGCCATAGATGGCTAAATTTTTGTTATCTGATTTGTCTGTGTCGGAGTTAAGATGCGCGTAAATGTAAAGGCGGCCGACTAAAAGCATAAGTTCCGTATAGTCGCTGAGCGCTGCATAAAGACCGGCAGCACTTTGTGCTATTGTAGCTTCATGTTTCGGATAATCAGAGATAGCAGCCTTTGCGCGTGAAAAATCGGCTTCAAACTGCGCGTCGTCCGCATAAATCTCCGTTAAATCCCATTTATATTTAGCCGGTATGTCGGCTCGTACATCTGTCATTTTCACTATGAAACACTACACTCCATTTTTACAAAATTTATATTGTAACGATTATACTGCCAGAAAACATGTGTGTCAACATACATCACCTATAACAAAAGATAACGAGAGTAGTTGGCGCGTAAAGCGGCAATCCTTCATAGCTTTTGCTTTGCACATAATCTGTTTCTCACTCGACGCACCATACCTTGCTGTGGTATAATTAAATATGTGACCTATGACTTCAAATAACAAAGCAAATACAAATAATACGTAGGAGATAAATTCAGATGAAGTATAACGATCCGCTTATACCACAGCGCGCTGATCCATATGTATATCGTCACACAGACGGATATTATTATTTTACAGGCAGTGTGCCTACTTATGACGTAATAGAGCTGCGCCGCAGCCGTACGATTAACGGTCTCTCGGACGCTGAGCCCGTCGTTATATGGAGAAAGCATGAAAGCGGCCCTATGAGCAAGCATATATGGGCGCCGGAGCTTCATTTCATTGATGGTAAATGGTATATATATTTCGCTGCCGGACGTGCGGAGAGTATTTGGGATATACATCCTTATGTGCTCGAATGTCAAGGGGAAGATCCGCTCGTCGGCCCGTGGGTTGAGTGCGGCATGATGCGTCGTGCCGACACCGATACAACGTCATTTTCCGGATTTTCGCTTGATGCGACGACTTTTGAGCATCGCGGCGAGCGTTATTTCATTTGGGCGGAGAAAACGGGATTCGGCTCCGGGCTTTTAGCGTCGAATCTTTACATAGCAAAGATGGAGTCACCGACGAAGCTGAAGACAGACGCTATCCAGCTTTCAACGCCTGACTACGACTGGGAGCGTGTTGGCTTCTGGGTTGACGAAGGCCCTGCTGTTTTAAAACATGGCGGGAAAATATATGTTACCTTTTCCGCGTCGGCAACAGGCGCCTGCTACTGCATGGGAATGCTTGAAGCATCGGAGGATGCCGACCTTCTTGACCGCAACAGCTGGCGTAAATCGCGCTATCCCGTTTTAAAATCGATTCCGGAGAAAAACATATACGGCCCCGGCCACAACAGCTTTACCGTCGCCGAGGACGGTGTTACGACGCTTTGCATTTATCACGCGCGTCCATATGAGAAGATAGTCGGCGACCCGCTTTACGATCCCAACAGGCACGCGCGCGTGCTGGAGGTGCGCTTTGCTGACGATGGCACACCTATCTTTGAGCCTTAATGGCGATAGCAATATGGGGAACAGCGATAAAAAATGCAGTTACAAAATAAAAATCAGTCAAAAAACAGCGATATAAAATCAAGATATCTTGCGCTGAAGCGAGCTCTTTTCGAGCGTGCTTATTCAAGTTTAAATGATGAGCAGCGCCGTGCCGTTTTCAGCGTAAGGGGGCCACTGCTTGTCTTGGCGGGAGCCGGCAGCGGCAAAACTACCGTTTTAATTAAAAGAATCGTTCACATAATCAAGTTCGGCGATGCATATGAGTCTGACTTCGTACCTGATGACGTCGACGAAAACACGCTCCTCCGCTACGAATACGCACTCTCGGAGCTAACACCCGAGGAAATTGAAGAGCAAGTCCTGCCGGAGTTTGCTGTGTCACCATGCCCGCCGTGGGCAATGCTTGCGATAACTTTTACAAACAAAGCGGCAGGCGAGATAAAAAGCCGCCTTGCGGCAGCACTTGGGCAAAAGGATGAAAACGGGGAAAACAGCGGCAACACTTTAGATGATACCGGCATTTGGGCCGGCACTTTTCACGCGATATGCGTGCGGATTCTTCGCAGATACGGCGAATATGTCGGATGCAAAAGCGGCTTTGCCATATACGACACCGACGACTCGAAAAAAGTCATATCTGAGTGCATGAAAGCGCTGCGCTTTGATGAAAAGACACTGCCTATCAAAACAGTGATGAACGAAATTTCCCGCGCGAAGGACAGGCTTGAAACAGCGGAAAAATATGCAGCAAATGTCGGCGCAGACTTCCGGCTTTCGCGCATAGCTCAGGTATACAAGATGTATGAGGAGCGCCTTGCGGCGTCAAATGCCGTTGATTTTGACGATATTATTCTTAAAACGGTGATGCTTTTATCTGAGCATGAAGACGTGCGCAACTACTATCGCCGCCGATTCAGATATATATCAGTCGATGAGTATCAGGACACAAACCACGCACAATTCGTGCTTGTGAATCTCCTGACGGGTGAGCATCGTAACCTCATGGTTGTCGGTGACGACGACCAGAGCATATATAAATTCCGCGGGGCGACAATAGAAAACATCCTTGGCTTTGACATAAGTTATGAGGATGCGCGGATAGTACGCTTGGAGCAGAATTACCGCTCGACATCGACTATTCTTGAAGCTGCTAACAGTGTTATTGCTAACAACACCGGACGCAAAGGGAAAAGATTGTGGACAGCGGGCGAGAATGGTGAGAAAATCAAAGTACGTGCGCTCATCGACCAAAACAGCGAGGCGGATTTCATCTGCCGGGAGATTGTAAAACTTGTCGAGAGCGGATATAGCTACCGAGATATTGCTGTTCTTTACCGTGTCAACGCGCAGTCAGCACCGCTTGAAATGGCGTTTTCAAGAAAGAAGATACCTCACCGCCTGCTCGGTTCACTTCGCTTCTTTGACCGCAAGGAAGTCCGCGACATCTTAGCCTATATAAGCCTTGCGCGAAACCCGGACGACAATCTGCGGCTGAAGCGTATCATCAATGAGCCAAAGCGAAAGATTGGCGCGACGACTATAGAAGCGGCGGAGCTGATAGCGACAGCTGAAGGGACAAGCATTTACAGAATAATATCAAATGCTAAAAACTACCCGGCTCTTTTACGCGCGGCGCCGGCGCTTGAGAGTTTTGTAACGCTCATAGAAACGCTTCGCGAGTTTGCACGGACATCAACTGTTGCCGAGCTTATCGACAGAACAGTGGAGTTGTCGGGCTATCGCGATATGCTTATAGCTGCAGGTGAAGCGGAAGCCGACAGGCTTGAAAATATTGATGCACTCATATCAATGGCTGTTGACTACGATAAAAAGGAGGACGCGTCCCTCGAAGGATTCCTTGAAGAAGCTGCGCTTGTGACAGACGTCGATAAATACGACGAGACTGCCGATGCTGTCGTTTTAATGACGATTCACAGCTCAAAGGGGCTTGAATTTCCCGTTGTATTTCTGCCCGGCATGGAAGAAAACATTTTCCCGGGCCAGCGCTCCCTTCAAAACGACGCAGATATTGAAGAAGAAAGACGCCTTGCGTATGTTGCAATTACAAGAGCGAAGAAAAAGCTTTATATGACATATGCGCGGCAACGAAGTCTATATGGTTATACACTCAACAGTGAGCCTTCACGCTTTTTACAGGAGATTAAGAAGGATTGTATAGATTTCGAGAGCGAGTATCCGGTCAAAAGTGAAATGGACTTTGACGATTTTGAGGCTTTCTCAGGCACTGAAAGAGGCTATGGCTCAAATTATGGGCGAAGCTCGTACACCGGCAGGTTTAAGACGGATGTTGATAGAAGCGGTGGAAGCAAAAAAAGCGGCAGTAAAGCAAGTTATCTTTTCACGAGCAGCTTGATTTCACAGAAAAATAAGCCGTCGTCGCCGAAGTATTCATTTAAGGCAGGCGACGTAGTTCTTCATTCAAAGTTCGGGCGCGGCGAAGTTTTAACTGTCAGTGATTTTGGCGGGGATATTATGTATGAGATTGTGTTTGATGAGGTCGGTACAAAAAAACTGATGGCTTCGTATGCAAATCTCACCCCGGGAGAATAGAAAAATTGTATAACCATAAAACAAAAAGGCTGTAGTAGACTTAAAAAATACTACAGTCCTTTATTTTGCTATGAATATGTGCTTATTGCTCCAGTAATTCGGAGTTTTGCGGGGCAAATCTGAAGCAGCGTGCTTTTTTTATATAATGCTGGCGCTGCCAAAGTCGGAGTTTACAGCTTTACAGCGGGTTTTTCATTATCTGCGGGTAACGGCGCGGGTATGTGGCAGGGCACGGTGATACCTTGCGGTACACAACAAGCGTGCGAAGCGCTGTTAAATCATTATAAACAAGCGTTACGGGCAGCGCTTTTTCAAGGTGGAGTCCTGTTGTGGTGATGGCATTTTCAGCTTCGGTTATCTCCGCCATAGCGTTTGGACCTTTCATCGCTAAAAACACCCCGCCAATGCGTACAAAAGGCGAGCAAAGCTCTGCCAAAATGCGTATTGACGCAACGGCGCGCGATACTACCATATCAAAGCGTTCGCGGAATTCCCGCCCGCCGCGCTCGGATGAGCGAAAAACATCCTCTGCACGGGCATTTATAGCGTGCAGGTTTCCTATTCCGAAAAGCTCGGCCGATGCTGTGATAAACGATGTTTTCTTTTCTGATGAATCAAGCGCCATAATGCTGGCATCTGACCGTGCGGCGGCAAGGGGAACGGCAGGAAAGCCGGCTCCGCTGCCAACATCGAGCACAGAACCGCCCTGCGGGATAAAATATGCCGCTGTCAGGGAATCTGCGAAATGCTTTAAGAGTATATCCTCAGGCGCTGTGATGGCGGTGAGGTTGTATTTTTCATTTTCCTCAACAAGATAACCGGCGAATCGGGCAAGTATGGAAGCCGTTTTTTTGGGGTCATCCGTATATGGCATCCCGATCATGCCGTTTTGCTTTAAAAGAGATATAATATCTTCAGGTGATATCACTTTGCGTCTTACCTTTTTTTGATTCAAGATATATAAGAAGAACTGATATGTCAGCAGGGCTTACGCCGCTGATTCTTGCTGCCTGCCCGATTGAAATCGGACGTATTTTTGAAAGCTTTTGCGCAGCTTCAATGCGCAGACCGCGTATTGATGAGTAGTCGATATCGGGGGGCAATAATTTGCCCTCACGCGCACGCTGATGTTCAATAGCTTCAAGCTGTTTTTTAATATACCCTTCGTATTTTATCGTCGTTTCGACGGTTTTAGCGGCTCCCGCAGGCAACGTGGGACGCGAAGGGTCAACCGGTGAGAGCGACTCATAGTCAAGCTCCGGGCGGCGCAATAGGTCAGCAAGTTTTATGCCCGTCGTGACGGGGGAAGAGCCTCTTTCGGCAAGGATTTTTGCAAGAGCATCTGATGGCGGCACCGTTACAGATAATAACCGCTCAATTTCTGCTTTTATCGCCCTCTGCTTTTCCTTGAAAGCTGCATAGCGCTCATCAGATATAAGACCGACAGCGTGCCCGTATTCAGTCAGGCGCTCATCGGCATTATCCTGCCGCATATAAAGGCGGTATTCCGAGCGCGAAGTCATGATTCTGTACGGTTCGTTTGTTCCTTTTGTAACAAGGTCATCTATTAAAATGCCGATATATGACGTTGAGCGGCCAAGTACAAGCGGCTCACGCCCTAAAACGGAAGCTGCTGCGTTGATTCCGGCGATAAGTCCCTGCGCTGCCGCTTCCTCATAACCTGATGTTCCGTTGAACTGTCCTGCGCCGAAAAGGCCACGTATTTCTTTAAACTCAAGCGTAGGCAAAAGTTGCGTCGGGTCAGCACAGTCATATTCAATTGCATAAGCGTACCGCGTTATGTGTGCGTGCTCAAATCCGGGGAGGGAGCGCACCATTTTCTCCTGCACATCAACAGGCATTGATGTTGAAAAGCCGGAGAGGTAGATTTCGTCCGTGTTGGCGCCCATAGGCTCAATGAAAATCTGGTGGCGCTCCTTATCGGCAAAGCGAACGAGCTTGTCCTCAATACTTGGGCAATAGCGCGGTCCGACGCCATGTATTTTACCTGAAAAAAGCGCTGAGCGCTTGAGATTTTCCCTTATTATATTGTGTGTTTTTTCGTTTGTATAAACAACATAGCAGGGAAGCGTCGGTCGCGAGCTCATGTAGTCCCTGTTTGTGCGGAATGAAAACGGCACGGGATCAGCTTCGCCGTTTTGCAGTTCAAGGGAGGAAAAATCAACCGATCGCCTTGAGACGCGCGGAGGTGTGCCCGTTTTAAACCGCATAAGGCGCACGCCGGCATCAAGTAAGGATTGTGTCAGAAGTGTGGATGGAAGCTGACTATCAGGGCCGGATGGGTAATGAACATCGCCAATAAAAACTTCAGAGCGGAGATACGTGCCGCAAGAAAGAACGACAGCTTTTACCTCCCAGCGCGCGCCAAGACGCGTTGTAAGGGCACAAACACGCCCATCCTTAATCTCAATGCCAACAACCTCAGATTGTACGAGACGCAGCTTTGGCTCTTTCTGCAGTGTCTCAAGCATTATGCTTTTATAAAGGGTGCGGTCAGCTTGTATGCGCTTTGAATGGACGGCGCTGCCTTTGCTCAAGTTAAGGGTGCGGCTTTGGAGTGTTGCCTTGTCGGCGGCAGCTCCCATTTCGCCGCCAAGCGCGTCAATTTCATATACAAGATGGCCTTTGCCGGTGCCGCCGATTGAAGGGTTGCATGGCATATTGGCAACGGCATCAAGTGAGAGGGTAAAAAGTACAGTGTCGACGCCAAGACGTGCGCAGGCAAGAGCTGCTTCAATGCCCGCGTGGCCTGCGCCGACGACAGCAACCTCACATTTATTATCAAAAGTGCTGCTAATCATTGTTTTATACTTATGCCAGTGCGGCGATACATAAATTTGTTGGAAATGTATGACTGATATAAATGCGTTTATGAATCAGCCGCCTGCTTTCATTTTATATAGGATGTGCCAGCCGTCTGATACGGGGCTGTTATTATTGTTTTGCTGAGTGTTTGCGTTTGGGTTTGGGTAGGGAGTTGTGTATCCGCCGCTGTATGCAGCGATAACACCTGTTGATGCGTTTGATATATATGAAAAAACACCGTAGGGAATAACAAAATTGCCTTTTGTGTCAATCAAAGCGTAGTTTCCTTTTCCGTCACCGATGACGGCAAGACCTTCATAAAACGGCTCGGCATAAGAAAGCGTCGGCTGGACAATCCAGGCGCCGGTGTAGCTCATGTAGCCGTATTTACCGTCGCGTTTGAGCAGTATCATCCCGGAGGAATAAGCAATAACGTCATAGCCCGTCGGTATCTCGAACTCTTTACCATTCGCATATATCATAATGTCAGTGTCGTTTATGACTGACATCTTTTTATCGGTGAAGTAGTTGTAGTAGTCGAGGCTTAAAACCCTTGCGCGTGTCAGACCATGTTCAAAATAAAGAAATCCGATTGATTCAGGACCGTCGGTCAGGGGCTCCATATAGAAGTCATATACTGAGCGCGCAAGGCGTTTGTCGCGCCTTATTACGCCGGTTCTTATGGCGACAGTGCCATTGCGGTTGATATAGTAAAGAAATCCGTCGGCGTCAACAACGGCAGCACGCCCTTCGTGAAAGGGGTAAGCGCCGTAGTAATCATAACCTGTTATCGCAGTGCCATTCGTGTTTGCAAGCGCGAAGCGGTATACGGGCGTCGGTATTACATAGGCAAGCTGATAACCTTCGTCATCAATGGCCCCTTCAATTGGTTCATAAACATTGACGACTTCTGTTTTATAAATGAACTTCCTCGCAGTATCGGACTTGCCGTAGTCCGGCGTATAGTCAAAGCGGACACCGCGGCTATCAGTTTTGGGATTATAATCGCTCTCGACGAACCGCTTGTTTTTTGCATCAAGGTAATAATACGCGTCCTTATAAATGAAAAGCGGTCTGTCGGCTGTGTCACGGCAAAAAGCGGGATTTATTTTTGCTTCGTCATAAGAGCCAAGCGCTTTGCCATCTGACGAGAAAATGTTTACGATATTTTCGCTATCCGTTTCGACGATTATATAGCCCATGTAAAGCGATACAGCCGGTTTTTTTGCAAGATAGTATTCGTAAACAGGCTCAAACATTGCATAGTCTTTTGGCGCTTTGTAGTGAACCTTATACTTTTCTTGCATTCTTGAAGAAAAATAGTCGGGTAAATCAAGGTCGGCTTCGGCAAGAACCCAGTTTCCCCCCGGCTCCCAGTCATTGTATGAGAGCTTATAACCCTTTTCCGTTAGCTCTGCATAAGGCAAAAACAACACTTCAGGCGGGTTGTCAGGGTTATCATCACCGCCACCGGAAGAGTCTGTATCGGTTGTTGTGTCCGCGCCCGTGTTTGTATCAGTATCGGTAGTTACTTTGCCGGTATCGGTTTCTGTTTCTTTTCCTTTATCGGTTTCTCTATCCTCTGTATCGGTACCTGAATAACGTGTTATATATGCGATGTCGAAATATCCTTCGCGGTATAAAAGCACGATAGCGCAAATGAGCATGAAAACCAAAACGGCAACGGCACGCGGTACGTACTTTTTTGCCGTTTTTGCTGCATCTTTCAGTTTTGCCATAATGCCGCTAAATTTCTTCATCGTCTTTTTATTTTAATACAGTTTATTTATGTTGTTTCAGCCCGATTTGTTTATCCTTTATACTTGTTTAATATTCTGATGTTTTCTTTCGTTTGAGAAAAGCCGGAAAACTTTTCGTTTTGCCACTTGTATTTTTTAAGTTTATTTATGATATTTGCTGCCTGTGCGAATGCAAAATGAGCGATAAATGATTTCGTATAAAATCGGCTGCATCATTCTGTGTGTGAATGTGAAGTCGGAGACTGACAAAAGCAGGTCGCATGAAGATTTAACCTCCTGCGAAAGCCCCCACGGCCCGCCTATTATGAAGGCGATGTTGCTTACGCCGCCCACCTCAAGCTCCTCAAGGTACGAAGCAAATGCTTCTGATGTGAAGCGGCGTCCTTCGACGCAAAGGGCAATTTTATATGCCTTCTGCGGTAAAAGGCGAAGTATTGAACGTCCCTCCGCCGCCATTGCGGCTGTAATCTCAGCTGGCGACGGTGATGATGACGTGTGCGCTTCGGGTATTTCCGTACGCTCAATGCGGCAAAAGGGGGATAAGCGCTTGATATATTCGTCTCGTGCGGCGATAAAGTATGGCTCACGCAGCGTCCCCACTGATATGACATTGATTTTTAGCATTGTTTTTATTAAACCCTTTAAATCAGGCGAGTTGGAGTGTGTGCGTTAGCGGCGGCAAGCGAGATTTCGCTTGTGTCAAAGCTTGCGCGCGCAAGAGCTTCTGAAACTGTCCTCACAGCAATGTCAGGGCGGTTGTTTTCTTCTGATAAATGCGCGAGCAAAATTGAACGTGCGCCGCCATCAACAAGCGTGCAGGCGAGAGTCCCGCAGTCATCATTTGACAGGTGTCCGTATGGCGACAAAATCCGCCGTTTCAGCCATGCCGGGTATGGCCCGTATTTAAGCATTGATATATCGTGGTTAGCCTCTATTATGACGTGAGTGCAGCCGGTAAGTGACGATATTATTTCATCTGATATGTGACCTATATCCGTTGCAATCCCGAAGCGTATGTCTTTTCCTTCAAATTCAATGGTATAACCGACGCTCATAACTGAATCATGAGGTGTCGGAAAGCTGCGGATGGTCATTTTTCCGACAGTTTCGGTATAGTATGGCGTGTGAGTTATGGTGTAGTCGTGCATTGTAAACATCTTCCCGTACAAAGCTTCCTCGGATTCAGAGGTTATATGTATAGGAAGATGGTGATGACGGCAGAGAACATCAAGCGCCGCTACATGGTCCTGATGCTCATGTGTTACAAAAATGCCGCGCACAAGCGATATATCGGCGCCAAGAAGTGAAAGCGAACGCTTGACAGCTCTTGCGCTGCTGCCGCAGTCGATAAGTATGGCGTCGTTGCCATAACGGACATAAATACAGTTGCCGCCGGAGCCAGAATACAGCGTATAAATTGATATATCCCCGACTTCGTCTGGTGTGCTGGTGATAGTGCAGTTGCTAAAGCTGCTTTTTTTGATGTCCGGTTCTTTAGCGGTGTTTTTACACTCCGCCAAAGAACCCGAAATTATCATTTGCCTGCGATCCCCGAGAGAAGCTCGAGGATCTTGTCAAGGTAAAAAAGTTCAAATATCTCGTAGATGAAAACGAATAAAAGCGGAATGAGGGGGATGATGAGATATTTTGCAATACGGCGGCGGCGCTTGTCTGAGTCAAGATAAGCAGCTTTTTTTTCGTCGCCCCACTCATCCGGTAGCATATCGGCTGTTATTTGTGTGCTTGACATACCGCGATTGAGTATAAAAATTGCAATGAAAAGGCAAGAGGCAAGTATGAGGTATATCCACATGATGATTATCTTTTCATTCTCAATACATACGCGGTATATCGTGAATATTATAACGAATACGAGAGCCGAAAGGAGGAAAAGACGCAAGTTAAACTTCTTTTTCTCCGATTTTTTCGGCGTCCCCGTTGTGTGAAGGCTCATAGTTCTCCTTATTGGTTGTAGCTTTGCTCGCGGGCTTTCTTTACGACGTCTCTTGCCTTATGCAGATATTGCAGCGTTAAATTATCTTAACAGCTCCGGCTCCTCTTACGGCAAGCGTCATGCAGGCGCCAACCCCAAAAACGCTGTCCATAAGAGCAGCGTATTCTTCGGTAATTTCATCCGGTACAAAGGCCTGTATTGTTCCGGCAAATCCGCCGCCGTGGACGCGCCAGGCAGCCTTTTTACCGGAGAGGAAACCTTCGGTCAGGCAAAGGGCAAGTGAAAGCCCCTGTTCATCAACTTTTTTCGTTGTGTATACGTTTTGCAGGTATTTATAACTTGAATCGCCGGAAGCAAGCACGGCAGCGAAGAAAGCGTCAATGTCACCGGCACGAAGAACATCAGCAGTTTTTGCAACGCGCTCGTTTTCGCGGACAAAGTGATAAGCGCGGAGGAGGGCACGGTCGCCAAAGCGCTCACGCAGAGCGACAGCGTTTGCCGTAAGCTGCGCTTCGCTTACCGGACGAAGCGTCTTTTGTCCGAAGAATGAAGCTATTGCCTTCATTTCGCTCGGGACTGACGCATAATCGTCGTTGAGGTCGGCATGGCTTCCGCCTGTGTTTGTGATGCAAAGGCGATATCCGTGTGCGGCGAGGTCAAAGTTGAGTTTTTCGGTGACGGGTGATGCCGGATCGGCGAAGTCTATTGTTATAAATCCGCCGGTAGCGCATGCCATCTGATCCATAAGGCCGCAGGGCTTGCCGAAGAATTTATTTTCAGAGTACTGTGCGATAATAGCTATCTTGTCAGGGGATATCTTACCTTCGTTATAGAAATGGTTCATTATGTTTCCAACCATATCCTCGAAAGCTGCAGAGGAGGAAAGGCCGGAGCCTTTAAGTACGTTTGATGTTGTGTAGGCATCAAATCCGCCGATATTGTAACCATTCTTACGAAAACCGTCGGCGACGCCTGCTATTATGGACTGCGAGCGGAAATACATCTTTTCATCGGGAGTCGTAAACTTATCCGTATCGACGACGTCCTCCTCAAAGCCGGCGCTCTTTATGCGCACGACGGAGTCATCGCGCTTTGCGGCGACTGCCACACAGTCAAGAGTGATAGAGGCGGCTATAACGCGGCCGTACTGATGGTCGGTGTGGTTGCCCATTATTTCGCTTCTGCCGGGCACAGAGAAAAGGGATACATCTCTTTCACCGTTTGGGTCGTAAAGACGCTCAAACTCTGTTACCGCGTCAATGTAACGGGCACGGCCGGCTGAAATAGCTTCGGGGGTGGAATTTTCGTAAAGTGATGAAATAATGGCGTCAAGTCCGCCGCTTGATATATGTTTTTTTAGTTCAGATGTTTTCATTGTGGTACTCCTCCTCCGTCGGGTCACGTTTGTAGCTGAATTTACTTTATTATATAAAAAGCTTAAATAGCTATTATATTCAGTCTCTTATTAATATGTCAAGCGCCAAAAGACGCCGTGACACGCACTGCTTTTTTCGTTTGTGCTGTTGCTTCGTCTATCGTAAAGACTACGCCCTCTAAAACTGTCTCACCATCAGATACTGAAAAACGCGAGGGCATTTTATCACGAAGAAATGTCAGTATGTTTTCAGTTTTTATGCCAAGAACACCGTCTTGCGGCCCTGTCATTCCAAGATCGGTGACAAAGCCTGTTCCACCGGGCAAAATTCGCACGTCTGACGTCGGTATATGCGTGTGTGTGCCCCAAATGGCAGCAACCCTAAGCTCACGCAGCGAGTCGAAGTAGCGGGCAAAGGCTAATTTCTCGCCGGTTGATTCGGCGTGAATATCAATGAGGGCAAAGTCATAGTATTGCAACTCCCGGCGTAGTATACGCTCTGTTATAACAAAGGGACATGCGAGCGGCGGATCCATGAAACCTACACCGAGCACATTTAAAACAAGAATTCGCCATCCGGCGACTTTTTTAATCGTATAACCAATGCCGGGGGATGCATCGGGGTAATTCGCCGGACGCAGTACACTGTCGGTTCCGTCGATATAATCTTTAATCTCAATTTTATCCCAGATGTGATTGCCGCTTGTTATGACATCAGCGCCCGCATCAAGAATTGTCCGGGCAAGAGAGGGCGTCAGACCGCGTCCTGCGGCTGCATTTTCGCCGTTGACAACGATGAAATCGACGTGCGGTATTGCTCCCCCGTGTAAAAGAGCGTGTAAATCGGAGGCCGCGCGATCTCCTACAATGTCGCCGACCGCAAGTACTGTCATGCTCATTTTGTAGCGTCCTCCGTTTGATTCATATAATTGTGGTAAGGACGGAAGCAAAAACACGTTCTGCCCCCGTCCTTACTATGTGTTTTTGTTTTGAGTTTTTGTTCTGATATTAACAAAAGCTGCTTAAATTTTTGGTTAACGCATTTAAGTTTTGTCTGTGTTTTTTCAGTCGGCGTTTAGCTTTCATTAAATTGTCACGCCACGCGGCGGTTAATTTTATATTAACGGGCAAAGCCCGCTGTTTTCTTCCGTATTATATAGAATTTATATAAACGGCGGAGGGGTACCGCCGGGATAACACACCGCATACTAATGCGTTACTCTAAGAAAAACATTTAAGCTTCACACAATACTGTGTGCGTTTGTAATTTAACTTTAGTAGAATTTATCTTTTACTTTGCGTAGTCAATTACTCTACTCTCACGTATCATATGAACTTTTATCTGGCCGGGGTAATCAAGCTCTGATTCAATCCGCTTGACAATGTCGTGAGCAACTATCTTCATCTTGTCGTCACTTATTACATCAGGTTTTACCATGATGCGTATTTCTCTGCCGGCTTGGATGGCGTATGATTTTTCAACGCCTTCCGTTTCGTTTGCAATCTCCTCAAGCTTTGTCAGCCGCTTAATGTAGTTCTCAAGGTTTTCGCGCCTTGCACCGGGTCTTGCTGCCGATATAGCATCGGCTGCTTGTACTATCAGCGCTATTATTGAGCGAGGCTCGACATCGTCATGATGTGCTTCTATTGCGTGGATAACTTCTTTATTCTCACGATATTTCTTTGCCACATCGACACCAAGCTGTACATGTGAGCCTTCGGCTTCCTGTGTAAGAGCCTTGCCTATGTCATGTAAGAGTCCCGCACGACGGGCAAGTAATGAATCTACACCAAGCTCGTCGGCGAGGATGCCTGAGAGCAGAGAAACTTCGATTGAATGAACGAGTACGTTCTGACCTAAGCTTGTCCTGTACTTTAAACGTCCGAGGAGTTTTACAAGCTCAGGATTTATGCCGTGAACTCCTGTATCGAATGTAGCGCGTTCACCGGCTTGTTTAATTGCTGCATCAACTTCGCGGCGCGCCTTTTCAACCATTTCTTCGATGCGAGCCGGGTGAATGCGCCCGTCGGCAATGAGCTTTTCAATCGCTATGCGAGCGATGTCACGGCGGATTGGGTCAAACCCTGAAATTGCTATTGCCTCCGGCGTATCGTCGATGATGAGATCGACGCCTGTCAGCGTTTCGATTGTCCGGACGTTGCGTCCTTCGCGGCCAATTATGCGGCCTTTCATTTCTTCATTCGGAAGGTTGACGACTGAGACAGTCATCTCCGAAACATGGTCAGCAGCACAACGCTGTATAGCAAGTGAAAGAATGCTTTTTGCTCTTAATTCTGCCTCTTCCTTGAACTGCTGTTCGTAAGCGGAGATTTTCATTGCTGTCTCATGCTGTAACTCTTCGTCGAGAGTACGCAGCAGCTCTTCTTTTGCCTGCTCGCAGGTCAACCCTGCCAATCTTTCGAGGACGGACCGCTGCTCGGCAATTAAACGCTTTATCTCCTCGCTCTGAGCTTCAACTTCACTAATTTTTTTAGCTAACAGCTCTTCCTTGCGCTCAAGGGATTCTGATTTGCGGTCAAGAGCTTCTTCTTTCTTAGCTATTCTATTTTCAGTATTTGTAATTTCGCGGCGTCTTTCTTTTATTTCGCGATCAGCTTCGTTTTTCGCCCGGAGAATTTCTTCCTTTGCCTCAAGAAGAAGTTCTTTCTTCTTTGTTTCTGATGTCTTTAATGCCTCGGCTACTATCCGCTTCGCTTCTTGTTCAGCCGAACCAATCTTGGCCTCGGCAACACGCTTGCGGTAAAGTATGCCGATTAGCACTCCAACAGGCAAACATACGACAACCGCGAGTATTGTCCATAAAATATCAGGCACTTCAGCACCTCCTTCTTTCTCAAATTTCAAAATATAACATTATTTTTCTAAATGTTAAAGAAAAGTAAGCGGCGCGCAGAGGAGCGCGAGCCGCTGGCTAATCTATATTATTTTATATCCTAAGAGGTTTTACTGTCAAGAGAAATTATAGTCAAATGCCGCTGTAGTGGGCGCAAAGTTGTAAATTTTATTTGAAATATTACGCTCACGGCTGACATATATATGATAATTAATGTATAATTACACAGAAGACTTTTAAAATATTTCATTTGTGAGGAGATGCTTTTATGAACGGATATAAGCGAATAAACCCCACCGAGCTTGACGGAAACGTCTTTCGCATGATTGGCGATGACTGGATGCTTGTCACGGCGACTGATGCGAAGGGCAGTGTCAATACGATGACAGCAAGCTGGGGCGGAATGGGCATTCTCTGGGGAGAGCCTGTGTGCTTTGTATTTGTGCGTCCGCAGCGCTATACTCACGAGTTCACCGAATCCGGCGATAAAATAACGCTTTCATTTTTTGGCGGTGGTAACCGCAGTGCATTAAATTATTGCGGCACTGTAAGCGGCCGCGATACTGATAAGATTAAAAATGCCGGCCTTACAACAATCGTCACCGATGAGGGCGCCGTTGGTTTTTCCGAAGCGAAAGTTATTATCTCCTGTCACAAGCTATACTCCGATAAATTGAAAAAAGAGTGCTTCCATGAGGTAGCACTCCTAAGCAATTATAGAAACGACGATTTCCACACCGTATATGTCTATAAAATTGATGGCGTATATACAAAAAACGAACCCTGATTTTAAAGTATAGTTTAAAAGGCAGCAAGCAACGTAAAAGCAAGAATACTTCAACATAAAGAGAAGTGGTTGATATAAAAAATCGACCACTTCTTTTTGCTTTGTATTTTTTAGTACAAGTATTTATTACTGCCTGCGGTTCATGCGCCTGACGACGCTTTCGTATTCTTCATCGTACGTGATAGTGCGCTTTGCGACGCCGCTTTCGATTGCAGCACAAGCGACGGCGGCAGCGACGGCGGGCGCTACGCGGCGGTCAAAAGCCGCAGGGATGATGTAGTCAGCCGAAAGCTCGTCGTCGGATATTAAGCCTGCAAGCGCATTTGCGGCGGCAAGCTTCATCTCGTCGTTGATTTCCCTTGCTCTTACGTCAAATGTGCCGCGGAAGACACCGGGGAATGCAAGGACATTGTTTATCTGGTTAGGATAATCGCTTCTGCCGGTTGCAATTACAGCAGCACCGCCAAGTTTTGCGTCCTCGGGGAAAATTTCAGGTGTCGGGTTTGCACATGCGAAGACAATAGGGTCAGGCGCCATTGAGCGCACCATTTCAACCGTAACCGTGCCCGGCGCGGAAACACCGATGAAAACATCAGCGCCGCGCATAACGTCGGCAAGCGAGCCTTTTTCACAGTTCGGGTTTGTAATCTCCGCCATCTCTGTTTTAATCCAGTTCATGTGCTCCGTGCGCCCTTTGTAAATAGCGCCCTGTCTGTCACAGAGGATGATGTTGCGGAGCCCGGCCGACAGAAGCAGACGGGTAATTGATACGGCTGCAGCACCGGCACCACAAACAACGAGTTTTATATTTTCAAGCTGCTTTCCGACAACGCGAAGGGCATTTTTCAGGCCCGCTAATGTGACAATAGCTGTGCCGTGCTGGTCATCGTGGAATATCGGAATATCGCAGCACGCCTTGAGCTTTTCTTCGATTTCAAAGCAGCGCGGGGCTGATATGTCCTCAAGGTTTACACCGCCTACGCTGCCGGAGATAAGGCGGATAGTTTCAACAATTGTGTCAACATCGTGGCTTTTTATGCAGAGGGGGAAAGCGTCAACGTCGGCAAATGACTTGAAAAGTACGCATTTACCCTCCATTACGGGCATGCCTGCCTCAGGGCCGATGTCGCCGAGACCTAAAACGGCTGTGCCGTCGGTGACGACAAGGCAAAGATTGTGACGGCGTGTTAGCTCATATGATTTTTCAATATCTTTTTGTATTTCAAGGCACGGGGTTGCAACACCCGGCGTGTAGGCGAGTGACAGCTCCTCCCGGTTTGTGACAGGAACAGTTGCGACAACTTCAATTTTCCCGCCCCATTCATAATGTTTTTTTAGCGATTCTTCCGCGTAATTCATCCTTCGTTTTTCTCCCGGTTGAATTTATATGTATTACATCCGATTTCATAAAGATTGACGCCGCGGCTGTCAATAGCGACAATAGCGGGAAAATCTACAACAGTGAGCAGCCGTACGGCTTCGGCGCCAAGATCATCGTAGCAGACAATTTCCGAATGAACGATGCTGCGCGCTATCAAGGCGGCAGCGCCGCCGGTAGCGGCAAAGTAAACAGCGCCGTGCTGTTTCATAGCTTCAATAACATCTGTGCTTCGGGCGCCCTTGCCTATCATGCCTAAAAGCCCGCGCTCAAGAAGCTGCGGCGTATACTTGTCCATCCGGTAGCTTGTCGTGGGGCCAAAAGAGCCACTGGCGCGTCCTGGCGGGGTAGGGGTCGGGCCGGCATAGTATATTATCTGCCCATGAAGATCAATGGGAAGCGGCTCGCCCTTCTCTAAAAGCTCAATAAATCTTTTGTGAGCCGCGTCGCGGGCAGTCAGTATCTTGCCTGTGATTAAAACATTATCGCCAGCCTTCAGCGATAAGGCGACATCGCGCGTCAGCGGCGTTGTAATTCTTATTGTGTCAGCGTTTATGTATGCCACGTTTAAATCCTCCCCAACGTTTTATATCACAGCTTCACCGTGGCGCGCTGCATGGCAGCAGATGTTGACGGCTACGGGCATGCCGGCGATGTGAGTGGGATACGATTCTATATTTACGGCAAGGCATGTTATCCTGCCGCCAAGCCCGCCGGGGCCGACACCGGATTCATTTATACGGCGAAGAGCTTCAGCTTCAAGCTCAGCGTATCTCGGGTCGCTGTTGTGAGAGCCGACGGGACGAATGGTGGCAAGTTTTGCAAGCTGTGCGGCTTTGTCCATAGTGCCGCCGATGCAAACGCCGACAATCGTTGGCGGGCATGGGTTCGGTCCTGCTTCAACGACTGTTTTGACGATGAAATCAAGCACGCCGTCAACTCCGTCAGCAGGCGTCATCATTTTAATGCGGCTCATGTTTTCACTGCCGAAGCCTTTGCACGTTACGGTCAGCTTTATCTTGTCGCCCGGTACAATGTCGGTATAAATAATGGCAGGTGTGTTGTCGCCTGTGTTTTTCCGGTCAAAAAGCGGGTCAGAAACGATTGATTTGCGAAGATAACCTTCGCTGTACGCTTCGCGCACACCCTCGTTTATTGCATTGGCAAAACTTCCGCCCGTGATGTGAACATCTTGCCCAACCTCGGCAAAAACAACGGCCATGCCGGTGTCCTGACACATGGGGACGCGCTCGTTTTTTGCGATGATGTCGTTTTCGATTATCTGCCCTAAAATGGCTTTGCCGACGGGCGATACTTCACGGTCAACAGCACTTTCAAGAGAGGAGAGAACATCGTCGCCTATTTCATAATTTATGTTTATAAAAAGAGTTTTTATGGTGTCCTTAATCTGACATGCGGTAATTTCTCTCACTTTGACTGACACCTTTCGTATTATCTTGTGTTTTTATTAAATGTTTATTGCGATGTACAAGAGCTGCAGCGAAATGTTTTACTATATCCATGACATTTTAACAGCCGCCAGATGTCAGGTCAATAGGCGAGCCACCAAATTTTAGGCAAAACAGCGGCCGCCAGAGGTCAAAACAAATGGCGGCTGTAATAAAAAGGTGCAATTAGTTTTATACCGTTTTGGAGAAGGGGTGAGATTGTGCTTTTTTGTCGCTCTTCGCTCGTTCTGTGGCTATTTTTTGCCAAGCTCGCGCTCAAAAAACTCAATGATTGGGGCGGGGGTATCGAAAAAGCTGTAGATTGAGCGGCATTCCGGCGTCATAAAGCCTTCGTCGATAGTCTTTTCTAATAGTGAGTGCATCAGCGTGTAGTATCCTTTAGTGTTAAGTACAGCGACGGGCTTTGAGTGACGGCCAAGCTGTCGCAGGACTATCACCTCGAAAAACTCATCGTACGTACCAATGCCGCCGGGCAGCACGACGAAAGCATCAGAGCGGTCAATAAGCAAAGACTTGCGCTCATGCATCGTTTCGGTGATGATAAGCTCGTCGCAGTCGTCGTATAAAACACCGTCGCGGTTGAAAAAATACGGTGCGACGCCGATGACAATACCGCTCTTTGACTTGGCTCCACGCGCAGTGGCACCCATAACGCCGGTGTTGCCGCCGCCGAATATTAAAGTGTGTCCGCCGGCAGCTATTAAAGTGCCAAGCTCAAAGGCAGCGTCTTTGTATTCCTTTGCTATATCGTCGCTTGCCGCGCCAAATAAACATATATTCATTGATTTATACTCCGTTTTGTTTCTTTTTTTTGTTGTAGTGATGTTTATTATTAATTCGTCAGCACGCTATATATTGTTTCCGCTATTAATTGGTGGCCTTTTTTGTTCGGATGAGGATCATAACCGGCAAATGCTTCATTTTCCGCATACTCGGCATTTATGACGTCATAAACGTCGGCAAAGGCGGAGTAAACATCCGCTACCGTATAACCAAGTGATGATGCATTTTCCTTTATGATGCTGTTGAGCCTGCTGACAAGCTCATCTGACATTTCCCTGACTAAGACTTTTGTATCGACGAAATCAAGCACATCGTCAAGCGATTTGTAAGGATTGTATATAGTTTGAATTATGATTTTTGCGTCAGTAGCTAACTCTCGGATCGATGAAACAATTTTAGGCAAGTCAACGCTGAAGTCGGCGATGCCGTCGTCTGTTTTTATTTTAAAGTTTGTAAAAAGCGAAGGAAGCGAAGCATTGCGAAGTGATTCGTCCGTTACGGTGCTTAAGACTGAATACTGCGCTATCATATCGATTGTTGGTGATAAAACATTGTTCGCACCGATGCTGACCGTGACAATGTCGGCGCCGCGGAGCATAGGAGTGTTGCCATTTGAAATATAGTCGATAAGTTCAGTGCTCGTCTGACCGTTTACACCGTAATTATATTCGACAAAGTTATAAGAGGGCATATCAAGAGCCAGCATTTCCCTCAGTCGGGCAGAATAACGCTCGACGTCGGCGTTATCTAAGCCATAACCGCGGCAGATTGAGTCGCCGAGCGCGACATAAACGACAGTGTTTTCATCAGATTCGTCCGGGGTTGGTTCTGTTGTTTCGTTATCTTGAGTATCTGTTCTTACATCCGTATCTTTTACTTCATCGGTACCGATGCTTTCTTCTCCGGATGTGCTTTCGTCGTCTTTTACTGCACTGTCGGTTGCTGTTTGCGTTGTATCGGATGTGTCGCTACCTTTTTCATCTGCGCCGCATGCGGCAATTGACGTTATTATAAGTGCGAAAAGCACCGAACACAGTATTAATATTTTGCAACTTATTGCTGCGTTGATTCTTTTTTCTTTCATTTTAGCTTCTTTCTAAATCTTCTTTTTGTATTAAGTTTTATCCATTTAAAATAAAGTACACACGTCTATATTTTTGTATAGGATAAATCAGTGTATGAAAAGACGCCCTATGCATTTTATTTTAAAATTGTACTTTTCAAATTATACCCTTATTGTAGGCTAAATAAGGCATAAATTCAAGCATAGTGTGAGATGTGAGTAAACAATTAATTCTTTACTTTACCAAGTGGCATTTAGACAGGAAAGTTGTACGCTTTTTCTTGCGCAATTATAAAAACATATCATATAAAGACCATGAAAATTGAAATATAGTAATGGCAATATATTGACAATTATATAATAATAATGTAGCATTATAACAAGAGGAAACGGAGGATATTTAAAGGTGAATTGTGACTTTATTATACACAAAAGGGAAAAAGGACGCATAAATAAAAAAAGCTGAGCCAAAGCGATAAAGACGTAAGCCATAGTGATGATAGTGCTATTAGCACTTGTTTTATCAGCAGGTTTTTGCTGCTTGTGCAATTGGTCCTGGCTGAAAGCTCCTAATAAATGACAGACATAAACTTACATGTACGAATACAAATAATTAATTAAACAGTTAACTGAATTTTGGTAAACTGCGAAAGGAAGCACCTTTTATAATGAAAAGTATTACATACAGAGTAGCAGCATTCCTTTTGTGTATTATAATTTTCGCCGGTGTTTTTCCGGTTGTCGTGACGGCGGCCGATAACGAACCGGCGCCGATAACGGAGGATACGGTTTTTCATGTTCGCCCCGTGAAGGATAACGGGTATGTAGTATCGGCGGAAAAGTATAACGCTTATGAAAGCGAGCATTTCCAGATTCTCTGGGGCAACAAAAACAATTCGGTTATAACGCAGAAGTGGCTTGAGGGAAATGCAGAGATACTTGAGTCATGCTGGAAACTCTTTATCGAAGAGATGGGAATGTCGCCGCCTTCGCTTTGCACAAGAAAAAGCGGTGATCAGAAAACGCATTATAAAGTTAACCTCATTGTAATGGGAACAGGAATTGCGGGGTATGAGTCCGGCTGGGCATACGGAGGTATTGACAGCGAGGGCTATGCTTATATGATGTGCGACGTCAATGCCCTGACGCCTTCGCCACAATCATGGGTAACACCTCACGAGTTCGGACACTGCGTCCATTTTGCACAGAACTACAACAGCTGGGGGAACAGCCCATACCTCGGTCCGTGGTATGAAGCTATCGCAAACTGGTTCCGTGAGCAGTATCTTTACAGTGATTATTACACATCAAACCAGTCATACAGAACAGACCTGTCGCCGCTTTATCTGCGCAGCATAAGTTTAACGGCGACAAATGGCCGCGCTTATTATGAGGCATGGCCGATCTTTCAATATCTTGTGGAAAACCCCGACAATCTTGAGGGGTACGGAAAAGACTTCGTTGTAAAACTTTTGCAAAACGGCACTGCGAGCGGATATCTTTATAAGATGATAGAGGATCTTGCTGAAGCGGAGCTTTCCGAAACGCTTGGATATTTCGCCGCACACATGGCGACGCTTGATTTCAAGAATCAGAAAAATTATCTTGCAAAGATGAGATCGCTTGTTACGTCCGGTGAGTTTTTCTGGCAGCAGTTTTATACGTTGCTTGAGCCTGTGCTGGGCAGAGAAAATGTCTACACCGTTCCCACAGAAAGAGCACCGCAGCAGGCGGGGTATGTTATCACCCCCCTTACAATAACGGGCGATGAAATTACTGTAACACTTAACGGTCTTATAAAAGAAGATGGTGCTGCCTGGCGCGCTTGTATAGTAACTGTCACAGATGACAGCACGAATTACTCAAAGCTGTTCGGTGATGGTGAGACGATGACGGTTTCGACAGAAGGTGTCAAAGAAGCCTATCTGACGGTTGCTGCAACGCCCGATTTAAGTAAATATGTAAAATATACTATCCCGACATGGAACGATGCCTCATCCGAGGAATCGATTCCGTTTGATAAAAAGCCACGCTATCCTTTTGAAGTTACGATAACTGGCGCTGAACCCTCACCGCGCACGATTAAAAGAGATAGCAGAGGAAAACCTCATCCGAACGGCGGCGGATTTGTTGCTTCAACAGCATCCGTTGATAAAAATGCATACGTCGGGCCGAATGCAATGGTTTTAGGGAATGCAAAGGTTCGCGGCAACGTGCGTATTGAGGGCAATGCCGTCGTCATGGGGAATGCTGTTGTAAAGGATAACGTTATTGTTTCCGGTTACGCCATCGTTGCGGGCAATGCAAAGGTATCTGATAATGCGTATATCGGAGATTATGCCATCGTATCAGGTAGCGCAAAGATTTCCGATAACGCAAAGGTAATTGAGAGTGCCTATGTCTTTGGCAATTACAGCATGTCAGATAATTCTATTGCAAAGGGGCTTGCCCTTTGCCTTGGTTCCGGTTCTCTCTCGGGTCAGGCTGTTGCGGACGGTGACTTTTATGACGACAGCGGCGCTAAAATAAATAAAGGCACCGTATGCGGCTATTTATCATCGACAAACACTGCATATATAAGAAAACGTCCGCAGGAGAAAGGGCTTTACCTCGGGTATACATTCGATAACGACGACGGATTGCTGACAAAAGAAAGGTTTAGTTCGACTTATGCCCGCGTTTTTGGCGCCACATGGTTCAGCGAAGGTAAAAATGGCGCTTACTCCTTTGATGGTGAGTCGCAGTACATATCGCTTGACGCATCAGTCCTTTATACGAACAATATGCAAATTAAGATGAATGTTCTCTGGAATGGCGGTGATGCCAGCGGTAATGTGTTTTACTTCGGTGGAAATGGTGCTTATATGTACTTTACTCCGTCAGGTGAGGGCGGTGTTGCGGAACTTGTACTCTCTGATGGAGAGAAGACGCAGCGCATAGCGTCAAATAAGGCTATGCCTGTGGGAGAATGGGTTGAAGTTATCATCACTTTATATGATGGTGTCGGCGCGTTGACAATAGGCGATGAAAGAGTAGCGTGCAGTGAGCTTAGTGTTTCACTGGCTGATATAAGATCAAAAATTGACGCATTCAGCGCATATTACCTCGGACGCGGTGAAGCGGATGATTCGTATTTCGCAGGTTCACTTGACTATATTAAGTTTTACTTTGAAAACGCATCCGCTGTTGACCTGACACCGATGGCAGCTGTTGATACAGGCGATGAAACGGACACGGATACTGCTGATGCATCAGATGAAAGCAACGGCAGCGAAAAGAATGGTAACAGCACGCTGGTAATTATTCTGCTTGCAACATCAATAGTAGCTCTTGCGCTTGTGGCAACCGCTCTTTATATGTTCGTGCTCAGGGGAAAAGGTAAGAGTAACAGTAACACAAATGAAAACAGCGGCAAGGGCGGTAATAACGACAAGGACGCAGAGTAAAATAATAATCGTGATGGGTAAAGCTATTAACTTGTAGCTGTTTAAGTGTTTAGGTTACACTCATTATGAAAACTTGATGCAATAAAAATGCCGGGCGGTAAACAGATACTATCTGTTTATCGCCCGAACTTTTAATATAAAAGCATGGGGAAAATAATAAACGCTTAATGTACCCCCGCGTATGAGTTGTAAGTAAGTCTAACCAGCTATCATGCACTATCATAGCTTTGTGCGGGTGGATATATCATGAGCAGTGTAGGTAATTGAGTTTATAAAGAATGAAAAAAAGAAACGCCGGAGATATTGCTCCGACGCTTCATTAATTCTTTAAGAATCACGCTGTAAAACTAAGTATAGTTGTTTCTCAGTTATAATTATTACTTTCTCTTTATAACGGCAACGCCGAATACTGAAACGACAGTCATGACAAGAGCAGCAGCGCCTGTAACAACGGAGCCACATCCGCCCTTCTTCTCGCCTTCATCCTTTGTATCTTCGCCGGATGCGGCTTCAGTTTCAGGAGCTTCAGATTCAGGCTCACTCTCAGCCTCTGTTGTGGTGGTTGTATCAGCGGGCTCGGTGTCACTGTTGCCATACAGGTCGACTTCTTCCATTTCCTCATATGTAGGAGGAGTGCCGTATGCAGCATAAATAGCAGCTATTTCATCAGCAGAGAGAACTCTGTTGTAAATTAAGCACTCATCAACAAAACCATTAAGTGCCGGGTCCCAGTAGTTGCAGCTTGTGTAAATGTAGCAGCCGGCTTCTTCATAGTTTTCAACATACGGGTTCGGTGTCTGAGTATTTGTGCCTATGTATTCGCCGTTGAGATAAAGCTCAGTTGTTGTTGTTTCACCATCTTCGTTAGGGATGCATGTGATGGTGATAAATGTCCACGGAAGCGGAACTTCTGCGGTTTTATCATATAAGCTCTTTTCAGGACGAATTTCAGGGCGTGTACCTGCAGGATTGTTGCTTCCGAGCGACGGGCCGTAGCCAGTCCATGCATTACCGCCTTCGTATGGGTTTACGGTGTTACCCCAGCAACCAATCCAGTTTTCAGGGTTTTGATTCTGCTGACCGTACCAAAGTATCGGAGAGTAGCTTCCTGCTGTTAAATCCATAAACCAAATAGCCATCGTGAATCCTTCATTACCAGGATTAAGGAAACGTATACCATCGGTTTGATCAGATTGCCAGCAGTAGCCATCGACACCCGTCCACCAGATGTATTCGTCTTCATCCCAAAGGGGTTCGGAGAAGTTCTGGCCTATCCAAACGGCGTCCTCGCCACCCTCGACTTCGTTTTTCAGGTTACCATCAAGCTTGAACCAGCCGATAAGGCCATCCTGCGGGATGTCATCTTTGCTAACGGCATTAACGGCAGTCGCAAATGTTGCAATCATAATGACCGCAAATACTAAACTAAGTACGCGTCTCATGAATATCCTCCATTTTTTTTGCGGCGAATAATGCCGCTTTGACGTTACGGGTTTACCCGTTGTACACATTATTATACATAATCATTTAACAATTGTCAATAATGAGGAAATAAAATATTATGATATAACAGCTTGGTAATTAAAAACATTGATTATATTGTATAGAGCACATATTCACAATGTAAATATTAGACAGCATACCGGCAATTCTATTTAATATGGAAATCTCATATGATAACGTGATATAATATCATAAAGGCTCGGGGAATATCACCCGATGCGGTTTTATTTATGAGGTAAAATGATGTCAAATAAAGATAAAAACAATAATGAAAAAAAGGTTATCGCCAGTCGCATGGGAAAGGTCGGAGGGCAGGCTGTTCTTGAAGGCGTAATGATGAAGTGCGGCGACAATATTGCTTTGTCTGTCCGCCGTGAGGACGGCAGCATTTCTGTTCGCAAAATGCAGTTTCGCTCAATACGCAAGCGTGTGAAATTTTTCAACTTGCCAATCATACGTGGTTTTGTTAACTTCATTGAAATGATGAAGTTGTCGTTTTCAACTTTATCGGACTCCGCTAATATGCTCGGGCTCGACGAGGAGCTTGAGGAAACGAAGTTTGAGCGCTGGCTGCGTGATAAATTCGGCCGCGGTGTGCTTGATTTTATGATGGTGCTTGGAACAGTGCTTGGCGTCGCGCTTGGTGTCGGGCTTTTTGCCTTGCTGCCGACTTATCTTGCCAATGTTATTAAAAAAGCGTCGCCTAACTTAGAGTCAAGCTGGTTTGTCAGCTTGTTTTCCGGAATTCTCCGCATTGCCATTTTTGTTTTATATATATGGCTCGTATCTTTTATGCGCGAGATAAGGCGCACATTTGAATATCATGGAGCGGAGCATAAGTCGATAGCATGCTATGAGGCAGGGCTTGAGCTTACGCCTGAAAATGCGAAAGAATGCACGCGCTTTCATCCGCGCTGCGGCACAAGCTTTATATTTGTCATACTTATAATCAGCATACTTATCTTTTCGGTTGTACCATCCGTCTGGCCATGGTATGTACAGTCGGCAGTGAAACTGCTTATGCTGCCCCTTGTTATGGGCATAAGCTTTGAGTACTTAATGTATGCAGGAAAGCATGACAATTTAGCTACAAAAATTTTATCGGCGCCGGGGCTTTGGATGCAGCGCATAACAACGCGTGAGCCTGACCTTGACCAGCTTGCGGTTGCGATTACGTCGCTGAAATTAGCGATGCCGGAGGAATTCCCCGATTTTGACCCGCACACATATGATAAGAGCAAGGTAGAGACATCGCAAACGAAAGAAGAAGTAAAAGAAACAGATGCCGAAGCAAAGACGGCGGCTGATGAAAACAGCGCCGAGACGACATCAGAATCGACAACGACGCCGACGGAGGGGCTTACCAATTGACGCTTCGTGAAGCTGAGGTGGCACTTGAAGGGGCCGGTATAAAAACCGGTGCATTTGATGTTCTCATTATGGCGGAAGAAGCGTCCGGGTGCTCGCGAGCATCGCTTCTTGCGTCGCGGGGAGAAGATATATCGCACGAAGCGTGGTTTTGTCGGTTTTACGAGATGTTGCAGCGGCGGCTTCGCCGCGAGCCGCTTCAATATATAATAGGGAAGTGGGAGTTTTACGGGCGAAGCTTTACTGTGACGCCTGATACGCTGATACCCCGCCCCGAAACGGAAATGCTTGTCGATTTTGCAGTAAAGCATCTTAATCCGAATGCTGTGGTTGCCGACTTGTGCTGTGGCACAGGAGCGGTTGGCATAAGCGTTGCGCTTGAAGTGGGCTGCCGCGTTATATGTGCCGATATTTCGCAAAAAGCACTTGATGTTGCAAGGCAGAATGCTGTGAAACTCGGTGCTGCCGATAAAATAAGCTTTGTTTTGGCTGACGTTTTGGCAGGTGATAAGCCTGACGGAGAATTTGATATGATTCTCTGCAATCCCCCGTATGTTCGCTCGGGTGATATAGACACACTTGAGCCTGAACTGTCATATGAGCCGCGCCTGGCGCTTGACGGCGGGGATGACGGGCTGCTCTTTTACCGCGCTGTTACAAAAAACTATGCGGACAAGCTCAAACCGGGTGGGGGTTTTGTCTATGAAATCGGGTATGACCAAGCGGATGACGTAAAAAATATAGCAAAAGAGCATGGTTTTGACTGTGATGTGTATAAAGACTCATCCGGTTTGCAGCGAATGGTCGTTTTGAAAAAAACCAATAGAAATGAAAAGTAAAAAGAATCTCCTATGGCAGATAAAATGCCATAGGAGAATTTTTATGCCAAGAAATTATAGTTACATTAAAGGCGTCAGATCACGTCCCCATTCTTATTTTTGCTTGAATTTGGGTCAGCTTGATTTTCAGCTTGCTCTGTGGCGACATCGGATATGCTATTCTCTGTACCTTCACCTGAATTTATACTTGTTTCATCAAGTGAATTCACTGTATTTGATGTATTAGTTGCTGGCGGAGACATCACCGGAAGCTCAAACCAGAATGTGCTCCCCGCTCCTTCTTCACTTGATACACCGAAAGTCGTGTTGTGAAGAAGAAGTATCTCTTTTACAATCGAAAGGCCGAGACCGGAGCCGCCGAGCCCACGTTTATGCGTTTTATTTGCCTTTTCTATTTTATAATATCTGTCCCAGATCAGCGGAAGGTCTTTTTCCGCTATGCCTTCGCCGGAATCTTGCACTTCAACCCTGACACGTGAGCCGCGCAGAAGCAAGCGCACGATGACAGTCTTATCTTCACCCGTATAATTAATTGCATTGCCTACAAGGTTGTAAAGCACCTGCAAAATCCGCGTCTTGTCCGCCCTTACGTAAATCTGTCCGCTGCCCTCATATATTATTTTGTATCCCTCGCGCTCGTTTAGCTTGTCAAAGCGGACAATAGTTTCTCTCACGGCATCCGTGATGCTGAAAACGGTCATATTGAGCTGCTGTTTGCCCGTCTGAAACCGCGATATTTCAAGCAAATCATTGACAAGCGTTGAAAGCCGTTTTGTTTCCTCAATGATAACCTGCAGGTTTTCACTTGTGTTCTCGCCCGGAATATCGCGCATGACCTCTGTGTAACCTTCAATCATTGTCAGGGGCGTTCGCAGGTCGTGCGATATATTTGCTATCAGCTCTTTCTGCATCCTGTCGACTTTTGTAAGCTCATATGCGACATGGGTGAGCGTTTCATTAAGCTCGTTTATCTCACGATAGCTGCCACAGACGCCGCTGCCGTCATAGGTGCCGCCGACGAGCTTTTTCGCTTCTGCGTTTACATCTGCTATCGGTTTCGATACTCGCCACGATATTGCAAAAGCAAGGATAACGGCGACAATTATAAGTATTGCCGATATAAAGCCAAGCTGGATTGTCAGCGTTTTTACAGTAGCGGAGACAGGCGTCATCGCACGGTTGAGGAAAATAGCCCCTTTTGACCCGTCAGAAAAGGTGACAGCCTTGACGTATATTGCGCTTTTCGGCATTGAGGAGTCAGAGAGCCCTGTGCCGTTAAAGTCAAAGACATCGGAGGAAACTTTAAGCTGTATGCTTTCAAAGTAAGTTTTGTCCTTTGAATTCCGCGCCTTTGTATAAAGGTCCGCAAGCATATTTGTTTCGCTGTGAATTAGACATGTATCTGTCACGTGAGAAGATGCTATTGTATGTGCAAAGTCACCTGTTATCGAGTACACACTCACACAGGTCTCATTTTCCTTTGCTATATACGAGACAATGGAGGTGAGATTGTTCGACTCAAGATTTTTTTCAATAGTCCGTGTGTTGTGCTTCATCCCCTGAAGGACAATAGCGCTGTATATATCGTCAAGCAAGAGAATTTGAAAGGTCCAAAGAAGAGCGACGGTTACCGCGACAAATATAAATAGATATTTAAGTATCTTCCACCTGACGCCGGGAACACGTTTACGCCGGTGCCGGGGCTCATTTTTATTATTCTTTAAAATAACGGTAGATTTTTTATCGCTCCCCCCGATTATTGAGTTGCTGTCATATCCGCCGGGGGATGTAGCATTAACATATTGATTCAATTTCTCGTTATTCTGCGGAGTGCCCACAAATTACCCTTCTTTTCTTAGATTTATTTATTCGCACTCTTATACATTCTCGTCAAATCTATATCCGACCCCGCGGAGCGTTGTTATATGCTTTGCGTAGGCACCGAGGCTGCGGCGAAGCAGCTTTATATGCGTATCAAGCGTTCTGTCGTCACCGTAGAAGTCATAACCCCATACCTCGCTTAAGAGCTTGTTGCGGGACAGGGCGATGTTTCTGTTTTTGAGCATATAAAAGAATAAGTCGTATTCTTTCGGCGACATATCGACGCGCTTACCGTCAATGTATACAAGCCTTGCTGTGATATCGGCTTTAATTCCGCCGAGCTCAATTATTTCATGTTTAGGCTCGCTTTGTGACCCAGAAGACGCGGAGGACGCGCCTTTTGTGCGTTTCATTATCGCTTCAACGCGGAGCATCAGCTCTTTTGGCGAGAATGGTTTGACTACATAGTCATCAATGCCAAGCTCAAAGCCGTTGATTTTGTCGTATTCCTCGCCCCGTGCGCTGAGCATTATGATAGGTATATCTGAAAATTTGCGTATCTCGCGGCAAGCGGAGAAGCCGTCAAGCTCAGGCATCATTATATCGATTATGGCGATGTCGTATTTATTTTCACGGCATTTTTTTATTGCTTCCATACCATCGCCGGCTTCATCGATTTCGTGACCCTCAAAAGCTGCATATTTGCCGATCAGAGTGCGTATTTTTTCCTCATCGTCAACAACAAGGATCTTATACATGCCGCGCAATACCTCCGTTTTTCATGAATTTTCTACTATAATTTAATTATAAATAATTCATCCTTTTATTTCAACTCTCCCAATGATTTCTACTACTTTTCACTATATCGTTTTTCTTGCATTGCTTTACCTGTTCAACTAATAGCTAAGGCCGCGGCAAGCTACATTTACCACGGCCTCTTGTTTTTTATGTTGTGTTAATGCTTTTCCTTATGACTGCACACGTTGATGTGAACGGGGAAGTATTTTTTCACTTTTAAACTTCGTGAAAATTAATTTTCAGCGTCGCCAAACTCTACATCGTCAGATGGCTGTCTTTCAAAGCACTTAATCTTTACATCTTTATACTTGCCATCACGTACGATTGTCACATCAAGGATATCCCCGACCTTATGCTTGCGCAGTATAGCCTTCAGATCGGCTGTAGATGTGATTTCAGTGCCCTCTACAATTGCTATACGGTCGCCGGGTTTGAGAACATCGTCGTTATAACCTTTTGTTAAATCGTAAACATACAGACCAAGCGCATTAACGCGGTACTGCATTGCCTTGTAGTAGTTATCGATGTTTATAACGGTTACACCGATAGATACTCTGCCTTTGACGTAGCCGTACTCGAGTATCTGATTTGCAACATTGACAACATCGTTGATCGGAATTGCAAAACCAAGACCTTCAACGCCCGTTTCAGAATACTTCGCATTTATAATACCGACAAGCTCACCTGCAAGGTTGAACATTCCGCCGCCCGAGTTGCCGGGGTTGACGGCAGCATTTGTCTGCAGCAGGTTCATTGTCTCGTCTTCAACCGTTATCTCGCGGTCAAGAGCGCTGATTATTCCGTTCGTTACCGTGCCGCCAAGTTCACCGAGCGGGTTGCCGATAACGACTATCTCCTCACCAACAGCAAGGTAGTTGCTGTCGCCGATTACAGCGGGTTTAAGACCTTTCGCATCAATTTTAAGGATTGCAATATCAATATCTGTGTCAGTGCCGAATATTGTCGCTTTGTATTCCTCGCCGTTGTTCAGACGTACGGTGATTCTATCGGCTTTACCGTAGTTGCTGTCGGTTATTACGTGGTTGTTCGTGATAATGTAACCGTCTTCTGAGATGATTACGCCACTGCCGGCGCCCTGTGTGTAGAAAAAGCTCTGTTTTGTTGCATATTCAGTTGTTATTTCAACGACAGAGTCCTTGACTTCAGCAACGACACTTGCAATTGTCCCCTTGTCTTTTGTGCCAAGTGAATCAGGCTTTAATACTATGCCAGTAGGAGTATTGGGCTTGTTTTCATTATCGCCGTCTTTATTATCAGCACTATCTTTATCATTCGACGGATTTTCTGCCTTTGTGTCGTCATTTACATTCTGAGTGTTGTCATACTGCTTTGACGCAATGTAATATCCGCCGAAAGCCGCTGCTGATACGAGAAGGCAAAAAGCTAAAACGGCTGATATGATGGCAAGAACGCGATAAGTGCCACGGCGTTTTTTGCCGTTACCGTTGCCACCTGACGGTGGTGTAGGAGAAAAGCCTGACGAGTCAAACGTCCCGTATCCATTCACACCACCGGTGTTTCTGTCAAAATCAGAATTATCATCGGGTGTGTAATTATAAATATATTCGGCCATAACTATTTATTTACTCTCCTCTTTCTGACATTTATTGATATGCAGCCCGTTTATTTTTACCAAGGCCGCTTGTTTTATTCTTGTGGGCATATTATAATTTTACTATGTGATTGTTTTATGACGATGCGCGGAAAGTTAATTGAATTATCGGAATACACACGCTGTACTTTTGTGTATATTATTGGAACAAATCTGTCCTTATTATTCTAACACATAAATCACAGCGGTGCAAAGAATGTATTGTAACCCTGCAGTATTGTGCAGCACAATTATTGTGCCGTGTGATGCAGAAAAAATAACAGTAAAACATAGCACAGTTTAACAGTATAAAAATAAAAAATGGAAGAGGACGCAAGACGTGAAACTTGACTACAAAAAGACAATTTACATCGGCCTTGCCTTTTTTCTTATCTGCGCTTTTTGGCAGGCATATGACAACATCATTCCGAAAATTCTCACCGATAAGTTCGGTCTCTCCCAGACGTGGAGCGGCGCTGTTATGGCGCTTGATAACATACTTGCCCTTTTCATGCTGCCGCTTTTCGGCACTCTTTCCGACAGAACAAATACCCGTCTCGGCCGGCGTACGCCTTATATAATCGTCGGAACGATTGCAGCGGCAGTAGTTTTCGTTTCTCTTGCGTTTGTTGATAATATTCAGCTGTCGCATCTGTCAGAGCTGCGCGGTGATAATGCCGCGTCGGTTTTATATAACCATGAGTATAAAAATACCGTTAAAACGCCGGGCGGCGACGCTTTTGACATCTCCAGTATTTTCACCGAGGATGAGTTTACCTCTATTACAACCGACACATACGCCGCTATCAAAAGCGACGGCACGATGGTGCTTTATAAAAACCTCGATGAAGCAAAAAAAGCCGAGGGCGTAAGCAATGCTAACGGAGATGGCAACACCCGTTTAGTCAATGTATATACGGAATACGTCGTTCCGCTGCGGCAGGCGTATGCAAGCGAGGTTACAAAGTCAAACCCGTGGATTTTTGCGTTCTTTATTATACTGCTTTTCATCGTTCTCGTATCCATGTCCATTTTCCGCTCCCCTGCCGTTGCCCTGATGCCTGACGCCACAATAAAACCGCTTCGCTCAAAGGCAAACGCAATTATAAATCTGATGGGTACATGCGGCGCAATAATTGTGCTTGTGCTCGGGATTGTGTTCGGGACGGGTAAAAAGGAAAATGCTCTTATGAGCTATATTGCATTTTTCTCAGTCATTGCGGGAATCATGTTAATATCGCTCGCCGTCTTTCTTTTAAAGGTCAGGGAGCGCCGCTTTGTAAGTGAAATGCAAGCTGAAAGCAAAAAATACGGCATAGAAGATGACGAAAGTGATAACGAAAGCGAAAGCGGAAGTAAAGGTGGTGGTGAGGAGAAGCATCGCATGACAGCGCCTGAGCGCCGCTCGTTGCTCCTTATCCTTGCGTCAGTTGTCCTTTGGTTTTTCGGCTACAATGCTGTCATCAGCAAGTATTCTGTCTATGCCGGCGCTGTTCTTGGGCTTGATTACAACCTCACTCTTATTATTGCACAGGGCGCAGCTGTTGTTTCGTATTTGCCTGTCGGCATCATAGCATCGAAAATCGGGCGTAAAAAGTCGATTCTCGCAGGAATTGTGCTTCTTGATATTTCATTTTTCACAGCATCGTTTCTGCGCGAAGGCAGCCCTGCAATACTAATGAACATTATGTTTGCCCTGGCAGGCATCGGCTGGGCTACGATAAACGTCAACAGCTTCCCGATGGTCGTTGAGCTTTCGCGTTCCTCCGATGTTGGCAAGTACACGGGATTTTACTATACGGCAAGCATGGCAGCGCAGACGCTTACACCTATTATCAGCGGCGTTTTTCTTGATATGAAAATGACCTCCCTTTTCCCGTACGCTACAATATTCGTATCGCTTTCATTTTTAACAATGCTGCTTGTGCGCCACGGCGATTCACGTCCCGGTGACGTAAAACCATCGCTTGAAAGATTTGCGGAGGTTGACTGAGGGCGGGCATGATTATGATTAAGATATGCCTAATTATTAGTATTGGCGGGGTTATGTTAAAGTTACATCCCTCTATTACAATTTTATTGATAATATCAGCAGCGATTCCGCTTTTCTTCATATATTCCGTTGGCGGGAGGAGCCACCGCCCCGATTTTCCTGAGTTTTACGGCCTTTTATGCGCTCACAGAGGCTTATTTAAAAATGCTGCTCCTTACGACCGCCCGGAAAACTCACTTGGCGCTTTCCGTGCCGCTGTTGAGGCAGGATACGGAATTGAGCTTGATGTTCGTTTCTCGCGTGATAAAAAACTCGTCGTTTTCCACGATGATACGCTAAAGCGTTTATGCGGAGAGGATATTCGTGTGTGCGATCTGACGGCGGATGAGCTTGCATCGCGCCGAATCCTCGGCGGGACCGAACACATTCCGCTTTTCAGGGAAGCGCTTGATGTAATAGGCGGTGCTGTTCCGATAATAGTTGAAATAAAATGCCCGAAGGATGAAAAGCCTGTGCCGCTTTGCAAAGCTGTTGCCGAAATGCTTGATGGTTATGACGGCCCATATTGTGTTGAATCGTTTAACCCGAAAGTTGTCCGCTGGTTCCGGAAAAACCGCCCGCAAGTGTTCATAGGGCAGCTTTCGGATGCTTTTCTGCGCGACGGTCACCGCGGCGCCGATTATTTTGCTATGCATCATCTGCTTGTAAACCTTGCCGGACGCCCTGATTTTGTCGCTTACAACTGCCGCCATGCGGATGCCGCTGCTTTCCGTGTGTGGAGAAACATTTACCGCTCACCTGCCGCGGCATGGACGGTACGATCACAAAAGGAGCTTGACGCAATCAGGGATTATTATGACTGTTATATATTCGAGGGGTTCATACCTGACGAGAATAAGATGAATGAAAATAAAAATGATAACAAGTAGTCAAATAAAAGCAACTATAATTTTATCGAGAGGTGACTCGTCAAAATGAAAAGACGTCTTGTCTCCGATATTGAGCGCGCTGTTTTAATGGGCGTGCTTGCCTTCATAACAGCTCTGACGATCACCTTAAGCTTTCGCTCAATTATCCGCGGCATCGTCACATCTGCCGACACAGCTTCAGTGTCACCTGAGGTTGATGTCCTTGACCGCGTTCCCTCCCCGTCTACAATAGAGGATGAAATCTTCGCCCTGCTCCCCAAAAGCGGGATGAAATATGCCGTTGATGCCGGCTTTATATCGTTTTGTGCTGAGAATCCGGACATAAACACAGACGGAATGTTTCTTCAGATGGCGCTTACACGCCTTGAGACAAACGGTTATGATGACTCCATGTGGGAGGATCTTACCGGGTACACGTTTTCAGTGCTATACGATATATATACCGGCGCTGCTGAAGAACAGGATAATATACACGTAGTCGGCGAGCTTTATTATCCGCGTAAAATAACATTTGCTTTCGCCGGTGACGTTAACTTGTCCGATGGCTGGTTTATCATGGACGCTTTTCGCGGGCATAATTATGATATTAACGCCTGCTTCTCACCCGATCTTCTTGACACAATGCGCGCCGCCGACATTTTCCTTATCAACAACGAGTATTCCATATCAAATCGCGGTGCGCGGCTTCCGGGGAAGATGTATACATTCCGAGCATCCCCTGCAAATGTGTCAATTTTAGGTGAAATCGGCGTTGACATAGTATCTCTTGCTAACAACCACGTATATGATTACGGCCCCGATGCTTTTGACGACACGCTTGCGGCGCTTCGCGATGCCGGAATACCATACGTCGGCGCCGGCGCGAATATTGAGGAAGCAAAAAAGCCTCAATATTACATAGCCGGCGGTATGAAATATGCCATCGTCGCTGCTTCCTGCGCCGAGAAAAATATATTCACGCCGGCTGCTACATCATCATCTGGCGGGATAATGTACACGTACGATCCCACCGACTTCCTCGATGTTATCCGTGAGGCTGCCGCTGTCAGCGATTATGTTATCGCTTATGTCCACTGGGGCGACGAAAACACAAACCGCGTGAACGATATGCAGCGTCAGCTTGCCCGCGCATATATTGACGCGGGAGCCGATATCGTTATCGGTGCTCATCCGCATACCCTCCAGCCGTTTGAGTATTATAACGATAAACTTATTGTTTATAGTCTCGGCAATTATTGGTTCAACACACATGAAACTGATACAATTCTTCTTACGGTCTCAAAATCGGTCGGCATAAAAGAAACGGTAAAAATACACGCCGCCGAACAGCGTGACGGCGGCGTGTATACAAGCGATGAAGCATCGCTTCGCATAATTAGTTATATAAACAGTATGTCGCCGGGCGTATCAATTTCCCGCGACGGGGTTGTTACAAAGGAAAAGTAAATTTTAAATAGCAACATGATAGGGCATTCTTATGCGGGAGTATAAATTAAGCTCCTCCGTCATATGAATGCTCTATTTGCATAACAGGCACATAACTTTCGTTTATCTCCTTAACAACACTCTGCAACGCTTCGCCAATTTCATCGCGGCGGCGGAACAAATCCGGGGGGATTGCAGCTTCAAAAATAACATTCGTATGTGTTACCCCGGGCACAAGTCTCACATCATGAATGCGAATCCCGGGCCCGATCTGTGCCGCTCTACTTGACAGCTCGCGGAATAATTCATCAATCATCGGGTTACCGACATCAATCGGGTCCATATGGATGATAGCTTCGCAGTCAAGCTCTTCCGCTATGCGGCGCTCGGTAAGGTCAACAGCATCATGGAGCTCGTAAACATCCTTATGACCGTCAACCTCCATGTGAAGGGAGACAAATATCTTCCCCGGGCCGTAATCGTGAACGACAAGATCATGAATTCCCACGGTTTCCGGATTTTCAAGCACTATGCGCTCAACGGCATGCACAAACTCGGGGTCCGGCGCATGCCCGAGAAGCGGGCTTGATGTCGATATGACGGAGTCAATACCGCCTTTAATGATTAAAATAGAAACAATAGCGCCGGCATAACCGTCAATGGAAAGCCCTGTATATGAATCTACAATATACGAAAGAAGGACGGCGGATGTCGCTCCGCAGTCGCCGAGACTGTCGGCTGCGGCGGCAAGGAGAGTTGATGAGCCTATTTTTTTACCCCATTTTTTGTTGTATGCTGCCATATAAAGCTTTATGGCAACCGACGCGATGAGAATGGGTATCATAAACGGGCTGGGGGCAGTATCGCTTGGCGAGAATATTTCACTGACAGACGAGCGCAAAAGTTCAATGCCGATAAATATTATCGCAACGGAGATAAAAACACCAGATATATACTCAATTCTGCCATGCCCGAATGGGTGCTCGGTGTCAGCCCGCCGGCCGGAAAGCGAAAACCCTATCGTCGTAACAGCCGATGATGCCGCATCGGTTAAGTTGTTGAAAGCATCGGCAACGACGGATATCGTACCGGTGATAAGACCGGCAAAAAGTTTCGCAGCAAAAAGCAGCATATTGAAGAAAATTCCCACCGCGCCGCAGATAAACCCAACCCTTCGCCTTACGGTGACGTTGTCGGCATTGTGCGGTGTAAAACGACGTATGAAATATGATACCACGTTCCCCGCTCCTGTTTTATTTAAGTAAAAAGGCGCCATCTGGCCGCCTTTTTACTTTTATTTATAATTATTTACTGCTCAAAAATATTATGCTATTATTTGTAAATAATTTATCTTAGTTTTGTCCGCCTGTTTTAGCATACGCGTGTTCATCAAGCAGGCGGCGTCTTACATCCCACAACCGCTGCGAGAGGTCGACGTAATAATTGTGCGGATTTTCAAAGCGCAGTACCTCATCCCAAAGCGACGCAATTTCAGCGCGGCAGTGGTCGCGAATCTCGTCAAGCGACGGCTTTTTGTAAACGCAGACACCGCCCTTAAAAATAGGTTTGAGTAGCGGATATGCCGTTATGTCAGTAAGCGTCTTGCGCTTCCATGTGTAGTCCGGGTCGAAAATTTCAAGGGGTTTTGATGTGTCGACGACTTCGTCATACACCGTTAAAAGGTCGGCCTCTGCTTTGCCTGTTGTGTTTGAATATAAGCGATAAACCTTTTTAAAGTGTGGAGTTGTGATTTTTGTGATGTTTTCGCTGACCTTTATTTTAGGAATAATGTTGCCGGCGTCATCTTCGATTGCCACGAGCTTATATACGCCGCCGAAAACAGGGGATGTTTTCGATGTTATAAGACGCTCGCCGACGCCAAAGGCGTCAACACATGCGCCCTGACTTATAAGGTCACGAATAATATATTCATCAAGCGAGTTCGACGCTACTATTTTACAGTACGGGAAGCCAGCTTTATCAAGCATAGCGCGGGCTTTTCTTGAAAGGTAAGCAATGTCGCCCGAATCAATGCGGACGGCGCAGTTTTTTATGCCGCGCGGCACAAGCACATCGCGGAAAGCACGGATAGCGTTCGGGATTCCGCTTTTTAGGACATTATATGTGTCGACAAGAAGTGTTGCGGAGTTCGGATATATTTCACAGTATGTGCGAAACGCTTCATACTCAGAATCAAACATCTGAACCCATGAGTGAGCCATTGTACCTGTCGCCGGCACGCCGAAAAGAGCATCTGACATTGTGCAGGCAGTTGCAACACAACCGCCGATATATGCGGCGCGTGCGCCGAGGATGGCGGCGTCCGGTCCCTGTGCGCGGCGGGAACCAAATTCACTGATTGCACGGCCTTCGGCTGCGCGTACGATGCGCGATGCTTTTGTTGCGATAAGCGACTGGTGGTTGATAGTTAATAGTATAAATGTTTCTATAAACTGCGCCTGGGGTGCCGGTGCGCGAACTGTTAATATAGGCTCGCCCGGGAAAATAACGGTGCCTTCCGGTATGGCCCAGATGTCGCCTGTAAATTTAAAATTGCGGAGATAATTGAGAAATGTCTCATCGAAAATGCCCTTTTCGCGAAGGAACTCAATGTCGTCTTCAGTGAAGTGTAGATTTTCGATATAATCAATTACCTGTTCGAGTCCGGCTGCAATAGCGTAACCGCCGTTATCAGGAATTCCGCGGAAAAATAAATCAAAATAGACGATTTTATTATCAAGCCCGCATTTTGCGTAGCCATTTGCCATCGTCAGCTCGTAGTAATCGCATAGCATCGTCAGGTTTCGTTTGCTTTGCATTTATATCGCCTCGGTTACATAAAAGTTAGTGATATTATATATCAAATGCCCGCGTTTTACAAGCAAAAGCCACTGTTTTCCTTGTAAGGCAATACATTTTCATGGTATTATCTAATTATTATACGTGTTTACACTTGGAATGTGCCATGTATAAACAAAAAATCGCGGATGAAAAAAGAGTAAAAAGCTATTAATATGAACACACAAGAAATTTTCAGCATATTCTCACAATTTGATGCGGGCGATGTACCCACCTCGGCTGACGTTTTACGTGGCGGGCATATAAACGACACATATAAAATAACGGGCAAGCGCGGGACTTATACGCTTCAGCGCATTAATACAAATGTTTTCACGCGCCCGTCTGATGTTATGAGAAACATTCTTCTTGTCACGCGGCATATGGCGGAGAAAATAGAGTCATGCGGCAAAAAAGCAGAAATCTTTGTTCCGAAAGTCTATATGTCGTGTGACGGGGAGCCTTATATCACAAAAGATAATGGAGGTTGCTACCGGCTTCTGCGCTATGTCGACGGGATAACTGTTGATCAAAGTGCTTATAATGAAAATGTCCTGCGCGAGGCCGGTCGCGCTGTTGGTATATTTCACTCCCTGACCGCCGACATAGCGCCTGAAACCCTTGTTGATGTGATACCCGGCTTTCACGACACACCGGCACGCATCGGTGCCCTTCGCAAAGCATTAAATGACGACATAGCAGGGCGCGCAGCGTCCGTGCGAAACATAGCGGAGGAGATACTATCATATGAGGGTGTGTGCGAGCGTGTCGCGAGCGCAATAAGAGACGGCTCCGTTCCGCTTCGCGTCACTCACAACGACACAAAGCTTGATAATATCGTTTTCAACCAAAATACAGGCAGGGCTTTATGCCTTGTTGACCTTGATACAGTAATGCCCGGCTCTTTGCTTTATGATTTCGGCGATGCTGTGCGCTCCGGCGCTACATCGGGCGCCGAGGATGAGCCGGACGCAACGAAAGTATCATTTTTACCGGAGTTGTATGAAGCCTTTGCCGACGGCTATTTAAAAGAATCACAGGCTCTCTTAACGCCGCGCGAGCTTGAGCTATTGCCTGTATCACCGATTGTTGTTACGGTCGAATGTGCCGCTCGTTTCCTCACCGATTATCTGCGGGGGGATGTATATTTTAAAACATCCCGCCCTCACCAAAACCTTGACCGTGCAAAAGCGCAGCTTTCACTTGTAAAAGGGATGGAGCGGCATCTGCCCTTCATGCGCCATGTTATAGAAAGCAGAATTTAGCGAAAAACGTAGGAAAAAACAGTAAAATGAAGGACAGCAGAAGAATCTTGCAAGTTACACAATGTTATTATGCGTAATACTCATGAATATCACGTAATATTTATGCATGTTGCAAGCATTAATGAATTTTTTTACGAATATTTTTTCATTTATGACATTGACAGTTGCAGTGCAGGGTGATAATATAACCTAAAGGATTATTATACCGGCAATATTTGGTAATTTAAGAGATAGCGCCCACATTTTAACAACTATTTATGATATATTTATAGATTTATGATATATTTATATATAATAGAAATAAGCGAAAGAATTATACATACTTTTCGCATAACACTATCGTATTACCATAGCTACTGTCAGGAGGTATAAAACAAGATATGAAAAATAAGTTGACACTGACGGACAAGCTGATAGCTGCTCACGCGACCAGCGGAAATCTCAGCGCAGGTGAAGAAGTCGGCATAAAAATCGACTGCACGCTGACGCAGGACGCGACGGGCACAATGGCATATCTTGAATTTGATGCGATGGGCATTGGCCGCGTTAAGACGGAGCTTTCAGTCGCTTATGTTGACCACAACACGCTTGGCACCGGGTTTGAAAACGCAGATGACCACCGCTTTCTTGCCTCCGCAGCAAAAAAATTCGGCCTTTGGTATAGCCGCCCCGGCAATGGGATTTGCCATCAGGTCAATCTTGAGCGTTTTGGCGTACCGGGTAAAACTCTTCTCGGATCCGACAGCCACACGCCGACAGCCGGCGCGCTTGGAATGCTGGCGATAGGCGCCGGCGGGCTTGATGTTGCAGCCGCTATGGGTGGCGAGCCTTACTATATAAAATACCCCTATGTTATCGGCATTGAGCTGACAGGGAAACTTCAGCCGTTTGTTTCGGCAAAGGATGTCATTCTTGAAGTTTTGCGCCGCATTTCGGTAAAAGGTGGTGTCGGTTGCGTTCTTGAATACTTCGGGCCGGGGCTTTCGTCACTGACCGTTACCCAGCGTGCGACAATCGCCAACATGGGAGCCGAAACTGGCGCGACGTCATCTGTTTTCCCGTCGGATGAAATGACGCTTGATTTCCTTCGCCGTCATGGCCGTGAGGACGCGTGGCGTCCTCTTGCCGCCGATGAAGGCGCCGAATACGATAAAATCATAAAAATTGACCTATCCACGCTTGAGCCGCTTGCGGCATGTCCGCACAGTCCCGACAATATAAAGCCGGTATCGGAGCTTGCCGGCACCCGCATAAACCAGGTCTGTATCGGTTCATGCACAAACAGCTCATTTGCCGACCTTGCGGCCGCTGCATCTATTTTATGCGGCAGGCAGGTAGCAGAGGGCGTATCGCTGACGGTATCTCCGGGCAGCCGCGAGGTTCTCTCCGCGCTGACAAAGGCCGGAGCAACAAAAATGCTGCTTGACGCCGGTGCCCGCCTGCTTGAGTGCACATGCGGCCCTTGCATCGGCATGGGGCAATCGCCGGAAAGCGGCGGCGTGTCGCTGCGAACCTTTAACCGCAACTTCAAAGGGCGCTCCGGTACGGCAGACGCCGGAATTTACATCGTATCGCCGGAAGTGGCGGCTGTATCAGCTATTTATGGCGTCATAACCGATCCGCGCACGGCGGGAATTGAAGTCACACATATACCGGAACCGGATATTTATGAGCGAAACGACAATATGCTCATACCACCCCTGACGGAAGAAGAATCGGCAAAGGTAGAATTAGCATTCGGGCCGAATATAAAGCCGTTCCCGGAGCAGAAGCCTTTTCCAGAGAAGCTCAGTTGCATCTGCTCACTTGCCGTCGGCGACAACATCACAACAGACGACATTATGCCGGCAGGCTCAAAAATTCTTCCGCTTCGCTCAAATATTCCAGCAATATCGGAGTATTGTTTCTCAGGGATTGACCCGACATTCCCTGCGCGCGCAAAAGCGGCAGGCGAGAGCATTATTGTAGGCGGGCAAAACTACGGGCAGGGCTCATCGCGTGAGCATGCTGCGCTCGCACCACTATATCTTGGCGTACGCGCCGTAATTGCTGTGTCGTTTGCCCGCATACACAGAAGCAATCTTATAAATATGGGCATCATACCACTCACATTTATTAATCCCTCCGATAGAGAAAACATATCACAGGGAGATTTCCTTATAATCGACGATTTAAGCGAGAGAATAAAGACGGGCGGTCAGATAACGCTTAAAAATGAAACAAACGGCAGAATAATACCGCTTGAATGTAAGCTCGGTGAGCGTGAACGGGAGCTGTTGCTCGCCGGCGGGCTTTTACGCTATATAAAATCGAAGGCTTAAAGCCGTAAATTATTAATAAAAAACGATAAAAAGTTACCAGCGAAATAATTAAAAAACAGTTGAGAAAACGGGCAGGTATAAAATGAGTGAAAAAATCAAGATGAAAAACGCCATCGCCGAGATGGACGGGGACGAAATGACTCGCATAATGTGGGATATGATAAAACGCGAGCTCATAACTCCGTATATCGATTTGAAAACAGAATACTACGACCTTGGCTTAAAACATCGCGATGAAACGGATGACGCTGTGACTTATGCCGCAGCCGAAGCTACCGCCCGCCTTGGTGTTGGCGTCAAATGCGCAACTATAACCCCGAACGCCGACCGCGTCGCTGAATATAACCTCAAAAAAATGTGGCCGTCACCAAATGCTACAATCAGGGCGGCTCTCGGCGGTACCGTCTTTCGCGCGCCGATTATAGCGCCGGGCATCCGACGTTATATACCGACGTGGACAAAGCCTATCGTCATTGCCCGTCATGCATACGGCGATATTTACTTGAATCGTGAGATGTATGTTGACGAAAATTCTAAATGCGAACTTGTCAAGACGGACGCGGCAGGCAACGAAACAAGAATGACGATTCACGAATTCAAAAACGGCGGGGGTGTTGTTCAGGGAATACACAACACAGACGCAAGTATCAGTGACTTTGCCATCGCTTGTTTTGAATATGCACTGTCGCAGGGGCTTGACTTATGGTTTGCGACAAAGGATACCATATCAAAAACATACGACCACCGCTTCAAAGACTTATTCGCAGAGATATATAAAGAAAAGTATGAGGAGAAATTCCGCGAGCGGGGAATATCATATTACTATATGCTTATTGATGATGCTGCCGCTCGCGTCATCCGCTCGGAAGGCGGCTTCATCTGGGCTTGCAAAAACTATGACGGGGACGTCATGTCGGACCTTCTTGGCGCATGTTACGGCTGTTTTTCGATGATGACGTCCGTTCTCGTCTCACCGCGCGGTGCATATGAATACGAAGCGGCTCACGGCACAGTACAGCGCCATTATTATAAATACTTAAAGGGTGAAACTACATCAACAAACTCAATCGCCACATTGTACGCCTGGACCGGGGCGTTGCGTCGTCGCGGAACCCTTGACGGCACGCCCGATCTTGTCGGCTGGGCCGATAGGATGGAAGCAGCGGCTATGAAAACGATTGCTGACGGCGTGATGACTGGCGATTTGTACGCCGCATCGGACGCAGAGAACAAGAGAATAGCATCGACTGAAGAATTTATTCACGAAATCAAGCTTAGATATGAATCCTAAGCTCGTGGGAGGTGTGTATTATGGTTATGCCGGAAGAAAACAGCAGCATCAGTAACAACAGAGCCAAATCCGGCGGATATTCGGCAATGACGCCGAAAATTTTGAAGCTTGCGGAGATTTGCGAAGCGAACAACCACATAAACCCCGAGCTTTATACTAAATATGACGTAAAGCGCGGCCTGCGCGATGCTAACGGGCAGGGAGTGCTCACAGGGCTTACCGATATATCAACCGTCAATGCAACAAAAGTTGTTGACGGGGTGCGCGTACCTATCCCGGGTGAACTTATGTATCGCGGGATAAATGTATATGACCTTGTAAACGGTTTTTTGTCGGACGGTCACTTCGGTTTTGAGGAAACGGTGTATCTTCTCCTTTTCGGCAACCTGCCGAACAAACAGCAGCTTGATGAGTTCACCGATATGCTCGCTGAATACAGAACCCTGCCGACAAACTTTGTGCGCGACGTCATTATGAAGGCTCCGAATGCCGACATTATGAACTCTCTCGCCCGGAGTGTACTGACGCTTTACTCATATGATGAGTATGCAAATGACCTCTCGATACCGAATGTCCTGCGCCAGTCAATACAACTGATATCGACAATGCCGCTTCTCACGACTTACGCATATCAGGCATATTCACACTATATTATGGGGCGTGGACTTTTCATACACAATCCGAGCCCTCGTCACAGCACAGCGGAAAATATTCTGATGCTTATGCGTGACGATAAAAGCTACACGGAAGCAGAGGCACGGATTTTAGACATAATGCTTGTACTTCACGCTGAGCATGGCGGCGGCAATAACTCAACTTTTACAACGCATGTCGTCACATCATCAGGCACTGATACATATTCGGCCATAGCAGCGTCGCTTTGCTCGCTCAAAGGACCAAAACACGGTGGCGCAAACATCAAGGTGCATCAGATGTTTGCCGATATGATGAAAAATATTCGTGACTATGACGACGACGATGAGATACGCAGTTACTTGCAGCGCCTGCTCAATAAAGAAGCATTCGACCGTGCCGGTCTCATTTATGGTGTAGGTCACGCTGTTTACACTATATCCGACCCGCGTGCTGAGATTTTAAAAACATATGTTGAGAAACTCTCGCGCGAAAAGGGACGCGAGGAGGAATTTAAGCTTTATAAAAACGTAGACCGCCTTGCAACGGAGTTAGTAAATAAAAATAAAAATGTACTCAAGCCGATGTCCGTCAACGTAGACTTCTACAGTGGTTTTGTGTACGATATGCTCGGCATCCCCGAGGAGATGTACACGCCGCTTTTCGCTGTCTCACGTATAGCCGGCTGGAGTGCGCACCGGATTGAAGAGCTGATAAATACGGGCAAAATTATACGTCCCGCATATATGAGCGTTCGCGAGGACAGAGCTTATATCCCGATGAGCGAAAGATAACAGATAATAGCTATAAAACACCATATGCGCCCGGGGATTCCCTCTCACCATCCCTCTTAACATGCTGCTTTTTGCTAAGGTCAGCTTATCTTGGGCATAACCGATAGCTATACTTAAAGACGTCTTTTTGGCATGTCTTTATGTAATCGTATCTTTCACCATCGTATAATAGTGAGGGCTGCAGCCTTTATACTGTGCTGCAGCCCTCTTAATTGTGACTTATAACAGTTATAACTTATATTTCACCACAAAGAAAGAAGCCGCCGTCTTATAAAGACAACAGCTTCTTTTTCATTTAACCGATTATGCAAAGCGTATGATAAAAATGAGTTATCACCGCATTTGGGATTTTTATTGCTGATTTAGGCTTTATCGCTTTCATTGACTTTTACAAACCTTAAAATATTCCACGAAAGCTTTTTAAGGTCAGCTTTTATAATTCCGTCTTCGTCTTCTTTTGTACTATTGTTGATAGTCGGAACGATAGCGTCCGGATTTTCAGGTGTGCTTACTACCGACAAATCATCGGAATAAAGCTGAATGTGCTCGCAGAATTTGTAACCTTTGAATCCCGTAGCATCAAGCTCAATTGTGCGGTCGGATTCCCAGTCACGGTTGATGAGGAAGACGTTCAGCTCACCTGCATTGTCGTCAAAAGCGGCGGCTGCGTCAATGTAATCGACGCCTTCCTGCTCATAATACTCGTTTATATCGTCAACGATGTAGCTGGGAATGTCGTACGTGTCGCCTTCAACTGAGCAGCGCATTGATATGCCGCGTCCGTAGCGCATGAGCTGCGTGTATGGATAATACGATGCCGTGCGCCAGATCTGATCGCGGTTAGCTGTGGCAAGAACGCCAAGACCGCCTGTCATGCAACCGATTTTAACGCGGTCGGCATGGCGGATGAAAGCAAGAAGGACTGATGCGTTGCCAAGAGCGCCAAGCATATCGCCATACGGACGTCTGCGCGGGGCACCGCCGCCTTCACGCGGACGCCACATGTTGTCAGGATCATGGAGAACGAAATCGCGGTAGGGGCTGAAACGGTAATGAGCGCGGTAATTCTCATATGGTGCGCGCCCGTAATGGAGGTTTTCTGACGGTTGACGCATCATAATTGCGTATTCGTCAAAGGAAATCATTAGCTTGCGCGGCGAGCGCATCTTTACCTGTACAAAGTCGCAGAGGGCAACTTCTGTATTGATATAATCCTCAAAATAGCGCGATGCGCCCATAAAAGTTGCTAAATCCCCGGCTCTGACAGAGTGATAATGGTGAAGCGATATGTAATCGACGGAGTTATAGCATTCCTGCAAAACCTTGAGATCCCAGTCAGGGTAATGACTCATGTTCGGTGAGCACGATACGCCGGCGACGGTTTCAATGTTGCCGTCCACCCACTTGATGGCCTTTGAAACTTCATTCGTCAGCACGCCGAAGCCGGTGGGGTCGCGTTCCCATGAGCCTATCTGCCACGGACCATCAGGTTCGTTTCCAAGATACCATATTTTAACGCCATATGGCTCTTTATGGCCGTTTTTGATGCGCAGATCAGACCAATACGTGCCGCCCTTGTGATTTGTATACTCGACATTGTATATAGCCTCGTTGATACCCGCCGTGCCGAGGTTTAACGTATACATAGGCTCGGCGCCGATGCGCTCCGTCCACTGCAAATATTCGTCGTGCCCGACATCGTTTGTAATATACTGATGCCACGCAAGGTCAAGATGCACGCGGCGCTGTTCCTTTGGCCCGATAGAGTCGCGCCAGTCCCAGCCGGATACAAAGTTACCTCCGGGAAGTCTTACGCAGGGAAGATCTGTTTTACGTAGTGCTTCGATAATGTCACCTCTGAAACCCTTGTCGTCAGCCGTCGGATGCTTGGGAGAGTACATCATACCGTTTACAAGTGTTCCGATAGGCTCAAGAAAAGCACCGTACAAGCGCGGCGAAATCTCGCCGATAGGGTAAGCTGGATGGACTGTAATTTTTGTTTTCTTTGCCATGACGCCTTTTACCTCCGCTTTTTTATATAAAAATATTAATAATACGAAAGTTTATGTGCTGCGAAAAGGCTGCCTAATGGAAAAAGAACTTGCTGCTTCTTATATTTTAATCCCAGGGATGATGACGCTTTAATATTTCGTAAATTTCAACATAGCTTTCATGACGGCGACGTGGTATTATGCCATCCGCAACGGCTGCGATAATAGCGCACCCTTCCTCGCGCAGATGGGTGCATTTTTTGTATTTGCACATTCCAATGTAAGGTGAAAACTCGCGGAAGCAGGCGGCAAGCTCATTAGCGGGGAAGTATCCTACCGCTGAATGCTCAAAGTCGATGAAGCTGAATCCGGGCGTATCAGCGATAAAAACGCCGACATCGGTGCGGAATAGCTCAACATGGCGTGTCGTATGACGCCCACGCTGTGTTTTACGGCTGACATCGCCCGTTTTTAGATTAAGGTTAGGGTATAACCTGTTGAGCAGCGTCGACTTACCGGCGCCGGAAACGCCTGCAAATGCTGTCAGAGCACCTTCACCAAGCGATGCAATGTAGGAGTAAAGCGAATCTGTGCCCTCGCCTGTAGCAGCGCTTACACAAAATGTGCGGATGCCGCATTTTTCATATATTTCTGCAATCTCAGAAGCTTTGCTTTCATCAAGATCGCGCTTTGTCACGATAACAACGGGCTCAATACCTGCCCGCTCAACAATGCAGATGAGCCTGTCTGCCGTTGTAAAGCTCGGGGAGGGCTTTGCAGCGGAGATAATGACGAATATAACGTCAATATTGGCGACAGACGGCCTTGTCAGTATGCTGCGCCGCGGTAAAATCTCCGTGATAAGGCTTTCGTCCTCCCGGGCGGTGGTCGCATCCCCATTGTGCGCTAATGTTTCTATTATGACGCGGTCACCGACAGTCGGTGTGATACCGTCTTTGCGGAAAAGCCCGCGTGCCCGGCATTGAATGACAGAATGTGCGAGAGCAGAAACAGATGATACGGGGTGTGCGGGGGCCTGTAAGGCATTATTTGACGCTCCCGGAGCTTCACTTGGTGCGAGAGCATCAACATTATCGTTGTCACTGTCAATCATGACATAATAAAGACCGCCGACACCTTTTATAATAGTTCCTTTGAGTCTCAATTTTGAATCTAAATATTCATTGCTATTACCTTTCATTAGTGTTTTCATCCGTTTGTGGTTCTGGACCAAGACTTACGACGAAATCAATTGTTGTACCGGCCTTAACGGGCGTGGTACTTGCGCTTCGGCTTTGACTTATTATCGTACCGGCTGGTTTATCCGAATACTCGTATGTTACGTTGCCGACAGCGAGATTGTTTTTAATTAACAGTTCCTTTGCTTTAAGCTCGGTCATACCGAGAAAATCCGGTATGTTTGTGACTAATGTTTGAGGTCCGAGACTGACATAAAGTATGACGGTGTCACCCGTTGTGACAGTTGAACCTCGCTGAGGTGATGTGCCGTACACAAGTCCGGCTGCAACGGCAAGGTTATTATTTTCCTCAATTTTTGTTATGACACCGTACTGTTTTGTCAGTTTATCTGAAACAATTCTGTAGTCCTGCATTGTAAAGTCCGGCATTATAAACGTCTCAATGCCGCGGCTTACAACGAATGTTATCTCACAGTAGTGTTTTCCAAGCTCGACGCGGCGCTTCTCACCCGGCTCAGGCGTTTGCTCTATAATAATTCCTGCCTCTGCGGTATCGTTGTAGTCGTACTCAACATTAACAGCATAACCGAGTTCTCTCAGATCATCGTCAAGCCCGTCATAATACTCACGTCCGACGAAATCATCGACCGTTAATATGAATGTTTTGTCTAATTCTTTGTTGAAAAGGACACGGGCAAGAAGATAATACCCGCAGATGATGCATACAATGAGAAACGCCGACGCAACGGCAAGTATAATCGGGAACATAGACTTCCCGACGAAATCCCGCTTCTTTGCAGCCTTGTTCGCCGTTGGGTTTTCGTCAGGATTGCTCTCGCTATTTAATGCTCCATTGTCTTTACCCTTACCCTTGCCTTCGCCATGCACAATAGGCGCGGGCAACGGCTTGAATGTGACGGTAGGATCCTTTTTCAGTTTTTCAAGGCGGCTTAGTATCTGCTCTGCTTTTTGGAAACGTGCGTCCGGAGACTTCTCCATCGCCGTCAGAATTGTCTGCTCAAGTCCGAGCGGTATATTTGGGTTAATCTTTGACGGAGGGGTTGGCGTCGCGTTTACTTGCATGAGAGCAACGGAAACCGGTGTGTCACCTGAGAAAGGAAGCTGCCCCGTCGCCATTTCGTACATGAGCACGCCTGTTGAATAAAGGTCGCTTCGTGTGTCTATCGGCAGGCCGCTTGCCTGCTCCGGGCTTATATAATATACAGTGCCGATAGCTTTGTCCGTCATTGTGACAGTTTCGGCGTTCGGCAGTTTTGCTATGCCGAAGTCCGCCACTTTGATAAGGCCGTTTTTAAGAAGCATTATGTTTTGCGGCTTTATGTCGCGGTGTACGATGCCTTTTGAATGGGCATGAGCCAGCGCGCGGAGTATCTGCTCGCAAAAGCTGATTATTTCCGGAAATGTAAGGGCACCTTTTTTCATCATGTAATTTTTAAGTGTGATGCCCTCGACATACTCCATTACGATATATTTTGATTCGCCGCTCATCGAGACGTCATAAATGCTGATAATATTCGGGTGCGATAACATCGAGACGGCTCGAGACTCGTTGATAAATCGCTTGACGGCTGCTGTGTCTTTTGCCACATCGTCCTTGAGCCGCTTGATTGCTACCGTGCGCCTCATTACAGGATCGTACGCGCGAAAAACGACCGACATGCCACCGACGCCGATTATTTTTTCTATTTTATATCTTCCGTCGAGGACTTGCCCCGTGAATCTTTCGTATGAATCCATTATTCATTCGTTCCCTTAATATGTTCTGTCCCACGCGCTATTTGCGCAGAATGAAGATGTAATATCCATCAAAGCTCGATTAGCACAGCAGTGATGTTATCGCCGCCACCCTTCTCGTTTGCCAGACGGATAAGTTCGTTGACCTTCTCCTCTGTCGTAATACCGGGGGAGAGAACAGTATCTCTCAGCTCGGTCCGGTCAAGATAGTTCGATAATCCGTCGGAGCAAAGCAATATTTTATCTCCTTCGGATAGCGGTATTGTAAATGTATCCGGCTTGACAGTTTTGTCAGTGCCCACAACGCGCGTAACTATGTTTTTATGTGAGGATACGGCAGCCTGCTCGCTCGTCAACAAACCAAGGTCGACGAGATACTGCACGTATGAGTGGTCGCGTGTTATTTGTTTTATGTCACCTTCGGTGAAAAGGTAAAGCCGACTGTCGCCGACGTTTACGGCGTAAAGCGTATCTTTTATGATAAGGGCGGCAACAAGCGTCGTCCCCATGCCAAGCAGTGTCGGATCGGATTTCGCGCGTTTGAAAACGGCCTTGTTTGCCGCATCTACGGCGCCGACAAGAATGTCCGTTATGGACGACGATGCTTTGTCTTTGTTTTTACTCTTCTCTTTGCTTTTTCCGCTGCTTTTGCCAGCGGCACTTTTATCAGGGGCAGACGAAAATCCTGCTTTTACAGCCTCAAGCGCGGTGGCGCAGGCAACAGAGCTTGCAACTTCGCCGCCTTTTGCTCCGCCCATCCCATCACATACGATGAAGAAAAGGGTTGAGTCATCAAGCTGGGATATTTCAAAGCAGTCCTGATTCATGCCGCGAACGCGTCCAGTGTCAGTTTTGCCGTAGTAGAGGTAGACCATCGTTTGCGCAACCTTTCCTTTCCGACGCTGTGTTTACATTTTAAAAGCTGCGTCGACAGACTGCGTTGTAACTTACAACAAATGATTATGCTTTGCTTTGTGCTGTCGATTATAATCTATACTGCTTATATTTTATACTATTTCTTTCTATTATCGTATATTTTCGCACGCTCTTTTTTCGCCATTTGCTCTGCCGCAATGCGCAGCTGACCGCAGGCAGCGTCAATATCAGAGCCGAGCTTGCGGCGCACTGTAGCATTGATACCGCGGGCATTTAGGGCAGAAGCGAAAGTACGCACAGAAGCCGACCCACTTCCGGAAAGCCCGGTCTCCCTGACTTTATTCAGGGGGATGAGATTTACGTGGAACGGCCGTTCACCATTGCTCCCCATATATTGCTTTAGAAGCGTGGCGAGGGTGTCGGCATCTGATATGGTGTCGTTCTCTCCTTCAATTAAAGCGTACTCAAATGATATCCGGCGCCCCGTTTTATCAAAGTAATCGCGGCAGGCAAGGAGAAGCTCGTCGATGCCGTAGCGTCTGTTTATCGGCATTATCTTGTTTCTTTTAGCGTCCGTTGCCGCGTGAAGCGATATTGAAAGCGTTATCGGAAGCTCCAGCTGTGCAAGCTCGTATATACGCGGCACAATACCGCATGTTGAAACGGAAACGTGGCGCAGACCAATGTTAAGTCCGCCGGGAGCTGAGAGAAGCTCTAAGAATCTTACGGTTTCATCGAAATTATCAAGCGGCTCGCCAATGCCCATCATGACGACGCCGGATATGCGCGTTCCGGCTTTTGTGTTTGCATTTTTATTTATATCCTTTTGGGCGGCTAAAACTTGTCCTAATATTTCAGAAGCCGAGAGGTCGCGTACTTTCCCTGATAGGGTTGATGCGCAGAAGCGGCAGCCCATGCGGCAGCCGACCTGCGATGATACGCAAATCGTTTTCCCGTACTCGTAATCCATCAAAACACTCTCAACATGCTCGCCATCGTATAAGCGAAAGAGGTATTTTATCGTTTTGTCGGTGGAAACAAGCTTGCGTTCAATCTCGGGTGTTTTAATAATGCATGTTTCTTTGAGCTGTGCGCGAAGCGAGAGGGGCAGGTTCGACATTTCATCGAACTTTGCTCCGCGATGAAGCCACTCAAAGATTTGCTTTGCCCTGTATGAGGGCTGCGAGTATGGTGGCGCTGTTATAATTTCTTTAATTTCGTTCTCTGTTAAGCTAAGGATATCAATTTTACTACTGCTCATCTATTTTATATCACTTTTTTCTCTTAAATTTTGCTATGAAAAAGCCGTCCGTGCCGTTTTTGTGCGGCATAAGTGTTATTCGTCCATCTGGCGCCGAAATATTTGCTACGGAAAAGCCGCATGGCTCAAAGTCAGCGTGATTTTCAAGGAAAGCATCGGCTATATCTTCATTTTCCGCGCGGCGCAGAGTGCAGGTTGAGTAAACGAGCACACCTCCTGGCTTTACATATTCGGCGGATGATGAAAGAATAGCACTTTGTACCTCCGGTAACGACTCCACATCGGCTTTATCTTTATATCTGATGTCAGGCTTTTTTGCAATAACACCGAGTCCCGAGCATGGTACATCACATAAAACGACATCAGCGCGGCGGATTAAAGTTTCATCCGGCACGCGGGCGTCGCGTGCGGCGGCTTTTATAATTGAAAGCCCGAGACGCTGTGCCCCTTCGCGCACAAGGCGCGCTCTTTTCTCATGAAGGTCGAAGGCGTAAATGTCACCTTTGTTTTTCATGTCAATGGCAAGCGAAAAGCTTTTGCCGCCGGGGGCAGAGCATACGTCAATGACAACGTCACCGCTTACAGCACCTGCAGCTGCGGCGCAAATGCGGGATGCGGCATCCTGCACAAACCATAGACCGCTCGCATAACCGAAAAGTTCCGCTATGTCGCCGGCGTTTGATACATCAATCATATCAGGGCATACGGGATTTTGCACCGCTGTAATATTGCCGCTTTTATCATCGCAAAGGCGTGCGAGAAGCGACATTGCATCCGTGCGAAGCGTGTTCACACGAAGTGTCACAGGCGGGCGTGAATTGACGGATGCACAAAGTGGGCGGTAGTCATCGGGATAATCGCGCATCCATTCTTCAATTATCCATTCGGGCAGCGAATGAAGAAGAGACAGTTCTCTGACAGAGGTGGTGTCATCGGTACCGTTTGCGGTAAAATCAGGCTTACCTTCACGCACAGCGCGCCGAAGGGCAGCATTGACAAGCGTGCGTGAGCGGTGTGGTGCCACGGCAACGGTTTCGTTGACAGCAGCATATGGCGGCACACGGTCGAGATAATATAGCTGATAAAGCCCTACTTCAAGTGACGTGAGCGTCGCTTTGTCAAGGGAGTCGACGGGGCGTCCTGTCAGGTGTTCAATCTGAGCGTCAAGCGTTATCCCACGCTCAACGACGCCATATACAAGAGCGGCAAAAAGCGCCCTGTCATCATCATGACCTGTGAAGCGGCGAAGAGCGGCGTCAAGGCTGATGTTTATATATTTACCCCCACACTTCCATTCTGAAAGAACCGAAACTGCGGCCGCGCGGGGGTTATTGTTTGCTTTTTTGAGACTTGCCTTGTCATTATTTTTCATATTAATTTTAATATATCGCCCTCTTGTATGCGGCGGCCGTTTATTAGGTCAGCGGCTGTCATGCGGCGGCTGCCTTCAAGCTGCGCCTCAATTATGTTGAGTGTGCCATCGCCGCAGGCGACGGATATCACGCCGCGGGCGGCTTTTATGACAGTCCCCGGGGCAACGTCAGGTTTATTCGTGCTGCCATCGTCACTGTTTACGCTTGATGCGTATATTTTAATAAGCTTAGGCTTGTCCTTTGCCACATAAGCATACGCACCGGGTACAGGTGAGAGGGCGCGGATGATGTTGTGAAGCTTCACAGCCGGAAGTGAAAAGTCAAGCTTCATATCATCGTCTGTTATTTTAGCTGCATACGTTGCCAAGCCATGGTCCTGAGGTGTCCTCGGTGCGCAGCCCTTTTTAATGAGGACGAGCGCGTCAAGTATGGCGGCAGCGCCTGACTCTGCAAGCTTATCGTGAACGGTGCCAAAGTTATCGTCGGGCGAGATTGACACCTTATGCTGAAGAATCATGTCGCCGGTGTCAAGCCCCTCGTCCATATACATGGCGGTAACGCCGGTTTCGGTCTCCCCCTCCATGATGGCACGCTGTATCGGTGCTGCCCCGCGATATTTGGGCAGAAGGGAAGCGTGAGCGTTGACGCATCCGAGCGGCGGGAAATTTATTATATACGGTGGCAATATTTTGCCGTAAGCAGCGACAATTATAAGGTCCGGGGAAAGCTCATGAAGCGTTTTTTCAAATGCGCCGTCTTTGAGCGTGTACGGTTGAAAAACAGGGAGCCCATGTTCAAGAGCAAGCTTTTTTACAGGAGGTGGGGTTAAAACATACCCGCGCCCCTGAGGCTTGTCCGCCTGTGTGACGACGCCAACAATATTCTCGCCGGCTTCTATGAGCGAAAAAAGTATTCGCGCGGCAAAATCGGGTGTGCCCATGTATAAAACTTTCATCTTATTTGCTTTTGCTTCCGCGCTCCTTTTCAGACATTGTTTAATTGTTTTATCTGCATCCTTTATGATTTTATATCAGCGTGGCTTTTAACGATATCGTCCTTATCTTCATCGTCAATAAGCTCATCCTCTGTGACATATCGGACAAGAGTGCCCGGATCTGTGAAGAGTTTGCCGTTGAGATGGTCTATCTCGTGGCAGAAAGCACGAGCCAGAAGCCCTGTGCCTGTGTATTCCTTCATATTTCCCTCACGGTCGAGGGCGCGTACGGTCACCGTCATGGGGCGGTTCGTTATTCCCCATTTTCCCGGGATTGAAAGGCATCCTTCGGCTTCGTTCTGGCAGCCTTCACTTGAGATAATTTCAGGATTTATCAGCTCGATAAGTCCGTATTCCTCGCTATCGATTATGACGACGCGGCGCAGAACGCCCACCTGCGGCGCTGCAAGACCAACCCCGTTTGCTTCGCAAAGTGTGTCCCGCATATCGTCAAGCAGAGTTAATATACGAGGAGTTATTTTGTCGACGGGGCGGCTGATTTTGCGTAAAATTGCGTCGTTGTCTGTTCTAATTTTTAGTATAGCCAATTTATTTCACCTCGATGGTTCACTTTTTATAAGCATATGATATGCGCACAAAAAGTAAACCACATTTTTTATTCTTTATTATATTATATCGTATTCGGGTTAAAGTCTAACGACACTGTGACACTGCGCCCGAGTTTTGAGCCATATCCTCTTAAAATATCATCAAAGAACTGGCGCGTGCGGCGGGATAGTTTGCATTTTATGACAACGCGCATACGGTATTTGCCGTTTATGCGATATATGGGCGCTTCAAACGGCCCGAACATGACGATTGAAACATCTTTATATTCACCCTCGCACGATGCGCGTATGTATTTATCGAGTCGGACGGTAGCGGCGGCAAGCGCGGCTTCGTCCTCGCTTGTCAGCGTAATCTGTGCGATGTCGCAAAATGGCGGGAAGACGTAGCGGCGCCGCAGCTCGATTTCGCTTTTGTAAAATGCTTCATAATCCTGCGCACATGCAAGGCGCAGATTTTCGTTTTCTGGTGTGTATGTCTGTATAATTGCCCGGCCGGGAAGCGATGAGCGCCCGGCTCGTCCGATAACCTGTGTAATGAGCGAAAATGTGCGTTCCCCGGCGCGGTAATCATCAAGATATAGGGAAGATTCGGCAAGAAGCACGCCTACAAGGGTAACAAGTGGGAAATCATGCCCTTTTGTCACCATCTGCGTGCCAAGCAGAATATCGGCTTCATGCCGCTTAAATGCGCCGATTAAATTATCGTAGGCTGATTTTGTCCGCGTCGTATCGGCGTCCATTCGGAGAATACGAGCGCCGGGCACAAGCTCTACAAGTTCCTGTTCAATGCGCTGCGTACCGTAGCCCATGTAATAAAGATTCTCCCCGCCGCAAGAGGGGCACTTTTCCGGTACCTGTACCGTGTACCCGCAGTAGTGGCATACAAGACGCCCGGCGGCGCCATGTTCGGCTCTGTACTCCTCGGGAGTTGATGTGTCGGCAAGACGCCTGTGAACATGGTATGTCAACGCAACGCTGCATCTCGGACACTGTACAGCCTCGCCGCATGAACGGCAGGAAAGAAAATTATTATAACCGCGGCGGTTTAAAAAAAGTATTGCCTGCTCACCCCGCGAAATAGTTTCCGCAAGAGCGGATGCAAGGTGTGAGCTTATCGGCGAGGTGGCACCCGCAGCTTTTTCACGGCGCATATCGACGACGGTAACCTCAGGCAGTACAGCGTCGCCATATCGTTCGCTTAATGTTACAAGAGTGTATGTTCCGCCGACAGCTTTATGATAGCTTTGCAGCGACGGCGTTGCGCTTGACAGCAGCATAAGAGCGTTTGATGTCGCGCAGCGGTATCTGGCAACATCGTGCGCTGAGTATTTCGGCGGCATGTCAGATTTATATGTGTGCTCCTGCTCCTCATCAATAACAATCATGCCGAGGTTTGCAATGGGCGCGAAAACAGCGCTTCGCGTACCGACGACGATGTCTGCTTCACCTGCGCGGACGCGCCGCCAGGCGTCGGCCCGCTCGCCGGCTGAAAGGGAAGAGTGTATGACAGCAACGCGCTGTCCGTAACGGGAGCAGTATATAGAAACTGTTTGCGGCGTGAGGGCGATTTCCGGCACAAGGATTATAACACCTCGCCCGTCGGCGATCACTTCGTCTATCATTGAAATGATAACCTGCGTTTTGCCGCTCCCGGTTACACCGTGAAGGAGAGCAGCTTTCGCTTCGCCGCTTTTGTAAAGAGAAAGTATTGTGTTAAACGCGCGCTTCTGCGTGTTCGACAAAATAACGGGGCTATGCTCGACGCACTTGATGTCGGCGTACGGATTTCTCCAGCGCTCGCGCTTTGTGAGCGTCACAAGATTTGCGTCGGCAAGCATTTTAAGCTGTGTGCCGACAGGGCCGAGAGAATCTTCAAGCATATCCTCGGTTATAAATGCCCCCTCCCCTGCGTCTGCAAGGTAGGCGAGTATCTCACGTGCGCGCTTTGAGCGGAGCTTTACCTTAGCACCGACGCCACCAGATGCAATCTCGCGGGCTTCGTCGGCTGTTACGGCAAGGGCAACGTCAACATCATACATTACGTTTGTTGATTCGCAGACATCAAGCTCACGCTTGATGTAGCCATGACGTACAAGAGCCGATGTCAGCTCCGCCGTGGCGGTTGCATCCCCGAATTCACTTCGAAGCTTCGCGTCGGATACACGGCCATGAGCTTTTATAAAACTGTAAACATAAAGAGCTTTTGTGCTAAGAGAGTTTGATTTGTTTTCGTTTGGTTCCTTATCAGTGACGGTATAGTATTCCCTGATTTTTGAAAGGGCGGCTGACGGTACAACTGTGCGTACGGCTTCACCGTATGTCGAAAGCGTTTGCTGGCTAAGAAAAGAGCAAAGGCCGAGCAAATCAGGGGTAAGCGCTGCTGCTCGGTTTGTGATTGAGAGTATAGGTTTGACACCTGTAACATCAGTTTCATCGGAAGTTGATGTTACAATAGCTGTTTTCTTGCGGTTCCCGCCGCCAAATGGCACCGTGACAAAGACGCCCGGCGATATCTCGTCCGCCATGTCACGCGGGATGTAGTAAGTATATTCCCGGTCTATATGATAGGGCGCATCAAGAAGACGCACGCAAGCGTAAATATGTTTGTTGATCGTGTCCTTGTCAGCCATCAAACGTTTCGTGCCGCCTCCTTTTAACGTCTTTTATTTGTGAAAGTTCAAGAATTAATACTTAAAATCTTCCTCTTTTGGCAGAATGACATTGAATTCGCCGTTTGCAAGACGTGTTATAGCGTTCTTGACGGCTTTTTCGTCACGGAACTCCTTTTTTATCATTGAAGCAAGAGTCTTATCGGTTTCTTTATTGGCGATAAGCATTTCAGCGTACTCACGCTGCTTCACATATTCGTCAGTTATAAGACGTGCGCACTTGGCTGTAGCTATAACAAGTGCATAGCGGTTGAATTTACTATGTGTAAGCTGATCAATTGTCGGATAAATCATGTGTGCTGTTTCCCCCCTCACCGGCAGTACCGGCACGGTATTTTCTGTATCGGATAGTATCGGATATGTGTTAATTATTTAAAAAATAGAATTGTCCTTTTGATTATTCGGACTTTTCTTGTGATTGTGAGCCACCCTCGACACTGTCTGCGGTGTCGGAGGAGGTTTCTGTGGCACGGGCTGTTATGCTTTCCGGTGACACAGCCGATAATATAACGTGGTCGCTGTCTGTAATAATGACGGAGCGCGTGCGGCGGCCGCATGTAGCATCAATTGCCCGTCCGTCGTCCTTCGCATCCTGCGCTAAGCGCTTTGCCGGCGCTGAATCGTATCCAACAACGGCTACGATTCGCTCCGCCGCTACCATATTATTATAACCTATATTAATAAATTTCATATTAATATACCCTTTGCATGCGCGGGCAGTGTGTCACTCAAGGTTCTGCACCTGCTCGCGGATTTTTTCTATTTCACTTTTCATGTCGACGACAAGATGGGCGATTTTTGTGTTTTGGGACTTTGAGCCTATCGTGTTTACCTCACGATTTATCTCCTGAGTTAAAAAGTCAAGCTTTCGTCCGACGGCGCCCTCCTCCGCTATTATCTGCCGGAAGGCTGTTATATGTGATGCAAGACGCACAAGTTCTTCATCAATAGACGCCTTATCGGCAAATATGGCAGCTTCAGTTAATATGCGCTGTTCGTTGATTTCGATGTTACAATCGCCAAGAAGCTGTTTAATTCTCTCGGTCAGGCGTGGCGCATACGAAGCAATCTCAGCGGAGGACAAGCGGGCTATTTCAGCGGCGATAGCTTCAATGTTTACAAGTTTAAGCTCCGTGTCAGCCGCAAGACGCGCGCCCTCGCGTTCCCGCATAATGAGAAATGCATCAAGCGCCTCTGAAAGCACGCTTTTTACAGCTTCCCACTCTGCTTCAAGATTCTCCTCCGGCTTTGTTATGGTGAAAATATCGCGGAATTGCGCGACGCGCGAGACAGTAATGTCATCCTTTAGGTCAAACTCTTCTGCAAGGCGCCGCAAAGCGTCAATATATGAAGCGGCAAGAGCGCTGTCGAGGGAAACAACGACGCCCTCCTGCTCAATAACCTCAACATTGATGGTGACATCTATTTTACCACGAGAGACACCGCGTTCTTGTATATACGCTTTAACCGGCTCCTCAATAAACCCATACTGGCGTGGGTATTTTACTGTGCAATCGAAAAATCTTCCGTTTACGCTTTTAATTTCAATCGTATATTTTTTACCGCCCCAGGTGCCGATTGCTCGGCCGAAGGCTGTCATGCTTTTTGCCAATTTCTACATCCTTGCCTTTCAGATAAGCCCGCGCCTTTTCAGCGCGGGGCGATATTTTATCATATATAATGTGATAAGCCGTGTAGCGAGAAGGTCTGTGATGACAAATACGACGTTTGCAAGAGCATACACGACAATATCAAGCGTGATTGATTCGTATTCAAGTACGGCGATGTATCTTGTCGCTACTATAAGCGCTGTGAGAGTGGCATTGAAGGTGAGAAGCTTCAGTATCCACGACAAAACCAGCCCGCGTCGCTCGAAAAATGCTTTCAGCACAGGATAATAACCGGCAAAGCAAAGGTATAAAGCAGCCGGAAACTTATATGGAAGTATTAGAAGCGAGGTGACGGAGGTAACGGCGAATATGAGCATCGCATACCCGGTGCCATACTCAATGTAAATGGGTATTATAAGCAGCGCGGCGAAAATACACGCCGAAAGGTCAAACACCTGTGTCGCCGAGCCGATGTACATAGCTACGCACGATAAGGCGCATATGATGCCGCATGTGGCAACAGCTTTTGTTTTTTTCATTTCGCTAACCTGTGGAAAGGTGCAGCACGATGAGTGCAGCACTGAAAGTTTAGAACTGAAAGTTTAGCACTACTATAATGTAGTACTTAAAGTGCTGTAAAATCAGCAGCAGGGAATCAGATCGCCGCCCATACATTCACAGCAGCAGTCGGCACAGAGAAGTGTCGAGCATATGTCGCACACATCATGGTTTGATACACCCCTTTGACGCGCATAACCACGGCCGTAGGCAGCGGCGTTCATCTGAAGATTATCACGGGCAGCAGCGTATTCCGCATTGTCCGGATCCATCGTGCAAGCCGTTTCAATGTGCCGCACGGCATCGTAGTACTGTCCTCGTCCGAGTAGGACGCATCCTTTGAGAAAATACCACTCCGCACCGCGTGCTTCTCTCTGTATAGCATTTAAAATTGTATCAGCTTCAGCAAAACGGCGCTCGTTTATAAGCCGCCGGATATTGTTATACGACGGCGAGCCACCCTCGTATCCGACACCCGGACCGTAACCGGCACCGCTTGATGTTCTGCCTGTCGCACCGCTTGAGCGCTCCTTTTGGATTTGCTCATATGCCTCGTTGATCTCTTTCATCTTTTCTTCGACGAGGTCGGCGAGAGGGTTGTTTGTATAATTGTCGGGATGGTACTTACGGGCAAGTTCGTAGTATGCTTTTTTTATTTCTTCGTCCGTGGCATCACGCCCGACTCCGAGCACCTCGTAGGGATCCTTCATTCAGTTTTGTTACCTTTCAATTAGGGTTGTTTGGTCATATATGTGGAGTTTTGCACATTTTTATTATAAAAATTCGCTTAGTTGTTTTATTTTTGCGCCCAACGCTTGTTCTTTGCCTTGCCGGACAGCACAGCTTTGGCTGCCGCGGGCATTCCGAGGTAGACAATGTTTTTTACTATTGAAAGCGGCTCAGGCGGCGTGCCGGTTTGTGTGTCGATAAGCTCAACAGCCATCGCTGCCACCGATAAATCAAGCTGAAGTGCTGTCATTATCGCCTCTTTTGCGTGGTCGTCGAACTTTTCCCCGTCGAAATGATCACGCCACAGCGACAAAACCGGATTATATCGTCCGGCGGCTGCATCTTCGGTCGCATCGTCGGCTGCGTCTGCGACGTAAATGAAGCGCCCGGCGCCGCGCCCGATTTCATACGCTATGCGTCGGTCGCGATCGCATGGCAGCCCGTAGGCGAAAATTTCGCCAAGCAGCCTGCCGAAAATATCGGCACACACATCAACTGATTCCGGACGAGAGTTTTCGGTTTCGTTAAGCTCGCTAAGATAACGGCGGATAGTGTCACGAAGGTCATCGCTGCATCCGGCGTGTTTTGATGCGCGGCGGGCGGCAGGGAGCAAAAGACGAGCACGAATCCTTTTTACGCCGCGTTCGTCAAGCCTATCGTCCTTGAGCTTTCCCTCGGTAAGAAGCGCTGCAACACCGGCGCAGTAGTCAAGAACGTCGCTGTTGACTAATGTCAAAGCCGGTTTTCCTCTCACCGGGTGCATCGGGCAGCGCATACGCTTAATGTTCCCGCTTGCGCCTGTTATTGCAAGTCGTACGAGAGCCAGAAAAACTATATCATAGCTGAGAGACAGCGTTGAGTTAAATCCACATCGGCTTTTCATTGCACGGCAGAGACCGCAGTAAACAGCGCGGTAATAATCGCTCTCGCGGACTTTAAGCTCAGGTGTGTATGCTTTTACGTATCCGAACACGAAAGGATAACCTCCGCCGCACTAAAACAGCGCGAAACCATATGATAATACATATTAAATAATATAACAAATAACGCATCTTTTCAATAGTTATTTTGTTAAACTCTGCCGCGCCACACCCTGTTTGTAATTTTTTGCCGATAAACAATGATAAAAGCAAAAAAAGCGGCGACGTGCCGGTGGCACATTCGCCGCGCTTTTGTGTATATCAGTTGTCTTTCTTTTTTGGTGTGTTTTGTCTGCGTCTTTGCGCGAAGTTGCTGATTCTGTTGTCGAAATAGCCTTTTTCGTACCCCTCGCGTATGAAGTTGAACACCTCATTTTCATTCGGGCCGACCATTTTAGGTTCATCGCCGAAAAACATAGCTCCGCGCTGCTCTTTTGCATATGGTTTCCACTCCGGCATGGGCGTGCCGTCTGCGTCAAGACCGTTCGGATCTCCGGACTTTGCGAAATTCGTCCAGTAGTTGCACATCATCCGCGCAAGATCGTAGTGTTTGCCCTTGAAAGGCCGCCAGCATTTGGCAAGTGTTTCAAAGACGAACCACAGCTCAGATGAGTGGAAAGCGCCGGGGTTATCCCAGCCCGGGATTTCCGGATCAAATATGTAGTAGTAAGCGTCGCTTGTTTCAAATTTATTGTTGTTATCAAGGAGAAGAACATCGCCCAGCTCAAAGCCGTTGTATGTTCCCTTGGCTTTCATTTCCTCAAGCGTTGTGGATCCTTTCTTTATGAGGGCAAGATATTCGTCTGCATGCTCACCGAAAGTCCGCTTTGCGTATTCTTCAAGCTCCTCGATTGTGTTGCCCTGTGGAACAATGGGAAACTCATCGGCTGTGTGACCGACCATGAGAGCCACTTTGTTGCGGGTATTGTATTTGAAGTAGTTAACGGGGTAATCCATCAGGAAAGGGTCACCGACGACAGTTCCCCATTGGTACCCGCCCCCGCTTGTAACAGCGGCTTCAAAGACTGTTTTCGCGTCAATCATGCGGGCTTCATCAAGCGATTTTACGCCGAGCTCTTTAAATAAGCGAACACCTTGCTGCTCCGCTTCTCTTATATTCATGGCAAATGATGATGGAGGAAGCATACCGCCGCTGCTTTGCAGTATTGCTTTTTGGAATAGCCCCTTGTTTTGCGGTGAGGCAACCTGCACGAGCACGCTTCCGCCACCGGCAGACTGACCGAAAATAGTGATGTTATCAGGATCTCCACCGAAAGCAGCTATATTGCGCTTTACCCATTGGATACCGGCCTGCTGGTCAAGATGTCCGAAGTTTGCCGGCTTCTCTGGACTCTCGGCGGTGATTTCGGGGTGGCATAGGAATCCGAAAACATTGAGCCGATAGTTGATAGAAACAAGTATGACACCGCGGCGCGCTATGCGCTCGCCGTCGAACTCCATCTCTGACGGATAACCGCACATCAGGCCGCCACCAAAAATCCACACCATGACCGGAAACTTCTCGTCGCCTGTTTTTGCAGGAGTCCAGATGTTGAGATATAGGCAGTCTTCGCTCATCGGATGGTCCGGGTCAACGTGCCATTCGCGGTCATACAGAGCGTTTGGATCAGCCTTTATCGGATATTGCATTGCCATCGGAGCAAATTCATAACATTCAAGCGTGCCGTCCCAGTCACGGGCAGGCATCGGTGCATGCCAGCGTAATTTGCCAACCGGTGGTGCGGCAAAGGGAATGCCCTTGAAGACGGTGATACGAGGGTCAGCGGCAGGGAATCCCCTGACCCAGCCGTTTTTTGTTCTAACTTTTCTGAGCATATTATGTGCCTCTTCTTTTATTTGTTGTTATAGCCAAGTCTTCTAAAAAATTATATCATTATAATTTACCTACTGTCAATCTTAGGAAAAATATTTTGGCTTTACATCGAAATTTTTGTGAACTTTTAAACAAAAATTCTAAAGATGGTACTTGACAATCAATTGACCGTGTGGTATTATAATTCCAGTATTTGAAAGGTGGCTTACGTGATATGCTTAGAATCGAAAACCTGACAAAATCGTACAAAAAGGGAAAGCCTGCTGTAAAGGGGCTGTCTTTGCATGTGGAAGCCGGCGATATTTACGGCTTCATCGGACACAACGGCGCCGGTAAGACCACAACGATACGTGCTGTCATAGGCGCGCTTGACTTTGAAGAAGGCGACATATTCATTGACGGTCATTCAATTAAGGATGATCCTATCTACTGCAAATCGGTAACGGCATATATACCCGATACACCTGAGCCGTATGAATTTTTGACAGGTGCGCAGTATCTTGCCTTTATCGGTGACATTTTCGGCGTTGATCCTGTGAAGCGTGAGGAGCTTGTTGAGGAATACACACGCAGGTTTGAAATTGACAATGTCCTTGACAATCTGATTTCCTCATATTCGCACGGTATGAAGCAAAAGCTCGTTGTAACATCAGCGCTTATTCACAGCCCGAAGCTTCTTGTTCTTGATGAGCCATTCGTCGGGCTTGACCCCAAGGCATCGCATAACTTAAAGCAGATAATGCGCGAAAAATGCGAGGAAGGCTGCGCTGTTTTCTTCTCGACGCACGTTCTTGACGTTGCGGAGAAGCTCTGCAACAAAATAGCTGTCATTAAAAACGGTGAATTACATGCAAGCGGCAGGATGGAGGATGTCATAGGAAGCATTTCGCTCGAAGAATATTTCCTCGAGGTGATAGAAGATGGCGAGTAATTCACTTGCGGCAAAAAGAGGTGTAAAAAACAAAACAAAAAATAAAGTACTCCTCCTTGTCAAGATTCGAATAGCTGGAATTTTCGCCGGTGTAAAAAAATCACTAAAAGGCGAGAGACGCGATAAGATTAAATTAATCGCATTTTCGCTTTTGATGTTATATTCCTTCGGTGTGATGATTTATACAATCGGCAGCTTTACGAAGGCATTTGTCGAGGTCGGCTTTGCTGATGTCGTTTTACCGATGATGGCAACATCCGGCGCCATGTTGATGCTTATATCGACAGTATTCCGGGGCGGGAACTCACTTTTTGCACCGAAAGATTACGACTTTGTATCATCACTTCCCCTGTCAGACTCCGAAATTGTCATCAGCCGGCTTATCACTCAGTATATATATGAATTCTTTTTTGTCATAATAGTTTTCTTACCGGCTGTCAGTGTTTATGCTTACCTCGTATCACCGCCGCTTATTTTCTGGATTTTGATTATACCGACAATACTTCTGCTGCCGTGTATTCCGGCTTTTATAGGCAGCCTTGCGGCAGTTATTATTACTTTCATTGCTTCGCGTTTCCGTCATAAAAACCTCGGAACTATCATCATCGGGCTTTTGTTCGTGTTCGGGGCGATGTATTTTTCATCAATGATGGGCACGTATGCAAACAGTGAGAAGATAGCTGAGATGGGCGAGTTTTTGTCCGCGAAGCTGAAGTATGTATACTTCCCGGCACACCTTTTAGGCCGCGGGCTTACGGGTGAAATACTGCCATGGCTTGCATATTTTGCAATATCGGTCGTTTGTGTAGCCATCCTTATCTTCTTTCTTAATAAAAACCACAGAAAGATGTACGCTTATATAACGTCGATAAAGACAAAAGCGGGGCGGCGGCCTGTTTCAAAGCGTACAACGGCAAGTCTTTCATCGGCAAAAACAGCGGCTGCAAACGTCAGGCGGACATCTCCCACCATGGCGCTTTATAAAAAAGAATTCCGCCGTTATTTCTCATGCCCCACTTATGTGCTCAATACCATCATCGGGCCGATAATGGTTTTACTAATCGGCGGGGCCGTATCCTTTGTTCCTATGGAAAAGATATTCGGCGTCTCGGATCCCTTCTTCGACTGGATGATTGTCAAGATACTGCCGATAGCGTTCGTGTTTGCTATTATGCTTTCATCAACGACATCGTCGTCAATCTCTCTTGAAGGATCTGAGCGTTACAACATTCTTTCAGCCCCTCTCACAAATGCGCAGATTTATCGCAGTAAAATCCTCGTCAACCTGACGCTTTTGCTTCCCGCTGTCTTTATATCATGGGTACTGATGCTTATTTTCGGTTCAGAGCTCGGGTTCGGCGTGTACGATATTATCCTCACATTAGTTGTTCCGGTTTCGTTTTCAGTCTTTGTGTCATGTTTTGGGCTGTATGTAAACCTCAAGCATCAGAAATTTGACTGGAAAACGGAAGTTGAAGTTGTAAAGCAAAGTGTTGCGACAATGATAACTACTTTCACCGGAATGGGCATATCTATGTCGATGATACTTATCTTTTTCCTCATATCTCAGTATGGTGATATGTGGCTTTTCGTGGAACAGATGGCTTTTTCGGCACTCGTTCTTATTCTCTCGTACATCTGCTGGCGTGCTTCCTTAAAAATTAAAATTGAAGGATGATATTCACCTTGATAACATCCATCAGGCGCTTTCTACCCATAACAAAAAAACCGGAGACATAAAAACTCCGGTTTTTTTTATTTAACCCATGCCCGAAATGTTTAACGGGGCTACAACTCAATTCTGTGTATCTCCGTATATGTCAGCTTGCCAGCGATGCGCTCGCTTTTATATAAACCAAAATAGGTCACTGTCATCGACGCGGGTACAATGCTTATCGATACAGGCGAGGGCACATTTACCTCGCGCCCGAGCGTGATATGCGGGCGGAAAGCGCGCTCCTCGATTGCAAATCCGGCAGCCGTAAGCTCGCGCTTTACAGCGCCGGCAAGCGAGTGAAGAGCATCGCCCCCCTCGACATTTGCATAATATATGTCGCCACCACTGCGAACAAAGCGCCCGATGCTACCCTCAAGCGTAAGCGTGAAAGGGGTGGCGCTGACTTTGTCAAGTGCGCGCTTAGCATCGGTGACGCGGGGTGTCGGAACCTCGCCGATAAAAGCAAGGGTGAGGTGCAGATTTTCCTCTTTTGTGAAATTGCCTTGTGTGGCAACACAGCGAAGATCGGATATTGCACGCATAAGCGACTTTTTCATATCCGCCGGGAGGGCGATGGCGACAAATAGTCTCATTTATTTATATCTCCGTATAATGATTTTAATTTCTCCGTGAAATCGACGTAAGACCGAAATACCTTGCAACTGCCGTATTTGGCCACGATGAGCTGTTAAAAGAAAGCTCGTCAAACAGGTTATAGCTGCTGTATGGGGAGTCGCTTTTTATAATGTCAACGGTAACATCCGTGTATCCCTGTGAGAGCATATCCTCAATATATTCAACACGGGCGTCATAAGCATTTTTCACCGGCAAAAGGTCACCGACAGCTTTTTTAAAGCCAAAAATGCAAGATATAAAAAGAAGTGCCGATATGGCGACAGTTGCCCATTTGCATATTTGACTTATACGTTGTTTTTTTAGGGGAGAATCAACACTTGTGCTTTTGTCACTATAAAAAACGCGTATTGTTGTTTCGTATATTGATGATAGGGCAATCAGAATGAAGCCGAGGATGGGGCCCCATACCCAGCGTGGGAACTCCGGGCTTCCCGCCATTGAATATAAGCATAAAAGCGAGCCAAGAGTGTAAATAACGGGTGTTATAAAAGTTATGCGGGCGCGGCGTCGTTTAGTGCTGTCGGCACCGCGCAGTTTTATGATGATAACGGCGAGCAATACGATAAGTATTAAAAGAAGCGGCCAGAGATATAAAACGGCATTTTTTGTGATTGACAGCGCGCGCCGCACCATCGTACCGACACCACCTATACCGCCGGCGCCCTCAAGGCGCTTTTTTTGTGCGGGCGAGAGGAAAAGAAGAAGAGCCCCTGCTATATTGCCAAGAAGGCCTGTGAACATCCAAAGCGGCACGCGGCGGGAAGGATGTCTTTCCCCTTTTCCGCTGCATATAATCATCGCAAAAATGAAAGCGATGACCATAAAAGTCATAGCGATTGATGTGTTTTCGTTTGTCCATCCGGCGACAACACCGCATGGTAAAAATAAAATGGAGCGCAGGATATCAGCACCCCGGGAGCTGTGCTTTTTTTCACCTTGTGAAGATATGCTGTCATATGATATAGACTCTGAACTCTCATATAAAGCCACCCTGCGGGAGAGCGCCAATCGGTATGGGATAAGATAAATGAGTATTATCTGCGGCGAATACAGGTAATTTGCGGCCCCCATCACCCAAAGGTAGCTGCCGCCAAATGTAGGCGTCAGGAAAAACAGCACCGAGTATAAGAAAATGAGCCTTTTGTAGTTGAGTGAACGCAGCGTGCCGAATGCGTGAAAATAAATTAAAAGGCAAAACGAAAGAAATGCAGCCCCGTTTATATAGTTGAGCACAGGCTTGCCAACCCAGAGAAGAAGCTGTGCCAGTGCGTGGACGACGGAGCGTCCGTTAGTTGATTTATAGTGAACAAGCTGCGAGCGGTATATATCATAAAATGAGGAAATCGGCAGCTTCGTTTCAAACGAAACGCTGTATGAAAAATCGTCGGCAAAAAGAGGTGTGAGGTAGTTGAGCACGACAGCAGATGTGAAAATTAAAACTGCCGTTATGGCTGTCAGGATAAAAACGGAGGTTTGCCTTTTCTTTTTTAGCGTCGGATTTTTCATTGTTGCCCGATTCCTTTTGTTATTTTGCATCTTTATTCTTTCCACATGTGTTTATAACCATATATCTAATGATAAAAACCGTGGGAAAAAGCAGAAAAATATGCTTTATTTTATGAAAAATTATATCAGAGAGGGTAGCAGCAGTCAACAATACGGGCAAGAAGCATTGTTGCAGGAACATGAATAATATCCGGCAGGTGACAAAACAGGCGAAAAAATGTTTGCAGGTTTGATTGCGCCGGGCTATTTTTGATGATATAATGGTAGTGGAGTATAGACGAACCAAGAACAAGCAAAGCCGCAGCAAAAGCGGCTTTATATTACCTATTATAGGAAATAAATCGCCCGAAAAGGTATGATTATAAAATGACAGAGCACGAGATGATGGCAGAAGCTCTTTTCCGCAGAGGCTACAACTGCGCGCAGGCAGTCTTTACAGCTTTTTGCGATATAACAGGCATGGATCGTGACACAGCGCTGCGTATTTCATCGTCCTTCGGCGGTGGAATGGGGCGCATGCGCGAGGTGTGCGGCGCAGTTTCGGCTATGTTTATGGTAGCAGGGATGCTGTATGGATACACAGACCCAAAATCGCATGACAAAGCACGTCATTATGAGCGTATTCGCGAGCTTGCCGACAGCTTTCGCTGCGAAAACGGCTCAATTATCTGCCGCGAGCTTCTTTCTGCGTCCGGTGAAAACGTCACTGCGGGCGGGGACCCGTCGCCGCGGACACGCGAGTACTATAAAAAACGCCCATGTGCTGAATATGTAAAACTGTGTGCGCGTATACTCGATGAATACATCGGCAAAAACCCGGTTATGAGCGATAAGGAAGACGCAAGGGCGGACGTAGCGCGCGCTACATAAACACAAGATAGATATAGAAAAGAAATCAGGAAAACAACAGGAAAACAATATGAGAATTTGCGGACTAAATAAGCTCACGCTTCTTGACTATCCGGGCAAAGTGGCGTGCACAGTCTTTACCCCCGGGTGTAACATGCGTTGCCCGTTTTGTCAGAACGCATCACTTGTTAAAGTTTTGCCAACTTTACCCGCAATTGACGAGGAGGAGTTTTTTTTATTCCTTTCTAAGCGGCAGGGGATTCTTGACGGCGTTGCTATAACGGGTGGTGAGCCAATTTTACAGCCTGATATCACTCAATTTGCGAAAAAAATTAAGGAAATGGGTTTTTCCATAAAACTTGATACAAATGGCGCCGACCCGCACAGGCTCAGGGAAGTTATATCCTCCGGCTTTATCGATTACGTTGCAATGGATATAAAAAATTCCCCATTAAAGTACAAAGAAACGTGCGGGCTCACGTACGACCCCGTGCCCGATATAAAAGAAAGCGTTGCTTTTATTATGTCGATGGCTGATGAGGGCAAAATAGACTATGAATTTCGCACAACAGCAGTATCTGAGTTTCATACGCCGGATGACTTCGCAGAAATCGGACGGTGGCTGAAGGGCGCCCGCCGGTATTTCATCCAGCGCTTTGAGGATTCGGGCGATATTTTAACTGAGGGGCTTCATGCGCCAAGCGATGATGATATGAAAGCATTCCTTGATGCTGTTTTGCCATATATACCAAATGCACAGCTTCGTGGTGTGACAGTTTAGTATTAAGAATCACAGGATTATTTAAATCGCATATTTTTGATCAATACGGAGCTTTTGTTCATAATTTACAAATCGAAGCGTAATACTACAGATTGATTATTTTTTTGATTGACAATACTATATATAGTGTGCTATAATCATTTCACTCGAATTCTTGGTATTGTATTACATATTGAATTCCATATAATAACATGAAAATAAAAGGGGTGGGGGTATGTATCAAGTTATTAAGCGCGACGGAAAGGTCGTCGATTTCGATATATCGAAGATAGCTTCAGCAATTACAAAAGCATTCATTGCACAGGGCGTCAATTACAATCAAAGCGTAATTGATTTTATGGCGCTGAAGGTTACATCCGATTTTCAGCCAAAAATTAAGGATGACAAAATAGCTGTTGAAGATATACAGGACAGCGTTGAAAGAGTTCTTGTACAGGCCGGATATGCAGAGGTTGCAAAGGCTTATATACTCTATCGCCGTCAGCGTGAGAAGATACGCAACATGAAGTCGACAATTCTCGACTACAAAGAGCTTGTCGAGAAGTATGTTAATGCCAGCGACTGGCGCGTCAAGGAAAACAGCACCGTTACGTATTCCGTCGGCGGACTTATACTCTCAAACTCCGGTGCAATTACAGAACATTACTGGCTCTCTGAGTTCTATGATCAGGAGATTTCAAATGCCCACCGCAACGGAGATTTACACCTGCACGATCTGCAGATGCTAACGGGCTACTGTGCCGGTTGGTCTCTCAAACAGCTCATAAAGGAAGGGCTTGGTGGTGTTCCCGGACGTATAACATCAGCTCCGGCAAGCCATCTCTCCACCCTCTGCAATCAGATGGTAAACTTCCTCGGTATCATGCAGAACGAATGGGCAGGCGCGCAAGCGTTTTCGTCATTTGATACCTACCTTGCTCCGTTTGTTAAGGTTGATAATCTTTCCTATAAAGAAGTTAAACAGTGCATACAGAGCTTCATCTTCGGCGTAAACACACCGAGCCGCTGGGGCACACAGGCGCCGTTCTCGAACATCACACTTGACTGGACGGTTCCTGAAGACCTTGCCAACTTGCCGGCTATTGTCGGTGGACGTGAGATGGACTTCACGTACGGCGACTGCCAGGCCGAGATGGATTTGATAAATCGCGCCTTCATTGAGGTAATGATAGAAGGCGACGCTAACGGACGCGGTTTCCAGTATCCGATACCGACATATTCGATAACCCGCGACTTCGACTGGTCTGACAAGGAAAACAACCGCCTGTTGTTCGAAATGACAGCAAAATACGGCACGCCGTATTTCTCAAACTATGTCAACAGCGACATGAAGCCGTCCGATATCCGCAGTATGTGCTGCCGTCTGCGTCTTGACCTGCGCGAACTGCGCAAGAAATCAGGTGGATACTTCGGAAGCGGCGAATCAACCGGTTCAATCGGCGTTGTAACATTAAATATGCCGCGGTTGGCTTATCTTGCGAAAGACGAGGCTGACTTCTATGCGCGGCTCGACCATATGCTTGATGTTGCTGCGCGTTCACTAAAGACAAAGCGTACAGTAATTACAAAACTGCTTGAAGCCGGTCTTTATCCATATACTAAGCGATATCTTGGCACTTTCGACAACCACTTCTCGACGATTGGCCTTGTCGGAATGAACGAGGCTTCACTTAACGCTAAGTGGATACGCTGCGACCTGACGCACAAAGAAGCTCAGGAGTTTACAAAGCAGGTACTCATTCATATGCGCAATCGCCTCTCCGATTATCAGGAGATGTACGGCGACCTTTACAATCTTGAAGCAACACCGGCGGAATCAACATCATACCGTCTGGCAAGGCTTGATAAGGAACGTTACCCCGATATTATCACGGCAAACGAAAAGGGTGGCACTCCGTATTATACAAACAGCTCGCACCTGCCCGTCGGGTTTACGGACGATATCTTCACAGCGCTCGACATTCAGGATGAGCTGCAGACGCTGTATACTTCAGGCACCGTATTCCACGCTTTCCTCGGTGAGCGTATGCCTGACTGGCGCTCAACGGCTGCCCTTGTACGTAAAATAGCCGAAAATTATAAGCTTCCTTATTACACTATTTCTCCGACTTATTCCATTTGCCCGAACGACGGTTATATCAGCGGCGAACATACAAAGTGCGATAAATGTGGTTCTGATACAGAGGTTTACAGCCGCATTACGGGTTATTACCGTCCGGTTAGCAACTGGAACGACGGAAAAGTTCAGGAATTCAAGGACCGCCGTGTATACGACGTCGTTGGTCATGGCGCTTATAAGGATGTGCTGGAGAACATGTCAAAAAACACAAAGGATAATATAAGCACATCAAGCGATAAGAATAATGAGGGTGTTCCGTCGTCAGCACATGACGTGATAAACGCAGCGGCGAGCACAGCGACAAGCGCGGCACAAAGTGCGACGGGCATTGCAAGCGAAACGGTTCGCAACTCAAGCATCCCGTATCTTTTTACGACGGCAACATGCCCGAACTGCAAGGTAGCAACAGCGCTTCTTGACCGTGCCGGCATAAAGTATGTCAAAGTATTGGCTGAAGAAAATGTACAGCTTGCTCTTGACCTCGGTATTCGTCAGGCACCGACTCTCTATGTAGGAAACGGCGCTGAATCACAGAAATTCACCGGCGTGTCCGGCATTAAGCATTATATTGATGAAGTAAATGCCGTGGCCGCTGTTCGGTAATACGGCAAGAATAGCGATTAAAAAAGCAGTAATAAAACTTAAAATCACAATAATCCGGCAGCGCCCACCGCCAAAAGCGGCGGGCGCCGTCGTACTGTTGTTAATTAAAGTCGTTTTATACATTTAAACACATAAGCAAAGGCAGAAAAACGCATGTACGATATTATTATCATTGGTGCTGGTCCTGCGGGATTGACAGCTGCTATTTACGCAAGGCGTGCGCAAAAATCAGTGCTTTTAATTGAAAAATCAACCTTTGGCGGGCAGATGACATTTTCTCCGAAAATCGAAAATTACCCCGGGATATCAAAAATAAGCGGCAGCGAACTTGCGGATGGAATGGTTTCACAAGCCATTGAGCAGGGAGCGGAGCTTGAGCTTGATGAGGTTGTTGAAGTAACTGTGGGCGGTGCGCCTGATTATATTAAAACGGTAAAATGCACAGGCGGTGTCTATACGGGACGAGCCCTTATTATAGCTGCCGGTGCGCGTCACAGAATGCTCGGTGTACCGAACGAGGAAAAATTCATAGGAGACGGTATCTCATACTGTGCTGTTTGTGATGGCGCGTTTTATATAGGAAAAACGGTTGCTGTCATTGGCGGAGGGAACTCTGCTTTGCAGGAAGCCCTTCTTTTGTCCGATACATGCAAAAAAGTTATTGTCGTACAGAACCTCAGCTGCCTGACGGGAGAGGTAAAGCTCCAGCAGCAGCTATATCAACGTGATAATATAGAAGTAATAACTGAAACGGTTGTAAAATCTATTATTGGTGACGACAAATTTGAGGGAATCGTCACCGAGCGGGTGAGTGACGGTACAACAAAAGAGCATTTTGTTGACGGAATGTTTGTAGCAATAGGACTTGTCCCGGAGAATGACCCCTATAAAAATGTTGCGCGCCTTGACGAACGCGGCTATATTGTTGCCGACGAGACATGCGCGACAGGCACCCCGGGCGTGTTTGCTGCAGGTGACTGCCGCACAAAAGGCGTGCGCCAGATAACGACAGCGACAGCGGACGGCGCCGTTGCGGCCCTTGCCGCCTGCCGGTTTATTGACGAACTTTCAGCAGTTTCTGTTTAATTTATTTGTTATACGGACTATATAATGGAGAATAGCAATAAAAACAGTAATAGTACAAAACTTGCAAGAACCGTATCGGCAAACGGTCTTGTGCTGCCGGTTATCGGTCAGGGATGCTGGAATATAGGCGATGATCCTGCAAAGAGCACCGACGAAGAAGCATCACTTCGCCTTGGCGTGTCGCTTGGGATGAACCTCATCGACACCGCGGAAATGTACGGCGACGGTGCGTCGGAGGAGCTTGTCGGGCGCGCAATGCGTGGCATACCGCGGAGCGAGTACATGATTTGCACAAAAGTACTGCCGCACAATGCGGGTAAAGAGCGTATATTTAAAAGTTGTGATGCGTCCCTGCGTCGCCTTCGTACAGATTATATTGACCTATATCTTCTCCACTGGCGCGGCGATATACCGCTTGAGGAGACGGTCTTTTGCATGGAGGAGCTTGTCCGGACGGGTAAAATCAGGCGATGGGGCGTTTCAAATTTCGACGTCGCCGACATGGAGGAGCTTATGGCCGTGCCGGGCGGTGAAAATTGTGCCGTCGACCAGGTTTTATACAATCTTGGCTCCCGCGGAATTGAATTTGACCTGCTCCCGTGGCTTAAAAGCCGCGGTATTGCTGTGATGGCATACTGCCCGCTTGCGCAAAAGGGAACACTGCGGCGAATGAGCTATGATTTTGAGAAAAACGATGTGCTCCGCAAAGTCGCTGATAAATACGGCGTGACTATCTGGCAGATAATGCTTGCATTTACGATACGAGGGGGCGGTGTCATGGCGATACCGAAAGCTGCAAATCCGGCTCACGTGCGCGAAAACAGGGCAGCCGCTGATATTGTTATATCAGCGGAGGATTGGGCCTTGCTTGACAGTGTTTTTTGGCCTCCGACATCAAAAATGCACCTTGATATAGAATAAAATAATCGGACGTAATATTTGACGTTTAATTATTTAATTAAAATGCGTGTCCCCGCCCTGCTTGCGCCGGGCGGGGACGCGTGGTATTATAATAATTGTGAAAAATACTATCTGTGAGGGCGCGATGCTAAAAATTCTTCATACGGGGGACATACATCTTGACAGCCCCTTTTCGGGGCTTGATGCGCGGCGGTCGGAGATCCGACGGGCAGAGCTTCGCCATACTTTTTCATCGCTTATGACGTATGTCCGCGATAATTCAATAGATCTTTTGCTTATTGCCGGCGACTTTTTTGACACGGGCTTCGTTACGAAAGAGACTGTCTCAATTGTCCTGCGTGAGTTTTCACGTGTTCCCGACTGCAAAATTGTAATAAGCCCCGGCAACCACGATCCTTACACGCCCGACAGTGTTTATGCAAAGGTAAAGTTTCCGGAGAACGTTTACATATTCAAATCAAGCGAAGAGACAAGCTTTTCTTTTCCTGAGCTTGGCTGTGAGGTGTATGGTTACGCCTTTACAGGCGAAACAATGCGGAAAAGCCCGCTGCGTCCCGCGGAGAAAAGTGAACTTTTCAAAATTTTGTGCGCGCATGCGCACCTGAACTCGCCCTTGTCGCCATACTGCCCCATATCGACAGCGGAGCTTGAGGTGTGCGGGTTCAATTATGCAGCACTCGGACACGTACATAATGCACCGGATGCAGGTGTGGCCGGCGGCTGTGTCTATGCTTACTGCGGCTGTCTTGAGGGGCGCGGTTATGATGAAACAGGACCAAAAGGCGCCATTTATACCGAAGTGTCGGATGACGGTAAAATAAAACTTCAAAGACTTATTTTTTCAAGCAGAAAATACGAGGTCAGGCGTCTTAATGTAACAGGCGTTGCTTCTTGTGCGGAGATAACGGAGAAAATTAAAGCGCTAATTCGCGATGAAAATATGGACGATACGACGCTTCTTCGCGTTATCCTTGAAGGCGCCGTACCGCCGACGCTTGTAATATCGCCTGAGGTAATCTCCCGGAGTATCGGCGAAGTTTTTGCGCTTGATATAAAGGATGTGACATCCCCTGTTTACGGCGGTGAATATCTTGAGAGCGACCCTACGATACGCGGCGAGTTTTATCGCCGGTTATTACCCATGCTGACAAGCGCCGATGAACGCGAGAGGGCTGTTGCATCGCTTGCACTTCGCATTGGCCTTGCGGCAATGGCGGGCGAAAATATCAGCATAAGCACGGCTAATTAGGAAGGGGCGCGCGACATATGTATATTGAAAAAATAATGATAAAAAGCTTCGGCGGGCTGCGTGAGCGAGAGTTTATGCTGTCGCCGGGCGTCAATATTTTCGAGGGTGAAAACGAATCGGGTAAAACGACAGTCGCCGCTGCCATAAAATTTGTCCTCTACGGTCTGCCGCAGAAAGTAACTGACGGAACAACGCTGACGGAGCGGCGCAAGTATTTGAGCTGGGACGGCTCCCCTGCTTCCGTTTCGCTTGTTTTATCGGCTGGCGGCAGACGCATACTGGCTGAACGCCATCTGTCGGTATCAACGGACGCATCAGGCAAGGAATCATACCGCGAAACTATCCGTATGACCGATATGGAGACAAACGAGCAAATTTACCGCGGTAAAAACCCGGGTGAGGTTCTGCTTGGGGTGCCGGAGGACGTTTTCCTCGGCACTGCGTTTGTAAGGCAGACTGACGGCGCGCGTATTGACGGCCGCGGTATGGCTGAAGCTGCGGAAAACTTGCTTTTCAGCGCTGATGAGACGGTAAATACGCAGCTCGCGCTTGATAAAATTGACGCTGAGCGGCGTGCTCTACGCCATAAAAACGGACGCGGCGGTGCGATTGTTGAAAAACAACGCGAGCGCGATGCGCTTATGGCTTCGCTTGAAGAAGCGAAAAGCTCATCGGCCGAATTAATATATCTTGACGGATCGATTGCCGACTTAAAAGAGAAGCGTGATGTGGCAATAAAGCGTCGCGACGCTGCGAGAGCAAAGTATGAAGCGTATGAAGCAAGCGTTGCTGTCAGGCGGTTTGACGCGCTTCATGAAGTTGAGAAAAAACTTGATGTGCTATATTCCGAAAAGGACGCTCTTCTTGAGCGCGGATGTAAAAACAATCATTTTCCGGACAGCGAATATGTAGCAAAACTACGCAGTCTGTCAGATGCTCTTGATTCTGCCGCAGCAAATGTTGCTCAGGCAAGCAGAACGCTTAATGACAGGCGCGCGGCAGTTGATGCGCTGAGAGCGCATGACCCGAGTCTCAAAAATCAGCGCAGCGGTGATGGAAATATTGGTGATAAGAATGTAGATATAAAACAACTTTATGCGGCTGTGTCGACAGAGAAGGCACGCGACGAAATAGTCCGCGCAGCAAAAAGCCATAAAAATAGAGCGCTGATAGCTTCAATACTTGCCGGGATTTTATTTGTTGGCAGCTTGGCGCTTGCAGCAGCTATTTTACTTATAAATATCAGATATTTCCCGCTTTATATAACAAGTGTCGCACAGTTTGCAGTTGGTATTTTATGCTCTGTTATCGCTGCAAGATCCGGCAGGCGTTATCGCCGTGTGTGTGCGACGTATGGTGCGCGCAATCTTAAAATGCTTCCCGATGCCCTTTCGGAATATGCCGATTTTGCAGAACTTGACGCGCAGCGCAGGAATGCTGTAATCATCGCCGAGGGAATATATCATGATGCTTGCGCGGAATACGATAAGCTGGCAAGCGAGGCGGCAGCGCTTATTTCGGTTCGGGCACCCATTGCCGAGGGAGCTAATATACGCGAGGAGCTTTCAGCTACTCTCCGTGAATGTGAGGAAATAGTTGAGACCGAGAAGCGTGTGTCGGAGGATATAGAACGCTATAAAAGCACGGCAGAGGAGCTTCGCCGTTCACTTGCGGGCGCTGATGAAGCAGCCCTACGTGCTATCGTAGGCGATTCACCCATGCCGGAGCTTGACAGCGCAGCTATTTCCGCTATGAAGCTTGAGCGAGAGTTCAATGAAAACGCTGTTACACTGCTGACGGAAAACATACACAAGCTTGAAGTACGCCGCGCACAGCTTGCAGCCTCTGCTGCTGATCCATCGCAGCTTGCCGTCCGCCTTGAAGCACTCAACGCTGAAATTGAAGCGGATACGCTTCGCCATGATGCATATGTGCTTGCACATTCGATGCTTGAAGCGGCGGGGGAGGGCGTACGTGCAGGCGTTGCACCGCGGCTAACTAAATACGCGCGTGAATATATGGGCGAGCTGACCGGTGGCAAATATGATGCTCTTGGCGTTGACGCATCTCTTGGCGTTACGATGGCGGCTGACGGCGGCACGCGCGAGCTTGACTTTTTCAGTGCCGGCACAACGGAGCTTGCTTATATATCGCTTCGCCTTGCTCTGATTCGCGTCCTTTACCGGCGTGAGACCCCACCCATTATTTTTGATGAAAGCTTTGCTTCAATCGATGACGAGCGGGCGAAAAGAATCCTCCTTATGCTTCTGCGTGCATCTAAAGAAAGTATAAATATTGAAGGTGGCACGATACAGTCGCTGATTTTTACATGCCAGCGGCGTGAAGCTAAATTAGCACAGGACCATTTGCAAGAAGGTTTTTGTATAATCCGGATGTAATGTAAAAACCTGATTTTATGTAAAAACTATTAACAAATGTTTAATTTTTTATAGTAAATTTACATAACATCGTGACAAAATTAAGCAGATGATTTATAATTATCGAGAGAACGTCTTGCGCATAATTCGAGGGAGCTGCGGATGGCTCTTTTGCCCCGCTAATTGGAAATGGTTATAGAGTTTTTTGAATATATTGGTCGAAATTTAAAGCTTGCTGCTAAGAATGTAAAAGCAAACGTAAGGCAGTATGCTTGCTTTTTTGCCGCATTTTTCATTATTCAAGTGTTTTTTGCCACTCTAACTGTAATCCTTTACAACAATGACAAGACCGAATGGATGCATGTTCAAGAGGAATATGACTACCATATAATGCTCAAGTCGATAAACGACTATCAAATGCTCATAATTGAGAATAACACGATAGCCGTTTTCTCAAACGATATCGTTTTTGATGTTGTGCGTACAGCTAAGCACGTAAGCGCCTTCGACGGAGAGGAGCGCTACGACGTTTACTTAAAACTCAAAGGTAAGGACCTTGACTTTGCTCTTGAACGCTTCCAGAACAAATGGCTCAAAGAGCTGAACAAATACACTGAAGATGGCGAAAAGCTTTCATACGTAATAACGCCGCTTTTGAATTTCTCAAAAAACCTGGCCGTAAACCGTATTATATACGTTATTTCCATTATTGTGCTGATTGCTCTGTCCATATTCCTTTTAGTTGTTCTATACAATATCAGAATCAACCATTACAAATTCCAGTTCGGTATTTATCTCTCATTTGGCGCAGATTTCAAAAAGCTGTTTGAAACGGCTTTCTGGGAGATGTTTATAATCTGGGCGGTGCCATTTATACCAGCGACGGGCGTATCGGTTTTAATAGCATACATAATACTCCATGTTAATGTCGGGCTTCCGTTTAGCTGCCCGATCTGGACACTGCTTTTGACTGTGCTATATGGTTTTGTTGTCATGCTTGTATCGGTATGGTTCCCGATGCGCTTAGTGTCGATTAAGGCACCAATGTCGCTTATCATATCGCAGGACAACTCTAACCTTGTTACATCTCCGCGCAGATCACTCAATATATTCGGAACGAAGTTCCCGCTTCAATACGAACTGTTTTCAACATGGCGTTTCCGCAAGTATAACCTTCGCCTGCTTGTTTCCGCAATTATATTCACATCACTTTTCATCTGCGGCCTTTACGTCGCTGAAATAACGCGCACGACGCTTTCAATGGAAAAACCGCAGTTTAAAGTAGACCTTTCGGCAACCGGTATTTCCTTTGACTCGATGATGAGAGATGAAGTTTATAGTATAAAAGGAATAACGCTTGTTGATAAGTCAAACAAAGAAAGCGCTGCAAACATAGCATCATACATTGCTGTCGATCCAAAATATGTTCTCCCGTTTGCAAACCTCGTTGTCCCGGATAACAACGATGATATCCGGGTTACAAACCAGGTCGAATACCGGACTGTTGACGAGGATGTTATAAAAACTCTTGAGCAATATAAATATACAGGCGATCTTTATTCCGCTATCAACAATGAAAGAACTGTAATTGTAGCCGATTCCATCAATAATATCCGCCGCTTTAATTATAAAGTCGGAGATAAGATAACGATAGCAGTAAAGGTCGGGCAGATGAAAGCCGTCGATTCAAACCTGACGGGCAAGGCTCTTTTAAGGCAACAGCTTCAATACTACATATATGATTCTTACGAATTTACAATTGGCGCTATAATATACGATATACCAACACTTAAGATGCCCCTTTACTTAAATAGTGAGGACTTCAGCCTGATAACGGGCAAGGAAGCTAATTATTACAACCTTGATGTTTACGTTGATCAGACGCTTTCGGTTGATGAAGTACGCGAAATTGAAAATCAACTGCGCGAATGGGGACTTCTTTACGGTTACGTATCAGTGACAAACACCCATGCTCTCAGTTTAAATGTTATAAACGAAGATAAGCAGTTCGATGAGATATTTACACTCGTAGCAATACTGCTCCTCACAATTTCCCCGATGATATGGTTCTTCTCACAGACGCTGTACTACCTGAAGCGTGAGGATGAGTTTACAATACTACAGTCGATGGGTGCCGTTGGCTCTGAAATAAGACGCCTTTACATCTCCGGCGGTATTACAATGAGTATTCTGGCATTCATATTCTGCATAGGGCTTGGATACCTGTTAAGCTTCTTACTATACTTCTTTGTCAACGTCACAATTCCAAAATGGACACAGACGTTTATCAGATACGAATTCTATATGCCGTGGTATGCTATTGTACTCAGCATTGTCATTTCAGTAGCTTGCGGTTTCCTGTCCGCTTATATACCCTATAAGAGCTTTATGCGTCGCAAGTCAAAGATACTCTCCGTTGAGTATAGCGATGTCTCCGACTGATGTCGTATCATTTAACATATATTACCCATGCGGCAATTAATACAGTATAACAGCGTACAGCACAAACGAGGTACATGATAATGAACAGACAATATAGTGATGTTAAGTCAAAGTATATTCTGCAGGCAGAAAGTGTTATAAAGCAGTATAAGCAGTATGACGAAGTCATAACAGCCGTAAACCGCGTCGACCTGAAGGTGGAAGAAGGCGAATTTGTCGCAATTATCGGTACTTCAGGTTCAGGTAAGAGTACATTTCTGCATTGCTGTGCCGGACTTGACAGGGTTGATGCCGGAAGCATTAAAATACGTGGTCAAGACATCACAAAAATGGGTCATGACGAGCTTAGCCGGTTCAGGGGAGAAAATATGGGGTTCGTATTCCAGCGGCATAACCTCATCCCACAGTTTACGGCTCTCGAAAACATACTTATCCCGACACTTATGTGCAACAAGCCGGGGTATCAGTACGAGGAAACATTGCGCCGCCTGATAAAAACTCTGAAAATTGAGGACCGTCTACACCACTTACCGAGCGAGCTGTCCGGCGGTCAGCAGCAGCGTGTAGCTATTGCTCGTGCGCTTATTAATATGCCGCAGATTCTCTTTGCTGACGAACCTACGGGTAACCTTGACCGTGCAAACGCTGACGAAGTGCTCTCCCTCCTCCTTAAAACGCGTGATGTTATCGGTCAGACGCTTATCATGGTTACACACGATATGCAAATAGCAAGCCACGCGGACAGAATTTTCCGCATGGATAACGGGCGCCTGACACTTGAGCGCGATTACATCGACGGACAACGCAGGACAACAACGTATTAACAACGTATTAAGCAGAAAAATCAATCACAAAGCAAAATTACACAGTTGCATAAAACAAAGCCCTCATAGGCATTTGCCTTTGAGGGCTTTTATTAGCATTTTTATTTGTATTTGATGATGCATTACACAGATATTATAATTGGCATTATCATCGGACGCCGCTTTGTTTTTTGGACAATAAATTTAGATAAGTTATCCCTGATATTGTTCTTAATCTGAGCGAGGTCAGCGTTGCTTGAGTATAAACCACTCTCAAGCGTCTCACGCGCGAAAATGCGCATCTCTTCCATGAGTTCCTCGGATTCCTTGACGTATACAAAACCGCGGGTGAATATTTCGGGTGTTGTGAGCAGAAGCCGTGAGGTCATATCAACAGCGGCAGATACAATGATAAGACCATCCTGTGAGAGCAAAATGCGGTCGCGCAGGACAACAGACCCTACATCGCCCACACCGGAACCATCGACGAGCACACGGCCTGCCGTTACGGTGCCGTTGAAACGAGCACCGTTTTGGTCAATCTCAAGCACACGACCTGTTTCAGGAACAAAAATGTTCTCAGGCTTTATGCCCATGAAAAGCGCAAGTTTTCTATGCTCCATTAAGTGGCGGCGCTCACCATGAATAGGCATAAAATACTTCGGTTTTGTCAGGGCATGCATCAGCTTGAGGTCTTCCTGGCACGCGTGACCCGAAACATGAATTTGTGTTGTTGTATCGTTATATACCTCAGCGCCACAGCGGTATAATTCGTTGATGATTTTACCGACGAGCTTTTCATTTCCGGGTATTGCGTTTGCGGAAATGATTACAAGGTCGTTCGGACCAACGGATACACTTGAATGATCGCCGAATGCCATGCGCGAAAGAGCCGACATAGGCTCACCCTGACTGCCGGTTGTAATTATCGTCAAGCGGTTATCAGGGTAACGCTTTATTTCAGAAATATCGATTATAGCATTTTCGGGGAAGTTCATGTAGCCGAGGTGAACAGCAGCTCCTACTATATTAATCATGCTGCGCCCCGTTATTGCTACCTTACGCCCGTGGCGGATGCTGTAATCAATAATCTGCTGAACCCGGTGAACGTTTGATGAGAATGTAGCGACGATAATGCGCTTTTTTGGATTGTTTATAAATATCTGATCAAAAGTCGTACCGACTGTGCGTTCGGACGGTGTGTATCCGGGGCGCTCGGCGTTCGTCGAGTCACACATCAGAAGTAAAACGCCTTCACCGCCAAGCTCTGCAAGGCGTTTAACATCCATAACCTCGCCGTCAATCGGTGATAAGTCAAATTTAAAGTCTCCTGTATGGACTACAATGCCAAGCGGTGTCTTTATTGCGAGTGCACAGGCATCGGCGATGCTGTGGTTGACACGTATATATTCAACCGTAAATACACCGGCTTTAATTTTATCGCCAGCCTTAACGCATATAAGCTCCGGTTTAAAATCGAGCTTGTGCTCAGCAAGCTTGTTTTCTATGATGCCGAGCGTCAGACGTGTGCCAAAAACAGGAACGTGTAGTGAGCGCAAAACGTATGGTAGTGCGCCGATGTGGTCTTCATGTCCATGTGTAATGAATATACCGCGTACCTTTTCGGAATTCTTTACGAGGTATGTTATATCAGGGATGACAAAATCGACACCGGGCATATCCTCATCCGGAAACCCGAGACCGCAGTCAATAACGATAATATCATTGTCATACTCTAAAACGTATATATTTTTGCCGATTTCGTCAAGGCCACCGAGTGCAAATACTTTAAGTTTGTCAAGAGTGGTAATTTTCTTTGTTCTTGCCATAGATTCTCCTTGTGTTTATTTATGTATGGCCTATATAAACTCCACGCGGCAGCGGATAATAGTGTAAAATGCAAAGCAAAGCAAAAAAGCGCATGACACAGGCGCAAAAATGCAAAAGTAAGACTCAAAATGTAAGTATAAAACAAAATGTAACGGTCATATTGTGATAAATTATTGCATTTTGCACAAAACCAACAGAGCGCAAAAAAACACCATAACAGAGCGCACGGAAAAAAGGAGCGTCTTGCGCCCCTGTGTGAATTCCGCGTAAAGTCACATAAAGCCAAATATATTTTTATGTATATATGTAAGACGCGCGCAAACGCACCCGCGCGTCACAAATGCGTATGTTAAAGAAGTATACATTCTATTTTACCATGCTGGTATATGCGTGTCAAGCTATCCGGCACTTTATTTTCTACAAAAGTAAAAATACAAATAAAGCAAGTACGGCACATGTAGCGGCACCAGCGGCAAAATACATAATTTTATCACGCTTTGTTGTTTTGCGAGATGTGATGCCGGTGCATTGTACGCTCATAAGATTGTCACGAACAATTCGGGCCGCTTCCTCAACAAGTGTGCTGTTATCATCAGTGTTGTAGTAACGAGCGTTTTGCTTCAATATAAAGTATGCCTCATCAAAAAGCTCGCTATCCGGATGTACGATTTTTATCATGCGGCGTTCCGTCCCTCTTAAAACGGATTTTGTTTTCATATTCCTCCTTATCATACCGTTCCTTTCGTATAACGTTATCGTGGCAATGGTGTGATGCATGACAGCCACAAATTTCCCACAAAAGTATTATTGACCGGTATGGTCAATATATTCATTTGACGTGATGAGCAGTATAAAATTTGCCTTACACGAGAAAAATAAGTCACAGAAAGTTCACCTTTGGTTAACATTGTGGGAGAGACGTGCCGGTCACACCTAAAAAAACACCGGAGGTGACAAAAGTCCGGAGGTAAATGATGCGCACGAATGAAGGTATCACCGCCACTGTGCGGACTACCTCCATCCGCGCGTTTTTACATTGTAAAACGGTATGACACAATATAAAACCGCTGCCGTTATTATGGCTGGGGGCAACGGAAACCGCCTTCGCCCAATAACGGACACAATTCCGAAGCCACTATTGCCCATCGGACGTGAAAGGGCAATGACGGCATCACTAAATATGCTTCGTGCTGCCGGCATTAAATATGCTATTGTGACAACGCGATATATGCACGAGCAGATAGAAGATTTCTATGGTGAATATTACAACGGTGTCAGGCTTTTGTATTCCGTCGAAACGTCACCGCTTGGAACAGCGGGCGGTGTGCGGGCGGCAGCCGATGTTATAAATGATTTCGATGAGCTGATAGTTCTGTCAGGCGACGCTGTTTGCGACTTTGATCTTGATGAAGCATTATCATATCACAGAAGGTCGGGAGCTGAAGCAACGCTTTTACTTGCGCGTTCAGATGAGCCGTGGAATTACGGCGTTGTCACCGTCTCGGGGGATAGTGAGGAGAGTGATTCAACTTCAGCCGAACCTTTCGGTGACGGACGGGTATGCGGCAGGATAACAGGTTTTATTGAAAAACCAACGTCGTTTGATGGGGATACAGCCGTAATAAACTCTGGTATTTATATATTATCTCGCCGTGCTGTCGGTATGATTCCCCGTGCAAAGTACGATTTTGGCCGTAACCTTTTCCCGCATATGCTCTCGCGCGGCGATAAGATATGCGGTATCGAGGGTGGTGGATATTGGTGCGATATAGGCGGGTTTGAAGCATACCGCCGTGCATGTTTTGATGCCGCTTACGGCAAAATAAAAGGGTATTCGGCGCACATAGATGAAAGCGGCGCTATCATGGGAGAATATTGCCGCGTTCATGACAGAGCGGTATTTGATGGCTGTGTACTTCACGACGGAGTTACAGCAGGCGCCGACACAACGGCTGTCGATTCGATTATATGCAGAGGGGTAACGATAGGCAACAGAGTCACAATTGAGCCGGGCTGTGTCATTGGCGCATACAGCATTATTGAAGATGGAGCTGTTCTGCGCTCCGGCATGAAAATACCTCCCAGATCATATGTAAAAGCCGGCGAAGAGTATGAGTCCGACTTGCGCTTCAGCGGTAAAGACGAAGAAAAAGAAGAAAATGATAAAAATAAAGATAAAGAAAAAGTGCTGTCGGCGTCATTTACAACCCGACATGCTTCTGTACCGGAAGGCGGGCCTGTTGCGGCGCCTGAAGGCGACATTTTGAAAATACTATAACTTATAAAGTATTATAAAACCGCCGGGGGTGTTAATTCACACCTCCGGCGGCATTTATTTTATTTAGTATATACACGGCTTTTCGGGGAGGTTTTCGCGTAAGAAGCGGAGAACATTTTCCCCCATTATCTTGTCAACTTCGCCTGATGTGAAGCCTGCCGCCAACAGGTAATCGGCGATTTTCGGCACGGCGGCGCAGTCCGGGAAATATGGGTTTGTCGGTATGCCGTCAAGGTCACCCCCGAGCGCAAGACAATCGACACCGCCTATTCTAGCTATGTGAATTGCATGGCGGACAAGGGATTCACCGTCTCCACCGCCTAAAAAATCAACAGCAAGGTTAAGGCCGATAAGCCCCCCGCGCGAGCTGATTATTTTTATCATATCATCGGTCAGATTGCGAAGGTATGGCGTAACCTCGCGGGCATTTGAGTGGCTTGCGATGAAAGGACGGCGTGAGAAGCGGGCGATGTCATAAAATCCTGCATCCGACAGGTGCGAGACGTCAATGATGATGCCAAGCTCGTTGCATTTTTCAACAAATGAGCGCCCGAGCTCCGTCAAGCCACCGCCAATGTATGTGTTTCCTAAGACAGTAGGCATCGCACCTTCAGCACCGCTGCAGTAAGCGGGGCAGGCAAGCGTGTTTTCATAATTCCATGTGAGCGTCGTCATACGGACGCCAAGCGAAAAAAGATTATCAAGCCTTGATATGTCGTGCTCAACAACGCCACCTTCCTCAACAGAGAGCAAAGCCATCATTTTACCGCCCGAAAGCGCGGTATCGATGTCACCTGACCAAAGTACAGGCGTTATTAAATCGGAGTTGGCACGAAATTCGTCATGAAGCTGCCCGATCAGCGACAAACATTCATCCCAGGGTGACGGGAAAGATGTGTGTTTTGCATCGACAAAGGCGGCAAAGGTGCCAAGCGCGTATCCGGCAGATAACATTCTTCTAAGGTCAACGTGAGACGTGGGATTATCGCGCAATCCATATTCGGATAGCTTGTGAACTGTATCGCAGTGAAGGTCGCATATCAGCATATTGACGTGTACCTCAGCTTTCCGTGGAGGGTAAAGCCATCTCAAAAAGTAAAAAGTAAAATTAATGCTTACGGTATTATAAATATTGCTGTTGCCCGGGAGCAATGCCGCCGGACAACAGCTTTTAAGTTCCTTTTTGCTTATTTAAAATTCTTGCGTCTTTTTTTAATTTTATTTTTTACTTTTGTTTTTGCATTATTATTTTTATCATTTTTAATAATCAACATTATGAGAAGACCGGAAATGATGCCGCTTGCGATGACGATGAGAATATAAAGTGCGACCTGATTTGATAAAGCATGGTTTTTACGTCCGTCATCGGGTTCTGCGCCTGTATCTGTAACAGTCTCGGTATCAAGCATATCCGTGTCGGACACAGTCCCAGTTGTATCATCAGTCGAATCCGGCGTCGTTTCTGTATCGGAGGTGATAGGAGAACTAAATGTTTCCTCTTCAACTTTTCCGCATACGGAGCATGTGCGGCGGCGGATACCATCAGAGGTGCCGGTCGGTTCTTTGATTGTTTCCCATAAACCAAAGATGTGAATACCTGTTGCGGGTACAACTTCGCTCTCAAGCGATACACCGCAAACAGTACAAATACGCTCGCGAAGGCCGTCGGTCACGCATGTTGCAGCCTTTGTTACCTGCCACGGGCCGGGCTTATGACCTGCTTTAATTGAAAATTCGGAGATAACTTTGCCGCAGTCGGAGCATACGACTCTTGACGTGCCGTCCTTTGTACAAGTTGCCTCTTTTACAACTATCTCTGTCGTGTTTTTATGATTGCAAACACCGAAAACAGCATATACCGTCAAGTTTTCCTCGGGCATCACAGAAGGAAGAGCAGGTGACCAGCCGGTGAATACGTATCCTTCCTTCATGGGGGGCTGGGGCGGAGCTATCGTTACTCCCGGCACATAATAACCTATGTAATAAACGGTATTGTCAACTATATACGTAACTGTGTACTTCTCCGATGCTACATCAAGGTCAATCGTTCCCATGGCAGTTATCGCAGATTTTTCCGATGTTCTCAGGTAATATGTCAGTTTACTGCCCTTGACGGTAAGGTAATACATATAACCGTCAGTGTTGTCAACTTCGGCGAGTACACGGGAGTTGCCTGTTGCAAGGTCGTAGGCGAAAATCTTTGATGTATTGTTATAGTAAAGGGTACCGTTATATATACCTATGCCGGAGTAGCATGATTTATAAGCGCCGTTGTCGTCCCATATGCTCCATTTACCGCTAATCGTTGCAAGAGCAGTTCTTGTTCCGGCATTTAGGTTATATTTATAAACCGTAAAATCAGTGCTGTCGACGGCGTACCATGCGCCGTTTGCATAAATGAAAGGTGTGTTGACTGTGCGCCAGACAGCGTTGTCGTATTTTGTCGATGTGCAATTATAGTTCGGCGTCCAGCCTGTGTGATTTGATGCAGATGCGGAGGATATGCCGGCGTCGCTTAAAAGAAAGTTCGAATGTCCGGCCTTGCCTGCTATGTCGGATGCGTCATTCCATGTAACATCGATGTGATACCATGCGCCGTCAATGTAAACGACGTTCCATGCGTGGTTCATCGATTTGCTCGAAACATAGCCGTTTTTGATGCCAAGATAATCAAGCACGGCACCATATGCAAGAGAATAAGCTTGGCATACGCCGGTTTTTTCCTTGAGAAATGTGTAGGCATCTCCAATTGTATATGTCGAGTCGTATGTATAGTTTTCGCAGAAGTAATCGTTTAAGTATATAAGCTTCTCAATGTCGCTCCAGCTTGATTTAACGCCTGCGGCAACGGCGGCGACGAGAGAGGAGAATTCGTTTTTAGCCGCTGTAAGGGCAGCGCCTGTGTAAAGATACTTCGGTGTAAGGGATAAAACAGTCCCGTTTGGCGTATATGTATAAGAATATGAACGGGAAACGTAAAAAAGGTCAGGATGGCTGTAAATAACGCGCTCAAATATTTGACTCGCGTCATCTTTTGTAAGCGAAAATGCTTCAAGGTCTATTGATGTATCAGAGTTTTTCAGTCCTGTATATAAAGCTTCTTCAGCCGGTGATGGCGTCATTGTTATATCCGCAAGGTAAAGCCCTGCCTCGCCATCAGCTTTTAAAGTGGCATCGGCAGACGAAACTATTTCTTCCGAAAAAACTGTCGGTGTGCTTGCGGATACGTAAATTGTAGCAAAAATGAGCGCGGCGGACAGCGTTATTGCAACCGCCGCGGTAGTGACAATTGCGGAGAAAACTGATTTTGGTAAAAAAATCTTTTTCATTTAATGCATCCTGCGCGGGTGTTTATTTTTCATCAATTATATCACATGGAATGAGTATTTTTAAAGATTAAAGATGTTAAAATAACTAAAACATAAAAATTTAAAGTATCTTTATTTTCAGGTTTTTGATAAAATAATTATTGTGTGACTCTGTCACCGAAGAGAATTGTAATGATGGTATAATATTCAAAATAGTATTTAAAACATCAGTTCACGATGTTTTTCTGCTATTGCAAAAAGGTCAAATCTATAGAGCCTTTGTAAAATAGAAACCTTATAGCAGAAATCATAATATTATATTGTTAAAAAACATAAAACGGAGGATATATTGATGTCAATTATAGAGCTTACAAAAGAAAATTTCGATGATGAGGTTGTAGGTTGCGATAAGCCTGTGATCATTGATTTCTGGGCGACATGGTGCGGCCCGTGCCGTATGCTTGCGCCCGTGATTGATGAGATAGCATCCGAGCACGACGAATACAAGGTATGCAAAGTCAATGTCGACGAGGAGCCAGAGCTTGCCTCTGCTTTCAATGTTTTCAGCATACCGACGATCATTGTCATCAAAGACAACAAAATAACAGCAACATCTGTCGGGTTGCGGGCAAAGCACGATATCCTTGCTATGGTGCAAAAGTAACCGTCCGCTTATACGCTATCCGAGCGAGCAATTATGCTCTATAACAAAGGAGAGGTATATTATGCTGAAAAATTACAGTGATGATAAAACAAAACTTGACGGTATGATACCTGTGCGCCAGCTTCTTCCGTTCTGGGATGACCTTACGGCAGATGAAAAGGAGCTTGTGCTGAATAATGCCATAACAGCACATTATGAGCCGGGGCAGCTTCTTTTCGGAAGTGATGGTGCTCTGTGTCTTGGACTCGTAGCTGTCAGGAGCGGTTCTGTACGTGTGTCCATGATATCGGAGGAAGGAAGAGAAATATTGCTCTACCGGATAGGAGCGTATGAAATTTGCGTTTTGTCCGCTTCATGTGTGCTCAAGCAAATAACATTTGAAGTACATATGGAAGCTGAGGTTGATACTGACGTTGTCATTTTAGGTTCCGGCGCGCTCAATATACTGATGGAGTCGAATATGAAAGTTGAGAATTTCGTCTACAAGCTGACAGCAGAGCGCTTTTCAGATGTAATGTGGGCGATGCAGCAGCTTCTGTTTTACGGATTCGACCGCAGGCTTGCAACGTATCTTTATAATGCGCTGGCTGAATATCCTGACGGCCGCATAAAGACGACGCATGAGCAGATAGCGAAAAACATCGGCTCCGCTCGCGAGGTTGTTACGAGGATGTTAAACCGGTTTGCGGATGAAGGCATAGTTGAGTTGCAGCGCGGCGTAATTATTGTAAAAGATAAGGAAGCGTTGAAAGCGCTCGCCGACTGAATTTTTAAAACATAAGTGGAAGGACGAAGCATGCGTTTTTTAATTACATTTCTTGAAGGGTTCATATCGTTCATATCACCATGCATGCTGCCTATGCTGCCGATGTATGTTTCGTATTTCTCCGGTGTGGCAGGAAATACAGAAGGGTTACCCTCCGTGACGCAAGCATCAGCGGTTAATAAATCAGCGATGCAAGCATCGCGGAGAGTCAGCACTACTAAAACAACCTTGTTCCGCGCGCTTTCGTTTGTCTTTGGCTTTACGGTTGTTTTTTGTGTGCTTGGGCTTTTCGCAGGCTCCCTTGGCGCATATCTTTCCTCTCACCGGAAAATAGTTAACATCGTCGGCGGCGCTATCGTTGTGCTTCTTGGCTTCGGGTATCTTGGTGTTTTAAAATTTAGTTTCTTCCGTGGTATAAAAGGGCCGGTTGGCGGGCAAGGTTTTTTGTCGGCCATGCTTTTCGGGATTGTTTTCGCTGTCAGCCTCTCCCCATGTACGGGCGCTTTTCTTGGCTCGGCGCTGATGCTTGCGTCAACTGAGGGTGGCGCGCTCATGGGAACGCTTTTGCTTTTGACATATTCGCTCGGGCTTGGAGTTCCGTTTGTTATTTCAGCTCTGATGTTAGATAAACTGCGGGCTATATTCGGATTTGTAAAGAAAAACTACCGGATAATAAACGCTGTAAGCGGCGGCTTTCTTATTTTAATCGGCATTTTGATGATGACGGGTTATTTAAACAGGCTGCTTTTGTCCTTCAGCCGATAAAATGACAAAACCGTTTGATAACAACATAATTTTCATAAAAATAAAACCTTCATAAAGGATGAAAACAATGAATCAAGCTGCTAAGGCTATTTTGATAATACTTGTGTTTGGTGTCGTAATTGCCGCCGCTGTGTTCGGTTATAACTATTTGTCGGAGAAGTACGAATCCGACAGTAGTGTGAGGAAAGAAAGCACAAGCGCAAGTAATGTGGAAACGAACGGCGGGATAGGGGATGCCGACAGCGGCAACATTCAAGATAAAGATGCAAAAGACAAAGCGCGTGACTTTACGGTGATTGATTATAACGGAGTTGATGTGAAGCTGTCGGACTTCACAGGGAAGCCCGTTATTATAAATTTCTTTGCGACATGGTGCGGCCCATGCAAAGATGAGCTTATTTACTTTCAGCGCGCGTATGAGGAGTACGGCGATAAAATTGTATTTATGATGGTAAACCTGACTGACGGCTTCTACGACACTGTTGACGGCGTTAAGCAGTTTATATCGGATGGCGGTTATACATTCCCGGTTTACTTCGATACAAAAAGTGAAGCGTCGAGGGCATATAGAATATACTATATACCGGTTACTGTAACGGTAGACGCCGTTGGCAATGTGGTGAATTCTGCCACGGGCAGCATAACGGAATCGAAACTGAATTCATTTATCGGCGAGCTTATCGGGTAAGATAGCGTTGTTGCCTGTCTGAATCACATAAAAACGTCCGCTAATTTTCACATCTGACGCATTTTTTTCGCTTAAATTTGATGCGTTACTATGAAAATAACGGACGATTTTTCATTTTAAGTACAAAAAACTTAAATTTTATGATGATGCCATGACTGTTGACCGTGCCGTGACACGGGCGTATAATTAAATCATCGCATGAAAGCGTAAGCGTAAAACATTTGCGTTTACAGTACCGTCACATGTATATGATAAGCTTGTCCGCATACATATTATTATGTGTGAGCGCGAGTGTCGTTGTGCCAGAGTGCGTTTTTTAGTATAGTGCATTTGATTGCGGGTTATTGGAGCCGATTCAATATTGTAAAATATCAAAGCATGTGTGTAAATTATAACGGATATAACGGTGAAAAACGGAGGACAGGGGAGTGAGAATATCGTTTTTTCGGCGGTTCGTGCCAACAGTAAATCGTCACACACATAAAAAAGGAAAACGCTTGTCCCGTCCTCATAGCGTTCGTCCGCACGCGGTTTTTGCTGCTTTACTTTTATCTTTGACTGCCGTTTTATCATCATGCACCGAGGTTGCGGATGACGTGGACACAACACCCGTGCTTGATCCGTGGGATGGGGCAGAGAAGGCAAGTGCACTTGACAACATAACTGACATTGACGTAGAAATGCGCGGCGTTTACATTGCTTCGGTTTATAACATAGATTTTCCGTCGAAAAAGGGGCTTTCGTCAAAAGAACTTGCCGCGGAACTTGATAATATAGTAGAAACTGCGGCATCGTTCGGTATAAATACTATCTTCTTTCAGGTCCGGCCATCGTCGGATGCTCTATATGACTCAAAAATTTTCCCCGTATCAGAATATTTGACCGGTAAAATATCGTCGTCCCTTCCGGACGGATTTGATCCGCTCGAATATATCGTTGAAGCCGCTCATAAAGCCGGCCTGCGCGTCCATGCGTGGGTGAACCCCCTCCGTGTGACGCGCGGATCGGAAGCAAATCCGAAAACCGACCCGGAAGCGCTCGCTCCTACAAACCCCGCCCGTTTAAATCCCAAGCTTTGCGTCGCTTATGCCGACGGGAGCTTATATTATGACCCGGGGCTGCCGGAGGTTCGCGCTCTTGTTGCTGCTGGTGTACGTGAGATTGCGGCAAATTATGATGTCGACGGCATAATATTTGACGATTACTTTTACCCGTATCCGGTAAAGGACGCAAACGGTAACATAATTGATTTTGACGACGCAGAAACATATGCTGAGTACGGCAGCGGCTTTGATAATATAGCCGACTGGCGGCGGAATAACATAAATTTAATGATAAAATCATGTTATGAAGCCATTAAAGCTGAGTCGGAGGATTGCCTTTTTGGCGTAGCTCCGTTTGGAATATGGCAGAACAGCGATGGCACAAACGGCGGGAGCGCGACAAACGGGCTTGATGCGTATTCGGTTATTTACTGTGATGCGCTTGCATGGGCAAATGGCGGATATGTTGATTATATCGCCCCCCAAATCTACTGGAGTTTTGATAAAAAAAGCGCGCCGTTTGACGTTCTTGCCGATTGGTGGAATGCGGCGCTTGACGGAACGGGCGTTAAATTTTATATAAGCCTTGCGGCTTATAAATATGGCACAGATGAGTGGAGCGGCGCCGGAGAGAGAGGAGAAATTACCTCACAAATCAACTACGCGCGCGAGCTTTTGACGTATAAAGGTTGTATCCTCTATGGTTACAGCAACTTGAAGAAGGACATAGACGGTGTCGCAACTGAAACAAAGGCAGCTTTTTCTGATTTGATATATTATACCTCCCCAGTCTCGACGGGAAAGCAAATGGAGCTTTACGCAGAGCCGCCTGAAATATCCGACGAGACTGAAATAGCCACTGTTACAGCTTATGGCATAAGCGACCCGGCGCATACGGTTGATTACTTAGGGAAGGATGATCCGACAGGCGCCGGCATCAGCAGGAAAAAGGACGGTTCGTTTACTTTGACTTTACAGCTTCACAGAGGGGAGAATATAGTTGAGTTTAAAACAGAGTACGGTAAATATGTTTATACGATAAATGTAGGCACCTGATGCTTATTGTGATAAATAAAACAGTACCCCATATGTCAGATGTTTTAACGTCTGACATATGGGGTTATTTTTATAAACGATTTCACAGCGAAAAGCGATGAAAGGCTACAAAAATGCTATCAGCTATTTTCTTTTTGTCCCTTATGCGTTCTTCTGATGTCATCGGCTGTGATTTTCATGAGATCATCGCGGCTTACGTTTTCGGTTGCTGCAAGACGGTTTGCCTGCTCAACTAAAATCCGCTCAAATATGTTGCGCACACCGCGCGCATTGCCGAATGTTTCATCGCGTGATTCATCGGCAATAAATTCGCGAAGGGCAGCTTTTGCGTCGTTATCTCCTTCACCCTCTTCAAGTGTATAAAAGTTTTTCTTACACTGAAGCTCGAAAATAGCAACCATTTCGTCTATAGTATAGTCTCTGAAGTAAATAAAACGATTAAAGCGTGATTCAAGCCCTGGGTTTGAGTGGATAAACTCATCCATTAACTCTGTATACCCGGCAACGATAACGACAAGGTCGTCGCGTTTGTCTTCCATTGCTTTGAGCAGGGTCTCAATAGCTTCGCCACCGAAATCGTTTTCGCTTTTTCCGAAGGTCAGGGCGTAGGCTTCGTCGATAAACAGGACACCGCCCTTAGCCCGCTCGACAGCAGCGGCTGTTTTAATCGCTGTCTGTCCGACGTAACCTGCGACAAGACCGCTTCTGTCGACTTCGACGAGGTGGCCTTTCGATAAAATGCCGAGCGAATGGTAAACACGCGCCATAAAGCGGGCAATCATTGTTTTTCCTGTGCCCGGATTACCGGAGAATACCATATGGAGCGAAAGATCCGGCGTCGGAAGCCCGTGCTCGCGGCGCAGCTTCCAGACAGTAGCCATATTGATGAGATCCCGGACCTCATCTTTTACTTCTTCAAGTCCTATATATGAATCGAGTTCTTTTTTAAGATCTTCTATGCTTTCCTTTGGCAGCTCCTGTGCCTGCTTTGCTGCATCAGTTGACGTTTTGCCGCCGCCTGTGGATGTATTATTCTCCTGCTGACTCTGGGACTTTCCGTCCGATGTGGCTTTTTCCTCTGCTTTTTTTGTCGCAGGCGTCCCCCAGATATCAAGACCAACACTGCGCAGGTTTCGTTCCGTCATCTGACGGATGACATCAAGCTGCTGGAGGATTATTTGATCTTTTTTGTCAATGCTGTTATTAGCCATCGGATATGCCTTCTCGCCTTTTTTCTTGTTTTTGTTATATCATTATATCCGATAAAACAGCATCTGTCCATAAGAATTGACACATACAACTAATATGTATAAGTTTTTTTAAAAAATTAAATTAAAACATGAAAAATTTTGCCTTATTTCAACCTCAAAGTGGAAATGAGTTTTTATTTTTTGCTATTAATATTTTTCTGTCACATACAAATAATAAATAATGAATGCTGGTGAGCAGTTTTATTTTTTATAAAATTGCACGTCAGTATTAAAATTATATCGGAAGGATAGGAAATAGATAAACAATGCAGGAAAAGGGATCACTTGCACCTCATGAAGCACTTTACCTGCACGAGCTTTTAATGTCGAAGAGCACGTGCGTTGAAAAATTAATCGCAATGAGACCGATGATACAGGATCAGCAGCTTGCACAGCTTGCCGATCAAGCTATCACTTCAACAAAGAAGGAAATGCAGGAGATACAGGGGCTGTTAAGCTCAACAGGCATGGTAACACAGCAGTAAATAGCAATAAATGCGCAGTAAATGCAAAAGTAACAGAAAGGAACAGATAAAATAATGGAACAAAAGCTTACAGACCAGATAATAGCAAACGATATGCTTATTGCTGCGAAGTCAGGCGTTAAGACGTATGCATCGGCTGTTGTCGAATCGGCGACACCCGCTGTGAAAGATATGATGAAAAAGCATCTTGACGACGCGATTACTTTTCAGTCGAAGATTGGCGATTTTGTCATGAGTAAAGGCTGGTATGATGCTTATAACCTGAACAAACTCCTTGAAAATGACTGCAAACAATCACAGTGTGCCATCAATAAAATAGGCTAAGGACTCGCTTTTTATAATAAGCAGAAATTTGGCAAAATAATACGGCGGGACGGCCCCACCACACAAAAATTTTGTGTGTATAGCCGCCCCGCTTTTTATAAAAACCTGCCGCCAAATCCCCGTTCTATGGAAACGGAGCTGACAGCTGGTGAACGAAAAACGACAACCGACTGACAACAATCAAATAACCATCACCCGGTTAGGTTTTCCGTCGGGAGTTGTGTTTCCGCCTGATGCAGCAACGGACACCGGTACATGGAAACGTTTGGCGACATCCCAAAGGGTTTCATCCGGGTCAGGGTAGTAAACAGTCATTTTACTTGACTTTGGCAGTGGTTTGTCACCGTCCACCTTTACGGATGCAAGTATGCGCTTGTTCTTTTCGGAAAATATAGTTGCCGAAACGCTAAGTTCAAGGTCAAGGCAAAGCCTGTCGTCGCGCCCGCGCGACTTGTCAATGCGTCCGGATGATGACGTGACATTTGCACCTCCCCAGACTATAAGGGAATCTCCGGGTGATACGTCCGGTGCTGAGACTTCATAACGCCACGGAACGGAAAACTGTACGTTTGATAAACCTTCGCTATCCGTCACGAGCGCATTTCCGTTGCATTTGCCGGTAAGTATTACCTTTCCGCGCTGCGCTTCTGCTTCTTCAATTATAGCGGATGCGCTTATGGCGCAAACATTGCCGTCATCCGAGGAAGTGTCGCAAGCGCTTCTTTCGTTGACAGAAACATTCCCGGTAAAGCAGCATACGGATCTTAAAAAGCTTGCGTCTCTGTATGTACATACGCTGGGCATTGTGCAGCTGTATGCATCAGATGTTATCGGCACTGGTAAATTTTCGGCTGCTTCTGCGTAGAGATCGTAGATAATATCGGCGCGTATACCGTTTTCGTCTGCTGTAATATTAAGCGACGTTATCGTGCCTGTGACGCGGCACTGTAGATTGTCGGTTTCGGGCATGCCGTCAAGGTCAATGAGCTCGTCAAACGGTATTCTTTTCGTCGTTTCATATAGCCCGTCGGCCCCGTCGTAAACACATACCAGGATAATATCGCCCCTGGCTCTTATTGTACCTCCTGTTTGTCTGCATTCGTTTACAACAACGGTTGCAGCACAGAATACGGGACGTATCGGGGATCCGTCTTCGCCGATTGTTGCTTCTTCAGTATACGTAGCTTGCAAATCCTGCCCGAGCCCGCGGTAAAAGCGCACAGTTGTTTCTTCCTGCTCTTGCATTTCATATGTACCGCCGTCGCTGTCCGGCGTTGTCTCTTCTTCCGCAAGTGTCAGGATGCGGCTTACAAGACGGCTACGCAGGGACAGCTTGCGCGGCGCCACCACACGGCAGTATACGTTTTCCGTTTTAGTGTCGACCATGCAACGTGCGGGGGCAGTCTGACCGATGACAACAGCGCTTTCATAATTGCTTTCAAGCGTTGTGCTCCACGGCACACCATCCGAATCTGCCCACATGACGGTGTAAATAGCTGTGCCGCCGAATTGCGCGGTCACGCCGGATGAACCTTCCTTGAGGTATACTCCCTCTGGAATAATTGAACATTCAGCGCGCAGAAGGCGTGATACAGGTGGCAGGTAATCAGGGAGCGTAAAATCGCCACCTGTGTCGTGGGTTACTTTTATATCTTTGCCTACAACAGTGATGTTCATAGTATTCGTCCTTTCGCATATGGCTTTTTTGATAATATATGCAAGGACAATTCATAATAGAACAAAGGGCGGGACATGCTCTCATAAAATAGACAGGTTTAGTTTTCTGGAATATCACTTAGCTTGTCAGGTGGCGCGAGAAAATGTATAATGCAAATTTTAGAATATATATATAGCAATATATGTCCTTTAGAATTTTAACATTTTATGAGCAGTAGCATAAAAAAATCAAGCCCCATAAAAGGCTTGATTTTTTTAATTCTCTTATATTCTCTCACTTATTTGTGATGTTACTTCGTATGCTACCGTTTCCCCGTTGTCTCGGCGGCGGTTTTGCTGTGTCAGAACACTGCCTGCTATTTTGCATTTACAGTAGCATCTTTGTGCTACTATAAATTTACCATCTGCTTGGCACATCAGGACACGTCTGGGTGCGTTTAGCAGCCCTCACCTCGGCGAAACAACCGCAGGCGGTGCAGACGCCTTCGTTTAAGTGATCGCAGGATCGGCAGACAGCAAGCCTTCGCCTATACTCTGCCTCATCAGTTCTCACCGATTTGTCAAGTGAGGCAATATATTCGACGACTGTCCTGTAGGCGCCATTCCTGTCGATTTCCTCAAGAAGGCATCGCCTGCAGGGCGGTCTGCCATATTGCTGTGAGTCCATTACTTCTTGACTGTGATGCGGGCTACGCTGCACGCAGGAAGCGTGAACGAAAGTCCTTCCTCAGTAATTTTAACTCCGTCAAATTGAGCCGGCTTGACATTTTCGGGAGACTCAAAGGTGTTGAAAGCGTCCATCTTGTTTGTGAGTATTTCAGCGTCGACCGAGGAAGCTTTCGCGCCGACAAGTATTGTGTCGACATCCTTCGAGTCGGTGCAGGAAAGGTTGCACACGGTTATTGTAATGTTGCCTTCCTCATCTTCAGAAACAGATTCATGGAGATCAGGAACCTTTACCTTCTCCTCGACGCCGATATATTCCTGCTGGATGAAGCTGTCAAGGAGTGTAGCGTTCTGGTGAGGTGCATACATCTTAAATACGTGATAAGTGGGCGTCAGAAGCATCTTCTCGCCATCTGTTAGTATAACGGCCTGAAGAACGTTGATGAGCTGAGCGATGTTAGCCATCTTGACGCGATCGCTGTGCTTATTGAATATATTGAGGTTGATGCCTGCTACGAGAGCATCGCGCATCGTGTTCTGCTGATAAAGGAAGCCAGGATTCGTACCGGGCTCAACGTCGTACCATGTACCCCATTCGTCAACGACGAGAGCAACGCGCTTTCTCGGGTCATAACGATCCATGATAGCGCTGTGGCCTTTGATGAGCTTGTCCATCTCAAGGGTCTTCATGAGCGTCACGTACCATTCTTTTTCATCGAATACGGTGGCGCTGCCCTTGTGACCCCAGTCACCGGGAACAGTGTAGTAGTGGAGTGAAAGGCCGTTCATCATCCAGCCTGCTTCACGCATGAGGACTTCTGTCCAGCGGTAGTCGCCGCCGTTCGGACCGCAGGCGATCTTGAAGAGAGGAGCACCGGGGTAGTTACGGCAGTAGGTCTGGTAACGGCGATATTCGTTTGCGTAATACTCAGCCGTCATGCTTCCGCCGCAGCCCCAGTTTTCGTTGCCGATGCCAATATACTTGACACACCAGGGTTCTTTTTGACCGTTCTGCTCGCGAAGAGCAGCCATCGGAGAAACGCCGTTGAAGTTCATGTACTCTATCCACTCGGACATTTCCTGAACTGTTCCGCTTCCAAGGTTTGCAGTTATATAAGGCTCACAGCCGATCTGGCGGCAAAGTTCAAGAAATTCATGCGTACCGAAGCTGTTGTCTTCAGTAACCCCGCCCCAGTGTGTGTTGATCATCTTCTTACGGCTTTCCTTCGGGCCGATACCATCACGCCAGTGATATTCATCTGCAAAGCATCCGCCTGGCCAACGAAGGACAGGAAGTTTCATGTCACGAAGTGCAGCAACGACATCACGGCGCATGCCTTTGTCGTTGGGAATCGGTGAATCTTCGCCAACATAAACTCCATTATATATGCATCTTCCAAGATGCTCGGAGAAGTTACCGTATATATTCTTATCTATACGGCTTTTTTTGTTGTAGGTGTTGACAACTAATTTGCTCATCCGATAGTATCCTTTCCGTTCCAAATCGTTTTTTGAGCGCTGATGTAATTTTAGCCTATATTATTTAACCTGTCAACATTATTACTGGATTATTTAATTATTAAATACATACAAACGTATAATATTACTAAAAATTTAACAGAAAAAGCTTATGAGTGTAGTTTTTCGCGTGGTGATGTGATAATATAGTTTTGTTCATTTGTCATACAGTATGCCAACAAACGGGCGCATATACCCGACATATACGGAGGTTTTCATGATTGATTTAGTTAATACATTGTCGGCGCTATCGCGGGCGCCGTCTCCCGTCGGATTTGAACCGATTGGTTCGGATGCCCTCGTCGAGTTGTTTTCTCCTCATTTTGACGAGTGGCAAAAAGATGCCGTCGGGAACCACATTTTTATACGTCGGTGCGGACGCGAGGGCGCGCCCAAGCTGATGATTGACGCTCACTTTGACGAAGTCGGGCTTATCGTCACAAAGATTGAGGAAAACGGCACGCTAAGATTCACAAATCTTGGCGGTGTTGACCGCCGTATCCTTCCCGCAGCAGATGTCGATATATACGGGGCAGAGGGGACTATTTACGGTGTTATCGCATCGACGCCGACTCATCTATTGACGGCAGAAGAGCGAAAAAAGCTCGAAAAAATAGATAATATGTACATTGATACGGGTTATACGAAAAAAGAACTTGAAGAAACACTCGGCGTCCGTGTCGGAACGCCGATCGGATTCCGCCCGTATGTGACAGAACTTTTATCCGGACGTATTGCCGGGCGCGGATTTGACGATAAGGCGTGCGCAGCCGTGGCGCTTGCAGCCGTATGCGACGCATTTGAACGCGGGAGCGTTCGCTTTGACGTGTACGTATGCATATCGGCAGCCGAGGAAAACGGTATGTCCGGCGCCGAAAAAGCAGCTTTTAGAATTAAACCGGATCTTGCCCTTGTGCTTGACGTAGGCTTTGCCGAAGCGCCCGATACTTCAGCTTCACAGGGCGCCTTCAAGCTTGGCAGCGGGTTTATTGCATCGTATTCCGCTGTCACCGACATCAAGCTCACGCGCCGTATTACAAGACTTGCCGATGATTTACAAATTAAAAACACAATTAGCGTTGAACCAAACAGCACGGGTACAAACGGCGACGATGTTGTCCTTGTTGAAGCGGGAATACCGACGGCAGTGCTCGGCATCCCGCTGCGTTCAATGCACACATATTCGGAGGTTATCGACACAGCCGACATGAAAGCTCTTGTCGATATCGTATCGGCAATCATACGAGATCCGGGGATGGAGGAATACAGTCGTGTCTGAAATAAATGCTTACAAAAGCGAGCTTTACGGAATAGATCTTCTTCGCGCACTATGCCTTGAATTCGGGCCGAGCGGCTGCGAAGACAATGTCGCCGCTGTCATAAAGGCGCAAATAGCACCTTATGCCGATGAAATTAAGTGCGACAGGTTGGGGAATGTCATAGCTTTGTTGCGGGGTGAGAGAAAAGCGGATGGTAGCGCACCAAAACGCCTTCTTTTCTCCGCTCATATGGACGAGGTCGGCTTCATGATACGCGATATCGAGTCCGACGGTACGCTTCGCTTTTCAACCGTCGGCGGAATTTTGCCGTCCGTGTTGCCGGGTCGCCGTGTAACTGTAGGGGATGCTGACAACAGAGTGCCCGGTGTCATCGGATCAAAGGCTATCCACCTACAGAAGCCGGAGGAGCGCGATAAACCTGGAGAGATTCGCGATATGTACATTGATATAGGTGCAAAGGATAAGGAAGAAGCGGAAAAATACGTCCGTCGTGGCTCTTTTGGCACGTTTGAGAGTGAATTTGTCCGCTTCGGTAAAGACGGCAGGTTCATTAAGAGTAAAGCTATCGACGACCGGTTCGGTTGCGCGATACAGTGTGATCTTCTGCGTATGCTGAAGAAAAGCGGTGAGCGGTTTGCGCATGATATATATTTTGCATTTACGGTCCGCGAAGAAACGGGGCTTTCCGGTGCCAAAACGGCGGCTTACGCTGTAAATCCCGACCGCGCCGTCGTCCTTGAAGCTACCGCTGTTGCTGACAATACCGGCGCGCCCGTCGAAAAACTTGTCGCAAAGCAGGGTGAGGGGCCGACAATTACGATTCTTGACAACTCGACAATATATCCGCGTGAAATGATAGACTTCGCGATGAATCTTGCCAAAAAACACGGCATAAAAGCGCAGTATAAGAAGTATGTATCAGGTGGAAACGATGCCGGCCCTATTCACAAGGTGCGCGCAGGCGTTAAGTCGGTGACAATTTCTGCGCCGACAAGGTATATACACACAGCATCAAACGTACTTTGCGCCGATGATTACGACAGCACGCTTGCTCTCACAGCCGCGATTGCAAGAGAAATAACTTTTGATGATTAATAACCAGTGGCTGAGTAAAAAAGACGCAAAATACCGATTAAAATATTAACTGGAGGCTTATTAATATGTTTGATCTTATAAAAGATATAATGAAGCCGCTCGGCGTTTCCGGTCGAGAGGGACCCGTACGCGACGTTATCAAAGAAAAAATAGCACCATATGTTGATGAAATAACGATCGACGCACTTGGCAACCTGATTGCACATAAAAAAGGCGCACCCGGTGCGAAAAAGCTGATGTTTGCCGCTCACATGGATGAGATTGGCTTTTTCACTACTTGCATTGACGATGGCGGGCGCATCCGTTATTCAAATGCCGGCGGCATACGTTTTGCTGAAACTGTTTATTCGCACGTTGTCTTTGAAAACGGCGTCCGCGGTGTGCTTGTTGCCGACGACGATGCAAAAGAGTTTAATATAAAAAACGGCTTTGTCGACATTGGTGCGAAAAATAAAAAGGAAGCGGAGCGCCGCGTTTCTGTCGGCGATACATTTGCCGTACGCGGGGATATTCGCCGTATCGGTGGCGGACGCATAGCAGGCCGCCCGTTTGATGATAGAATTGGTTGCGCAATTCTTGTTGAAATGGCGCGTAGAATGAAAACGCCTTGCCCGTATGACGTTTATTTTGTCTTTACCGTACAGGAAGAGGTCGGATGTCGCGGCTCAAAGACGGCAGCTTATGCTATTATGCCTGATATAGCAGTCGCCGTTGACATTACAAAGACAGGCGACACGCCCGGTTCGCTTAAAATGGCAGTCGAGCTCGGCGGAGGTGCGGCGATTAAAGTAAAAGACAACTCCGCTATATCATCCCCTGAGCTTGTCGATAAGATGATAAAACTTTGCCGCGAGCGCAAGATAAAATATCAGCTTGAAGTGTTGACAATGGGCGGCACAGACGCATCATCAATGCAGTCTGCGGGAGCCGGATGTATGGTGGGATGCATATCAATACCGACACGCTATGCTCACACACCGGTCGAAGTCATTGATATGAACGACGTCTCCGCCTGCGTTGAACTCGGGCTCGCACTGATAGAAGAGTAAAAATCAGCGCTAAGTTAAAGTGAATATAAAAAAGTCAAGCCCATATGAGCTTGACTTTTTTGTGTTGTAGCGTTATTTAATGCTTTTTTAGTACTTTTCCTGCGGGTCGATAGTCTCGCCTTTTATAACCTTCTGTGCCGAGCCGGCTATCTTCCTTGGTACGTCGATGACAACATAGAACTGACCAACCCCGTTTACGGTAAGAAGGCAGCGGCGTGTGCTGTACCGGTAAAAACCATATTCCGTTACATTGCCGCCAAGCGTCGTGACCGTAAACTTGAGTATACATCTTTTATCGTTTGCAATTAGCTCGGCTTTTTCTTCGTCCGTGAGGGGAGCTTCACCCTCGATCTGCACAGTAAGGAGCGATTTATAGAACTGTCTGAAGTTGTAAACTTCATCAGAACCGTCAATTACACCGCACAAATCGCCCTTAACAATAAGGTTAGGATTGCTTGACTTATCAAGGTGTGTTAAGCGGAAAGTTTCAGTAAACTGCGGCGTCTCGACTTTAATTGAAGCGACAAATGTTATTGATCTTTGGAATGCACTGTTGTCAATCCACTTGAGAAGGCTCCAGCTAAGAAACTTAAAGTCCTCTTCGGGTACCTTGACAATAGTGTTAAAAAGATACGTACCGACATAGTAATAGCCGTCGACAGGTTCAGATGCAATCAGCTTGTACGAATCATCCTTATAATTATACGTGATTGTGTAGGGCGGGTCTGAAAGACCGTATTCCTTGAGGTTTTCCTCCGTTAAGCCGAGGGCAACGACAGCATCGCCTACGTAGTTTACAAGACCAAGTCTCACTTCATCATATATGTTGGAAGGAGTATAATCGCCCGGATGCGTAACTTTGGAGGCTACAAGGGCTGTCGTTTCACGCTCTTTAAGCTCTTCGCTTGTCAGGTTCTGTGCAGCGAAAAACAGCTTGTCGTGGTGGTAAATCTTGAAGTTGTCAATGTTAAAATATTCGTTTGACTTGATTCCCGCTGTTACAAGCGGAGCAACCATATCGACAACCGGGGCAAGGACAACCTTTTCAAGACTTTTTTCAAGAACATATATAGTCTTTCGCCCCTCATACATTGCATAATATCCACCACCGGCGATGATTTTATAGCCGATAATCACCTTATGCACAGTGCCTGACTTTGTCGTCAGGATATAATATGCAGGGTCATCGTAAAAGCCGTATTCCTTCAGCTGTTCCTCTGTCGGGTTTTCCGTGACCTTTACCTGAGAGATTGTAAAACCTGTGCTGACGACAAGCTGGGAAAACTGCTCCTGGTCGTAAGCAAGATTCTCAAAGCCTTCAATGACAAACTTATCTTCTTTGTTGCGGTAGAACTTATATGTCCCGTATTTGTTGTGGACTTCTATAGACTTTATATCTTCGCGTTCTACCTGAGGGAAAATCAGCCAGTAGTTTTGAGGTGTACGGCTTTCACCGACATCTGTTTCAACAGGCTCCGTTGTCTCCTCGCCATCATCCTTTGTAAGCGGAGCGATTACAGCGAAGTAAAGAATGGTTAAAACAACAAACAGAGCTACAAAAACAATTATTATAATTTTCTGCTTCTTTAACATCGTTTTATTTGTACTTTCTCCGAACCGTGACATATATGGACGTAATAACAATGATGGTAGCCGGAACTATCATAAAGAAACGTGTCCAGCTATTTGCCTGTGCTGTTGTAATGTCAAGGTCGTAATCGTTATACGTTTTGAAATCGATGTCTGCGGGGATGCGCTCTTTGCCAAAGGCTCTCATGCAGGCGTAGAGCACATCCGAGTTTGCGTAAATATTGCTTAGTAGATATTGTGATGCGGTATAGTTTTTCGTACCCGTTGCGAGGACGTATGAGAAATAATCATTGTTATTGATAATGCGTTGCTCCTGCGTTATCGTCATCAGACTGTAACGTCCGGTGCCGACAAGCTCACTGTCGCGGTATACCTCGGCAGAATCAGATGTGTAAAATACATCGGATATAACGCGCGAGTCGAAGTCAACGACTCTTGTGTTATCCTCGTAGGTATGCTTTATCGGACATGCATTGCGGAATATAGTTTTCGGCTGGCTTGCAAGGCTCGTTATCTGCTCATAGACCGAATGTGCAAGCTCAGTAGTGTTTGTATTGTACTGGCCGACAACTGAAAAACCATCGATGGAGATTGAGTTTTCGGCGTCCTTGATTCGGAGATCATATTCAAACTCTATACCCCATTCGTATAAGAACTCGTTGAGGTTTGTCAGTTTAGAACCATGATCGGGATCAATGAATACCATCAGCGAACCAAGCCCATCAAGAAATGCGTCTAACTTTTCAATCTCGGAAAGTCCGACGGATTCGTCAACGTACCCGCCAAAGTCAAATCTGGGTTCGTTTATGATAATCAGGCGGGCGTTAGGGTCAATATCCTCTTTCGACAAGTCGATTGGTCTTACATCATATCCTGCCTCATAGACCATTGTATAAAGAGCTGCCACATCGCCCGTTATATCGGTATCCTCACCGTGGCCGACCGTAAAGTAAGCAATCGGCATCTCGGCTGCCGTTACCTGAAGAATGGCGGCGACGAGAACCTGCTCACCTTTGTAAGCCCAGTAGTAATTGGGGTTGCTCGTGTCTCTTATAAAGAAACTTGTATTTTCGTACTTGCGGTATTCGGTTCCGCTTTCGACAATGACGCTTGTCGTGTGGACCTCAGGTGATGAAGCTGTCGAGTATTTTTTCAAGAAGTTATAATCGCGGACAGCGTCTTTGTAAATTATATTGATATTTTTAAATTCCTTCGCTAACAGTTTTGCTGTGTTCTGAACGTAATAAAGCATCCCGTCAGCTGCGACTTCATCAGGGTCCATGCAAAATATAATGTTGACGTCTGCTTTAACATCACGTAGCAGGTCAAATGTTGCATCACTCAGCGTGAAAAGCTCCGTTGCTGTCATGTCTATATACCACATGTACTTTGAAGCAAGCGCTGAGAAAATTACATTGAAAATGATGACAAATGCTATAAAAGTTACAGTCATCGCAACGGCAAAGCTGCCGTACTTAATTTTCTTTTTTAAAAGGAAGCTGGATACACTTACAGGTTTCATTATTATCCTTGCCTCCTATCAACCCCAGCGCCGCTTCTCATAAACGCGGACAGTGAGAAATATAGCGATTATTGTTATTGACGCATAGTAAACAAAAGCGCCTAAGTCAAAAATACCGTGCATGAAATTTCCGAAGCGGTTAAATATTGATATCCAGCTAAAGATGGAGCGTATGGCATAAATGTCAATATACTGGTTTACGAAGCCGGCCCCCATAAAGAGGAAAAGCACCACCATTGTTACGACAGCAGCAACCATCTGGTTTTCAGTGAGTGATGAAATGAAAATGCCAATAGATACTGTCGCGCTGCCCACCATTATAAGCGCGATAAGGTTTCCTATTAAAACTGCTGTTGTCGGTTCTGCGTAGCTGTAGAGCGGGATAAAGTAAACAGATGTTAGGGCAAGTATGCCACCCATCATCGTCATAGCTGACAGATATTTTGCCATAACCATGCCGGTCAGGCTTACGGGAGACGTCAGAAGCATCTGTTCCGTACGCGTGCGCCGCTCCTCGGAAAACAGCTTCATCGTCAGCATCGGGGACAATATGATAAAGACAAAAATCATTATTGTAAAGTAGTATTTTGTATTCCACGACGCCATTTTAAGTGTCGTAAAACAAAAAGCTGCAGACGAAATTAAGAATGCCGAAGCAAGGAATATATAACCTATGGGTGTTACAAAAAATGTCCGCATCTCTTTTTTATAGATGGCACCCATTTTTTATTTCACCCCCTCATATATATCATCGGATAAAATAGGACGTCTCTGACGAGCACTTGCGTTTTTTCTTCGTATATCGCTTTGGTCGACAAGGCGTATGAATATATCCTCAAGGTCCTCGCCAACCGGTTCAATTCCCACAAGCGGCCAGTTGTTCTGTGCTAAGGCAAAGAAAAGCCCCTTGCGTATGTCGGCACCCGGTTCGCTCTCGACAAGATAAACGTATGCATCTCCGTCGCGCTCAGGGCGGCGTTCAACGCGTGACACACCCGCGCGGGTACGGAGAAGCTGCGTTACTTCACGCTGCGGCCCGCAAATTTTAACAAGATATGTGCGGCTTTCGCTGATAGCAGTTGCAAGGTCCTCGCGCGGCTTGTCGGCTATTATTTTTCCGTGGTTTATTATGATAATCCTGTCGCAGACGGCTTGTACCTCGGAGAGAATGTGCGTGCTGAGAAATACAGTATGATCGCGTCCGAGCGTACGGATCAGACTGCGAACCTCAATCACCTGTTTCGGATCAAGTCCGACCGTCGGCTCATCAAGTATAATAATAGGCGGGTTGCCAATGAGAGCCTGAGCGATACCGACACGCTGGCGATAGCCCTTTGACAGATTCTTAATCAGGCGTGGACGGACATCGTTGATTTTTGTTACGTTGCACACGTCTGTGATGTGCGCATCGCGGTTAAAAGTGCAGCCCTTTAAGTCGTATACGAAGTTGAGGTATTCGTTTACCGTCAGGTCAACATAAAGCGGCGGCTGCTCCGGCAGGTAACCTATGTTTCGCTTTGTTTCGGTAGGATGGTCAAGCACATCCAAACCGGCGATACGTGCCGACCCTGATGTGCTGGATAAAAATCCGGTTATAATATTTATCGTCGTTGTTTTTCCGGCGCCGTTTGGCCCGAGAAAACCGACAATCTCGCCCTTTTTTATGGTGAAGCTAATGTCGTCAACAGCGTATTTCACACCATACCGCTTGACGAGGTTTTCAACTTCAATCATATTGGGAGCTTCTGCAGTTTCATCAACTACAGTGGTTGAAGTTTCGGCCTTTCTCATTAAGAAGTCTCCAAAATGTATAATTTAGAGTTTTGACTTTTTGAATTATACCACAAATTTTCACAAAAAAACAGCCGCCACAGTGAATTTTCAGCGAATCCGCTTGTCGGTTGTGCGAAAATTCTGTGACAACTGCGTGAAAAAAGGGCACCGGGAGCTCATTTTCATGATTTATCAGTGCGACAATTGCAGTTTTATCTAAGGAAAAACAGCTTCACGAGCTAAAAAAGCTCCCCGCTCGGCAATGTGTCCTCGTAAATGTAACTTCCTTTGTCTCCGGTGGCATCATCATCGTTGTCTATATAAAACAAGTCGTCAAATCCGAAGTCGCAAATGCGCCCGTCTATTGAAAAGTTAATATAACGGGATAAAAGTCGTCTTGTGAGTTTTAAAAACGCAATGAAAGTGAGCATAAAAGCAGATAAAAACACAATCAATTGAAATCTGCCATGCAAATGCTTCTTTTTCATGAAAACGAACCTCCCGCAAAATAATTATCTCCAATATTATTATATACCTACATCATGTCCCGATTCAACACAATTATGATAATTATATTAATTTTATGAAATATTATCGTTACGTGACGGTTTATGATTGTAAAAAACGCCAATATTTTGACGATTCATTATTGATTTTGGGTGCGTGGCAAGATAAAATAATAATAGTTTAATATTAAAATATTTTAAGGGAGGTCTTGCCATGATACCCAAAAAACCACGGATTCTCGTCGTAAGCAGTGCTAATATGGATTTCATACAGCATACCGATAGAGCACCATATCCGGGTGAAACGGTAATGGGTACCTCCTATGATTATTTACCCGGCGGCAAGGGAGCAAACTCAGCGATAGCATTAACTTTTCTTGGTGCAGAATGCATATTTTGCGCCCGTGTCGGGGCGGATAGCAACGGTCAGCGTCTGCGCACAATATTTCGTGAAGCCGGGATAGATTCACGCTTTATTTTCATGGAAAGAAAAGCACCGACAGGGCTTGCTTCGGTAATAGTCGACAACAAAACTGGTCAAAATCAAATTATAGTGTTCCCCGGGGCAAACTCATACCTTTCTCCGGTTGACGTTGAGGAGGCATTTACGTCCCTCCCTGACTGCGTGCTATTGCAGTTTGAGATTCCGGATAAAGCTGTTATCGCGGCGACAGAATACGCAGCGGAGAAGGGAATACCGGTTATCATAGATGCGGGGCCGGCGAGAGCCGATTATCCGCTAAACAAGCTTTATCCATGTGAAATATTCTCACCGAATGAAACCGAGCTTGAAACATATACTGGGATTGCACCAAAAAACACGGAATCCTGCCTGCGCGCAGCAATAAGGCTTGCTTCTATGGTTGAAGCAAAGTATTATGTAATAAAAATGGGAAGCCGCGGTGTTTTCTATTATGATGGCAAATATTATAACATTATACCGGCACACGACGTTGATGTCGTCGATACGACGGCAGCAGGCGACATTTTCACAGCCGCGCTTGCCGCTGAATATATGCGCACAGGTGATATCATGCGCGCGGTGCGTTACGCTAACATTGCCGGTGCAATATCTGTGACGCGTGCCGGCGCACTAAATTCTGTTCCGACAGAACGTGACATTGCTGAATTTATAGAAAACCGAGGGATAAAACTTTGATAAATGACGAAAACAAACGAAAAGGGCGCGTGATGGGCGTTGATTTTGGCGATGCAAGAACAGGCATTGCCGTATCTGACGTGACGGGCTTTCTTGCCAGCGGGGTCGGTGTTTTACGCACCACCGGAATAAAAAGCGCAGCACGCGCCGTTGCCGATGAAGCGAAGCGCCACGGAGTTGTGCTTATAGTGATTGGCAATCCTATAAACATGAACGGCACGGAGGGGCCTCGAAGCGAGCGCGTACGCGCTTTTGCAGAAGAGGTTGCCACACTGACGGGGCTTCCGGTTGAGCTTTTTGATGAAAGGCTGACGACGGCAGCAGCGCATAGAATAATGAACGAAACAGACACGCGCGGACGCCGGCGCAAGGGGGCAATTGATGCACTTTCGGCGGAAATAATTCTTCAGAATTATCTTGACAGTCATAGATAGCGTAAAATTGTTATTACTTTTCTTTGTTATATAAACCATATAAGCCAAATAGCGTAATTAACAAAAAAAGACGTTTTTATAATCGTGAAAATTACGTAATTTTTTGTGTTGACAAACACAATAGCTTATGTTATAATCAAAACCGCCGCTAAAGAGTGGTGAGATGTGCTGGTGTGGCTCAATGGTAGAGCAGCTGATTTGTAATCAGCAGGTTGATGGTTCGACTCCGTTCACCAGCTCTGTCGCGCCGGTTAGCCAAGCTTAACCGGCGCGACGTCATGAAATTTTATAAAATGCGGGGGAATTCCCGAGAGGCCAAAGGGAGCAGACTGTAAATCTGTTGTGTCATCACTTCGGTGGTTCGAATCCACCTTCCCCCAGACAAAAAAACCGGATTCTGAATCCGGTTTTTTCTTTTAATTCAATAAAGAAGGTGGATTCGAAGGGCACGGTAGTGAATAAGGCGCCGGTGGCACCTCAGAGTCGTGCCCCGGCCTGTCCGGAGACTGGCGAATCCATTTTATGCTACTATAAAAGGCAATCTTCTTTTGCGGATTGCCGTTTATTTTTTTCTGTGCTCACTCGCTTTGTGCATTTTGTGCCGATTTATATAATAAAAATTTAAAACATCTGCACCCTACTCCTCTCAGAATAAAAGTGCAGATGTTTTTTTTGAAGATACGTTAATTAGACTCTACCTTAATATAATCAATATCAACATATCCACTCTCGGAGATATTGTTGTAATTATAAAAGCCTATGTAATCCCCTCTGTAGTCATTGCCCCTCAACTGTATGTTGTCTTTTGCTGGCATATAGTTTGTTCCGTCAAAGCTATAATAGAAGCTGTTGACAAAATCAAAGTCCCATGTTGATTTAAACCAGACGGTTTTAACTGACGCATCAAACTCGGTTATAGTTTCTCTACTGTCGTTTGATACGATTTTAATATACCGTCTGCCGTTTTCAACGCTGACACCGATTCCATAATGGAAACGCCCTGCGGCGTGTAAAAGCCCTGCGTTTTGACCTTCCGCCATTCCCGATATATCGAACTTGGCAGTTGCTACGTTTTCGTTATACCTGTAATTTCGCTCAAGTAAAGTGTTGCCTGCTGTCTCAATTTTATCTTCAACTAAAGGCTTATAGGCATACAGCCTGAGGTATCCGGGGCGTTCGGTGAGAGAATACATATCAGCTCTCGGCTGAAAACTCCACATCCACTGATGCCCCAGCTTTGCGCTGTCAAAATCATCGCTTGTTTGAGGTATTATCTTTTTGCTGTCGGGGAAGGGCTTTTCGATGTTCTCCCAAATCATTCTGCCCTCGACCTCGCCGTATTTGACAATCGGCCAACCGTTTTGCCATTCAAGCGGAAGCAGGCTGCAGGGGCGACCGTCTTTGTCGGTACTCCCGTGATGGGTGAAAAAATACCACTTTACGCCCTGTGGCGTTATGGCATCAACGATATTACCCTGACACGGCTCTCTGAAGCCCTGAACGATAGGCTCCTTTATGTGTTCATACCTACCGGGATTATCAAAAGTGCCTGGGGTTCCGTCGGGATGTATGCCGTAAATGCAGTCTGACCTCATAATAAAGGCCATTCTGACGGTAGCGCCCTCAACAGTGTGGCAGCCGTTATGGAAGAAATAGTATTTTCCGTCTTTTTTAAAGAGTTTGTTTGCTTCAGGCCCATATTCGAGGGGTGCGTATTCGTTGTGAGGAGCGTGAATGAGCACACCGTCGTCTAAAACTGTCGTCCCGTCGTCGGAGAGTTTGAAAAGATACCCCTTATAGTTATCAGCAAAGTTTGTTGCGACAAAATATGCCTTGTCGTCATCCCATAAAACGGAGCAGTCATCCCAGCCGAAGCCGAATCGGCTGCCGTCGGCTTTTTTCACTTCATATACATCGCTCCACTCACCGAAGGGGTCGCGGGTTTTTACCATGAAAAAGCCGTCGTCGGGCGTCCCGAAGTGGATATAAAATGTGCTGTTCTTTTTGTTATATGTAATGCACGGCGCCCAGATGCATCGTGAGTAGCCGTTCATTTTATTCCAGTTGTAATTTTGGCTTATCTGAGTTAAATCCCGCACGGCGTTGTTAATAATCGACCAGTTTACAAGGTCTCTTGAATGAAGAACTGTCAGCCCCGGCGAAAGTTGCATTGTAGAGCAAATGAGAAAATAATCTTCCCCCACCCTTATTATGTCGGGGTCTGAAAAATCGCCTGCTAAGACGGGGTTATTATATTTACCGTTTCCTAAATCACCCCATCTGCCCCTATATCTGCCGATATCGTAGTTTTGAGTTCGCGAATTTTCTAATTTAAACATCATTTATAATCTCACACACAAGTTGTTTGAGCTCTCAGCATTTCATATAAAAATTCTAACATAACAACCGGTGTGATACAACATGATTATTATGTATCATCACATTTAGCGGAAGTTAATTAACATATATAAAAAACCGGTATTCCATTTATATCTCAGAATACTGTTGTATTATCGCTTTAAATATGGCATTATTTAAATATATAATGGGTATTTAACGGACATTTTGACAACCGATTGCAAAAATTAAGCATACCAGACATAATTTACATAGGCACAAATAGAAAACAATTGAAAGTAAGGGGTAAGGGCAGTCAAAACATGATTTATGCTGTAATAGCCGATGTTCACGGAAACTACTCCGCGTTTAGGGCTGTCATTGATGACGCAAAAGCAAAGGGAGCGGGGGCTTTTTTACTGCTCGGCGATTATACCCTTGATACCCCGATGCTAAATGAAGTAGTAGATACAATGCGCACTTTGCCGAATTGTACGGCTATTTTAGGGAACGGCGATATCCGTATTATAAATCTTGATAAAACAAAACCGGAGAAGTGTGACCTTGAGCAAATGCTGCCTAACTTTTGGGCGTACAAAAATTTATCCGAGCAGAATCTGAATTATTTAAAATCCTTGCCCGAAGCCGCCGACATCATGCTTTCTTGCGAGAAGATTGTTCATTTATCTCACAGCATACCCCTTATTCACCACAATCCCAGACTCGGCGCATTTCATTCGGGCGATTATGCGAGAAAAATGGAGCGCTCACCTTTTACATTTGAAGAGGGGATGCGAGATATGTTAAATGCAGCTTTAGAATATTCGGATGAAGTTGCAACATATCCCGGTGATATTTGCCTATATGGACATAACCACCTTCAGTTTTCGGGCTGTGTTGCAGGGAAGATATTGCTCAATCCAGGGAGCTGCGGGATGCCTCTTGATTATGATATACGCGCACCCTATGCGCTTCTTACCGATACAGGAAAAGATGTGAGGATTGAATTATGCCGTGTAGAGTATGATGTGGATGAGGTAATAAAGTCTATCCTTGCATTTGATGCTTTTCCCCATGCTCAGTTTTGGGGCAAGCTGCGTGCGGCTATGATAAAAACAGGTTCGGATATACATATGAACCGGTTTTGGCAACATGTAAGAAAAATCTGCGGCGGCGTTTTTCCGATGCAAAATGAAATATGGCGTCAGGTAGTTGAAACATTTGAATTTGACTATAACTAAAAAGGCTTATCTTTAAAACAATTTTATTAAAAATTATCGTTATAATAACAGCGTGAAATGATTATAGATACATATGAATTTGATTATTACACCTCTCACATACGAGCTTTCCGCTGATTTCTTTGACTTTTTTAAAAATCTGGCGCATAAAGATGATTCATCAAACTCACGGAAGAGCGATTAATTACAGTGGAAAATTCATAAAGTATGTGTTACGATAAGCAAAAAGCGTATTGTAAAAGAAAAGAGAATATAACCGTTTTTTGACCGTGGTGTGACATGATAGGTATAGGTAAATACAAATATGAAACTACAATGAAAGCCTGCTTTGTCGGGTACATAGTACAGGCTATTATCAATAATTTTATCCCGCTGCTCTTCGTGAATTTTCAAAAGGTATACTCAATTTCGCTCGATAAAATCACACTTTTCATTACAGTTAACTTCACAGTTCAAATAATAATAGATTTTGTTGCAACGATTTACGTTGATAAAATCGGTTACAGACCGTCGATTGTTGCCGCACATATTTTCAGTGCGGCAGGGCTTATCAGCTTAACAATTTTACCGGAGATAATCGACCCGTTTGCCGGTATTTTAACATCAATATGTCTTTATGCTATCGGCGGGGGCTTAATTGAAGTTTTAATCAGCCCTATTATGGAGGCGTGCCCCACGAAAAATAAGGAAAAGGCTATGAGTTTGCTTCATTCGTTTTACTGCTGGGGGCATGTCGGCGTCGTTTTTCTATCCACCTTGTTTTTTTATTTCTTCGGTATAGATAACTGGAAGATACTTACGCTGATTTATTCCGCAATTCCCATTTTCAATGCTTTTATTTTCCTGAAAACACCGATAGCGTCGCTTTTATCGGATGGTGAAGAGGGCATGACGCTCGGGGAGCTTTTTAAAAACAAAATATTCTGGATGCTTGTCATAATCATGCTTTGCGCCGGCGCAAGTGAGCTGTCTGTCAGCCAGTGGTCATCCCTTTTCGCTGAAAAAGGACTTGGCTTGTCAAAAACGATGGGCGACCTTGCAGGACCGATGTTTTTTGCAATCATGATGGGATGCTCAAGGGTATTTTACGGCAAGCGCGGCGATACAATTGACATCGATAAGTTCACGACATACAGCTCTATTTTATGTATCGTCAGTTATCTTCTTATTTCATTGGTGCCATCCCCGATAATAAACCTTTTGGCGTGCGGTACATGTGGCATCTCGGTAGGCATTATGTGGCCGGGAACATTCAGCAAAGCATCAGCCACACTAAAAACCGGGGGAACGGCAATGTTTGCGCTCTTAGCGCTTGCAGGCGACTTAGGGTGTTCTGCCGGCCCGACACTTGTCGGGATGATATCTGATGCTTATGGTGAAAACATAAAGCTCGGCATATTGGTTGCAATTTTGTTCCCCATCGGCTTTATTTTCACATGGAAACTGCTTAGTAAAACGAAAAAGAAAACAGAGGGCAGCAAAGTCAGCGAAGGCACTGAAATCACCGAAACAGATGTCATTTAAGCAATATAAAAACGCCTTTTACCTGTTGCGGTTAAAAGGCGTTTGTTTGTATTAAAAAGCGAACATATAATATCGTTTTTGAGCGAAAAAGGCAACACACATCACATTAATTAAAGATTAAAAGATGTGATATAAGTTCGGTTTTTAGTGTTCAGTAAAAGTGTTTATTTCTTACTATTATACAGTAAAACGAAACATGAAATCAAGCTAATATTGTAAAACAAATAATTATAAATAATATTAGAATAAAAACGTCAAAATGAACATAAAAATATTTATAATCCTTATATATTTTTAAATTGTGCTCACTTATAATTATGCAAAAAATATTGACAGCGAAATTAACAGCATGCTAATATAAATTATAAGAAAGGTTAACGGTGAATTTCAAATATGTGCCGTTATGCCTTTTGTTTTTTGTGAAAAGGCGGTTTTTTATGAAAAACATTTTTAAGCTGCAGGAAAAAGGTACGACGGTGCGTACGGAGATTCTTGCGGGAATTACGACATTCACTGCAATGGCGTATATTCTCTTTGTAAACCCGGGCATGTTTGAAGAACTCGGCGTTGTAAGTTTCGGTGCAATTTACATTGCAACGGCACTTTCGGCCGTCATAGGAACTGTGCTTATCGGTTTACTTGCCAATCTTCCGTTCGCACAGGCTTCAGGCATGGGACTAAATGCATTCTTTGTTTATACAGTTTGCTTTGGTCTCGGTTTCACTTATGCAAATGCTCTTCTTTTTGTCTTAGTCGACGGTATTCTCTTTGTTTTACTCACCGTTACAGGCTTGCGCAAAATAATATTTGACGCTATTCCGAGTAGTGTCAAAGCTGCCATACCGGCGGGTATAGGGCTCTTCATCGCATTCATAGGGCTTCAGGATGCAGGGATTGTCGTAAACGATCCTGCTACCTGTGTAGGCCTTGCTTCCTTCAACTTGCTTGGCTCGGCTACATGGGGCACTATAATGCCCATGCTTGTAACACTTATTACACTTATTTTAATTACCGCTCTCTCAAAGCACGGCGTTAAGGGTGCCATGCTTTGGAGCATTCTTATCGGCGCCGTTTTATACTATGGCCTCGGATTTACTGTTCCTGAATTTTATAAAGATTTCAGCCTTACAACGCTCAATCCTTTTGCTGCTTTCAAGGAATTTGGCGAGCTTGCTTTCGGTAAAGTATTTACAGAAGGCTTTGACTTCTCAAAATACCTTGAAACACATGACAAGAGTAGCTTAATTTTAACCTTTGCCACAACAGCGCTTGCTTTTTGCATGGTCGATATGTTCGACACACTCGGCACGTTGTTTGGTGCCTGCAAGACTGGCAATATGCTTATCGTCAACGAAAAAGGCGAGGAAGAAGTGCCGAACATGAACAGAGCCATGCTTGCCGACGCTATTGCGACATGCACTGGCGCTATTTGCGGTACATCAACTGTTACAACATATGTTGAATCATCGTCCGGTGTTGCCGCCGGCGGCCGTACAGGGCTTACCTCCATTGTAACGGCGCTTTTATTCGTCGCTGCAATGTTCCTCTCACCGATAGCGGCATTAGTTCCCGCCGCCGCATATGCAGCAGCGCTTATTTATGTCGGCATATTGATGATTAGCTGTGTCACCAAGATTGAATGGGACAATCCGGCAGTTGCCCTGCCGTCATTTATGACGATTGTCATGATGCCGTTCACATATAACATTTCATATGGCATTGCGTTCGGTCTTATGTCGTTCGTAGCAGTAAAGCTCTTTACGGGCGATGTGAAGAAGATAAACATTTCAACATGGATTATTACTCTTCTCTTTACTCTTATGTTCTTCCTGACGCACTGATAATTTAATCATATTAAAAACCCGCTCAAAAGGCGGGTTTTATTTTTGATATATCTTACTGCTGATACAATACAGTATTTTACATCTAAAAAAGTTACTCCGCGGGCTCAAACTCCGCTTCGCCCGCGTCGAGTCCTATGAAATCATCCTCGTCTGTGCCGGTGTCGTTTGAAGCGCCGGCTGCTTTCCACGCCTGCTTGAAGCTATAGCATGTGCTCTCGATTAACATTTTAACTTCAATTTCAGTTATTGTGATGCCTTTTGTTGCGAGCACATCAACAATGCCTGAAACAGCGCGGTTGTATTTTTCCTCACCTTTAAGGTCTTTATATAGCTGCTCAACAGCTTCGCAGACAGTCCTCGCGACATCCTGCTTAATCTTCGTGTTTGCATATTTTTCATATATTTTTTTAAGCGCTATTCCGACATAGCTTGCGACAGACGTTAATATTGTCACAAGAATAGTTATGCCATATGTACTTATAAATTCAGCCATCATTTTACACCCCCAGAAGCGCTGACCACGTTGCAGGACCGCATTTACCGTCCGCTAACAGCCTGTTTGCGGCCTGATAACGTGTCAATGCCGCGTGCGTCAGCGGGCCGAACTTGCCGTCAGGCACAAGCCCCGCATTAATTTTAGCGTTGAGAAGCTGCTGCAGCGTTTTAACATCCTCGCCGCGCATTCCCTGTGATAATGTCCTGAGTGTTAATGTCATTCTTTCTCCTCCCATATTTTTCAATCCTGTCAGATAAGGCTCCGGATCAACCCATGCGTTATTCAGCTTAATCCCGAAATGCAGATGTACGCCTGTGCTGTTGCCGGTTGTTCCCATGTAGCCAATTTTCTGCCCGCGCCGTACAAGGTCGCCGGCCTTGACGAGCACGGACTTTGGCTTCATGTGAAAATAATACGTCTTATAGCCGTTGCCGTGGTCGATGTAAACGCTGTTGCCCTCGGACGGCGTGTTGCCTGTCACGTCACCTCGTGCGTATGTGACAATGCCGGATTCAAATGCAACAATGTAATCAGCACCACATGATGCCACGATGTCAACGCCGTTGTGCATCCCCGTACTTGTAACACCACCAACGGTGATTGTCCGGATACCGTAAGGCGATGTTATATAGTGCGTATTCGTCGCTGTCACGGGCACAGCAGCAACAAGCAGCCTTTTTGCCATATGCATGTCCCCTTTTTTTGAAATATTATTCATATTTATTTGTCCGTATTGTACGCCTGCAATATCGTCAATATAGTAAAAGTTACATAAAATGGACAAATGTTTGAGCAAATCGCTTGTCAAACACAACTCACCCGCATAAAATGTAGATAAGTAAAAAGCCGCTGTGTCTTACGGATAGCTATCATTAAGGACTAAATATGTCAGATTTAAGGAAAAAATCGGATGAAAAAATTTTATTCACATAGTTGACAAATATCGTCATGTGTGCTATCCTAAACTAAACTTTTTTAGGTGGTACGTTGAAAAATGATGTTAGCTTGCAGTTACAACGTAATCGTCATTATAGTCCTCGAGCTACTAGTAGTAGTTCGGGGTATTTGTCATGGCGTTAAGTGGTTAACTGCATAGCAGTAGGGTTTTCAGTATACATAGATTTAAATGAAAAAACCCCCTGCAGTGTTAATCACTGTAGGGGGTTTTTAGTATACCATATTTTGTTTATTATCAACGCATAATATTTCAATTATTACTAATAAAAAAACGGGAGGATAAAATGCAGCTGACAGGAGCTGAAATTATCATCGAAGTTTTATGTGAAGCAGGGGTTGATACGGTTTTCGGCTATCCGGGTGGATATGTCCTCAACATATATGATGAGCTGTATAAAAACTCACATCGTATCAAGCACTATATCACCTGCCACGAGCAGGGAGCAGCACATGCTGCCGACGGGTATGCCCGCAGGACAGGTAAACCGGGTGTTGTCATCGCAACATCAGGCCCCGGCGCTACAAATCTTGTTACGGGAATCGCCTGCGCTTACTTTGACAGCACGCCGCTTATCGCAATAACGGGGAACGTTCCCGTTGCGATGCTTGGACGCGACAGCTTTCAGGAAGTAGATATTGCCGGCGTCACAATGCCGATTACGAAGCACAACTACATCGTAAAGGACGTGACCGACCTTGCCCGGACGCTGCGCGAAGCGTTTACTGTGGCTATTTCTGGACGCCCCGGCCCTGTGCTCGTTGACGTGCCGAAAGATGTCCAGCTCTCGCGCTGCGAGTTCACCCCTGCCGAGAAGCCAAAGCGCCGCCCGAACCCCGCCGTGCGCAAAGCATCTGTCGAACGCGCGGCAGCGGCAATAGCTTCGGCAAAGCGGCCGTATATATACTGCGGCGGCGGTGTCATAATTGATGACGCTGTTATGGCACTCAAATCGTTTGCCGAAAAAATCGATGCCCCCATTGCATGCAGCATGATGGGTCTGACAGCGGTTGAAAAGGATAATCCCCGGTTCCTCGGCATGCTCGGGATGCATGGTCGGTATGCGGCAGCTAAAGCGCTTGACGAGAGCGACGTTATTATAGCCGTAGGCGTACGCTTCTCCGACCGCGCAACCGGCGATAAAGCTCGTTTTTCCGCCGGTAAAACGGTAATTCACATTGATATTGATGCAGCCGAAATAGGTAAAAACATAAAAGCTGACATTGACATAGTCGGCAGTGTTCGAGAGGTGCTTGAGCTTCTCTGTGACGCAGTTCCGTTGATGCAACACCCCGTATGGGCGGATCGCATCGCAGAAATAAAGGCGTCGGCAGAAAATGATATCAGCATGGGCGACGATAACCTTACCCCGCAGTACGCAATTGAAAAAGCATGTGCAATGCTGGATAGGGGCGAAGCTGTTGTGACAGACGTCGGACAGCATCAGATGTGGACGACGCTATATGGTACATTCAACGGACCACGCACATTCCTGACAAGCGGCGGTCTTGGCGCTATGGGCTATGGCATGGGAGCGTCAATCGGCGCGTCAGTCGGCGGGGCGGGTTTAGCACCAAAAGCCGACAACGACTCATTTAGCGCTCGGCGCACGCTGCTTATAACAAGCGACGGCAGCTTCCACATGAACATGAACGAGCTTGCAACGGCGGTTACTTATAATTTGCCAATAAAGGTGCTTGTTCTTAACAACAACGTTTTAGGGATGGTCAGACAGTGGCAGACACTGTTTTTCAATAAAAGGTACTCGCAAACTACACTCGACCGCAAAACGGATTATGTAAAGCTTGCCGAAAGCTTTGGTGCACACGGGGCAAGGGCGACGACAAGGGAAGAGCTTGACAGCGCCGTCCGTCTTGCGTTTGAGACACCGGGACCGTTTGTTATCGACTGTGTTATAGACCGCGACGAATGTGTGCTACCAATGATACCGCCAGGAAGAGGAATTGACGACATAATTCTGCGTGGCGTTGGCAGTGATACAAGCAAAGATAAATAAATTTTAACTATGCGGGAGGAAAACGGGAAAAAGAAAAAGGGAAAAAGGAAAGGGAAAGCCTATGACAAGTGTTGACATGGAACCGAAGCGACAGTTTGTCCTGTCACTTCTTGTATCGAACCATTTTGGTGTGCTGACGCGCATATCAGGGCTTTTTGCACGGCGCGGATTCAATATCGACAGCCTGACGGTCGGCGTTACGGAGAACCCTGAGTATTCGCGTATGACAATAGTATCACAGGGCGACGAATACATCCGCGAGCAGATGGTGAGACAGCTTCGCAAGCTCGAAGATGTAAAAGTTGTTCGCCTGATGCCGGAAGATAATACCGTTATGCGTGAGCTTTTACTTGTAAAAGTAAAGCTTGAGCCGGGTAAACTGTCTGAAATCGTTGAAGCAGCAAATACCTTCCGCGCAAACATCGTTGACTTATCGCCGGATTCCGTTTTAATCGAAATAACTGGCGATAAAAGCAAGCTTGAAGCTTTAATCGAATATTATAAGCCATACGGGATTATTGAAATATCGCGCACAGGCATAACGGCTGTCGGACGTTCGAAGAACACGCTCGTCCGTGACGACGAAAAAGGAAGCGATGTTTAAAAGCGCAATGATAAAAAAATAAACAATATTAAAGAATAGTTTAATTTTAAATCGAAAGAGGGTGATGCCGTTGACAATCAACGAAACCCAATTCACATTAAAGGACGGGCGTACAGCTATCCTTCGCAGTCCCCGATATGAAGACATAGAAGGGCTGCTTGAATACCTCTACATCACCGCCGGCGAGACAGAGTTTGTTTTGCGTTATCCCGAGGAATGTGGTAAATACACATACGAAGGGGAAAAAGCAATCATTGACAGGTTTAACGCATCTGACAGAGAAGCGATGATTTTATGCATTGTCGACGGTGTAATCGCCGGCGTTTGTGACATCAGGGCAAGTACGAACATAAAAACAAGGCATCGCGCGGCGGTGGCAATTGCACAGCGTCGTGATTTCTGGAACCTCGGGATCGGCACAAAGATGTTTGAAGAACTCATTCGCATCGCCGAAAGCCTCGACGATGTCATTCAAATGGAACTTGAAGTCATCGAGGGAAACGACCGTGCCCGCCATTTGTATGAAAAAATGGGGTTCAGAATAGCTGGCATTCATCCGAATGCCATCCGCCTGAAAAACGGCACGCTTTTAAATGTTTATCTGATGATAAAAGAACTAAAAAGATAGTATCATCTGACATAAACCTTGCGCTAAAACATAAATGCATTAAGTTCATATTAATAATGTCTACACAATATTATTTTAAATAAATTTTATTTAAATTTTGGGAGGAAAAAACAATGGCAAAAATGTACTACGAAAAAGACTGCAACATGGAGCTGCTAAAAGGCAAGAAAATAACTATCATAGGATACGGTAGTCAGGGTCACGCGCATGCTCTAAACCTACGTGACAGCGGATTTGATGTAACGATTGGTCTGTACGAAGGCTCAAAATCGGCAGCCGCCGCACGTGAAGCAGGATTTGTAGTTAAGAATACAGCTGAAGCTGTACGTGGTGCTGATCTCGTTATGATCCTCGTAAACGACGAAAAGCAGGCGGCTATTTATAAAAATGAAATAGCTCCGAACATGAAGAGCGGTGCAGCGCTTGCTTTTGCTCACGGTTTTAACATTCACTATGGTCAGATCGTTCCTCCCCCAGATATCGACGTCATTATGATAGCGCCGAAGGGACCGGGACACACGGTTCGCAGCCAGTACAGAGAAGGCAAAGGCGTTCCGTGCCTTGTTGCCGTTGCGCAAAATGCAACAGGTAAGGCATTTGAAATTGCTCTTGCTTACGCGGCAGGCATTGGTGGCGCGCGTCCGGGCATTCTTGAGACAACATTCCGTGAAGAAACTGAAACCGACCTTTTCGGTGAGCAGGCTGTTCTGTGCGGCGGCGTTACGGAGCTGATTAAGGCCGGCTTTGATACGCTTGTTGAAGCAGGATATCAACCGGAGAGCGCATATTTTGAGTGTTTGCATGAGATGAAGCTTATAGTCGACCTCATTGTTAAGGGCGGACTATCATACATGCGTTATTCGGTAAGCGATACGGCTGAGTTTGGTGATTATGAGACAGGACGCCGCATTATAACGGACGAAACACGTCGTGAAATGAAGCGCATCCTTGCTGAAATTCAGGACGGCACATTCGCTAAGAAGTGGATACTTGAAAACCAGGCTAACCGCCCTCACTTCAACGCAATGCGTGAACGAGAAAGAAATCTTCCAATTGAAAAGGTAGGAGCGGAGCTTCGCCGTATGATGTCATGGCAGAGCGCCGATAAATACGAGAAATGAAAAGCAGTGCTGTAAAAGAAGGCGTTGCCCGGGCACCTCACCGTTCGCTTTTAAAGGCAACGGGACTTGGCGATACGGAGATAGCAAAACCGTTTGTCGGTATCGTCAACTCCTATAATGAGCTTGTGCCGGGTCATATACACCTGCAAAAGATTGCACAGGCAGTCCGCGAGGGGGTCATAGCGGCAGGCGGCACGCCGTTTGAGTTTAACACAATTGCTGTTTGCGATGGAATTGCTATGGGCCATGCCGGGATGTGTTATTCGCTGCCGACAAGGGAGCTTATCGCAGATACGATTGAATGTATGGTGCGCGCACATGCGCTTGATGCGCTTGTTTTCATACCGAACTGCGACAAAATTGTTCCCGGTATGCTGATGGCGGCAGCAAGGCTTAATTTGCCCACTATTTTCGTCTCCGGCGGTCCCATGCTGTCGCTCGTAGGACGCGACGGGCGAAACATGGACTTAAACAGCGTTTTTGAAGCTGTTGGAGCATACAGCGCCGGCAAAATAGGCGACGCTGAGCTCAATTATTACGAAGAAAACGCCTGCCCGGGGTGCGGTTCATGCTCAGGTATGTTTACGGCAAACTCGATGAACTGCCTTTGCGAAGCTGTCGGCATTGCTCTACCCGGAAACGGCACGATTCCTGCCGTTTATGCTGCGCGTCAGCGCCTTGCAAGGGAAGCGGGCAGGCAGGTTATGGAGCTTTGGCGGCGTGGGGTGCGCGCTCTTGATATACTTACCCCGGCAGCTTTCAAAAATGCTCTTGCCCTTGACATGGCTCTCGGCTGCTCTACAAACACAATACTTCACCTGACGGCAATTGCGCGCGAAGCAGGTGTTGATATACCGCTAATGCTCGTTAATGAAATTAGTGAGCGAACCCCGAATCTTTGCAGGCTTGCACCGGCAGGGCCTTATCATATGCAGGATTTATATGAAGCCGGCGGTGTGTATGCTGTGATAGCGCAGCTCGTCGAAGCGGGGCTGTTTGACGGCACTCTACCGACGGTGACAGGTAAAACAGTCGCTGAAAATGTTGCAAACGCTGTTGTTTACAACCGCGACGTAATCCGTCCCGTATCTGATCCGTATTCGCCAACCGGTGGGCTTGCTGTGCTTTTTGGCTCGCTTGCGCCTGAGGGCGCTGTCGTAAAACGCAGCGCAGTTGCGCCTGAAATGCTGACGCATAAAGGCCCGGCCCGCGTCTTTGACTCAGAGGAAGAAGCGATTTCGGCGATTATGTCAGGCAAAATTGTACCGGGTGACGTAGTTGTCATTCGCTATGAGGGGCCGGCAGGCGGTCCCGGTATGCGGGAGATGCTGTCCCCGACATCAGCGATTGCCGGCATGGGGCTTGACCGAGAGGTGGCGCTTGTAACGGATGGCCGTTTTTCCGGCGCGACGAGAGGCGCGGCAATCGGTCACATTTCACCTGAAGCGGCAAGAGGAGGACCTATTGCTCTTGTACGCGAAGGCGACATTATATCAATTGATATTCCGAATTATAGACTCGATCTTCTTGTTGACGAGGAGCAGCTTGCTGCGCGCCGTGCCGAAATGGAAGCCAAAGCTGCCGCAGGCTGTGACAAAGTCAACAAAAAACCGCTTGATGGTTATCTTAAGAGATACGCACGCGCCGTTTCATCAGCATCAAGAGGTGCGGTGATAGATTGACAAATAAACTGAAACAAATATGACAATAACAAAATAACTGGAGGACGCTGGCTTGGATCGCATTATTAGAATATTTGATACAACTTTGCGCGACGGGGAACAATCTCCCGGATGCAGTATGCATATTGAAGAAAAACTTGAGATTGCGAAGCAGCTTGAGCGTCTGCGCGTAGATGTCATTGAAGCAGGATTTGCCGTTTCATCACCTGGCGACTTCGAGTCCGTCAGTCGTATTGCTGAAACTGTAAAGGATTCGATGGTAGCGTCTCTGGCACGTGCGCTTAAAAAGGACATAGACGCAGCATACGAGGCGACACGCAAAGCAGCAGCGCCTATGATACACACGTTTATATCGACATCGCCCGTACATATGGAGTACAAACTCCGCATGAAACCGGAGGAAGTGCTCGAACGTACGCGCGAAATGGTAGCTTATGCGCGCTCGAAGTGTCCGAACGTGGAATTTTCAGCAGAAGATGCTACAAGAAGTGATCCTGCTTTCCTTGCACGTATAATAACGGCGGCAATCGAAGCAGGCGCCAACTGTGTGAACATACCGGATACGGTCGGGTACACGGTTCCTGAAAAAATGGCGTGGCTGATACGGTATCTTTACGAAAATGTACCGAATATCGACAAGGCAATCGTGTCTGTTCACTGCCATAACGACCTCGGCATGGCAGTTGCAAACTCACTTGCCGCTGTTACTGCAGGGGCAGGTCAAATAGAGTGCACGATAAACGGACTTGGCGAGCGCGCAGGAAACGCGGCGCTTGAAGAAGTTGTAATGGCGCTTGCAACACGCCGCGATTATTTCGGCGCCACCTGCCGTATTGATACGACGCAGATTTACCGTACGAGCAGGCTTGTATATGGCATTGTCGGCGTTCCGGTGCCGATCAATAAAGCTATTGTCGGAGCTAACGCTTTTTCACACGAAAGCGGCATACATCAGCACGGCGTTTTGGCGGAACGAACGACATATGAAATAATGACGCCTGAATCTATCGGGCTTACAAAGAATAGAATAGTTCTTGGCAAGCACAGCGGACGTCACGCATTCAAAGAGCGTGTCGAGGAGCTTGGTTATAATCTTAACGATGAAGAGATAAACAAGTTCTTCGAAGAATTCAAAGCGCTGTGCGACAAGAAAAAAGTTGTCAGCGACAGTGATATTGAAGCTATTATCAATAACAGGCTCACGACAAAAAGCGGTGTTTATAAGCTCGTCCGCTTTGATTTGCAATCCGGCAACCGCGTAAAATCAATGTGCACAGTCGAGCTTGAGCGCGACGGGGAGACGTTTGAGGATGTTGCTCTTGGTGACGGCCCCATCAACGCCGCGTATAATGCTATCGATAAGATAGTGGAAGCCCCCGAGAGAAAACTTGAGGATTATTCAATTCACTCAATTTCCGGCGGTGAGGACGCGCTTGGCGAGGTCGTTGTAAAGCTTCGTTCTGGGAAAAATCTGGTCACCGGGCACGGGCTTTCTGTCGATATTATGGAAGCAAGCATACTTGCTTATATCAATGGTATAAATAAGCTCGTGGAGATGGGAGATCGGTACGATGAAGACTATGAAAAGAATTGAAATCCTTGATACGACGCTGCGCGACGGTGCGCAGGCCGAGGGGGTATCGTTTTCCGTTACCGATAAGCTGATGATTGTGCGTACGCTTGATGAGTTCGGTGTGCGCTATATTGAAGCGGGCAATCCCTTCTCAAATCCTAAGGACATGGAGTTTTTCAAGCGTGCTCAAACGCTGGAGCTGAAAAACGCGAAGCTTGTCGCATTTGGCAGCACACGGCGGAAGGATGTCGCTGCCAAAGACGACGCAAACGTCAATGCTTTGCTTGCCGCCGGCACACCGTGCGTTTCAATTTTCGGTAAGTCGTGGGATCTTCATGTCCGTGAAGTGCTCGGTGTCACACTCGAGGAAAACCTTTCATTTGTCGCAGAAACTGTGCGATATATAAAGGAAAACGGGCGGGAAGTAATATTTGATGCTGAGCATTTCTTCGACGGTTATATGGCTAATCCCGAGTATGCAATATCCGTTTTGCGCACGGCGGTGGAAAACGGAGCCGATGTCATCTGCCTTTGCGACACAAACGGCGGTATGCAGCCGCTCGCGCTTTACAACATTGTAAAGCGTGTTGTAGATGAGTTTCCGGGTGTCCGCATTGGCATACACTGTCACAACGACACGGGATGTGCTGTTGCAAATACGCTTCTTGCAGTTGAAGCGGGATGCATTCACGTGCAGGGAACGTTCAACGGCATAGGCGAACGCTGCGGCAATGCCGATCTCAGCATAATAATCCCGGATTTACAGCTGAAATCCGGTTATGGCTGTGTTAACGGGCGGATTGAAACGCTCACTAAAACAGCCGCTCGGATTGCAGAGATATCGAACATGTCAATTCCGGGGAACAAACCTTATGTCGGGAAAAGCGCCTTTGCACATAAAGGCGGAATGCACATTGACGGTGTCGATAAGCTTACGCGCTCCTTTGAACACGTAGAGCCGGAGTCTGTCGGCAACAGCCGCCGCTTCCTATTATCTGAGGTGGCAGGGAAACGAGCAATACTACTTAAACTAAAGGATATTGCCCCACACCTGACGAAGGATTCACCGGAAACAGCAGCGATACTCGAACGCTTAAAGGAGCTTGAGCATCAGGGGTATCAGTTTGAAGCTGCTGATGCAAGCTTTGAGCTGATGGTAAGGCGTGTACTCGGCACATATAAGCCGCACTTCACCGTTTCTATGTATAAAACGAGCGTGGAGTTCCCGCATCTTGACAGCGAGCTTTCGTCAAACGCCATGGTAAAAATTATTGTTGGCGACGGAGCGGAAGTCGCTGCTGCGATGGGCAACGGTCCTGTTCACGCGCTTGACCTTGCCCTGCGGCGTGCTATCAGCACGTTTTATCCCACACTGAACGATGTATACCTTATTGACTACAAAGTGCGTGTGCTTGAGTCAGGTCAGGCAACAGGTTCACGCGTCAGAGTTTTAATAGAAAGTACCGACGGTGTGACGACATGGACAACGGTCGGTGCTTCCTCAGACATAATTGAAGCGAGCTTTGCAGCTCTTGTCGATTCGCTTGAATATAAGTTATTTATGGAAAAATTATGAGGGTGGATACGAGTATGACAGCAGATAAAAACAAAAAAACACTTGTATCATCAGATACATCACCGCCCCGCCCGATGACGATGACGCAGAAGATTATAGCTGCGCACGCGGGCAAAGATTACGTATCGCCGGGCGAGATTGTTATGGCAAACGTTGACCTTGTGCTTGGCAACGACATAACATCGCCCGTTGCGATAGCCGAATTTGATAAAGCAGGGGCAAAAAGTGTATTTGATCGCAAAAAAGTAGCGCTTGTAATGGATCACTTCACGCCTAACAAGGACATAAAAGCTGCCGAGCAGTGCAAGTGTGTCCGCACATTTGCAAAAAAACATGGCGTTGAGAATTATTTTGACACAGGGGACGTGGGCGTCGAGCACGCTCTCATCCCTGAGCGCGGGCTTGTCACATCAGGGGATCTTGTAATCGGCGCCGACAGCCATACCTGCACATATGGCGCGCTTGGAGCGTTTTCAACGGGTATTGGCTCGACAGATATGGCAGCCGCCATGGCTACGGGCAAAGTCTGGCTCAAGGTTCCGGGTGCTTTGCGCTTTAAATTAACCGGCAAGCTCGGGCGTTATGTAACCGGTAAAGACCTGATTTTACACATAATCGGCATGATTGGCGTTGACGGCGCTCTTTATAAGTCAATGGAGTTTACGGGAGAGGGTGTACATACGCTTTCCGTATCCGACAGGCTGTGCATTGCAAACATGGCAATTGAAGCCGGCGCGAAAAACGGTATTTTCCCGGTTGATGATAAGACAATAGAGTATTTAAAAGAACATGGCGCCGACGAGCCGCGCATTTACGAAGCCGACCCGGATGCCGAATATGAAAAAACGTACGAGATTGATCTTTCAGAGGTGCGTCAAACTGTTGCTTTCCCACATCTGCCGGAAAACACGCGCACATTTGATGAAATCGGCGATATTCCGATTGATCAGGTTGTTATCGGCTCCTGCACAAATGGCCGTCTTGAGGATTTAATAATTGCGGCTGAAGTTATGCGCGGGCACCGTATCGCACCCGGCGTGCGCGCTATAATCATACCGGCAACACAGAAAATATACCTTGAAGCTATGGAAATGGGGCTTTTGCGCGAGTTTATCGAAGCAGGCTGCGTTGTTTCAACGCCAACCTGCGGGCCATGCCTCGGCGGTCACATGGGCATACTTGCCGAGGGTGAGCGCTGTGTTGCCACAACAAACAGAAACTTTATCGGCCGCATGGGACATCCGAAGAGTGAGGTTTACCTTGCAAGCCCAGCCGTAGCTGCAGCATCCGCTATCGCGGGCAAGCTGGCACCTGCAATTTGATGGGGAGGTATTAGCAGATGAAAATCAAAGGTAACGTCATAAGATATAACGATAACGTCGACACAGACGTTATCATTCCGGCCCGCTACCTCAACACATCAAATCCGAAAGAGCTTGCCGCTCACTGTATGGAGGATCTTGACCCGACGTTTGTCAGCCGCGTCAAAAAAGGCGATATAATCGTTGCCGGCGCGAACTTTGGCTGTGGTTCATCCCGCGAGCATGCGCCGATTGCTATAAAAGAAAGCGGTATTGCGTGCGTCATCGCAAAGAGTTTTGCACGAATTTTCTACCGCAACGCCATCAACATCGGACTCCCGATTGTTGAATGTGATGTTGATGCTGGCGAGGGTGATGTTTTAACAGTTGACTTTGATGCCGGTGTCATCGTTAACGAAACAAAGGGCACATCGGCAAACTTCTCAGCATTCTCGCCATTTTTAAAGACGATAATTGAGTCCGGAGGGCTGCTTGCCGCCGTCAGGGAGGGAAAGCTGTGAAGCGTGAATTCAATATTGCCGTTATCGCAGGCGACGGAATAGGGCCTGAGATAACAGATGCCGCTATCCGCGTGCTTAAAAAAGTCGGCGAAAAATACGGCTGCAAGTTTAATTTCACAGACGTTTTTGCAGGTGGCTGCGCTATTGATAAATATGGCGAGCCGCTGCCGAAGGCATCAGTTGATGCTTGCCTTGCCGCCGACAGCGTCCTTCTTGGCGCTGTTGGCGGACCGAAGTGGGACACCCTACCCGGTCATCTTCGTCCTGAGCGGGCGCTGCTTGGCGTGAGAGAAGCGATGGGACTGTATGCAAACATTCGTCCGGCGCGCCTTATGCCTGAGCTTGCTGCCGCTTGCCCCTTAAAGATGGCAAGCGAGGGTGTGGGATTTGATCTTGTCATAGTCCGAGAGCTTACGGGCGGTATGTATTACGGTGAAAGAGGCCGCCGCGAGGGTAAATACGGCATTGAAGCATACGACACGGAGTGCTATGGCACAGGCGAGATAGAGAGAATAGGCAGAGTAGCGTTTGAGATGGCGCGCGGACGCCGCCGTAAGCTGACAAGCATTGATAAAGCCAATGTTCTTGAAAGTTCGCGCCTGTGGCGTGAGGTTATGCATAGATTGGCGGCGGAATATCCGGATGTTGAATATTCCGACATGCTCGTCGACAATGCCGCAATGCAGCTTGTACGCGATCCCGGCCAGTTTGATGTCATTGTAACAAGCAACATGTTCGGCGATATTCTGTCAGATGAAGCGTCACAGATAACAGGTTCAATCGGTATGTTGCCGTCGGCATCACTGGGCGATGGTAAGCGGGGGCTTTATGAGCCGATACACGGGTCCGCCCCCGACATAGCAGGCACAGGCAAGGCAAACCCGCTTGCGACGATTCTTTCAGCGGCGATGATGCTGAGGTTATCACTTGATATGCCCGAAGCTGCGGACGATGTTGAACGTGCAGTCAGTGAGGCTATCAGAGCCGGATTGCGTACGGCGGATATAGCAGCGGGAGGGCCGTCAATCGGCTGCTTTGAGATGGCAAGCGCCGTCGTTGAGAGGATATAAGAGTTAAAAAATACTGCCTTCATGCGTTAAAAAATATACATTGTTGGTATAATATGAAACAGTAATTAAGTGAGTTCGGCCCACACTGGTTTAAGAAAAACATAGGTTTCCGTCGGATTTTGTAATTGACAAATCCGGTCGGAAACCTTAATATTTTAATATGAGAAAATTGTCGAATTGCAAAAAAGCAACAAAAGAAAAAAGCACAAGGCTGATAGTTGCATTTCTCGCTTTTTTAATGATAGTGTCAACTGTCGTCTCGATGAATGTTTTCACGGTAGCAAAGGCCGCCGATGATGACATATCAATATCAAGTGCTGATACTGCCGACAGTAAAGCGGCAGAGGATGACGAACCGGCAGAGCTTGCGGAAGATATAACAAAGTCGTGTGAAATTGACTCGTCCGGGTTTAATAATGCCAGATATCTCACAGACACAAGCATAGAGAAATATGCCTCTTCATCATCGGACGGGGCGACGGTGACAATAAAAAGCGACGTGCCCATAGGCTCGCTTTATATCGTGTTCGGCAAAAAAGCAGGGGAGTGGATATTTTCCGCAGGGAATATACAAAAAATGTGCGGAAAATATGGCTTTTTACATGAATTTGTTGATGTTGTGGAGCTGACAGGCGAACATCAGACGGAAATTACGCTTACATTCCCAGGGAAACATACTATTGCGGAGATTACTGTTTTTTCAGGGGGGAAGGTGCCGGATAATGTTGAGCGGTGGGAGCCCCCGTGCGAAAAAGCTGATCTTCTCCTTCTGACAGCTCACTCGGACGATGAGCACTTGTTTTTTGCAGGGATTTTGCCGTATTACGCCGGCGAGCTTGGTTATGAAGTACAGGTTGTGTGTATGTCGGACCACAGCTATGAATACATCCGTCCCCATGAGATGCTGGAAGGCTTGTGGGTGGCAGGAGTACGGAATTACCCGGTCAGCGGCTATTTTCCGGACATTTATTCCGAGTCGCTGACAGAAGCAATGTCAAAATTTTCAGCAAAAGGGTATAGTACGGACAGTTTTGTTGAGTTTGTCGTTCAAATGCTGCGCCGGTTCCGCCCGAAAGTCGTTGTAAGTCACGACCTCAAGGGCGAATATGGCCACGGTACGCATATGCTTACAGCATATGCTTTGACTGAAGCTGTCGCTGTGTCGGCCGATGCTGAAAAATATCCGGATAGCGCAGAGGAATATGGCGTCTGGGATGTGCCGAAGACGTATCTTCACCTTTATGGCGAAGGTAAAATAACTATGATATGGGACAAGCCCCTATCAGCCTTTGGCGGGAAGACAGCATTCGCCGTTTCACAGGATGCATTTAGGTGCCATAAGTCACAGCACTGGACATGGTTCTATGGCTGGATGTATGGGAGCGGTAATAATAAAATTAAAGAGGCTTCTCAGATTAAAAAACACTCTCCTATGTATTTCGGTCTTTACCGTACAACGGTCGGCATGGATCAAAATACTGACGATGGCGATTTCTTTGAAAATATAAAAACATACGGGGAAGAAAAAGCCGAGGAGGAAGCCGCCGCGAGGGAAGCGCTTGCAAGGCTTGAGTCAGAGCGCGCAGAAAGGGAAGCGGCAGAGAGTGAATCACGCAGGCTTGAGTCTGAAAGAGCAGCAGCGGAGAGCGAATCACGCAGGCTTGAGTCTGAAAGAGCAGCGGCGGAGAGCGAATCGCGCCGGCTTGAGTCGGAGCAGACAGAGCCGGATGAAGGAAAAAGCGCGTCTGGAAAACAGGGTGTTATTATCGCCATAACAATACCGGCGGCTACTGCTATTATGTACGGTGCTGTTGCCATAAACACAAACGCGCAGAATAAAAAGAGAAAGCGTTTTAATAAGTACAAAAGATAACGCCTATTAATTATAGAAAATGCAAAAATTATAAGCCCGGTCGATATCGCTTTACATATCGCCGGGCTTGTTTTTCGTTTTAACAGAAAAATTATATGCGAAATTGTCTTATATCAACACCCTCATGAGTGAGAAGCTTTGTTTTAATATCAACTCCGCCACCGTAGCCGCCAATCTTGCCGCGCGCACCGACAACACGATGGCAGGGAATTATAATCGGTATTGGATTGCGGCCGACAGCACCACCAATAGCTTGTGCCGACATCTGTGGTATCCCTCGCATAGAAGCAATTTCTGATGCAAGCTCACCGTATGTCACAACCTCACCATACGGAATCTCAAGCAAAAGGCGCAGGACGGACAGCATGAAGTCAGTTCCTTCAGGACCGAGCGGAAGGGAGTGCACAGACGGCTTTTTTCCGTCAAAATAAACATTAAGCCATTCGCCTGCTGCTGTCAATGCTGCTGCGTTCTGCGTGTCATCGGCTGTGATATTATCTTTTGATTTCTGCTCATTTTTCGTGCCTTTTTCGGCATTTGTTTTAATCTTTTGCCCGGGCAGGTAAAGATTTGTTATAACGCCGCTCTCACATACGACGGCAACGGCACCAATGGGGGTAATATATTCCCTCATACTGCAAAAAGCGGGCAAACTTTTCGCACTTTTGCTCGGTTGTTTGTTTGTGTTCATATAAAAATCACCTATTTACTATGTTGTCTTAATTGCTTTTTTCAATAAAAATACACACAACCAATTAAATATATAATAAGTATAAAAATGTTACCATAGATGTATGGGATATACCAACAGAGAAAGTAATATTTCACTATTGTTTACAGTTACCAAAACAGGGTTGACACCACATATCAGCTATGGTATACTGATACAGTAATATTAATAAAATAAAAATATATAAAAGAACCGTCATAATACTTTTTTTATGAAGGGCTTTTGTTTCTTACGACAGGACGTAGTAAAAAATGAAAGAGCCTTTTATTTTTTTATGTCCGGAAGTTTCACGACCGGACGCTTACATTTTAGCAGGGTGGATGCGCGACGACGATGTTACAAAGCATTTGAGTGATGATAAGAGAGCCGCTGATGAAATAGATCGAATACTTGAAAGAGTAGATTTGCCTGTGCTTACCCATCTTTTCAACCGCGATGGCAGATTTTACATGGTAAGGCGGCAGACCGGCGACAGAGATGAACCTGTTGGCTTTGTCAGGCTTGAGGAATCAGGCGACGGATACGAAATTGTTGTTGTTATAGGCGACAAAGATAACTGGGATAAAAAATACGGAACAAAAGCTGTAAAAGCAGCGTTGCGTGAAGCGTTTATTACACTCCGTGCAAAACGTATTATAGCAAAAATCAAAAGTGAAAATAAAAGATCGATTCGTGTTTTTGTCTCCGCAGGTTTCAAACTGGAGCGTGAGGTCGGCGGCATTAAAGTATTCTCAATGACCGTCAGACAGTATCTTGACTTTATAAAGGAGGAGGAGTCTGTGAAGGATAAAATATTCATCACCAGTCTTGACCGCGAAAGAATTAAGAAAATACTTGATTCTATTACAAAAGGCGTCGTTTCGCCAAGCAAAACGGCAAAAGGGCTTGAGAGCGAGCTCCAGCGTGCTGTCATTGTCGAGCCGACGCGGATCTCAAGCGATGTTATAACAATGAACTCCCGCGCCATAATTGAGCTTAACGGCGAAGAGGAAATGGAAGTTTCGCTTGTTTATCCTTCTGATGCGGATCCGGCAAATAAAAAGCTTTCCATACTGTCACCAATCGGAACGGCGCTGATTGGATACAAGGAGGGAAGCGTTATTGAATGTGATGTTCCCTCCGGTAAAACAAAAATACATATTAAAAAAGTCGTATACCAGCCGGAAGCCGCAGGAGATTATCATTTATAATCACGAAGTGCGTAAAAAATACAATTTATAATTATAAAAAACCCATCCTCCGGTAAAAATATAGCGATGCAAAAGAAGTCGAGCTTGTCAAAAGCCCGACTTTTTTGCTTTGTTAGTGCATTTTACTTAGTTTAAACGATAAAAACAGCTACTTTTATGCTGGCATTAACTGCTCCGCTTCATACGCCGTTGTCATATGGGCGTATGTATATATTTATCAGCCTATGTTTTTACTTTGTCTGGTTGTTATTCCCGCGCGGATGGAATTCCGTGAAGAAGCCGGAGTTAGACGGCTCCTCGCCCGCTGCGTAAAGATGCGAAATGTCGCCAAAATACTTCATGCGGAAGGCAACCTCACCGGGGATGACCTCCTCAGTCGACACGAGCGTGACGCTTGACGGTGCGACAAAGCAGTTCTGCCATAGAACAGGTGTTGCTATTGAAAGCAAATGCGAAAGCATAACGAACATGACGCCAAGATGGCAGAAGAAAACGATAGTATCGCCGTTTCCTGCATCCGTGCGGTAAAAATTTCCGTCGCGGCGGTAGCCGTAACCTTCAAGAATCTCATCAAGGCCGCGTGTGACGCGAAGATACCATTCTTCAACATTTCCGCCGCGGCTCATTGTCGGCCCGCGGAACCAGTTGTCCTTATCATAAAGATCCGGCTGCTTTGTCCACCACCCGGGAACAAAGTCCCACGGCATACGGTAGCGACCGTCCGGCATCTGCATTACAGCCGGGAATTCCCGCAACCAATCCTTTGTTATGACAGTGCGTCCAAGCGGCTCAAGGCAGACGCGGGCAGTATCCTGCGCACGCCCGAGCGGGGAGCAGTAAATATCACGGATTTCGCCGAGACGAGCGATGCGGCTGGCAAGAAGCTCCGCTTCGTGCCATCCTTTTGGCGTGAGGGAGTCGATGGAATAATCGGGATCAGCGTGTCTGATAAAGTAAAGCTTCATTCTACAGTTCCTTGCTATTTATGATATTGTTTACACTAATAAAATGAACATACGGTGCTATATTAGCGCAGTCATGCACAACAGCATAAGAGCGTACATTATTATAACTTATCGCCGTTCCTTTTAAAACTCATTTTTTATGCTGCGGCTGAAGAGAAGGTCAAGCCTTTCCATGGGGTTTGCGCCTTTATAAAGGATATCGTATACGGCAGTACAAATCGGAAGCTCTGCTCCGTACTTCTCCTGAAGCTGAACCATGGCTTCTGCTGTGTAATATCCTTCCGCAAGGCCACCTTCAAACTTTTCACCACGGACAAAAGCCTCACCATAGCGCCTGTTATGACTGTAAGGTGAAAACACAGTCGCTTCGTAGTCACCGAGGTGGCAAAGTCCGTATGCTGACATAGCCTGCCCGCCCATAGCAGATATAAGACGAGCGATTTCACGCGTACCGCGCGCCATAAGCGCACCCTTGAGCGCCGACATATCAAAGCCGTCGAGCATTCCGGCAGCTATGCCGATGACGTTCTTTGACGCTGCACCGATTTCGTTTCCGATAATATCGGTTCCATAGTAGAAGCGGATAAGGCGGCTTGTGAATGAGTCTACAAGCATGCGCTTATACTCATCATTTGTGCTGTCAATAACCATGCAGTTTGGCGTTCCACGTAAAAATTCCTGCACGTGCCCGGGGCCAATCCATACGGCGACACGGCTTCCGGGGGCTGAACATTCAGTCGCAATCTCGGAAAGACGCTTGCATGTACCGATCTCTATGCCTTTCATGCACAAAACATAGTCCCGCGGGCCGCAGCCAACCTCTGATATTTCACCGAACAGTGCCCTGAGCCCCTGCGAGTTTATGGAAATGACGATTGTCGGCGCTGTGAGCGTTTCTTTAAGTGATGTTGACAGTGTAATTTTCTCCGGCAGAGTCAGATAATCATTTTTCCGCTCGCTTAAAAGGCGATCCATCGCCTCAGTTCCCGCGCGGCCGTATAAAGTGACGTCGTGCCCGATACTGTTGAGATAATAAGCGATGAAGGTGCCCCACCTTCCGCATCCGATAACAGATATTTTCATAGCTTTATTATACCGTTTAATTTATATTAATTGCTTTTGTAATATCGTTCTTATTTTAGTGCGGTATTGTAATAATCATCTTAATTTATTTACATTCGTACCAGTTCACGCCTTCCGTAACCTCGACGGACAGAGGAACGGATAACAAAATAGCGTTTTCCATCTCACGGCGGAGAACAGCGGCAGCCTGTGCCGCACATTCGCGCTTAGCTTCGACTATAAGTTCGTCATGAACCTGTAAAATCAAGCGTGCGTCAAGCCCCTCGCGCTGCAGAGCCCTTGCTGTATTAATCATAGCAAGCTTGATTATGTCGGCGGCACTGCCCTGAATCGGAGAGTTCATTGCAACGCGCTCGCCAAAAGCGCGCGTCGCTTTATTTGAAACGTAAAGCTCCGGAATATAGCGGCGACGGCCGAGTAAGGTCGTAACATAGCCGCGTATCCGCGCATCCTCGACTGTTTTTTTCAAATATGCATTAATCTTCGGATAGGTGGCAAGATAGTTTTCAATATACTCGGCGGCAACTTTACGAGATGTTCCGATATCGCGTGCAAGGGAGAATTCACCGATGCCATATACTATGCCAAAATTGACAGCCTTCGCTCTTGAGCGCAGCTCGCGCGTCACAGATTCCTCCGGCACACCGAAAACTTCAGCCGCTGTTGCCATGTGTATATCAGCACCGCGGAGGAAGGCTTGCATCATAGTCTCGTCGCCCGATATAGCGGCAAGAAGGCGAAGCTCAATCTGTGAATAGTCGGCGTCGAGAAGAACATAGCCATCCTCAGGGATGAAGTAACGGCGCAGCTCGCGCCCAAGCTCTGTGCGGACGGGGATGTTCTGTAAATTAGGTTCGTTTGACGACAGTCTCCCCGTAGCTGTGACTGTCTGCTTAAAGCTTGTGTGTATACGGCCGCTTTCGTCGGCGGCATTGGCAAGACCCTCGCCGTATGTGCTGCGAAGCTTTGCAAGCTGGCGGTATTCAAGCACATCTTCGACGATTGCATAATCGTACCTTAACTTCTCAAGTGTTTCGGCATCCGTCGAATATCCCGTCTTTGTCTTCTTACCGGAGGGAAGCCCAAGCTCGGCGAACAGTACATTGCCAAGCTGTTTTGGCGAGTTTATGTTAAACTCATGCCCCGCACGCTCGTATATGCGCGCGGCAATACGTTCCTCCTCGGTTGCGAGAAGTTTTGTATATTTCAAAAGTCCGTCGCGGTCAATTTTAAAACCGACTTTTTCCATGTCGGCAAGGACAGGGGATAGCGGCATCTCAATATCATATAAAACACGTGACAGCGGCGGCAAGCCAAGTTCACCAGCTTCGGCGTCAACTTTTGCAAAAGCTTCGCGCATAGGTGACGTGAGCCGAAAGATAGTGTCGGCTTTATCAAGAGGGGTAGAAATATCCTTTGTTTCGCCAAGATAAGCTGTTGCAACGCGGGACAAGTCGTACGAACCTTCGCCCGGGCGCAGTACGTATGCGGCAAGCATCGTGTCAAAGGCGCAGTTTACCTTTGATATGTGCTCATTCTTATCGCGAAGCAGGGCATAAAGCGCCTTGTAATCGTGGCAGTATATTTCAGTGTCACCTGTTAAAAGGTCAGCGGCGGCAGTGCTTGCAATATCCGCTTCGTATACAGCGTCCTCTGTTTTTATTATAAGTTTATCCTTGCCGGTATCAAGAGCAACTGCAGCTTTTTTTATTGTACGTGCCGTTTTTTCATCAAGCGGCAGTATTTCGGGGGTTTTGTCGGACACGGAAACAGATACAGATGCCGCATTTTCTGAGCTTGTGTCCTCTTTATTATCTTTTTCTATAAGACCGAAGCGCTCTGTCAGCCTGTGAAACTCAAGCTCCGCGAAAAGAGTGCGCAGGGAAGCTTTATCCATGCCCTTGTATGAGCTGCCAAGTTCGCGCGCTGTTATGCCGACCGGCGCGTCGCGCCGTATTTTAGCAAGCTCCGCCGACATAAAAGCTAACTCACGCCCGTCAAGCAGCTTCTTTTTAACGGACTCTGAGACGGGCAGTGCGTCAATGCTGTTATAAATGACATCAATTCCGCCCACGCTGCTGACAAGCTTCAGGGCCGTCGTTTTTCCTATCCCCGGCACGCCCGGTATGTTGTCGGATGCATCCCCCATTAAAGCCTTGATGTCGACAAGACGAGCAGGCTCCGTTCCGTATTCCTCGCGGAAGCGTTCGGGGGTATATATGATATCTTCCTTGTTCGTTAAAAGAATTACGGAGACATTCTCCGTTATTAGCTGAAGAGCGTCACGGTCCCCGGTGAGCACATAAACAAGGTAGCCTTCACGTTCCCCGTCTGCGGCAAGCGAACCGAGCAGGTCGTCAGCTTCAAAGCCGGGCACCTCGAGAACCGTGGCGCCCATGGCGGCGGCACAACGCTTTATATAGGGTAGCTGCTCAACAAGCTCTGCAGGTGTCGGACGGCGCGTGCCTTTATATTCGGCGTAGCGCTCATGCCGGAATGTCGGCGCGGGAAGGTCAAAAGCAACAGCTACGCCATCCGGTTTAATAGCGTCGATATGGCGTGAAAGCGTTGTTGCCAAGCCGTAAACTGCATTAGTATGAAGCCCGTCCTTTGTTGTGAACGGGCGTATAGCGTAAAACGAACGAAACATTATGTTCGAACCGTCTGCGAGCAGCAGTTTTTTCATGAAGGCATCCCTTTCAGCGTTAAACGATTTTCACCGGGTTTAGTGAATTTCATCAAGGTTATATGGCGTTGTTTGATATACAAAATAGTTTAACCAGTTGGAGTAGAGGAGATTCGCGTGCCCGCGCCATGTCACAACCGGCGGCTTTGTGTCATCGTCGTCAGGGAAGTAGTTATAGGGTACGTCAATAGGAAGCCCGAGATTGCGGTCACGCTCATACTCAAGGCGAAGCGTATCGGCGTCATATTCGGGGTGTCCTGTGACGAAGATTCGCCTACCCTTCTCGGTTGAAATTATATAGACACCAGCCATAGGCGATGAGGACAAAATTTTCAGTTCACTTACGCTTTCAACATCCTCACGTTTTATGGTCGTGTGGCGTGAATGAGGAACCATGAAAACATCATCAAAGCCACGCAAAAGGATTGAGTTTTTATAATCCTTTATGTGCGGGAAAATTCCGAAAAGTTTCTTTTCAAGCGGGTATTTTTTTATTCCGTAGTGGTAGTAAAGCCCCGCCTGCGCGCCCCAGCAAATGTGAAGCGTGCTTGTAACGTGCGTTTTGCTCCACTCCATGATTTCGCAAAGTTCATCCCAATATTCGACTTCCTCAAACGGCAGATGCTCGACGGGCGCGCCTGTTATAACCATGCCGTCAAATTTTCTGTTTTTTATCTCATCAAACGTCTTATAAAAAGTAAGGAGATGTTCTTGCGGGGTGTTTTTTGATTTATGCGTGCTTGTGTGCATGAGCTCAAGCTCAACCTGAAGCGGTGAGTTGCCAAGAAGCCGCGCAAGCTGAGTTTCGGTTACAATTTTTGTCGGCATCAGGTTGAGAATTAATATGTGAAGCGGGCGGATATCTTGAGTTATCGCCCGTGTTTCTGTCATAACAAAAATATTCTCATTGAGAAGTATCTGCGTAGCGGGTAGCTGATTAGGTATTTTAATTGGCATGAGCCGAGTCCTCCGTTAAATTATAAATTTTTGTCTGTCGTTTTTATATTTTTGCAAGTGCACGGTCTATATCGGCGATAATATCGTCGATGTCCTCAATACCGACAGACATTCGGACAAGATCCGGCGTTATGCCACATTCGGTAAGCTGAGTATCCGTCAGTTGCCTGTGAGTAGTGCTTGCAGGGTGCAGTACACTTGTGCGCGCGTCAGCAACGTGGACAACAATTTTTGCAAGCTGTAAAGAGTCCATGAAACGAACGGCAGCTTCACGTCCGCCTGCAACACCGAAGGATACAACGCCGCAAGCGCCGCGCGGCAGGTATTTCTTCGCAAGCGCGTATTGCGGTGAGTCGGGGAGAAGGGGATAATTGACCCATGAAATCTTCGGATGTGCGGCAAGGTGCTGTGCAACAGCAAGGCCGTTTTTGCTGTGGCGCTCCATGCGGACAGCGAGCGTTTCAAGCCCGAGATTTAAAAGAAATGCTGCTATTGGCTGAGGTGATGAGCCAAGGTCGCGCATCAGTTGTGTGCGTGCTTTTACAATATAAGCGGCACGACCGAACTTTTCCGTGTAAACAACACCGTGATATGATTCATCGGGTTCCGTGAGCTCAGGGTATTTGCCACCAGCAGACCAGTCAAAATTACCGCTGTCGACAATGACGCCGCCGACGACAGTTGCATGACCGTCCATGTATTTTGTAGTTGAGTGTATGACTATGTCGGCGCCGAACTCAAACGGGCGGCATAAAATCGGCGTTGCAAATGTGTTGTCAACGATGAGCGGTACGCCGTGTTTATGCGCAAGTTTCGCAAAACGTTCGATATCAAACACAGTCATTGCCGGATTAGCAAGTGTTTCGCCGAACATTAAGCGGGTGTTTTCGTCAAACAGGGCGCTTATCTCATCGTCCGTCATATCAGGTGTGAAAAAACGCACCTCAATGCCCATGCGCTTCATAGTAACGGCAAGGAGATTTATAGTGCCGCCGTATATTGATGCGGATGCTATAATGTTTTGCCCGGCGCTTGTTATGTTGAATACTGAAATTAGCGTGGCAGCCTGACCTGATGATGTGCACAGAGCGCCAATGCCGCCTTCAAGCGCCGCTATCTTGCGTTCGACGTATTCGACAGTCGGGTTTGATATGCGTGTGTACATATGCCCGTCAGATTCAAGATCAAAAAGCTGACCGAGAAATTCCGACGAATCATATTTAAATGTTGTGCTTTGATATATCGGTAAAACGCGCGGCTCGGAGTTTTTCGGATCCCAGCCTGCTTGTATGCATTTTGTGTCGATTTTATAATCTTTAAATTCGCTCATTTTCTATATCCACCGCGGCGTAAGCCGCCTCTTTCTTTTATTATTTTAATTTTTTTCAGTAATATTTCGGTATCAGTACTGTTTATGTTATGTGACATCTTTAGTTGTGAAAAAACGGCGACACACAGAATGCCGCCGTTTTATTTTTTGAAGATATAAGCATGGCGGTCACATTCGAGTGCGGCCATAGCCGCATTCGTATCCGCCATAGGGGTAGGCAGCCGCGTGTGTTGTATGCGCGGCGGCGCGTCCGGATAAAAATTCCGATATAGCGGCACGGCTGCTTTCGTTTGAGTACATGATATTATGCATCATTATACGCATTCGCATTTGCATTCGCATTTCCGTGCCCTCCTTTATTATAATTAATCAAATTATACAGCGCCCAGCACTTGCCTGTCAAGCAAAGCCAATGATAAAACACAAGGCATAACCTGATTTGCTGTTATAAAAACATTACAGGATATAATTACAATTACAATTAATCGTTAAAGAAGTCGGAGTATTCGCCGCTGGCAAAGTTATCAGCCGCCGGCGCTTCTATCTTTCCGTCGAAGTCAACCGGTTTTACGGAATATAGATACCAAAGATATGTTACGCTGTTAGCTTCGCTCTCATTGTCGAGCGTGATTTTCACAGTGACAGACAAGGTCATTTCTTTAATTGCGCCGGCTTCGTCCATGTATATAGCATGTAAATATTCAGTTATATCGTATGTCTCAAAGTCATAATTTTGAGCTACTATATCGTAGATGTAGTCGTCAAAAGCATCTATTGTATCTTTGTCTGCGTCAGATGCAACTACAATGTATGTGTCGGGTGCTCTTTTTATGACTTCAACCGTCTCGAATTTATCCAAATCGGTGATAATAGCGTTTTCTGAAATGAGTTTTTCTCTTACCTTTTCTTGCTCTTCATCCGTCAAATTAACTTTAACACCACCGTCATCGGTCACACTATAAAAAGTGTTTCCTACCACGTACCACTCTCTGATAACGTTTTCGTCTGAGGTCTCTTTGAGATATAAATCAGTACTGTTATTTGAATCTTTGACGGAAAACACACCTTTTCCCTTATATAAAACGGTGTCGGCTTTTGTGTCGGTTATGCTTGTCTCCGTTTCATACTTAACGGATGATGGGAAAGGAATGTTGCGGACTATTGAAATATATTTATCGGCTTCATCGCCACTTAATAGAGTATCCCCAGCTTCTTTGCTGTCAGAGCTATTGTTTTCATCTGTTGTTTCGGTTTTGGGACCTGATGCATCGGTATCAGACTTGTTATTATCGTCTTTGCCGCATGCGGCGGTGAAAAATAAGAGCAAAAGGGTAAGCGAGATGGTAATTAACAAAATGATAATCCTTTTAGAATTCATTGATTGAAAAAGCCCCATATCTCGGATTGTTTTAATTACAGATAAAATATTTTACAATAAAATTACCTCTGTGTCAATGTAAATATACACATAGGAATGAACGCGCCCCCCGATTTCTTGACAAACAAACTGGCGCAATATATAATAACAAAGGCGCAAAATGCGTTTGTTTTTACTTAAATTATTAATATATAATTAGTATAATGCACAATAAAAATAAACCGAGGTGAGAGTCAGGATTATGTCAGAAAAGACCGTATTCGACGCTGAAAACGGCGCCGTAAAACGCGGGGGAATATCAGTTGAGACTGAGCATATTTTCCCGATAATCAAGAAATGGCTTTATTCGGAAAAAGAAATTTTTCTTCGTGAGATTGTTTCAAACGCAGCGGATGCAGTAACGAAGCTGCGTCGTCTTATATCTCTTGGCGAAGTTCGGGATATACCGGACGGAGAAGATGATTTTAGAATAGATGTCATCCTCGACGCAAAAGCCGGAACTTTAACTGTTAGGGACAACGGCATAGGAATGACAGCGGATGAACTTCAAAAATATATATGCAATATAGCTCTCTCCGGTGCTCTTGATTTCATTGAGAAGTACGAGGGTGAGAGTGGCGGCGGCGGAATCATCGGTCACTTTGGCCTTGGGTTTTATTCCGCTTTCATGGTCAGCGATACCGTTGAGGTTATATCAAAATCGCACTCGGGAGAAAAGGCTGTTAAGTGGGTATGCGACGACTCAGGTAATTATGAAATGAGTGAGCCGGATGAAGAACCGGAGCGCGGTACCTCAGTTAAAATGCACATAAACGAAGAGGAGAAAGAATTCCTCTCTCCCACCCGTGTTCGCGATATACTTGAAAAGTACTGCGCTTTTCTGCCCGTTAAAATATATTTTAAAGACGTGGAAAAAGAAGAGAGCGAGAGCAAAAAGGATAGCGGCGGTGACACCGAAGCTACAAAAGCTAAGGCTGAAGAGCCCATCAACGATATTCATCCGCTCTGGCAGAAAAATGCATCCGACTGTACCGACGACGAGTATAAGGAATTTTACCACCGCGTCTTCCATGATTATCGCGATCCGCTTTTCTGGATACACATTTCAGCCGATTATCCGCTCAACTTCCGCGGCATTTTGTATTTCCCTAAGCTTATTAATGAATATGAAAGCCTTGAAGGGCAGATAAAGCTTTATTATAATCAGGTCTTTGTCGCCGACAATATTAAGGAGGTCATACCTGAATATCTCCTTATGCTGCGCGGTGTTCTTGACTGTCCGGAGCTGCCGCTCAATGTGTCGAGAAGCTACCTGCAAAACAACGGCTATGTGACGAAAATGTCACAGCACATAGTTAAAAAAGTAGCGGACAAGCTAAACAGTCTTTATAACACCGAGCGTGAGAAGTACGAAAAGATTTGGGACAACATCAAGACGTTTGTTGAGTATGGCTGCCTGCGCGACTCGAAGTTTTATGACAGAATCAAAGGTTCCGTTCTCCTTCCGCTTACAGACGGCCGTCATGTAACAATTGACGAGTACCTTGAAAAAGCAAAGGAAAAGCATAAAGATAAGATTTACTATGCAAGCGACAAAACGGCACAGGCACAATATATAGCCGTTTATGAAAAGGAAGGCATTGATGTCGCCTATCTTGATACGGTTATTGACTCTCAGTTTATAACCCTTGTCGAACACGACAAAAACATCAAATTCTTGCGTGTTGACGCCGAAATCGCCGATGTGCTAAAAGGTGATGACTCCGATAAAGAAAACAAAGCTGATGATGAAAAAGATAAAGCTGAGCGCGATCGGGTGACGGAACTTTTCCGCCGCATTGCAGGTGATGATAAGCTGACGGTTAAGTTTGAGTCTTTGCGCGACGCAGGGCTACCTGCTGTTATAACAGAACCGGAGCACACCCGCCGCATAGACGATATGATGAAGCTTTACGGCATAGCGACATCGGGCGCTAACTATAAACAGAACCGTGAAGTGATGATTACGTTAAATACGAACAATGCTTTGATAAATCGCATTTGTTCGACGCCTGAAAACGAAACATCCGAAAAGATCGCACGGCACATATGGTCGCTTGCGCGCCTGACGCGCGGTTCTCTCACACCCGATGAAATGGGCGCTTTTCTTACCGAAAGCTATGATATCTTAGGGCTTATTCCGTAACATAAAAAGCAAACATCATCTGACTTTATACGTTTACTGTTTCTACCAAAAATAACACAGCGCAATAGTAAAACAGTTTACGCACAAAGCACAATATAAATAAAAGCAGAAATCAAATATAAAAAAGCACGAGGGCACAAGGTAAAGACGAGAGATTAAGTTATATTTAAAAGAGAAAGGACATAACTAAAACGCTATGCCGGCGGAGCCAACGACCAACAGAGGAAGCAACGGTAACATGATACCGCCAAATGATGCGTATCAGATACTTCTCCGCGAAGCGGAAGATGTCACTCACTCACGCACAAGGGCCGACATCGTTAAACGTGGGCTCGTGCGTGAGCTTGCCCGTGTTCTTGTCTCGTCGGGCGATATTACCACAGAGCCGGTGATGGGCGATTGTGTACGTGGCATAGAGCACGTTAGTGTGAGAAGTGAAGAAGCAATGGCGTGCATTAAAGAAATGTGCAAAAGCGGCGCCGACCGCGCCGCCCTTTGTTGTGACATTGAAGAATTTTGCACGCAATCCTTGTACAGAAAGTTGCATTCCGGCGCGGGGAATCGTAGTACCGAAACAAAGTCGGTTCTTGCCGCATGCGTTGAAAATGCATATGCAGATGCAGCAGCCGTGTCATTCAGCTCATACCTTGCCCGATATGGGTATAAAATGTCACTCGTGCGATGTGAAACGCTTACCGCCGCCGCAGATGCCGCATCTGATGGCGATGCGGATTTTTGCATCATCCCGATAAATAATTCAAGCGACGGGCGCCTTCATAATTTTTATCGTATGCTTGATGAAGGCGACCTGAAAATAGCAGCCGTTGCTGATGTGTCGACAGGCGAGGGCACTACACGCTACGCTCTTGCAGGACGCTCATTTGATGTTGTCAGGACAGCGACAGTCTTTGAGTTTTCGGTGTTTACCGACGCTATGAATGCAGCAGAAATCCTTCATTCAATCAGCGCGCTCGGGCACACAACACTTTACGTGTCGGCTTTCCCCGCGCGCATGAGCGGCGGGCTTATATACAACTTCACCGTTGGCCTGTCAGGCGGATTTCGCCCTCTTTTATTTATGCTTGATATATTTTATCCTTGCTTTTCGCTTATAGGAATATACGGAATAATTTAACCGGGCAAAAGAAATATTAAAGATAGTTGTTACGCAATGATAAAAGGCGAAAAGAAAGGGTATGGGTTTGATGGGTTTATATAATAAAGCAGAAGCCGACATGATACAGGAAATGCTGCAGAGCAAGCGAAGCATTGAAGTCCTCTCTGAGATAGACTCGACAAACACTTACCTTTTATCGCATCTGAAAAACGGGCATTACAGTCGCGCCGTCATCGCACACCGCCAAACGGGTGGCAAAGGGCGGCTCGGACGCTCTTTTTACTCGCCTGAAGGGGGTCTTTACATATCTCTTGATACGGAGATTCCGGGGGATGACGAGAAGTTTTTCCGCCTTTTAACCCCGGCCGCCGGTGTTGCCGCCGCGCGAGCCATATCTGTGACGACAGGGATTGATGTAGGGCTTAAATGGGTAAACGACATTGAGCTTGGCGGCAAAAAACTTGGCGGTATTCTTGCTCAAAGCACTGTATGCCCTGACGGGGTAAGGCGGGCAGTTGTTGGAATCGGAATTAATGTTAATGTAACGTCATTTCCGGACGAAATATCTTCACGCGCAACATCACTTCTTCTTCATCGGCCGGGCGGAACATTTAACATAAATGAGCTTGCTGCGGTAATAATAAATTCATTCGATCATTATATATCGCTTATTTATGCAGGCGACGTGAGCGTTATCGAGTCTTACCGCTCACTTTTAACCACTATCGGACGCACCGTTACTGTAATCCCGGCAAATGATGCCCCGCGATATACGGCAACAGCGCTCGACGTTTCTGATGACGGCTCGCTTATTGTTCTCTGTGATGACGGCAGCCGTCGTATGCTCGACAGCGGTGAGGTTTCGATAAGGGCAAAATAAATATTGCATAAAACATAGATATTTAACATAAACAGGAGATTATTTTATATGGAGCAGTACATTCGCGACGCATACGAGCGCTGGCTTTCATCCGACGTCGTTGATCCGGAAACGAAAGCGGAGCTTCGCTCGATAGCGGGCGATGAGGTCGAGATAAAGACACGTTTTGTCTCGTACCTATCCTTCGGCACAGCCGGTCTTCGCGGCATAATGGCGGCGGGGACAAACAATATGAATGTTTACACCGTCGCACACGCGACACAGGGCATAGCGTCACTCATACTGAAGTGCAATGCGGCAGAGCGCGGTGTTGCAATCGCTTATGACAGCCGCGAAAACTCGCGCACTTTTGCCGAAACAGCCGCATCCGTTCTTGCGGCAAACGGAATTAAAACTTATCTCTTCGACGGGATACGTCCGACGCCCGTTCTTTCCTTTGCCATACGTTACCACGGCTGTATAGCGGGTATCAATATAACAGCGTCGCATAACCCGAGAGAGTATAACGGGTACAAAGCGTATTGGGAAGACGGAGCCCAGCTCCCACCGGACCATGCGGCTACGGTATCCAAAGCGATGGCGGGGATTGATATCTTCGACGGAGTGAAAAGGATGGACTTTGACACTGCCGTCAAGTCGGGGCTCATCGAATATATCGGTGAGAAAACAGACGAAGCATATCTCAAAGCTGTTCTTGAACAGGCAGTCGACCCGAGTGCTGTCGAAAAGGCCGGCGACATGAAAATCGTATACACGCCCCTTTATGGAGCTGGCTATCGGATGGTGCCGGAGGTCCTCCGTCGCATAGGGCTTAAAAATCTTTATACAGTTGATGAGCAGATGACACCGAACGGAGCCTTCCCGGGGCTTAAAAATCCGAACCCCGAGTTCCCGGAAGCATTTGAAGCCGCACTGCCGATAGCAAAGGCAACAGGAAGCGACCTTATCGTCGCAACGGATCCGGACTGTGACCGTGTCGGCGTTATGGCACGCCAGAAAAATGGCGAGTTTATCACAATCACGGGCAACCAGATGGGAGCGCTTCTTCTTGACTACATCATAACGTCATATAAAGAAAAGGGCACAATGCCGCCGGAGCCATATGCGATAAAAACGATAGTTTCAACCGAGCTTGTAACTAAAATATGCGCATCCCATGGTATTAAGCTGTATAACGTCTTAACCGGCTTTAAATTTATCGGTGAAGTTATTGAAAATTGCCTTGAAAGCGGCCACGGCAGCTTCATTTTTGGATTTGAGGAAAGTTACGGCTACCTAAAGGGCACATACGCACGCGACAAAGACGGCGTCGTTGCCTCAATGCTTATATGTGAGATGGCGGCATATTACGCGGCACGCGGAATGACACTTGCGGATGCTCTTGACGCCCTTTATGAACGATACGGTTATTACCGCGAAGGCGTTGAAAACATAGCAATGCGCGGCCTTGAGGGAATGGCAGAGATGAAAGCGCTTATGGCGCGTCTTCGTGAGAATATTCCCGAGACGATTGGCGGAGTTCGTGTAAAAAGCGTACGTGACTACCTTGCCGGAACTATAAAAGATATGGAAACGGGAGATGTTTCGCCGACTGGTCTGCCGACGTCGGATGTTATGTATTATGAACTTCTTGGTGGCGACGTCGTTGTTATACGTCCTTCCGGCACGGAGCCGAAAATTAAGATATACTACCTTGTAAACGGCGCATCAAAAGACGAAACTGATGAAAAAATAGCAAAATACAAGGCAGATGTTGCCTTGCTTTGCGGGTTTAATAAATGAAAGCAGTATCCGACAATATAAATATAAATGAAAAAAACACAATAAAAGCGGGACGAATTAATGTGCTCGGCGTCGGATTTGACAGCGTGACTCTTGATGAAGCTGCGGACCGGGTGATGGAGCACGTAACAGGGGAAGGCACGGTTAGCGATGTTTTCACAGTCTATACACCGAACTCTGAAATTGTCGAGGCGTGCATCAACGATGAGAGCGGCGAACTATTTAAAATCATAAACTCCGGCAGTCTTGTCGTTCCCGATGGCATTGGCGTTGTTAAAGCAGCAGCAATGCTTGGCACACCTGTAAAGGAGAAAGTTGCAGGTGTCGAGCTTGGTGAGGAAATTTTACGCCGTTCGGCGAAGGCTAAAATTTCCGTGTATTTTCTTGGTGGAAAACCCGGCATTGCTGAGCTTGCGGCCGAGAAAATGAAGGAGAAATATCCCGGTCTTGTCATCTGCGGCACAGCGCATGGTTATTTTAAAAAGAGCGGCGAAGAATCAGATGCCGAAATCGCAAAAATAAAAGCGTCCGGTGCTGCTGTCCTATATGTATGTCTTGGCGCTCCGACACAGGAGCGTTGGATGTACGAAAACAGAGAAGCTCTCGCTGCCGCAGGTGTTCGCGCAGCGTTGGGGCTCGGCGGCTCTCTTGATGTTTATTCGGGAGAGGCACGACGCGCGCCGAAAATATTCATAAAGCTTGGCATTGAGTGGTTTTACAGACTTCTTTGTAATCCATCGCGCATAGGTCGAATGATGGCGCTGCCACGCTTTTATGTGCGCGCACGACGGGAAGCGGCACGTATACGTTCAAAATAATTATAAAATACGCCGACAGGTGTGTTTTTATGAATATAATAATACTCATAAAATGCAATTTTACATCAAAAGGCTTGTAATTTTGCATAAAGCAGTATAAAATATAGAAGGTTAATTCAAGTAAACCATATTAAATTTATATATACGGAGGAAAATCACTCATGGCAGTAAAGGTTGCTATTAACGGCTTCGGAAGAATCGGACGTCTTGCATTCCGCCAGATGTTTAATGTTGAGGGCTATGAAATCGTTGCTATCAACGACCTCACAAGCCCTAAGATGCTTGCTCATCTTCTGAAGTACGACACAACACAGGGCAACTATGCCGGTATTGACGGCAAAAAGCATGTTATCACGAGCAAGGAGCCTATTTACGAAGAAGACGGCAAAACAGTGAAGGTTCCTGGCTCCATTACCGTCGACGGTAAAGAGATTACAGTATATGTATATCCGAATGCGAAGGATTGCCCGTGGGGCGAGCTTGGCGTCGATGTTGTTCTCGAATGCTCCGGCTTCTACACCTCAAAGGCAAAAGCTCAGGCTCATATTGATGCCGGTGCAAAGAAGGTCGTTATTTCCGCTCCCGCAGGAAACGATCTCCCGACGATAGTTTACGGTGTTAACGAAAAGACACTTACAAAGGACGACAAGATTATATCTGCCGCTTCCTGCACGACGAACTGCCTTGCTCCAATGGCAAACGCACTCAATAAGTTTGCTCCGATTCAGAGCGGAATCATGACAACAATCCATGCATACACTGGCGACCAGATGATTCTTGATGGTCCACAGCGCAAGGGTGACCTCCGTCGTTCGAGAGCTGCAGCATGCAACATCGTTCCGAACTCGACAGGCGCAGCAAAGGCTATCGGCCTTGTTATCCCCGAGCTTAACGGCAAGCTGATCGGCGCAGCACAGAGAGTTCCGACACCGACAGGTTCAACAACGATTCTCATCGCTGTTGTAAAGGGCAAGAATATTACAGTTGATGCTATCAACGCTGCTATGAAGGCTGCCGCTGACGGCGTAACATTTGGTTACACAGAAGACGAAATCGTTTCTTCTGACGTTATCGGCATGACATACGGCTCGCTCTTTGATGCTACACAGACAATGGTCAGCAAGATCGACGATGAAACATATCAGGTTCAGGTCGTTTCTTGGTATGACAATGAAAACTCCTACACAAGCCAGATGGTAAGAACGATTAAGTACTTCGCTGAGCTTAAGTAATAAATATAAAAAGAGCAGTTTTGTAGTATATCAATAGCAATAATAATATATTAAAGAAAGCGCCCTGTGTGGCGCTTTCTTTTCGTATGTTGATGTTATTGATTTGTTTAACAAAAAACGCACTTGCAATAAATGTGTGCCTGTGATATACTTTTATACGCGCTTGTTTGGCGCTGGAACTATGTATGTATTGGCTTTGCGTTGTAACAGCGATAGTTCAGGTCATGCAAGTTCACCAACTACATTATTGAGTATGCCCTTGTAGCTCAGCAGGATAGAGCGTCCGCCTCCTAAGCGGAAGGTCAGCGGTTCGAATCCGCTCAAGGGTGCCATTTATAAAACCCGATTATACCGGATTTTCGGTATGATCGGGTGTTTTTTTGGATTTATATAGCTTTTTGGGGTCGTTTTATTAATTTGTTTTATCGCTTCGTCATTTGCTATCACAGATAATTTTCAATACAGCGCACGACTTGTGTTGCAACGGCTTCCCAGCCCTCGTCTGTCAGGTGTATGCGGTCCGGGCATATATAGCGGGGTATATCTGCGGCGACGATTGGGTATAGGTCATCTACCGGCAGGTTATGTTCAGCCGCGACAGTTTTTATGATGTTGTTATAAGCGATAATGCCGGATGTGTCCGGGTTGGCGGTTGGAGTTGTTGTCGCCATAATGATTTGTGCGCCGGGATAAATTTTACGGAGCACAATAATAATACGTTCAAGTGCCGATTTATACTCCTCGGGTAGTGAAAACGGTCGTCCGAGGTTATAATCGTCGCCCAGGTCCCAAAGCCCGTTGTTCCAGTGAATGATGTCCGGATTTTTTGGAAGCTGTGGCAACCAGAAGCGAAGTGAGTTCAGCGTGTATCCCGCCCAGCGGCCGTTTTCATTTGGACCGGTCACGGTTGCGCGACCCTCGAGCTTTTTGCGAACAAGCGGCTCATATCCCATGCGGATGGAGTCACCAAGTAAAATTACCTGTTTTTCACTCATGAAAATACTCCCTTTTAACATTTGTATTATAGAATCAGCCATCACCGACTATTTATTTACTTCTTTTCTTATTCTAATATCAGATACGCACCAATGTCAATGAGACGCAGCTGACTGCAACCAAACAAAATAAAGATATTTTATCCGCGTTTGTGTTAAATACCGGACTTCTCTGTTTGATGCTTCATATGTTATGAATATTCAATCATCATTCAAGCTCAACGCTTTTGAAACGGAAATTAAAATAAATTGCCATAAAAAATGACCGGTAAACAAAGAGTTTTCCGGTTAAATCGATACTGAATTAGCCCTGACTATTTATTTGATTTATTTGATTTACTTTGGAATTGTTGCGCGGATATGGGCGCGGATGTTATAATAAATTTATAAATTATATTAATTTAAGCTAAAAACGGAAATAAAGTGGCAAATTCATTTATAAGCCATTGTAACAATATGTAGGTATATATGAAAACTAAAATCGCACTAATATGTGTAATAATTGCTTTATTATCCACCACCATTTTCACTGCGTGCGCGTTGATTGACCCATACACTGTCATATTTAATGTAAACGCGCCCGATGTTGAAGAGATAAAGCCAATGTCATCATCGGATATACATAAAAATGGACTGCCAACTCCGACAAGAGACGGATGGATATTTGCCGGCTGGTATATGGACAATCAGACGTGGGAGAATGAATATTCACCGGACGACGATTCAGGTTTGAAGGGAAAAATAGAGTTATACGCGAGATGGGCTAAAGAAGAATGTACAGTTACATTTGTAGTTTACGACGGGAAATCTGTCCAAAGTAAGTCTGTGGTAACGGTAGGGGGAGGAGATGTTGTTACACCGCCTAAAGTTAAACACACCAACCCAACAAAGGTTTTTTCCGGTTGGTTTACGGACTCTGACTGCGAGAACAAATGGGACGGAGAAGCTGTATATGACGATATAACTTTATATGCCAAGTGGTATAATTACTATGATAACCCCATGTTTGTCCTGCCGAAGATTTATATAAGAACTAAAAACGGGGTTGAAAAGATAGATCATGGCGTATATACACCTGTGTCGGTCAGCATGACGAACAGCGACGAGGATTTTAGTAATGTCGATGCAGAAATAAAAGGCCGTGGTAACTCAACTTGGTATTCGTTCGATAAAAAACCATATAAAATCAAGTTTGCAAAGAAAATTAACTTGTTCGGAATGGGCAAGAGAAGAGACTGGATTCTCCTTGCGAACGCGATGGATCACACTTTGATGCGGAATTACTTAGCTTTTTATATCGCCGCTAACCTTGACGAGCCTTATACATCCGGCTCTCAGTGGGTACATTTATTCATCAACGGAAAGTATGAAGGTGTGTATCTCCTTTGCGAGCAGACAGAATCGGGGCCGCATAGGGTAGATATCGAAACCGTACATACGGAGGATGATACTGATGTCGGATTTCTCGTTGAATACGGAGGTTCGGCTGACGTAAATGATAATAAATTCTTTAAATTTGAAACTGTAAAAGGGAATAATATCCACTATCAGATGACGGACCACTTGGCGGTGATAAAATATCCTAAAGGGGCAGACTGCACCGACGAGCAGAGGGATTATATCTCGATGTACGCAAACGAAGTCAACTGGGCTATAATGAAAAAGCAGTGGAGCAAGATAACTTACCTTGTGGATATTGATTCGTTCGTTAATTACTTCATTGTAGAGGAAATTCTGCTGAACAACGACATGGGCTGGAATTTCTTCTTTTACAAACCTGCGGGTGGTAAATTGTGTCTCGGTCCTCACTGGGATTTGGATCAGTCGGCGGGTAATTCATCATACGGAGGAGAGACATATCGCGGATGGAACGCCGGTTCTCCGCACCCGTGGTTTGAATCGCTTGTGCAGATGGATGAGTTTATTGAGCTTGTCAGAGAAAGATGGCTTGAAAAATACGACTTCATCCACTCAATTCCCTCGTTTATTGATGAAAAAGCAGCTGAATATCAGTATGATATAGCGGCAAATTTCACGAGATGGAATGTTCTTGGCAAGAGCCACTGGCGTTCCGTGCCGTCTTTGGATATGGAAACGACATATCAGGGGCATATAGATTATCTGAAAACATGGCTGAAAAACAGAATAAGCTGGATTGAAAAGGAAATCGGCGTGCGTAAATAAAATTTCATCTTTACTTGGTTTTTTAGCAACAGTTTTCTGCCGCCGTTATCAATACTGGAATTAAACGGGCTTGTAACAACTTGAAAATATTAAAATAGGCTCTTTGTCAATAGTTGGGGTGACGAGATCTGAATAAATGAAGATATAGATAATTGCGTAGAAAAAGCGACACGTAGCGGGGAGTGAAGTGGCGCTTTTTCTATGCCCGACAGCG